>Ga0315282_10000505_pt1 | contig 76768 bp, 81 predicted proteins | sample YL17G07_20_MG_FD_203693 | JGI IMG/M metagenome (GOLD analysis project Ga0315282, IMG submission 203693) | Sediment microbial communities from Yellowstone Lake, YNP, Wyoming, USA - YL17G07_20 | ecosystem: Environmental > Aquatic > Freshwater > Lake > Sediment | place: USA: Wyoming | collected... | reverse complement strand
CATATACAAGTTAACCTATAAATCTTTTCTTAGTTTACTATTAAATAGGGGTAAATATGACTCGGGAAAAATTTTTTCCTAGAGTCTTTGAGCCTCAGTCAATCAGAGAGTTTTCAACAGTCTGCTACCAGGCGCTGTATGAAAACAATGATGAAGCAAAAAAATACATTCAACTAGTCGAGATGAACTATTGCTCGCCAAATTCGACTTTAGGAGAAAATGAAAATGTATACATGCAAAAATACATGTGCAAGGCATTTCATCTAGCTAAAAAAATGAAAAAAATAAACAGAAGAAATTTTATAAGAAAAGAAAGAGTAGATTTCAATAAAAAAATTTCATTTGAAGAGGCCACAATAAATAAAAACAGATATTTAAAAGCATCAGAAGAAATAAAAAGTGATGAACTAGAAAAAACCAAAAGTGTATTTGGGAGAGCGGCTCAAATGCTTCCGCCGCTAACAACTTCAGCTTCTTTTGCTATTAGTTACGTTTATTTCAATATTCCAAAAGAACCATCTGCACTCATCGCAGGAGTTACTGGGGCAGCAACGTACGCAGCCTTTAAAATTCTTTGCTCAAGAAAAACAAAAAAGGCAATCCAAGATTGCTGTCAGATTCAGTGTGAAACAGACAAATATTATGCAGAGAGTGTGAGGCAAATAGAAGAAGAATATTCAGATGAGTTGTTAAAAATAGAAGACGACAAAGAAGACGAGGAGAATAAGCATGTTTCAAGAGAGATAAGAGATTTGAAAAGAGCTTGGAGATTTTATGGAGTCGGTAAAAAAACTTATTTTGATAATTTTAAAGATGTTAAACTAATTATTTTGTAGCAAGTTTTGCATCTTTTATTTCCATTACTCCGGCATTATCCTTCCATATTTTTTCTGACTTGGTTATCTCAATTTTCCTAGAAAATAAAGGGCAGTCCAGAACCAGACTTTCATATTCTCCACCATCTCCAGAAACATTTATATGAAATTTTTTATTTAATTCGATTAAATCTTCTATGCATTTTTCATCAATTTTCCTTCCAAGCCAGCTTTCATCAAGTCCCTCTGCAGCAACAGCAGTTATTATAACTTCAAAGCCAGACTTTACAATTTCTCTAAGAAGTTCTTCTTGATTCATTCCCCACAAAGGCGTAAGCAGTTTTAATCTTAAATTCTCGCAAACCTTTTCTATCCTTTCCTTCTGATAATTGCTTGCAATCGCTCCGCAAACAACTCCGTCTGCATCCAAATTATTCAAAAGGATTTCCAAGTCCTTAACCTCCTTTTCCTTTTCACCGAGGGACTGTTTGGAAACTAATTGAATATTCAAGCAACGAGATTGCATTAAGGTCAGACCGATGTTAGGTGTGTGATACATATAGCTCTCAGGATTTTTAGAATGAATAGTAGCTAGATATTTTATTTCATGACCTTGTTCTATTGCCTTTTTTATTGCAAACAAAGAATCTTTTCCGCCGCTGAAAAGAGCTATTAGCTGCATACCACTTATTCTTGATTTTAAGATTTATAGGTTGCTCCATTGGAAGTAAAGGCCATATTGTTTATAAATGATTTAAATACTTTGTTTAATATTAATTATACTCAGCAAGGGGTGGTTTTTTTATGGGTTTTAGAATTAAAATTGAAAATGTTGTTGCATCAACTTCTTTGAATGTTCCAATAAAACTTGAAAAATTAGTTTCTAATCTTGATAACGTTGAATACGAACCAGAGCAATTTCCAGGACTTGTTTTAAGATTAAAAGAACCAAAGGCAGCAGCCTTGATATTTTCTTCAGGAAAGGTTGTTTGTACTGGTGCAAAATCTCCGAAGGATTCAAAGATTGTTATAGCAAAAATTGTAGCGAAAATGAACAAAATAGGCATAAGAATTCCAAAAGGTTATAAAGTTCGGTTGGAGAACATAGTTGCATCTGCAAGACTTAATAGAGAATTGAATTTGAATAATATTGCCTTTTCTGTAGAAAATACTGAATACGAGCCAGAACAATTCCCAGGTCTTGTCTACAGAATGGATGATCCGAGAGTTACTTTTCTTCTTTTTGGGAGTGGTAAAGTTATTTGTACTGGCGGAAAAAGTATAGAAGACGTGAAGAGGGCTGTAGCGAAGGCAGACAAACGCTTAAGAAATTTAAAAAAGTAGTGTTTTTTATGGAAGTTGAGCAGTTTGAAGAGTTTTTTAGCCAGGTTTACCAAAAGGAATTGATGACAGCAGCTGCTCAAGGAAAAAAATCAGTTATAGTTGATTTTGCTTTGTTAGATAAGCGTTATCCTGATTTGGCTGACAAGCTTCTAAACGACCCTGAAAATATTTTAAAATCTGCCAGAGAAGCACTCAAAAGCGTGGACATACCCATTGAAGGAAAAATAGAGATTGAACCTAGATTCAAGAATTTGCCAGAAAAATTTAACATAAGAATAAGAAACCTTCGTTCAGAGCATATTGGAAAGTTTGTTTGCTTGGATGGTGTTGTAAGAAGAGCATCGGAAGTAAAGCCAGAAGTTGCTATTGCTATATACGAATGCCCTGATTGTGGAGCAAAACTTTCTGTTGAGCAGACAGAAAGATTTATGAAGGAACCTCTGGTTTGTGAATGCGGAAGAAGGAGCGGCTTCAAGCAAGTTGACAGAAAGCTCTTTGATACCAGATGGGTCTTTATAGAAGAGCCGTTTGAAATTGTAACCGGAGAAAGGCCTGGAGAGGTTTCAGTTTATTTGAAGGATGACTTGACAACACCGGAGATGCAAAGGAAGACTGACCCAGGAAATAGGTTAAAATTAAATGGAACTGTAAAGGAAATAAAAAAGATATTTAGAGGGAAAATGAAAACCCAGATGGATATTTTTATTGAAGCAAATTATGTGGAGCCAACAGAAATCGAGTGGGAAGAAGTACTGATAACACCGGAAGATGAGGATAAAATAAAGGAATTAGCTCATGATCCTAAAATCTATGAAAAAATGGTTGCATCAATTGCCCCCTCTATTTATGGTATGGATAAAATAAAAGAGGCGATAGCGTTACAACTTTTTGGCGGCGTACAACATTCTCTACCAGATAGAACAAGGATTAGAGGCGACATTCATATTTTGTTGATCGGCGATCCATCGACTGGCAAGAGCCAGTTGTTAAAATTAATATCAAGCATAATTCCGAGAGGAAAGTATGTTGGAGGAAGGGGAGCAACTGCTGCTGGTCTTTGTGTTTCTCCTGAAACCTTAGTCTTATTAGAGGACGGTAGCTTCAGAGAAATAGGAAAAATAGTTGAAGATGAATTAATGAATGGAGAAATTGAAAATAAAAATGGGATTAAAATTTCAAAAAACCCAAGTCCTAAAAAAATTCTAGCATTTGATGCAGAAGAGCTTAAAGTTAAGCCTATGAACGTATCACAGTACTGGAAAATTAGGTCACCTGAAAAACTTGTGAAAATTAAGACAAGAACTGGAAAAGAAGTTAAGGTTACTTTGGAAAATCCTCTGCCTATACTACAAAAAGGTATTGTAGTTTGGAAAAAAGCAAACGAAGTAAGAGAGGGGGATTTTATAGCTACTCCAAGGGAAATAGCATATGAACCTAAAGAATCTAAAGTTTCAGTTTTTAATTTCCTTGACAAGACAGCTCTTCTTGTTAATGCTGGTGAGATAGTTGATTTTCTAGTAAATAAAATCAGAGAAAATTCTACAATAAGAGATTTTTCAAGAGAATGCAACTTTAATGAAAATTTATTGTATCATTCTTGGAGGAATGGTGGACATTCGCCTACGCTGTTCTCATTAGAAAAAATTTGTGACAAGCTTTCCCTGAGATTAGAGGATTTGTTGCCTGAAAAAATGAAGCTTATGCAATACAGGGGGCATACAATTATCTTATCAAAGCATTTTACTGAAGACCTGTTATATGTAATGGGTCTAGTGGCTGGAGATGGCAGCGTTAGTAAAACTGAATATGGTGGCTTTTCAATAAAATTACATTCTGCTTCTAAAGAACTTTTAGAAACGTTTGGGAATGTGTGTAAAGAACAGATTGGACTCGATTCTTATTATTACAAGCATCCAGAAAAGATACCATATCGTAATATAAATTCAAAAATTGTTGGAAACATCTTTCAAAGTTTTGGAATTCCTTTTGGAAAGAAATCTCATAAATTAAAAATTGCTCATGAGTTATCAAAATTACCAAATAAACTGGTTAAAGCTTACTTGCAAGGTATTTTCGATACTGACGGCTCCTCTATAAGAAGGAAAAAAGAAGGTGCATCCTATGTAGATTTGACAAGCTCTAGCAAAGATTTTGTTATAGGAATACAAATTCTTCTTTTACGCTTTGGCATAATATCAAAAATAAGAAAAAGGAAAGAATCCGTCTCTTACATAAGAGGAAGAAAAGTCAAATCCAGAATAAAATATGCTTTAGAAGTTAAAGGCTTAGACAATCTAAAGAAATTTAAGGAAAATATAGGATTTAGATTAAATAGAAAATCAGAAAAGCTGGGAAAAATAATATTATCAATATCAAAGTCTCATAGCAACATTGATTTGATACCAGGCATATCTGAAATATTAAGAAAGGCTAGAAACGAATTAAAAATAACTTCGAAAGAATTATTTGGATATAAATGCTATGATTATGAGAAAGGATTAAAAGTTCCTAGTAGAGTCATGCTACAGAAGATTGTTAACAAAATGAAGGAAAAAGGAACCTCAGAAAATTTAATGCAATTAGAAAAATTAGCGTTTTCTGATATATTGATAGACAAAATAACTGAAATAAAAATTATAGACTCTGATAGCGATTATGTTTATGACTTAACCGTTGAAGATGAGCATAGCTTTATTGCCAATGGTATGATAGTTCATAACACTGCGACTGTCGTTAAAGATGAGGAGTTTGGTGGAGGCTGGATGCTTGAGGCAGGAGCAATGGTTTTGGCAAATAAAGGCGTTTTGGCTATTGATGAATTTGATAAAATGTCCAAAGAAGATCAGATTGCAATGCACGAGGCGCTTGAGCAACAACAAATCAGCATTGCCAAGGCTTCGATAGTTGCGACCTTACCTGCTCAGGTTTCTGTCTTAGCAGGTTCTAATCCAAAATTCTTTAGATTTGACCCTTACAAGTCAATAGTAGACCAGGTCGATATACCCGATACACTGCTTAGTAGGTTTGATTTGAAGTTTGCTCTGAAAGATGTTCCTGACAAAGAGATGGACGAAAAACTAGCTACGCATATTTTAGAGACAAGATTGCAGCCGAGCAGGGTTGAGCCTCAAATAAAGCCGGAATTTCTTAGAAAATTTATAGCTTATGCAAGAAAGAATTGCAAACCTGAGATGACAAGAGATGCAGCTGAAAGATTGAAAAATTTCTATTTAGATATGAGAAGCATGTATGCAGGCGAATCACTTGCAATAACATTAAGGCAGAACGAAGCCTTAATGAGACTGGCTGAAGCTTCGGCTAAAATAAGACTTTCTGAAAAAGTTGAAATACAGGATGCAGAAAAGTCAATAGAAATTATGAGATTTTCCATACAACAATTAGGCTATGATTATGAGACAGGAAAAATTGATATTGATAGGACAGAAGGTGTTTCTGCTTCGCAAAGAAGCAAAATACACATTCTGTTAGACATAATAGATGTGCTTGAAAAGAAACTTGGCAAGCCTGTTCCTAAAGAGGAAATAATAGCTGCTGCAGAGGAGCAAGGAATCAAAGCGGATGACACAGAAGAAGTATTAAGAAGACTAAAGTCTGAAGGTTCTATATTTGAACCAAAAATAAATTATATCGAGAGGATAAGATGATTATAGAAAAGAAAACTTGGCCAGTTTTATTTGAAAAAATTAAAGAAAAGAAAAACCGCTTTGATATTAGACTTGCAGATTTTAAAATTAAAAAAGGAGATGTTTTAATTTTAAGGGAGTGGAATCCTAAAACAAAAAAATATACAGGTAGAAAACTAAAATTAAAAACCACCTTGATTTTTAAAATACCTAAAGATATGAAAAAGTTTTATTCAGAAAATGATATGAAAAAATATGGACTTTATGTTATAGGGTTAGAGTGATTTCATGGAGATGAAAAGGCTGACAGCAAAAAAAGCTTCATTGGGAGAAATAGCAAATGGAAAGTTTGTTAAAAAAAGCGGTTTTGAGAGCAGTTATGTTCTAACAAACTTGGGAAGAAGGCTGTCGAGGGTAAGAGTTTTAGGTTTGATAGTTGATAAGTTTATTTCTACTGATGAAAGATATGCAACTATAACACTAGACGATTCGACGGAAACGATTAGATGTAAAGCTTTTATCAACACAAAATTGTTTGATGGATTCGGCTCTGGCGACTTGGTTGATGTTTTTGGTAAAATAAGGGAGTATAATGGAGAAATTTACGTAATGCCTGAGATCATCACCAAAGTTGATGCTAACTTTGAAACCTTAAGGCTTCTAGAATTGGAAAAGATATTCAAAGAGCAAAGAGAAAAAATAAAAAAGATTAGGGAAGTTCAAAAGCAAACATCTGATCTGGCTGAGATAAAGGCTGCCATTAAAGATTTAATGCCTTTAGAGGATGCTGAAGGAGTACTGGAAGCTCAGGAAATGATTGAGAATTCTGTTGAGGAAAAGGAAGTTTCTGCTAATGATATTAAAAATAAGATATTAAAACTATTCGAAACCTTAGACAAAGGCGAGGGCGCAGACTATCAGGATATCCTTATTAAATCCGGGTTTGCTGAAAAGGATATTGATTTTGCAATTCAGGACTTGCTAGAGTCTGGAATCTGCTATGAGCCTCATCCTGGCAAAATTAAAAAGCTATGATAAGAATGGACTATGAATCTTTATTGAATAAGGCATATGAAAAGCTGCCAAAGGTAGAGGACCATATAGACAGATTTAAAATTCCTTTGGCCGAGACAATGATACAAGGAAATCAGACTATAATAAAAAACTTCTCAGAAATAGCTGAGACCTTAAGGAGGGAGCCTTCTCATATTTTAAAATTCTTAACAAAAGAATTGGCAACTCCAGCAGGCTTAAGTGGAACAAGAGCAATGTTTCAAGCAAAAATTTCTCAAAAAATGATTCAGCAAAAGCTTGAAGCTTATGTTAATGATTATGTTTTTTGCAAGGAGTGCAAAAGGCCTGACACTAAGCTAATAAAGGAAGACAGGATAACATTTTTAAAATGCGAGGCCTGCGGTGCAAAGTCATCTTTAAAGGCAATAAAATGAAGGGACAATTCTTTGTCATGGCAACCGTGATAATGATTTATACCTTGATGACTCTGGTTCAATACATATATGATTTTTCTGACATCAATCTGATCCAGATAAAGAAAGTGGGCGAGTTCTATTATATTCAGTACATCAAGGACGCACTAAATAAGACTGTGGTAAGTTCAAATACAAGCCAAGACTGTAGTAAGCTTGGGAGCGATATAAACTCTACTGAGAGTTTGCTAAAAAGTGCAATGATATCAAGGGGAGTAAATCTAACGGTAAATCACCAAATAAATTGTCCAACAACCCTTTCTTATGTTGATTTTAATTTTAGCTTGGCAACTCCTGAACTTTACACCTTTACATCATTTAGAAGCCCTTAAACTCTTTCCTTAGAATCATTTTTAAAAAAGGAGCTTGCTCTCTTATCTTTTTCAATGAGCATTGAAGGCCTAGGCTTCTGTAAAATTCTTCTGCTTCCTTTCTTGAAACCTTTGTAGAACCAAGAGTGATAAATCTTCCAGGCGGTCTGTATAATATAAATCTCCTTTGAGGATTTTCTAACAAAGAAATGCTAGCAATCATATCTTTCATATATTTGTTAAACCTGTAATTTTGGTTTTTAATTATGTTACTTCTAAAAATATCTGCCTTGCTTAGAATCTCAAAAGCCTGTACAACTAAGGCCGGGCTTGCGTATTCTAAAGGAATGTTCTGCTCAATCCACCAAAACAATTCTTCAAGGTCCTTGCCAGAACTGTCTATTGCTCGTAGAGTTTTTCTTAAATCTTTTGATCTAAAAATAATGTTTAAAACCTCGAAAATATTCTTTTCCTTGTCTCTGGGAACGCTTTCATATGAAAAAACCAAGTCGTTTATAGCAGATCGGATATCGCCAGAAGCATTTTCAGCTATTCTTTCTACAATCTCTTTATCAATCTTTATTTTTTCTCTTTCAGCTATCTCAAACAGTTTCTTTCCTATCAAGTTTTTTGATATTTTTCTGATTCTTAGCAATTCGCAATAGCCTCTCAATGATCTTAGCTTATCATCATAGGCATCGTTTGCTATAAGTATGATCGGGTTAGCACCTTCTTTTATTGCCTTTATGATTTCTGCTATTCCTCCTCTGTCTGCTTGGCCAAAACCGTCAACATCATCAATCAGTATCAATCTTTTATTAAACAATGATCCTTCTTTTGCAGCAGGCAGCAGTCTTTCTTTTAATGAGGAGGCAGACCTATCATCACTTGCATTTATTTCAAACAAACTCATTTTTCTTTCCTTTGCAATCAACTTTGTTATAAGGGTCTTGCCAGTTCCGGTTGGACCATAAATAAGCAAGGCCTTTCCAGGCTTCCATTTTCTTAACCAATCACTTATTTTTAATATCAAATCATTTTGTCCAATGACTTCCCTTAGACTACTGGGTTTGTATTTTTCTAACATACAATCAAGAATTCTTATACAAGGCAAACCTAGCTAAAAGCGCTTCTAATTGTATCTGTTCGTTTCCAGTTTGCAGTCTGTATTCAAAATCACCAACTTTTTCTATGAGTTCTACTTTTGCCTTTTCAGGAATATCCAAGTCATATATCTGGCTAGATATTTGTTTTATTATATCCTCTCCTGAAATTCCTTTCCTAAGCAAGAGTTCTTTTAAAACTTCTCTTGATTCTGAGAACTTTCCATTTAAGGCGTAATCTATCATCTTTCTAACTTCCTTTGGCTCTGCTTGCATTGAAACCTCATAGATGAGTTCTTTTGTTATTTTCTTGTTTAAGATTGCAGATGCTTGCAAGATATTTGCTACCCTTCTCAAGTCGCCTTCAGAAAGTTTTACTATCTCATCTATAGCAGCGTCATCAATTCTTAGTTTTTCACCTTTGGTTATTCTATCGATATAGCGTCTAACGTCAGCATCCTTTAAAGAGCTGAACCTAAAAACTGCGCACCTGCTTTGAATAGGTTCAATTATTCTTGATGAATAATTAGCAGCTAGAATAAATCTTGATAGATGTGTGAAAGCTTCCATGGTTCTTCTTAATGCCTGCTGGGCTTCGGGTGTTAATGCATCGCTCTCATCTAAGAATATTAGTTTAAATGGAACGTTTCCCATTGCTTTTGTTCTAGCAAAATCTTTAACCTTCCCTCTTACGACATCTATGCCACGCTCATCACTAGCATTAAGCGACAGTATGTTCTGGCGCCAGTTGTCTCCGTATAATTCATATGCAGTTGCAATAGCACTAGCAGTCTTGCCGCAGCCAGCTGGACCAGCAAATAGCATGTTTGGAACGTTCTTTTCCTTTACAAATTCCTTTAGTCTTTCAATAACATGTCTTTGGTTTATTATATCGTTCAATGATTTGGGCCTATATTTTTCGCTCCAGATTTCAAACATACTATCAATTTAATATATTATGAGCTTAATAAATTTAAGGTTATGAAGAAGCTCTTGCTTTTGTTAATAATATTGTTTAGCACTCCAGCTTTAGCTGATATTACAAATCCTCAGGCAGTAAGTAAAATGCAAACAGAGATTACAGAAGTAGGCTCAATAGAGATTTCTGGAAATATTAACAATATTGATTTAAATTTGTCAATGCCTCAGGAAGATTCTTATCAAAGAATAGATAGTTTTGAGGTTTCAGACAACAATGGAGTCTGTAGCAACCTATGCTCCTATAATTTTGTTTATGATAAATTTGGAAATAAAATTCTAAATATTAATTGGAAGAACCCGGCAGGCAACATAGATTTTAAAGTAAAAGTCGTGGTTTCAGTTAACAGAAGATATTTTACTGATAAAAAAACATTCCAAGAATTCCTTAAACCGACGAGTTTAGTCCAGTCAACCGATTCGGAGATAGCTGGGATGGCATCTAATGCAAGGGGAACTGATTTTGAAAAAGTTGCTTACCTATCAAAATGGATAAATGAAAACATAAAGTATAATACAGTTTATTCTGATGTTAATATACCTGCAAAAGAAATTCTTAATTTAAGGATAGGAGTTTGCAAGGAATTTTCAAATCTTTTAGTCTCTTTCTTAAGAAGCTTGGGCTATTACTCAGCTGTGACTGTCGGCTATGTCTATCCTGGAAAGATTTATACTGGGCAAAATTTCCAACCACATGGCTGGACAGAAGTTTATACTGGTGACGGAATACTTTCAGATCCAACATGGGCAGAGGTTGGATATTTGGATGCGACTCATATAAAGTTTGCAACTTTTCCAGACAGCAGCTGGACATTTTCAAGCATTTATTCAGTCGGATTTGGAAATTTTAAGGTTATTTTAAAAAATACTAATGTTTCTGTCAAGCTTTTAAATTACGAAGAAAATCCAATTTTATCCTTCAACTCAGAATTTTTGGAAAATAATCTGTGGAAAGGCTATGCGGTTCTAAAAACTGATATAACTTCAGAAAGATGCTTAATGACCAAGATGGACATAAGAAGTTGCAATTCTGATGGAAAAGAATTTCTAGAGAAGATAAATGAGGGCAATGTAACTTATTTCTGCAATGAAAAGTCTGTGTTTACAGTTTTCAAAGTACCTGAGCTGCAAAGAAATATGCAATACACTTGCCCAATCGGAGTTTTAGTTTATGGCAGTGAGCAAAAAAATGTTCCCTTATCTTTATCATACAAAGAAATGGGCTTTACAAAATTAACGATCGACAAAAGCACAGTATCTCCTAAAGAAAAGATAACAGCTTTAGCCCCTAATTCCTTTATCTTCACTGACAACGGAGATTTTGGGAATGAGAAACTAGAAATTTCAGCTCCTTATAACAACTTTAATATTTACTCTTATAATAATGGAGCATTAGACCATCAAAGCATTTCAGTTGTTTTAAACAAGCCTTTGGATATTTCCTTGATAGCTAATGACACTTTCTATTCTGGGAAAGAATATTTGATAACAGTTAATGTTAGAAACTTGCTTACTGCACTTCAGGAAGTTACTGTTAAGTTTAGAGATCAAACCAAGACAGATTATGTCAATGGTTCTAAAGAATTTTCATTTAACTTTACACCACAGAACGAGAATGATAATCTGATACAGGTTGTTGTAAGCGCGGACGACTTTTCAACGTCCTTAACAAAGCCAGTAACAGTTATAGAGGAGAAAAATATTGGCGGCAATATTATTCAATCTGTGATCAACTTCTTCAAATGGCTGATTTCTTTGTTTAAGTTTTCTTAAATTTTAGTTAGTTATAAATATTTCATCATTTTATTTATTTTATGTTATTTGGTTTTGGAAAAGGGAAAATTGAAGTAGTTCTTGAAAATTATAATTTTTCTTCTGGAGAAACTATTAAAGGAAAAGTCATATTAGAACTTAAAGAACCACTTCGAGCAAAGGCACTTAAAGTTGGTTTAATAGGAGAAAAGATAGTGTATGAAAGAACATCACAAGGAAGAGATGTTCCTAGAATAATTCATATTTATAGTTTTGAAATGCCTTTAGATGGAGAAAAAGAATATCTTAATGGAGAATATAATTTTGAAATAAAAATTCCTGCAGATATTTTACAGTCAAGAAAACCAAATATTTTAGGTGATATAGACTTTATTAAAGGTGGTCTAAGAATCACCTCTACTAATGAGAGATTATCTTGGTATGTTATAGCAAAATTAGATATTCCGATGGGAATTGATGTTTCTAAAAAAGTACAAGTAAACATAAGTTAATAAATTTATAAACCTCTAATTTGATATTATTTAAGTGATTTCATGGCTTTGTGGATTTGGTTAATACCTTTATTCATAATAGTAGTAATAGCTCTGATAGTGGTTTACTATATAAACAGGGTAGTGGTTCTTTCAAACAGAATAGACAATGCTTGGTCTCAGATTGATGTCCAGCTAAAGAAAAGGGCAGATTTGGTTCCGAACTTGGTTGAAACAGTTAAAGGCTATGCAAAACATGAGAAAAGCATCATGGAAGAGGCAATAAGAGCAAGAGAAAGAATGCTAAAGGCAGGAACTCCTCAAGAAAAAATAAAAGCAGGAACAGCTTTATCAGCTGCATTAAGAAGTGTCTTTGCCATAGCAGAGAATTATCCTCAGTTGAAGGCTAGCGATAATTTCAAGCTTTTACAGGAACAGTTAGAAGGCATAGAAAACAAAATCGCTTATTCAAGGCAGTTTTACAATGACTCGGTTCTATCATTCAACAACATGATAACAACAATTCCGGGCTCTTGGTTTGCTTCGATGCTTGGAAGAAGTAAGGCTAGAGATTATCTAACAGTAGAGGAAAAGGAAAGAAAACCAGTTAAAGTAGAGTTCTAGTGTCTCGAATGGAAAAGGTAAATGTATTTGATCAGATTGGAAAGAATAAAAGAAACTCTATTTTATTAAGTTTTTTAGTCTTTGTAATACTTTTTGCTTTGGTTTATTTTATCTCACAGCTCTTTCTGCCAGAGCTTGCATTTTTTATTTTAATAATTTCATTTTTGCTGATATTGGCAGACATTTATTTTTCCTATAACTACGGTGACAAAATTGTTTTGAGAGCTGTCAATGCAAAGCCAGCAGACGAGAGGAGACACAGGTATTTGATAGATACTGTTGAGGGATTAGCCATAGCTGCTGGAGTACCTAAGCCAAATGTTTATGTGATGGAGAGCGATGAGATAAATGCCTTTGCATGCGGCAAAGATCCTAAGCATGCTTCTATCTGTGTAACGACAGGCGCGTTAGAAAATCTAAAAAGAGACGAGTTAGAAGGAGTGATAGGACATGAGATGTCCCATATAAGAAACTATGATGTAAGATTTGCAACTCTGGTGGCTGTTCTAGTAGGTTTAGCAGCAATAGTTAGCTACATGTTCTTAAGAACTTTAAGATTCGGTAGCTTTAGGTCAGAGGACGAGAGAAAAGGTGGAGCAATAATTTTAATAATGTTTATAATAGCTATTTTGTTCGCGATAATAGCACCCATAGTTACTAGGCTTGTGCAGGCTGCTATTTCTAGGAGAAGAGAATATTTGGCAGATGCTAGTGGAGCTGAATTAACGAGATATCCTGATGGCTTGGCAAATGCATTAGAAAAAATCAAGAAAATAAATGAAGGAAAAATGAAAGTAAGCGAGGCAGTGTCACATTTGTTTATATCTGACCCTAACAGAAGTCCTCTAGATAATTTATTTGCTACCCATCCTCCTCTTTCAGAACGCATACGAATTCTAAGAAGCATGTAAATACGTTTCTCAAAGTTATTTAAAAAATTTACACTTTTGGTGCAACTAATATCAGATTCAATGTATTATATACATCATTTTTGATAGGTTTTTATGTTAGAATTTCTATATTCAAATATATGGTCAATATAAATCAATTCATAAAACCAGATTGGAGAAAATTATTAATCTTTTTGTTATTTGTCTCTTTGATAACTATAATTTTTCAATCTTCTATAATGGGTGGTTGGAGCATAAAAGAAACAACCTATTTTATATTACCTTTTCCATCCATAACTCACAGAGAAATTAGTTGCGACAACATACCAACTCCATATGCATCTGAATGTAAACCGGAATCTTCTTTCAAAATAAATTATCTAAATTTAGCTTTAAATATAGCATTCTGGTATCTACTCTCTTGTTTAATAATTTGGATTTTTGATAAGTTTAGAAAAAGTAAGTAGAAAAATTTAAACCATTTGGTTTTTACCTAACAAAAACTACAAGTTTTTAAGTGAATTTTCATAATTAAATTACATGAAAACAATTGTATTTTCATTAGCATTTGTATTAGTCTTATTATTTTTGATTAAAATAACATATGGACAAGAAAGTGGTATAGCAATACCAGCTTCACCATGGGAAATATGCGGGGACGGGCATTGTGACAATATTAGTGAGAACTGCGTATGGTGTTCGAAAGACTGTGGCGAGTGTCCTGCTTTTGAACCGTGCAGTGAATATAAAACACTTTTAAGTTTACAATTCTGGTCAGGCGATTCACAACTTTATAGAGCAGATGAAGAATCTGTTCCATCTTTTATGATTCATTTGAATAATCTTTCAAAAGTTGAAAATTATATAGATATTAGAAACTTGGGTTGTGGTCTTTCAAATGTTAATTTTTATTTTGATTGCCCATTAAGTTATGAAAATCATACCTCAATGTTTTTTAAAGCTTTTCCGCCAAATATAACTGCTAAAGCATTTTTAGCTTTGAGCATTCCTACAGATACAAGAAAGTATGATTGTCAGTATGTTATTTCTTCAAATCAATTTACAGTTAGAAAAAATATAACTCTGTGGTTAAACGATTTATCTTGTAATATCCCGACATGGGAAGGCTGGACATTATATACCGCTGGAAATATAATGAAAAGAACTAATATTGACGTAAATGGTCTTCCTAATGAAGCAATAAAAAATTTCAATGAATTCATAATGCAAAATGTCTCAAAAGATTATTTTGATTCACATATCAAACTAATTAATGGACGCAGCACTAGTAGCGTAACTTGCACCGATTGTCCAATAACTGGAAGAATTTATGCAAATTATAATTTTACAATTGAAGGTTATGAAGTTCCATTTACTATAGATGCATCCGTAATATGGAATGATTATCTTGAAAAACAATTTGAAAATGGCACACTTAAATGTGCATCTCCAGAAGTTCCTTTAAATTATAACTTTACATTATTCCCCTTAATTAAAGAATATAAGAATTTAATAACAAAAGAAAATGCCATTAATCTTGTAAAAAGCTGTTCTGGTGATGTTTTAGATTATAGTGTTCTTCTTTCAGGCGAAGGAATGATGCTTAGGGCTGTTGGTGAGAATAAAACTGCATATCTAAATCTTGAGAATGGGAATATAACTCAATGCACTGAAAATGTAATGAGAGCTTCTGCAGGAAATCAAAATACAAATAATTTAACTGAAATTGTAAAAGGTAATGGGCAAATTTTTGCTTATGTTATAGTAATAGTTATAACAATAAGCATTGCTGTCCTTGTAGTGATAAGAAAGAGAAAACAAAAAGAGAAAAATAACTCAATATAAATCTATATAAACTGCAAATTTTTCTTCTCTCAATACTTTCAAATCTCTGGTTTTGCTAACTTTATGGCATAGAAAGGATGCATAATTCTAAATTAATATAAATAGCTAATTTTATAATAAGATAAGTGATTTTATGCCAAAAACAAAGGTAGACGCTGTAATGAAAAGATTATATGAAAGGGTTTATGTCTGCATGAAATGCAATGCAAAGATAAGAGCAGACGCAAAAAAGGTTAAAGAAGGAAAAGTAAAATGCAGGAAATGTTATTCTAAAGATTTAAGACCAAAATCTAAAGAAAGGAAGATATGATGCTTTCTTATTTAGAAATATTAAGAATTCCAAATGCTTTTATGTCTGTTCTTGCTGTTATAGTTTCTGCTATTCTAATAGGTTTCTACAATCCATTGCAAATTCTAATAGCTTGTTTGGCTGTTTTCCTAATTTCTGGTGGCGGAATGGTTATAAATGATTATTTTGACTATAAGGCTGACAAGATAAACAGACCAAAAAGGGCTTTGCCTTCTGGAAAAATTTCTAGAAAGAATGCTTTGACTTATTCAATGATTTTATTTTTTGTAGGAGTTGTTCTTACAGTTTTTCTAAATCTTCAAATGCTTGCCTTTGCTTTGTTTAACACATTTCTGCTTATAATTTATTCTTGGAAGCTAAAAAAAATTGTTTTATTAGGAAACTTTACGGTTAGCTGGCTTTCTGCATCTATTTTCTTGTTTGGAAGTTTGCTTTCAGGCTTTGTGACAGCTACTGTTTTCATTTTATTTTTATTGGTTTTTTCCTCTACTATAGGAAGGGAGATAGCAAAGACAATAGAAGACGTGGAAGGCGATAAGAAAATAAAGGCTAGAACCTTGCCCATAATTGTTGGTAAGAATTTTGCAGCTTGGACAGCAATTTTTTTCATTATATTTGCAGTTTTGTTTTCTCCCTTACCTTATATTTTTAGTTTATTAAACATAAAATACATTTACTTGGTTACAATTGCAGATATAGTATTCCTTTATTCTTGTTTTGCACTTTTCATTTCAGCAAAGAAATCCCAGAAAATGATGAAAATTGCGATGTTCATTGGTTTGATAGCTTTCCTGATTGGAATTTTCTAGAACCGATAAAAATATAAAACTAATTTATGAAAATTTAGTTATGTTTGACAAAATTGACAAGATAATAGCTGAAAAGAAGCTGACACCAACTACTTGCGATTATCACACCTTAAGGATTCTAGAAAACAATGGAAAGATAAGGGCCTTGGTAATAAAAGGTGAAAACATACTTCACGTCGAATTAATTTGTCCAAAGTGTGGAGCTTATGATTACCACACGCAAGAATGGAAGCATGTTTCTAAAGGAGCAAAGTACAGGTTTGAAACAAAATGTCCAAAGTGTGGATTTGTTATAAAGATTGAGAAATTAAAAGGCGCTAAAAATAAACCTTAATCTTAATTTTTAAATCTAAGATATATATTTCTTTTATGCCTCAGTGGCTCAGCTTGGTAGAGCGTCTGCTTGGTATATTAAACAAAGAGCAGAAGGTCACGAGTTCAACTCTCGTCTGAGGCTTTATTAGTTTTCTACCTAATAAAATGTGAGCATATTTAAATTAGGAAATTGATATTAGAATTGATGATTATGAATAAAAAACTTGTAATATTGGCTATATTGTTGTTTTCCGTTTCTTTTACAAAAATTGTTTTTGCTCAAGCGGAATGTATTCCTTCAAATCCATCAATTTCAATTTCACCTGTAAATCAAAGTGGGAGCGGCGGAACTTTAATTTATGCAGTATATTTGAAAAATAATGATAATTCCTATTGTAATAAGACTGATTTTAGATTATCATGTAGTTCAGATTATTCGAATTTAAACTGTGTTTTAGTTTCTAGTGGTGGTGCAGAAGTACCAAGTATGATAGATGCTAACATACCGCCCGGTTACGAATGGCAAAGAACTGTTAAAGTCTCTTCATCTTCAAGTTTAACACCAGACAGCTATCCATTTAAAGTAACTATTGATGATGGAGATTTAAATAAAACAGTAACAAAAGCAGCGAGAGTAACAGGCTATTACATTATTCAAAATCCTGTTACGACATGCACAGACTCAGACGGCGGAATAAATTATTATGTGAAGGGAACTGTTAGTGTTTGTACTTATAATAATCTAGGTGGTGGCTGCGGTATAGGTACTGATTTTTGTATAGGGAACGTATTAAGAGAAGGTTATTGTGAAGGTAATGAATCAAAAACAATAGATTATACATGTCCAACAAATTACGTTTGTAAGGACGGTGCTTGTTCATCAGATCCTTTTGCTTCTCCTGACTGGCATTATGTTATAACATATAAAGACCAAGACCCTGGATGGTATTGTATAAACATAACGAATCAAACTAGGCTTAAATTTGAATTTAGAAAAGTAAGATCAGACTATGCAAGATGTTTGTGGGCTGTCATTGATTATGATGGACCCACAATCCGTGCAGAGAATTGCTCTCCAAAATCATGGGGTTGTTATAATTCTGGTGGTACTTTAACTCCTTATAAATGTTGGAGCTTTGCAAGCTGTGCAGCAGACAGTGGAAAATTGTACAGAATATGTTCAGGCTCTGATTCAAGTTTTGTTGTGAATTTAAATAGTGGTACTAAAAAAGTATGCGCTTATGCCACCTCATATCCAGGTGATTGCCCTGGAAAGAATTGTTGGCAGGCAAAAATATCTGAAACAAATGAACCTCCAACTCCATTACCAGAAGAGAATATTTCGATAATAGAAGAGTATAAAACAGTTAATTTAGGAGAAACATTTACAGTGTCTGCAGAAGCAACCAGTCCATATAAATGGGAACTTAAAAATTATGATAGTAATTATTTAGAGCAACAAACAAATGTTGGTGGAACGTGTGGAGTAGCTTCTGGACAAACGAACCCAACATGCACATATGTTTTCTCTTTTAAAACCATAAACAATGGAAAAACAACAATAGAACTTGATAAAATAAATTCGAATGATAATAGCGCTGCAGAAATCAAATATATTTACGTAACTATAAATCCATCAGAAACAAAAATTGTATACCTTAATCAACCATTTGAGTTAAAAGAAAAAGAAAGTGCTGAAATAATAGATTATAGAAATATGATAGTAACTCTCGATGATCTTGAATTACTTGCAACATGTCAAGTAACTACATCTACCACAGTAGCAACTGGTAGTGCTACCACTCCAACATCTGCAACTGGAGGTGGAGTTGGTTGTGCGTATGAAGGCTGGGTTGCTACAGTATCAATGAGGATGTCTGGTGGTTTAGTTGCAACTTCTATGAGAATGTATGTAGGCGAAACCAAAGATACTCCTTTTGGTGTAAAAATAAGATTCGATCGAGTAGTAGATTCAAACACAGGAGTATTCACAGTATATCAAGAAACAAACGAATTTAATTTTTATGTAAAAACAGATAAATATTCTTATTCTCCAGGAGAAAGCGTAAGAATAACTGCTGTACTTTCAGGAAGTCCTTCAGTTAACTTTAAAGATGCTGTAGTTGTGACTACTGTTACAGATCCTAATGGAAGACAATATGAAGTGAAAATGGAATCAATAGGTGCTAGTGCTTCAGCTTGTACACAATCTGTAACAACTGGAACCTATACATGCGCAAGAATAAATGAATATTATTTCACAGGCACTTACAACATTCCTTCAAATGCACCTAAAGGTGTTTACAAAGTTATGTCAACTGCTATTACATCAGCAATTAAAAAGAATGCTGAAACAAACTTTGAAGTTGAAGAAACATATTTAGATTATGTTGATGTTTCTATTAATCCTAAAGAGCAACATACAGTAATAGGCAAGGAAGTTTCTTATGAAGTTACAGTAACAGATAAACACCCAGTGCCAACATGTCCAATTGGACCTACTGGAGAAATTGGTTGTACACGTCCAACTTATACTTATTATATAAGTGTAAATGGTTTGCCATATAATACAAAATATCAAAATGTTATTGGACTACCAGCTGGAGGCGGCATGAGCTTTACTTTAATGGTGTTTCCATCATCTACAGGAACAAGTGAAGGTGTTACTACTGCCACTACAACAACAGGTACAATTGAACCAACAAGCACAGAAGAAAGAATAGTATCTATAGTAACTGGAGGAGCTATTGCTATCACTCCCATAACAACTGAAGTACAGCCAATAAAAGAAATTATGTTTAAATTTACAGTTCAAGCTACATTACAAGATGATACAAGAATAACAGATAGTGATAAAGCAATTCTATTTGTAAGATTCATAGAAACTCCAAAACCACCACCATTTCCAGAAACAGAAAAAATTGATATAGAATTAAGAAATGGTTGGAACTTGATAAGTGCACCAGGATATGGATATTTCTCATCTGGAAGTTGTTCAGCTAGTTCAAAGCCAATAGCTTTTATTTACTTAACAGATCAGAAAAAATATGTAAGCTTTGATGAAGCAATGAGAATTATGGGAAGCGATAAACTTAAAGAATATCTAAGTACACATTCATTCTGGGTTTACTCATATGAGAGCTGTAAAATGACATTTGATATAGAGAAGTATTCAACTTATAGTGGTTTACAGCTTGATCAAGGTTGGAATTTGTTAGGTGTAACAAAGGATATGATTGGAGAAACTATGAGTAATATTAAAGGCACTTGTACATTTGAAAAGTTGTATAGTTGGGATGCAGATGCACAGAAATGGATAGCAAGAACTGAGAATGATTTAATAGATAAAATGGGTTATGGTGGTATAGTAAGAGCCATAACATCGTGCAATTTAAAAGCAAATATAATTCAACCGCCTGTGCTTCCATAAAGGTGATAAAATGAATAAAAATACAATAATTTTATTAATAACTTTACTAGTTATAGGAATTTTAATCGGTTATTTTATATTGCCAGTTTTAATTAAATCCTTTACAGCAACAGGACAAGGTGTTTTCGGAAGTTCTAGTGGAATATCACCGCCAACATTGCCTTAACTTTCATTTTATTTTTCTTTTAAATTCAATATTTAAATAATCTATCTCTATAATTTTCAATACGGGCCCCTAGTATAGCTTGGTCTAGTATACTAGCTTTGGGAGCTAGTGACGAGAGTTCAAATCTCTCGGGGCCCACAATTTTATATCTTTTCAAAAACTAATTAATAGAGATGATAAAATGATTTTAAGCGACAAAGACATTAAGAATTATATTGAAACTGGAAAAATTTCTATCAATCCTGAGTTAAAGGAAGAGCAATTTCAGTCTGCTTGGATTGATTTAACATTAGGAAGGGAGTTTAGAACATTTAAAAGCACACAGTCTGCTTTAATCGATCCAAAAAATCCAGAAGACATCACAGAAATGATTACAATAGATGAAGACAAGCCATTCATAATACAGCCAGGAGAATTCATTTTAGGAACTGTTAATGAATATGTAAAATTTCCAGATGATTTGGCTGGAGCTGTTGATGGTAGAAGCTCATTGGGAAGGTTAGGCGTGGTCGTTCATGTCACATCAACGTTTGTTGATCCAGGATGGGAGGGTAGGCTTGTTTTAGAAATAACAAACATAGGAAAAATGCCAGTTGCTTTGTACCCTGGAATGAGAATATGCAAGCTTGTTTTCATGAAATTATCTTCTCCTTGCGAAAAACCCTATTACATGAGAAAAGATGCAAAATATTTTAAACAAAGCAGTGTCGATAATTCAAAGATAAGCCAAGAATTCAAGAAAAGGACTTAAGATGAAAGGTAAGTTTCTAGTGATTGAGGGAATTGACGGTGCTGGATGTGGGACTCAGACCGAGCTTTTAAAAGAAAGATTAAATGAAAAGCTGTCACAGCCAGTCTTGCACATAAGATATCCTAACTATAATAATCCGATGGGAGTTACCATTCACAAGTTCCTTCATGAAGAATTACAGCTCAGTCCAGATATGCAGTTCTTTATTTATTCGCTTGATATGTTAAAGGACATGAGAGAAATTAAAAAGGCTTTGGAAGAAGGAAGAATGGTTTTGGCTGACAGGTATTTTACTTCTACTCTGGCGTATCAATGCTCTCAAGGATTTCCTCTAGAAAAGGCTTTAAAATTTGCAGATTTGTTTGATTTTGTTAAACCTGATTTGGTAATTTACTTGAAGGTTTCTGCTGAAACTGCAATGAAAAGGAAAATAAAGGAAAAGTCTGACTTGGACATGTTTGAAAAAGATTTGGAGCTTAAAAAAAGAGTTTCTAAGAAATATGAAGAATTGGCTAGTAAAAACATATTTGGCAAATGGGTTATAGTAGACGCTGAAAAATCAATAGAAGATGTTGCTAAGGAAATAGAGAATATAGTTGAAAGTATTGTTTAAGGATTTGTAATCGTTGTATTAGTTGTGTTTGTTTGATTTGTTATATTTCCAATTACTGCAGCTGCGCCTCCCGTTTTGCTTGGTTGACCAACTTCTTGGCTTGGTTGACCAGCTCCTTTTGTTGACGAAGCTAAAGCTGAATAACTTGTATAATTTATGTAAATGAATCCAGCAAAAATAATAATAAGACTTATGCTTAATACTAAAATAAATTGAACTGGAAATCTTGGTTTAATTAAGCTTTCTCCTTTTTCAGTTAAGTTATAATAAATCCATTTATGTCCAGTTTCTTCCCTTCTTACCAAATCAGCCTCTTCAAGTCTGTTTAAATGCTCAATCACAGTAGAAGGTGCCAAACTCAATTCCCTAGAAAGCTCTGAAGGCATCTTTCTTCTTTTACCTAAGCTTTTCAAAATATCTAGTCTTGTGTCTGCTGCCAATGCCTTTAAAGTTTTTCTATCTATTTCCATAGTTATTAATTGTCTTAAAAGTTTTATAAATTGTTTAATTTTGTTAGGTTTAAACCGAACAAAAAATGATATTATTTAAATCGTCAAAAAGATAATAAAAATATGAAAAAGCCTTTGATCGTAATCATAATAATCATTGCAGTAGCATTAACTATATTTTTATATCCCAAAGATGCTGGTGGTACATGCGGTTGGTGTCCTGCAACAGGTGTTCACAAAATAGAATATAATTGTATAGGTTTTAAGTATGAATATAATCCGCAATGTCCAGACTGTGGAATAGAAATAAAATGTATTGGAATAGTTACAGGACAGAAAAAGTGTTATGGTATTCCTGAAGGCTTTAATACAACAGAAGAAGTTGAAATACCATGCAAATAATATCAAAAATATTATTTGGAGTTTTAACAATCATTATAATTTTATTTAGCGGTTGTGTTAGCAATGAGTTTACACCTTTAACTCCGCCTGCAAAAACACCTTCTTTAAATGTTTACGGAAAACTTATTGATTATTCTCAAAATAATTTAACGATATTTAAAATTCAACCAGAATTTATCAATTATGAGTTAAACAACACTTATCTAGAAATAGAAACTAAACCAGAAATTCTCTATAATTTTACTGATGATTATTTACGTTGTTTAAAACAAAATTGGTATCCAACAGAAGAAGAATGCAAAAATTATTTTTATCAACAATATAATCTTTCACAAACATGTAGAAACATAATAGAACTTCCAGAAAAAGGATTAGTTTATTTAAAGTGTGATGTAAAATTTGATTTAATAAAAGACAACAATTATGTTTTTTACTTCTATAAAATAGAAGAAATAGGACCATGGACACGCGTAACTGTTTCTGAAAACTTAACTGAATATAAAGAAAGGGGAAGCTTTTCTCATATTAATGATTTAATTATAGACCAAAAGATAACCGTAGAAGAGGAAAGTGAAGGTAAATTACAACCTGATCAAGTAATGGTAGGAAGAATATTTCCTACTTTCATAATACCTGGAGGAACAACTCAACTTAAAATTGAATTAATTAATAAACAAGATAATGATATAAATTATGTAATTAAAGATGTAAAAATTGTAGACGAAAATATTTTACAACCATTTAAATCTAGATGGGAAGAACCAACCTATGAAGACAGACTTAAAGATTCGATAATAAAAAGTTGTAAGGTTATATACGATTCTCAAGAAAATACAATTTCTGCCAATTCTACAAAAGAACTTACTTTTGAAGTTAATTGTGAAGATAAAATAGAATGTAGAAATTGGTATATCTCAGAAGATATACGTGGCAATGCTGTAGAAAATGTTACTACAGATTGTAGACTTATATTATGGGGTCAAATAGAATTTGTGGATGAGCTTGGCAATAAACATATAACTCCTGAGTTGGGCATGCTTAAGCAGATGCTAACTACTGGCAAAAGAACTAACTTAACAGTTGAATACAATAAAGAAATTTCTTCTAAACAAGAATTTTTCATATATGCAGACTATAGAGATAATGAAGGTAATATTATAAACAATGCACAAATAGAACTCAAGATTTTAGGAGTTTCTGGAATATTCTCAGTGAGATATGATGATAGCTTAGGAAAGTATAAGTTCCTTTGGTCAGATTTTTTTGAACATGCCCCAGCCTTTAATAAAGGAACATACCAGTTTACGATAATTGCTAGCAAATCTGGATATGAGATGAAAAGAGGAGGACCTTATATATTCGTGATTAAATGAATTTAAAATTTTTATTAATACTTTCAATTTTACTAATCTCCATCAGTGGTTGCATTCAATCCTCTTTAATTGAGGGTTTTACATTTAATAGCGGGAAAGGGACTTGCACATCAAGAGAAAATTCAACTGCAGAAATAACTATGACTGATAATAAGATAAATTTTTCTGGCTATGTAATATCACCAGATCCTTGTTATGAATTAAAAGCTTCTTATTCAATTAAGAAAGTTGAGTTTGCTAAAGCACCAACTACCGATGTAATAACTGTTACAATTACTAAGCTAGGAAGTAATTTAGCAGTAGTATGTATTCAATGTATAGGAGAAATTCCATTCAATGGAGAAATAATAGTAAACAAAGATATGTGGAATTCAGGAAATTATGGAATTGAAATTGTTTATGAAGGTAAAGAATTAACAAGACTTTACAATTATGTGGTTTGATTTTCTTTTTTTGTCATTTCTTTAAAGAACTTCTTAATATCTTCTGGATTTTCCAAACCAAAATAATTGGCAAACTCCTTTGTTGCTATCAATGCTTTTGTTCGAGAATGCTTGACGGTTTTTATCAGACCCCGTTCCTCCAGCCTCTTTACATATTCGTAAGTCCTGTTACCGATGACTTTAACGACTTCCGATTGTGTGATGGGCTGTTTATATGCTACTAAAGCTAGAACCCTTAACAAGCCTCTTCCTAAGTCTTGATAAGGAGTCAGATTCCTTACCATCGGTGCGAATTCTGGCTTAACTCGAATTTGATAGCCGGCTGATGTTTCTAGCAAATGGACTCCGTGATGGATATCTTCAAATTCTTTCCTTAACTCGTTTATTACTACCTTTACTTCATTGACATCTGACTTGAACATTTTTGCTAATTCTTCTGCAGAAATAGGATCATTAGACATATACAAGGCAGCTTCTATTGCTGATTTTAATCTTTCTATCCTCATTTAATCATCACTTTATCTAAAGTTTCCTTTAACATAGGAACAGTCTCATAATTTATTATATCTTTTGAATTTATCCATAAAAGTTCTCTATGTTCTCAATCTCCTTTAATTTTATTTGTTTTGCTCTTAAACAAGTAAGGATGAACTTTCCATAAAATACCTTTTTCTTTATCTGGAACATCTAGAATCTCGCCTTCTTTAATCATTTCTACATATTTTTCTGATAATCCAATTTCTTCTTCAATTTCTTTTAGGGCTCTTTCCTTAGGATTTTCATCACCTTCTATATAGCCACTTATACCAGCCCATTTCCCTTGATAAGTACCAACTTTAGAACTTCTTCTACCTATCAAAATTTTTCCTTTATATTCAACAAAACAAGTTACTACTTTTTTTTCTGTTGTCATTTTCTCAACTTTACTAATATCTCTTTAAACAATTCCTCTTGTCTCAAATCAACCTTTCCGTCTTGGGTCAAATGCAACAAAGGTACTAGAGCTTCTACGATTTCCTTTCTTCCCCACCTTTTTACAATTCTTGAAAATTCTATGCTTTCCACTTCTGACAAAGCCTCGTTTATTTGAACCAACAGCTTGTTTATCCTTTCAGTTATGTCTTCTGCTTCAGCTGGAGGCAGAGCAACCTCAACAGCCCTTTTTATCTTTAATTTTCTTTCAACCCTTCTTTCCTGAACTTCGTATGCTTTTTTTAATGCTGATATCAATTCTTCCAAGGAAACATTTCTTAACGGTATTCTCTTTAATGGTGGCTGCAAAGGAGGTAGAGTTGCTAAAACCCTTAGGGTTTCATCCATTTCTTTTTCAGATTCAGGAATAAGAATTCTTTCCTCTCTTTCTGTTAATACGTCTGATTTCATTCTCAGCAAAATTGATGCTATTAAAATAAACCTAGCAGGTATCCTCAAGTCTAACGATTCTATTTTTTCCAAATAATTTAGAAAAACATTTGAAAGTCTTATTATGTCTACAGACCAGGGATTCATTTGCTCTTCAGCAACTATTTTTATAATTACATCTTCCCAGCTTGGTTCAGAAATCATTAGATTAATCAACTGTTGATTGGAAAGCATATTCTCTATGTAAAGCTTTAATATTGATTTCTTATAAATTTATCTAGAGTGATATGGCTGATAGAAAGCGAGTTCTGATAATGGGAGCGCAGGGTAGGGATTACCAAAACTTCAATGTCTTCTTTAGAGACAATAAAGATTATGAAGTAGTTGCATTCACAGTAGCTCAGATTCCTGAAAAAAATAAATTTTATCCAAAGGAATTAGCAGGAAAACTATATCCAAAAGGAATTCCAATTTATCCTGAAAAAACTTTGCCACAGATAATTAAAAAAGACAAGGTCGATGAAGTAGTTCTTGCATATTCTGACTTGTCTTATGAAGACGTCATGCACAAGGCTTCTATAGCTTTGGCAAACGGAGCAGACTTTAGATTAATGGGCCCTGAGACTACGATGCTAGAATCAAAAAGATTTGTTATTTCTGTTTGCGCTGTAAGAACAGGAGCAGGAAAATCTCCAACAGCGAGAAAGATTTGCCAGCTGCTTAAAGCAAGAGGGATAAAATTCGTTGTTATCAGACATCCAATGCCTTATGGTGATTTGAATAAAATGGTTGTTCAAAGATTTTCCAGCAAATCAGACTTGGATAAATATGGTTCAACTATAGAGGAAAGGGAAGAATACGAACCTCATTTAGAAGCTGGTAACATAGTTTATGCTGGTGTTGATTATGAAAAAATACTTAGACAAGCTGAGAGGGAAGCTGATGTCATTGTTTGGGACGGAGGAAATAATGATTTACCGTTTATTAAACCGAATTTGCATATAGTTGTTGCTGATGCTCGAAGACCTGGTCATGAACTTATGTATTATCCAGGTGAAGCAAATCTTAGAATGGCTGATGTTGTTATTGTAAATAAGGTTGACACTGCCAATCCAGTTGACATAGAGACTGTTATAAGTAATGTTAACATGATTAATCCAAAGGCAATTATTATAAAAGCTGCAATGCCAGGCTTTGTTGACAAGCCAGAATTAATAAGAGGCAAAAGAGTTTTAGCAATTGAAGACGGACCGACGTTGACGCACGGTGGTCTAAACTTTGGTGCAGCAAGCATAATTGCCAAGAATCTTGGAGCATACATGATTAGCCCGAGAGATAAGGCAGTAGGCTCTATAAGAGAAGTTTATTCCCAATATCCACATTTAGGGGCAGTTCTTCCTGCAATGGGTTATTCGAGAAAGCAAATGGATGAATTAGAACAAACCATAAATTCCGTCGAGTGCGATTCAGTCTTGGTTGGGACGCCAGTTGATCTAAGAAATCTTTTAAACATAAACAAGCCTGCTGCAAGAGTTAGATACGAAATACAAGAAATAAGCAAGCCTAACTTAGAAGACATTCTAAACAAGTTCTTAAAGAAAATTTAATTAATTTGATTTTCTCTTTTTCTCTGATTCGTCTATAGCTTCCAAAATACGCTTATCTAAATCTCCAAGTTCATGGTCTCTGTGGTTTATAACTTTTATTAAATACAAGTCTCCTGAGTCAGATTTGTCATCCAAAATAACTTCTTTGTTTCCCCTTACAATCAAATACTCTTTATATTCTTTTGCTGGACTGTAATAAGTTCTTGGAACATCAAATAAATCGATAATTTCTCTTTTTTTACTGTCCCATATCGATAAGCTATGCACATATGGAAAAACTAAAAAATTTTTTTCATAGTCTACAGTTTTTTGCTGAGTCGTAGCTAGGGTATGTGCAAGTGACTTCAGCTCCATAAAAATAGGCGGTTCTATGCTTATTAGTTTAGTTCTTTTAATTTCATTCATAAATATCTATAATAACTCATAGGTAGTAAAATATATAAGTCTTTGTCTTACCTAAGAAACTAGCTTGGCATTTTTATTCCTATTAGCTGAGATTCTCCATCAGCCATGGATACACCGTAAACGCAGTCAGCAGCCTGCATTGTTGTTTCGTTATGAGAAATGACAATGAATTGAGATTTTGGAGAATACTTCTTAATCAACTCAACAGTCTTTTTCGTGTTGGGTCTATCCAATGCAGCATCTATCTCGTCCAAGATATAAAATGGTGCAGGCTTGAATCTTTGAATTGCAAAAAGGAAAGCCAAAGCAGTCAGAGTCTTCTCGCCACCAGACATAGAATCTATGTTCAAAAGCTTACGGCCAGTTGGATTAGCTTCGATAAGAAGGCCGCTGTCCATTCCGCCAATAAGCCTTATGTCAGCTTCACCTCCCATCAAATCTTTGAAGACGATTTTAAACTGCTCTCTTATGCCTTCAAGTGTTTTCATGAAAACATCCTTTCTTTTTCCCTCAACCTCAACCATTATCTCAAGGATTTTGTTTCTTTCATCTGATAACTTATCGACCTTTTCCTTTAATTCATCATGAATAATCTTTTGCTGGCTATATTCTTCCAGAGCTTTCATGTTTATCGCGCCCAAAGCATTGATAGCAGCCATAGTCTCGTTAATTTTGTTTTCAAGGGTAGAAGGCGCTAGTTGATAGGTTTCTGATTTCTTATAATTCTCAAACTCTAGTTTTAAGTTGTCTAGCTCAGCTTCAAGCCTTGCCTTCTTAATCCTCAGTTTGTTGATTTCTTCTTGGGAATTCATCTTTTCCTCAAAAAGCCTTTTTCTCTTAGCTTTAAGGGATTCATATTTTTGCTCTATTACTTCTCTCTCCTTTTGCATTTCTACAACTTCCTTGCTGCCAACTTGTTCTTCGGTTGTTATTTGTTCGAATTCCTTGTTTAATCTTATAATCTCTTCTTCTGATTGCTTGATTTCTTTTTCTAACTGATTTTTTCTTAAAGAATAATTCTTAATATCTTCAGTCTCAGTAAAAATTTTCTTTCCAATATAGAATCCTCCGATTATTGCTCCTGATCTTTCTATCAAATCACCGTCCAGCGTAACGAAACGTGCTTCGCCTATTCCTAGTTTTCTAGAGGTTTCAATTTTATCTATCACTAGTGTCTCTCCAAAAACAAATGAAAATGCATTGAAATATTTCTTGTCAAATTCTATCATATCCAAGGCGATTCCAACGACTCCTTCCTTTCCTAAAAACTTCTTTAGCCGATTGCTATCCCTAGGTTTTATTTTGTCCAATGGAAGGAAGGTTGCCCTGCCGATTCTATTCTTCTTTAGATAATTCACGCATTCGATGGCAACATTCTGGTCAGAAACAACTATGTCGTGGAGGTGAGGACCTGCTGCAATCTCTATGGCAGTTTGATATTCATTTGGAACAGATGATAGAGAAGCGATGGTGCCGTAGATACCTGTCCAGCCTAGTTTTAATACTTCTTGGACAGCTTTGCTTACAGAACCTTCCAATTCCTTTTGCTTAATCATCTCCAGCCTTTTTAACATTTCGTCTATTCTTCCTATTTCCATTTTATTCATTTCAATCTTGTCTTTCTTCCTATTGATATCAGCCCTTATTTTTTCAACCTCCTTTATTATAGCAATGTCCTTGCTCCTGTCAAACAATCTTTTAGAAATAGTCTCTCTCTTTTTTTCAAGGGCTTCTATTTCTTTGTCCATCTCTTCCAATTCTCTATCAATTTCTCCAGAAGTTATTTCATTTATTTTCTTATCAAGCTTTGCCATTGCTTCTTCAGCATCTTTTAGCCTCTGCTTTGCTAAAGATGCTCTTAGCCTGTCTAGTTCATTGGTTAGTTTTTGATATTGCTGAGCAGCTTTCATTTCGCTTTCCAGTCTATCAAGGTTTGCCCTTTTCTCCATCAAAACTATGCTAGATTCTTTTAGTCTTTCTTCTACTGTCATCAATTCTCTCTGAGCCTTTTCCCTTTTCTCGTCAAACTCCATCACTCCAGAGATTTCATCCATTATCTCTCTTCTTTCCAGAGGGCTCATTTCAATAACATCGGTGATATCTCCTTGGAGAATTATGTTATGGCCTTCTGACTGAATCCTGGCAGGTCTAAGGATTTCTTGTATGGTCTCTCTTGTAACAGTTCTTCCGTTTAGTTTGTAAATAGAAATTCCTTTCTGGTTTATCTTTCTGGTTATCACTGTTTTATCTTCTTCAACAGGAAACTCCTTTTCAGAATTGTCAAAATACAAGGAAACTTTTGCAAATTCAGCCGAAGGTTTGGTTTTTGCTCCACGGAAAATCATTTCCATCATTCTATCCGCCCTAAGGCTTTTAGCAGAAGTTCTGCCTAAAACAAAGCATATGGAATCTAGAATATTTGATTTACCGCTTCCATTTGGTCCGGCAATTACAGAAAAATTAGTTGGAAACGTTATTATAGTCTTTTTTGCAAACGACTTAAACCCCTGCATCTCAAGCTTCTCTATTCTCGTCATAAGAATAATTATAGTTTGTTTGAATTATTTATTTGTGTTTTATAACAAGTGTTTAGCTAAACTTATTAATCTAGGCTTTCTCATTAAAGCTTTTGCTAAGACAGAAAGCTTCGAACCTCTGGAAAATTCTATCAAGTCTTCAGGCTTTAAAGCATCTGCTAAATCATTTAAGTCTTCGTCAGAAAGTTTTTCAACCACTTCCCTTAATTTCTCAACATTTCTTAAATGTTTTCCTCTTTTTTCCCACCATAATTCATTAAACTTAGACAAAACTTTCTTGGAAACGTCATTCTTCTTAAGGCAATCAGTTATGACGTCAGCTGCCAGTTGACCAGAAATAATAGCTTCCTTGATACCGCCACCATGTATCGGATTGACATGATGAGCAGCTTCCCCACAGATAAGTAGTCCATTATCAACCACATCTTTTAGTAGGTCACCAACTGGGACGCATCCGCCTTCAACTAAATCTATTTTTCCTTTTTTCAGTTCTTGATGTTCGTTAATAAATTTATCTAAATAATATTTTGCATTCAGTTTTCCAGGAATAACCCCAGCCCCAACATTTGCTTTATCTTTTCCTTTTGGAAAGATCCATAAATATCCTCGCCTAGCTATTTCATTTCCAAGATAAATGTGAATGAAATCAGAGTTAATATCAATCCCAGACATCTTGTATTGTAAGCAAGAATCAATCAGATTTAACTTTGAAAAAATCTTCAAAGCTTTTCTTAAAGCAGACTCTGCTCCGGTTGCACAAACAATCATTTTTGCTTTTTCTTCAAACTTCTTTTCTAAGAATTCTCCCTTTACACCTTTGTAATATCCATTTTCTTTTATAAAATCTGTGATTATAGTATTTTTTTGAATCTCTGCTCCGGCTTTTATAGCTTGCTCAGCTAACCATTTATCAAAAACTCTTCTGTTTAGTATAAGTCCACCATATTCTAGAATAGCTTCTAAATATTTTCCATTAGGGGCATAAATCCTAGCTCCTTTAATTTTTTGAGAAATACAGTTATCAGGAATCTTTCCTATTAGTTCTTGCGCTCTTTCATCCAAACCTTCACCGCACCTAACCGGTACGCCCAATTCCTCTCTTCTATCATAAACTTTAACAGAGAATCCATTTTCTGACAGTTTTTTTCCACATGCTGTTCCAGCTGGACCAGCACCTACTATGATAACATCAATCATTTTGTCACCTTTATTGCAGAAACAGGACAAGCTTTCTCACATATCCCACAAAGAGTACAGAGTTTTTCATCAAAAATTATATTTTCCTTTAACTCTAGGGCTGCGAAAGGACATACAGAAACACAGCCACCGCAATGAAAACATTTTCTATTGTCTATAGACCAGGTCATTAAATCAACTTTTGTAACTTTTAAAAACTTTAAAAAGATTTGATTTCAAAATATATAAAATTATGGTAAAAGACGTTCAGGATCTCTTGCAAACAAGACAGCTTCTTTTATGTTTGGAAGATTCAAGAGCTTCATTGTAAACCTTTCTATTCCTATTGAAAATCCGCCCATAGGAGGGACTCCATATTTGAAGAACTCGGTAAACCACTTGAAGTTCTCCAATTTCATTTTCTTTTCTTTGATATTTTTAACAAGCTCATCATACCTATGCTCACGCTGGCCACCGGAAGACATCTCCATACCTTTGAAAACAAGGTCAACACTTCTAGCCCATTTAGGGTCTTCGTCCACCCTCATAACATAAAATGGTTTTACAGCAAAGGGAAACCTGTTTACAAAAAAGAAGTCGCTTTCATAATTATCAGCAACATATTCCCACAGTGCAATATAATCTTCCTTTCCCAAGTCCTCTTCGCATTTTACTTTGACCTTTAGTTCATTCAGAATATCATAAACTTTAGGAAATCTTAGCTCTGGGAATGGTTGTTTTGGCAATGCTAAATCAATCTTCAAGGTTTTCAGTTCTTCCTCACAATTTTTTATAACATGCCTTATGGTTTCTACAACCAAATTTTCCTCAAGCTTTATTGTATCGGTTTCATCTTTTATAAAAGATATTTCAGGAGCACATGTTCTGTGCTCGCATAGGTGATGCGTGGTATGGGATTTCTCAGCCCTCCAGCTAGGACCGATGTCGTAAATTTTTTCAAATCCAGCAGCTATCAAAAGCTCCCTATGCAACTGAGGGTCTTGCCTCAAATATGCTTTCATTCCAAAATAAGGCACCTCAAACATGTCAGAGCCTCCTTCTGAAGAGCCTCCCAGCAAAGAAGGCGTATAAACTTGTACAAAACCATTATTATTAAGAAAGGTCTGCATACCTTCTATAATTTTTGCTTGGATTTTAAAAATAGCCAAGTTTTCAGGCTTTCTTAGATCCAGAACTCTTGCATTTAATCTTGTGGTTAAATCAGCAGGAGTTTTTTTGGTTTCTAATTCCAAAGGCAAGGGTTTTTCAGACGTGTTTATGATTTTAATTTCAATCGGTATTATCTCTACTCCTCTAGGTGCTTCCTTGTTTGCCTTAACAGTTCCCTTGACAGCAATAACATATTCCCTGCCAAGAGAATCAAACTTCTCTAATATTTTTGGAGAAACATCTCCTTTCTTTCCTGTTATTTGAAGAAATCCTTCCCTGTCTGCGAGCTTGATAAATTTCAGCTTGCCTATATCCCTAAGTTCTCGGCACCAGCCCATTACAATAACTTCCTGTCCATCCATTTCTGGTGTGATATCCTTTGAGTAATGGGTCCTCTGCCACTCTCCTAAGTTTTCAATTTTCATGAGATCACAGATTGTAGAATATTATCCAAAATATAAACCAAATGAAAATATACACCCAGCCTCCGTTTGACCAAAACCACTTGAACTTCTCATTTATCTTAAAAATTCTCTTAAACAACTCTGCTCCCAGATAAAGAAAGACAACTGCTAATGCTAATGACAAGTAGTTGTTTTTTAAGAGATAGCTTACATAACCGATTATTATTCCTAACAAGGTAAAGGCTATGGTTGTTTTGTTTTCTAGTTTCATGGTTCACCTCTTTACATTTATGTTTATTTTATTTATTTATACTCTTTTAATGATTTCTGTTCCTTCTTGGACTTAAGACCGTCTACTGTTACCCAAGAATGTCTTATGTATTCTAGGCATTTCTTATCCTTTAGACATTTTTTTATAAAATTTATGCTTCTGATATCATGACTATAACCGACTCCGAAATCAAAACCAACTATCTTCTTTATCCTTTCCACTTCCCTGTCCCTTTCAACTTTGGCAATAACACTAGCAGCACTTACTATAGGATATCTTTCATCAGCATAATTTTCAGCTATTATTTCTGTGTGATTCTGTGCAAGATTTAGAAGAATTGCCTTGAACTTTCCAGTTGAGGCTTGCGGTGTGTCAACATAAGCCTTGTCTGCTTTCAATGTCTTTATTATCTGTGCCATCTTTTCTGCTTCTATTATGTTCAGGTTCTTTACTTTTCTTAGTTCGTCTATCTCCTTTGCAGAAACTTTCAAGGCAACATAATCCTTAGCAATTTTCTTGATTAATGGAAATAATCTTTCTCTTTGATGAGGAGAAAGCATTTTACTGTCTTTAACTCTTATTTTTCTAAGTTTGACTTCATCTTTTTCCTCTATCATTACCCCTGCTATAACCATAGGACCGATGACAGAACCGCGTCCGGCAAACTAAAATATATTTACTTTAGCTTGAGTCCGGCTTCATCGATGCCTAAAATTGTTGTCATAAATTTACCTTTACTAGTTACATAACTTTATATAACTTTCAACCTCTTATAATTTTAACATAGCGGGGTAGGGCAGCCTGGAGTGCCCGTCGAGAATTTTCGCGGAAGGCTCATAACCCGAAGGTCGCAGGTTCAAATGAGCTATAAAAGCTCTGAAATTCCTGTCCCCGCTACCTTTTTTAATTAATCTACTCTATTATTTTCTATGAAATTAAAGGTTGGATTGTTTTCTTTTACAAGCGATGAAGGATGCTCCATGATTTTTATAGAACTTATGAACAATTATTTTTTTGAATGGGAAAAACTTATAGACTTCAAATACTTCAAGCTGTTAAAAACAAAAAACGAATTAAAAGATTTAGATGTTGCCTTTGTGGAAGGAGCAATATCAACATTTAAAGAAGAGAAAAGGCTTAAGGAAATAAGAAAGAATTCGAAAAGACTAGTGGCAATAGGCAGTTGCGCTGTTAATGGGAGTCCTTCAAATCAAAGAAATTTTTTTAGCGGAGATGTAAAAAGAGAAATAAAAATTGTGTTAGATAATTTTGGTCACAGAGATAAGGTTTCTGCTTTAAATGAGATAGTGACTGTCGATGAAAATGTTCCTAACTGTCCAATGGAAGAGGACAAGTTTTTAGAGGTTTTAAATAAATACTTGATGGAGTTCAAGGTGAAATAAATGAAGTTTGAAAAACTTGTTGTGCCAGATGAAAACAAAATGACTAAGGGACAAGAGCAACAGGTACAAGCTCTTGCAAAAGAAGTCAAAATTTATAGCGATATTCCAAAGTCAGAAGAAGAGATAATTAAAAGGATAGGAAACGCAAATGCAATTCTAACGTCTTGGATAGATATCAGCAAGAAGGTGATAAACTCTTGTCCCAATCTAAAGTACATAGGTGTTATTGCTACCGGCTACAGCTGGATTGACATAAAGGCAGCAAAGGAAAAATGGATTGCCGTTACGAATGTTCCTGGCTATGCAACAGAGTCTGTAACTGAAATGGTATTCTGTCAGCTTCTATCTTTGATCAGGAAGTCTAGAGAAGCAGACAAGTTTATACGCGATACCGGGAAATTCGAACGTGACCAGTTTCTCGGAGAAGAACTTGCAGGCAAGACCATCGGAATCATAGGTTTTGGAAGAATCGGCTCTAGAGTAGCAGAGATTGCAAAAGCCTTTGGTATGAATGTCATTTATAACAGCAGGAAAAAGAAGAACGTTCCTTACGAGTTCTTTGAGAATCTCGACAAAATGATTCCGAAATGTGATGTTATATCGATTCATTCCAGTTCCTCAGATGAGTTTCTGAATGCAGAGAGACTAACCAAGCTTCATAATGGAGCGATTGTAATTAATTTTGGTGTGGTAGGATGCGTTAACGAAGAGGCTTTAATCAAGGAGTTGCAATCAGGTAGACTTTATGCTATATTAGATCATTTTGTTGACCACAAGATAAAGAAGGAATTCATAGAGTCTAAGAACACTATCCTGTCTCCAGAGATAGGATACTATACAAAACAGGCATTAGAAAAACTTGTGCAGACAGCCATTGACAATGCAAAATCATTTTTAGAAGGAAATGTAAAGAATAGGGTAAACTGGTGATTTAATGCATGAGGATTTTGAGATTTCAATAGAAGGTTTAAGCAAGATAGAAGGTCACGCCTCTTTAGATGTAAAGGTAAGAAAAGGAAAAGTTGAGGATGTTAAGCTAAAAATAAGCGAAAATAAGAGATTCTATACTCAAGCAATCAGAGGCAAGCAGTTTCAAACAGTTCCACAACTAGTTTCAAGAATTTGCGGAACTTGTAGCATAGCGCACCTGACTTGTTGCACTGAGGCTGTTGAAAAAGCTTTGAGAATTCAACCAACTGAACAAACTATTTTGCTTAGAAAGCTTATGACTTATGGAATGATGATAAGAGATCATGCAATGCACCTTTATTTATTTTCTTTGCCAGATGTTCTAGGAAAGGATTCTGTTCTTGATTTCGATGAGAGGCAGCACGAGCTAGTGCATCACGCGTTTGAAGTTAAAAAAGCAGGCAATGACTTATCCAAGCTGATAGGTGGTAGGGCGATTCATCCGCCTTATGCACAGGTGGGTAATTTTTCTCATCTGCCTGATAAAAACGAGACCAAGCAAGTGATAGAAGAACTAAAAAAAGTAAGGTCTCATATATTTGAATTAGTAAGAATTTTTTACGATTGCCCATTTTCTTTTAGAAAAAGAACAAGATTCGTAGCATTGACAACAGATGATTTTAGCTTTTTGGAAGGAGTGATAAAGTCCTCTCAAAAGCTAATAATTCCTGAAGAGCATTACTGGGAGCATTTGCACAGGGTTATAATTCCTTACTCGCAAGCCACAGGTTATGAATTCGAAGGAAAAGATTTCATGGTTGGAGCTTTGGCTAGAATAAACCTAAACAGGGAAAGACTTTACAAAGAGACAAAAAGAGACTTGGCAAAATACCTTAGAATTTTCCCCTCTGAAAATATTTACCATAACAATTTGGCGCAGGCAGTTGAAATAATGCACTGCATAGATCATTCAATAGAAATCTTAGAGGGTGTTGAATTTAAAAGAGAACCTGTTGTTGAATTTAAAATAAAAGAAGGAAAAGGAGTTGGCGTAATAGAAGCTCCTAGAGGAACTCTTTATTATGCTATTGATTTGGATAAGGATGGAAAGATTCTCTATGGAAATTTGGTCATACCAACTGCCCAGAATCAGATAAAGATGGAGAACGATATCAGAACCTTGGTTTCTAGAAACTTAGACAAAGATAAGAACTTCATACAGTATGAGATTGAAAAACTGATAAGGGCTTTTGATCCATGCATGACGTGCGCTACACATTTTCTTAAAGTAAATTGGCTTTGATTGATTTATTCAACTGTTCAAATGCTTCTTTTTCATTCATATCAAAAGGAATTCCAAATATCCTAACCTTATCAATCATTTTCATTTTCTTCAAAAGCTTTAGGTTGTATCCTAAATCAAAATCATGCATAGAATAAATTTTCTCTGTTACCAATTTGTCTATATCTTCTATTAATTCAACTTTCTTAATTCCTTTTATAGTGTCTATTATGTTTAATTCCTTTTCTAATTCCAGGTCTTCGACAGTGTCAAACTCCTTAAATTCTAAAGAAGGAAATTCCCTTCTTAATTTTTCAATCAGTTTCAAAGGCAAGCTATCCTCTTTTACCAAAGGATTTCCAAAAACATAAATTATTTTCATACAATCAAATATTCTGAAATTCACTTTTTATATTAGAAACAAAGTATGCACCTAATAAAATCAAAGCAGATCCAATCAATTGAGTAAGAGGCGCTGGTTCATTTAAAATAAATATTCCAAGCGAAAGAGAGATGACAGGGGACAATAAAAGCAGTGTTGAGGCTTTAGAAGCATTTATGAGTTTCAGGCTCCAATACCAAAAGAAAACATAACCAAATAAAATTATTGTAGAAATACCTATGTTGATTAATTGCTGAGTGCTTAAACTCATTATTATGTCATATTTTCCAACTAGTATTGCAAATGCAAAAAGTATTATGCCCCCAAAAAACATTCTAACAAATGAAACAAAAAAGTTGTTTTCGCCTTTATTCATAACTTTCTTTGCTAATACGCTTTCCAATGCCCACAAGACAGTTGCTGTTATAATTAATAGATCTCCTAGTGATGGATTCAACCACAATTGAGTCGGAACTATGTCAGCATAGAATATTCCAACTGTCCCCACAAGCATCAATAAAAGGCTGTACAAATGCTTTTTAGGTATTTTTTCCTTTAAAAAAAGAAAAGCAAATACAACAACATACAACGGCAGAGTTTTTTGTAAAAAAGCCCCTCTTCCAGCAGTTGTTAATTTTAAACCTGTAAAGAATAATAAGAACGCAATCGCTCCGCCGATTATAGCTATCAAGGCCAGATACTTTCCGTTTGTTTTAATTTTTATATGCCTTTGACTAGAATAAGTTATTATAAGAAATACAATTCCTATTAGCAGTGATCGGATTGCGGTAAAAATCGTTGGATTGAGGTTAACGACAAATATCTTGTTTAGGGGGATTGAGAAACCGCTTATTATTGCTGCTATTATTGCAAATATGGTCCCCTTTACCTCTTTATTCATATTTATCTTATGCTTTGTTTGATTTAAAATAATTTTCTTTTAATTTCCAAAGTTTTTTAGCTAGACTTTCATTTATTTTTTCTATGATAATGTTGCGATGAACCACAACATAATCTCCTGTTTTTAAATTTTGAAACGGATACATTCCATATTTTTTCCTTCTAACTATGGTTTGGACAGTTGCCTTTCTATTTTTTATATTTATAACTTTTCCAGAATATAATCTGCATGCTAGCGGGTCAAAATCCCTGAAAATTTTATATCTTTTATCTACAACTTTATCATGCTCAAACAAAAAATATTTTCTTACTATATTTTCATCTATAGATTTCTTTCCAAGTTTTCTTGCTATTTTTTCACACATTAAGTTTGCAACTTTAAAAATCTTTTCAGAATTTTCTGGTATTTTTTTATTAAGAAATATAGCTTTCATTAGTCTCCTTCTGTAACTTTGCGATATAACTCCTCTTTTAACTAAGGTTTCTGAACAAGGCAGTGCATACCTTAAGAAAAGCAGTCTAGATTCTTCGTTTTCAAACTCCATAGTAAATTTTATATAATTCAAACTCTTAAATAAAGAGGGATAAATTGAATAAAGTTCTTATTGTTGGTGCAGGACCGGCTGGTTTGTTTGCTGCTCAGCAATTAGCAGATTCTTGTGATGTTACAATCATAGAGCAAAAGAACTGCATAGGAGGTGCAGGCCTTTATTCTGATGGGAAAATGAACTTTCATCCGCGAATTGGTGGCGATTTACTAGAATTTCTTTCAGATGGTGACGCAATAAAAATTTTAGAAGAAATTAAACAGACATTTAAAGGATATGGAATGAAAGATGTTGGGAACGATTGGGAAAAGTTAATCGAATTAGAAAGAAGAGCAACCACAGCAGGAATAAAGTTCATACCAATAAGGCAAAATCACGTAGGCTCAGACTATTTGCCAAAGGTTATGAACAACTTTAAGATTGATTTAGAAAAGAAAGGAGTAAAGTTCAAGCTAAACACGAAGGTTTTAGACTTAGTCTCTAAAGAGCAAATAACAGCAAAAACAGACAAAGGAAGCGAAGAAGCTGACTATGCTATTATAGCTCCTGGCAGAGCAGGTTCCCTCTGGCTAATAGAAATGGCAAAAAAATTAGACCTAAAAATGCGTTTTAATCCAGTTGATATTGGAGTTAGGGTTGAGGCATTGAATGATGTTTTAAAAGAAATTGTGGTTGATTACCAATGCTGGGATCCAAAATTCCATATAAGAACTCATCAATATGATGATGATGTAAGAACTTTTTGTGTTTGCCCTTACGGCTTTGTTGTTAAAGAATTCTATGAAAAAGACATATTTGGCGTCAACGGACATTCAATGAAAGACAAGAAATCAAACAATTGTAATTTTGCTTTATTGGTTAGAACAAAATTAACAGAACCTTTGGAAAATACAACAGATTATGGTAGATCAATAGCCAAACAAACCAACACTCTCGGTGGAGGAAAACCTATTCTACAAAGACTGAGAGATCTTAGAACTGGTGTGAGATCAACTTGGGAGAGAATTGAAAAAAGTTATGTTACTCCTACACTAAGAGATGTTACTCCTGGTGACATATCAATGGCATTTTCTTACAGAACTGTGACAGATATTCTAGAGGCTTTAGATAAGCTAGAGAAGGTTATACCTGGTGTTGGTTCTGATTCTACATTGCTTTATGCACCTGAGATAAAGTTTTATGCTATGAGGATTGAAACCAACAAGATGCTTCAAACAGCTATTCCTAATATCTTCGTGGCTGGCGATGGAGCAGGAGTCTCTAGGGGAATAACAATTGCTGCTGCTACTGGAATGATAGCTGCTAACGGAATAAAAAGTTTGATAAAATAATGCGCTGGTTCAAATCCTGCCCTCCACATTTTTTAAATATTGTAATTTCTAATTAAGTCTATGAAAGATTTTGTTTTAAAACTAACAAGAGAAACAATAGAGACTTTTGTTAATACTGGAAATAAGATTCCTGTTCCCAAAGAATACCCGAAAGAACTAAATAAAAAAAGAGGGGTCTTTGTAACAATCTATAAAAAGCCGAAAGAATTAAGAGGCTGTATCGGTCTTCCTTATCCTCAAAAGCCTTTGATAGAAGGTTTGATAGAAGCTGCTTGCGAAGCATGCGAGGACCCAAGGTTTCCTCCGCTCTCAAAGGAAGAACTTGATGAAATTTCCATTGAAGTTTCTATTTTAACAGAACCAGAGTTGATAAGAGTAAAGAATCCAAAGGATTATTTCAAGGAAATAAAGATAGGAAAGCATGGATTGATTCTGATAAATGGCTCCTGTGGCGGTTTGTTTCTTCCGCAGGTTCCTGTTGAACAAAAATGGAACTGCGAGCAGTATCTGGAGAACCTATGCTACAAGGCAGGGCTCACTTCTGACATCTGGCTAGACCCTTTGACAAGAATTTACAGGTTTGAAACAGAGATTTTTTCTGAATAGCGACGTCATATGTCGTTTATAATAGCTTATGATAGAAAGTTTTAAGAATGGGCTTTCCAAAAGAAGTATAGGTGAAACAAATGCCAAAAAAATCAGTAGGGTGGGTAAAACTTAGTGGCTATCTATTCTTGCTAGGAATTATACTGTCAATAATAGCAGGAATTTTTAAGACCGGTTACGAAGCATCGATACACAGTTTACTAGTTGTTTTCGGAGTTATAATCGGCTTACTAGGTGCTGCAGGGATGGGAACGATTGATAGAACAGACACACAAATATTCCTATTAGCGGTAGTGGCCTTAATAGCAGCTGGCGGTTCAGGAGCGATTCTAGGTGACATACCTACGATAGGACCGTATCTAAGCTCTATAGTAGGTTACATAGCAGCACTTGTGTTGCCAGCAGCAGTGATAATTGCTTTAGAGGCAATTTGGAGAACAGGATCAACAAAGTTCTAGTGACATTATCTTTTTATAACCTTTCCTTTTCTTTTTTATTTTCTCAAATCAAATAAGTCATCATTCCGATAATTTTAATTCATCTAAAAACTTTTTATGAGGGCATCTACTCGAATATTCATTACAAAGACCCTTGTCAAGAGCTTCAGTACCTATCTTTCCTGCTAAATGAATAGGTATATTTTTTCCTGCCACATCTATATCAATGAAACCATGATTTAAGTATTCAGTTCTATCGGATAGCACTCCCAAAGCTTTTCTTGCCGTGCAATCTGACTTATATTCACATTCAGTCATATAACCACTATATAGTTATTACTATTAAGTGATATATAAAGAAATTCTGACATTTAATAATAATTAGAAACAAATAAATTCTATGAGTTTTTATACAAAACTAAAATCTAAGCTAAACCTTAGTGAAAGAGAAGCAAGAGTTTTGCCACATGGTTACCAGATAATTGGCAGGATTCTTTTGGTAAAATTAAAGCCAGAGCTGTTAAAGCATAAAAAAATGATAGGAGAAGCTGTTCTTGAACTATTTCCCTATATCCATACGGTCTGCTTGATAAAAGAGATAAGCAACGTGGAAAGAAAGCCGAGAGTAGAAGTAATAGCTGGTTGTAAAAAATCTACTCAGACCTTGCATAAGGAGCATGGCTGCCAGTTCTTGTTAGACATCTCAAAGATAATGTGGTCTCAAGGAAATAAGGAAGAAAGAATAAGACTAACTAAGCTTGTTAAACGTGGTGAGGTTATTGTGGATATGTTTGCTGGCATAGGCTATTTCTCTATTTTCATAGCAAAATATTCAAACCCTAGGAAAATTTATGCAATAGATATCAATCCAGAGGCAATCGAGTATCTAAGAAAAAACGTCTGGCTTAACAACGTTGAGGACAAGATAGAAATTTTGCAAGGTGATTGTAGGAAATTTGCTATTTTGCTTGAAAATACAGCAGACAGAATAATAATGGGCTATTTGTTTGAAACTGAAAAGTTTTTGCCTTATGCTTTTAAAATTGCTAAAAATAGTTGTGTGATACATTTTCATAGAACAGTTAAACAAGAAGAAATTGAAAGGATAAAACAAAAAATTATAGATATAGGAAAGAAAAGCAACTGTAAAATAAAAATCCTTAAGGTAATTAAAGTAAAGTCTTATGCACCTAAAATCTGGCATGTTGTTTTTGATTTGAAAATTAATAAAAATCGATGAGTTTAAATCTTTTTCTGTTGATAATAAAAGTAAGTGATTAAATGCCAAGGTTGTTTGGAAAACCAAAAGAGAGAACAGCAGAAGAAAAAGAAAAAGATGAACGGTTTAAAAAAGCTATAGGAATGTATAATCGGCCAGTTGATATTTGCATACCTGATTATTGTAAATCTTCTAAACTAGCTAGAAGTGGTGGAAAAAAATGTAACGAGGGTCATGAGGCTAAAAAACAATCATATTGTGAATGGCACAGTGATCCTCAATATAGACAAAAAGGTTCATAATATTTTAATATCCAATCTAACTTTCTGAATTCTAGGTGCATAAGGCAGGACGTCTTGTCTTCCAACGATTTTATATTTTACATTGCATTTTCCAGCAATTTCTTCAACTTTTTCTTCCAAATCTTTAAACTGATCGTTTGACAAGCCGTATAAATGAATTATAGTTCCTTTTTTAGAATGTGAAAAAGCTACATCTAAATAATCAATTGCTTTTTCAACCAAAGGCATTATTATTCTATCAACTTTTCCTATTTCCTTTGCTTTTCTAACATCCTTTAGAATTGGAAATATTTTTTTCTCCAAATGATTCAACTTAACATTTTCTAAAGCATATTTATGAGCTGCAGGATTTAATTCTACAGCATATATTTTGCTTACTATTGTTTGCCTTTTTGCAATTGCTATGGGATAAGGGCAAATGCCAGAGAACATAACAAGAACTTCTTCTCTTGGCTTTACCATTTCAGCAATCCTTTGCCTTTCTGTCGATTCACGAGGAGAGAAGTAAGCTTTTTGAGGATCTACCTTAAAGAAGCAACCATATTCCTTGTGAATTACTTCAGTGTTTTTATCTCCTGCTAATAGTTTGCATGGATAAAGACGAAAAATATCTTTCCTCTCAGAAAGCTTTTGCAAGACAGATTTTACAGCTTTGTGTCTTTTCATTATCTCTTTGGCTATTTTTTTAGGATTTTTTACATTTACACCTAACAGAGCTATTGATTTTTCTTTGTTTCCAATGATATCGTAGGCTATTCTCATAAATAATTATTTAATCTTGTCAATTAAATTAAAAGTATGCTTTACCTCATAGGCTTGGGACTGAATGATGAGAATGATTTGTCACTAAAAGCACTAGAAATAGCCAAGAAATGCGAGTGCTACTGCGAATTATATACTTCAATATGGAATGGCTCTTTAGAGAATCTAAAAAATTTAGTTGGTAAGGAAATAAAGCTCTTGAAAAGGAAAGACTTGGAAGAAGGGCAGGAAGCATTCATAGAAAAGGCTAGGCAAAATGATATTGCTTTGTTTGTTCCAGGAGATCCATTGGCAGCAACGACGCACATAGACTTGGTTTACGAGGCAAAAAGAAGGAAAATTCCGGTTAAAATAATACATAATGCTTCTGTATTCTCTGCTATCGGCGAAACAGGCTTACAAATTTACAAGTTTGGCAAAACAGCCACTGTTCCTATGAATGGAAAGCTTGAGAATGTTAAGTCTACAATAAAGAATAACAAAAAACTAGGCTTGCATACATTGTTGCTTTTAGACATTGATAGAGAAAACAACATAAACATGACAGTTCCAGAAGCCTTGAAACTGCTCTTGAAATCAAAAATCATAAAAGAATTTGATGAGATAGTTGTCTTTTCAAAATCTGGAGAAGAAATATTCTATAATATTGCTAAGGAGTTCTTGAACAAGAAAATCGGCTTGCCAGCAGTCTTGATAATTCCTGGAAAATTGCACTTTAGAGAAAAAGACTTTTTGGAGCTGTTTCAATGAGAGAAGAGATAATAAAAATGATTGAAAAAATTGAGCCTTTGGTTGATAAAATAGAGGTAAAGGACGAGAAAGGAGAGGAAATGCTTGAAAATATGAAGGCTTATATTGCTGATTCTAAGCATTTCCTTGATAAAAAGAATTATTTGAAAGCCTTCGAAGCGATTGTTTGGGCGTTTGCTATCCTAGAGATTTGTGAAGAATTGGACGTTTTTAAGGTCGAACGATAACTTTTTATATTTACTATTTAGTAATAAATATTAGTGAAAGCTATGGCTGAGGAAGAGTTAAAAGAGTATTTAAATGAAAAGTTTGGGCAAGTTGGAGAGATTTTAAAGTCTCATGAATCAGAAATTTCTAAATTAAAAAAAGAAAAACCAGAAGAACTTCCATGGTATTTAGCTAAAAATCCAAAACAGATGAAAGAACAATTAGAAATTCAAGGTATGCTTGGACTAAAAGAAGAAGCAGGATTACAAGATAATTTTGACAATGTGGGTAGAATGTTTACAGAAATGAATTTTAGAGGAGATTTACAAGAAGGACTTACAAATGAACGCGGTCAGCCAGCAAGTTTAATGGAATTATATCGGACAATGGATTTGAGAGGTGTACTATGGAATTATGGCTTGGGGTGGATAAGCGCTTTAAAAGGAGGATGGAACATAGAAACTGCTGCTGGCGAAAAAAGGGCTCAAGCTTTCATTGACGAACTTAGGGAAGAAAGATGCAAAGTAGCTAGAATGAATCCAAATGATGTTGCAGAATTCATTGAAGCTCAAAATAAGATGACATATAAAAATGAAATTAAAGATATTGATTTAAGATATCAAATTGATAAAGCAAAAAAAGATATTTATGATTTTTATTATCCTAAAAAAAGTCCTAAAAATAAAAAATATTCAATAGTCACTTATAATAGAGCAACTGGTAAGCCTCATGTTAAAACCGTAAATGTGCCGTCTGACTCTGTTGGAACTCGTTACATTGAGATTGATAAACCAGAAGAAGTTCAATTAGGACAACATGTAAAATCAACAGAAAAAGCATTTAAAGAATATATAGAACGTAGAGTAATAGTATAATTTAAATACAAATATTTCTATATTGTTGTTATGGCAACAAATATAATAGATTTACTATTTACAGAAATCTTAAAAATAGATCCATCAACATTATCCAAATATACAACTTTATCAGATCAAACTCTTTATTTATTCTTAATACCGCATGTTATTTTATTCTTATTTTTATATGCCTTTTCCTTTGGAATTGTTCAAAGAGTTGTAGGACAGCATAAAGGATTTAGCTACTTGGTTGGAATAGTTTCTTATATTTACGTTGTTTACGCTGGTTGGTATGGAAAACTCGTCGTATGGTTCTTAGGTTGGATGTATATAGCTCTAGGTTTGGCATTATTTTTGTTTTTTGCAAGTATAATCTTCCACCCAGCAGCAACAACAGCAGGAATGAAAATGATGGGAGAGGTTGGTAAATCACTTGCTAAGGGTAGAGCTAAGGAACAGGAAAAAAGAGTTTTAGAAGAAGAACTAGATTCGATAAAAAAACAAATAGCCGCACTTAGGGCCGAAGAGCAAAGAGGTATAGAACCAACTGCAAAAGCATATATCGAAATGCAAATTGCGAATCTTGAAGCTCAAAAAAGAGCTATAGAATCAAAACTGTGATGTTATGGCAATAGATATAGCTTTTTTACAATCAGAGCAAACCCTAATTCCATTTTTATTTGTTCTAGCAATTGTATTTGGAGTTTTGGAACTTACTAAAATCTTTAAAAATCGCGGAGTAAACTTTCTGGTCGCATTAGCAATAGCATTCTTTACGATTACTAACACTACTTTCGTTAGTATGCTCTGGACTTATTTTGGAAGCATAACAACTTTCTTTATCGTAATGTTTTTTATAGCCTTTGTCTTTGAAGTCTTTGGTTTAAGAAAACCAGGGCAAAAGGAACCTACTTCCTCTGTGGTGATAGAAGGTGGAATCTTATTCATTTTATTATCAATAGGGTTTCTTTATGCTAATCAAATACCAGAATTGCCATTCTTAGGCGGAGGCCAGAATCTGATATTTTTATTTATTATAATTTTTATTCTAGTTATTTTTTGGTCAGCATTTAGGATAGGCAAAGGCAAGTAAACGATACCTTTATAAATAGGTTTTAACAATATATTTACTATGAGGTAGTAACTATGAAACAAATGATTACAAAAGAAATAGCTGAACTTAATGCTATGGCAAATAGTCCTGGCATAGAGCCAGATGCTCAAGCTTATCTTCAAATGCAAATTGCTAATCTACAAATGGAAAGAAAAAGATACGAGTGAATAATTATGAATATGAAACAAATTGCATTGATGATTGGAACTTTGCTAGCGGTAACACCAGCTTTTGCTCAGAACCCAATAGAAAGCCTTATAGTTAATCTAAGGGCAATTGGCTTTCAATTAGTATTGCTCTGGCTTTTAACCTTGGCAATAGTTTATGGTGTTTTATCTCACCTAGAATTGCCAAAGTCAATAACTGCCAGAGGAGTGATATCTATTGTTTCTGCTTTTATGGTTTTGTTAGCAGCTGCAGGAACCCAGGCAGCTGACTTCATAAGCACTTTGGTGACTTCATCTGTTTTAGTAGCTTTTGGATTGATAATCGCTATGATATTTTTAGAGATAACCGGAACAAAAGTTGGCGGAGAACACATATTTGCAAAGCATCCAAGATTTTTTGGAGCAGCCTTAATCATTTTAGCAATTTTAATATTCATAGGAGCAGGAGGTTTGACAATTTTAAACATTCCTGTATTTGCATTGTCAGATCCTCTTATTGCTATAATCTTTTTCCTACTCATCATGGTGGCAAGTATTTGGATATTGGTTAAAGAAAGCGGTGAAAAAAAATAAATTAAATAAAATAGGTGAAATAAATGGTCGATGTAACAACTGGTTTGGCATTCCTAACAGGTTTAGGTGTGCCTGAGATACTATTGTGGGTATTAAGCTTTGCAGTAGTTTTCGGAATAATAACAAAGCTTAAGATATTCAATGGGAGAGCAGCTCCAGCTTTGGTTTCAATAGTAATGGGTTTCTTAGTATTACTCGCAGTTCCAACTGCTTTGATTGCAGTGATAGCAAGTATGTCTACAGGTCTTCTAGTAGTTGCAATTGGATTTTTTGTATTAATGGCGGCACTAGAATTAGCAGGTGTTAAACACCCAGTTACAGGTCAAGACAAGGAAGGGAAACCAGGGATTGCTGGTTATATACACCCATTCCAAGCTCACTCAACAATCTTGACAATAGTAATACTAGCATTAGGGCTTGTAATATTCTGGGCATCTGGTGGAGCAGCTTTAATTGGATTCGGAGCTTTGCCTGCAATTAGTGCTGGTATGTGGTTGCTAATCATAGTCGGTGGCGCAGTCTTATGGATGCTTTCAGGAGCTTAATAAGATTTATAAGCTAAAATAAGACTAGTGACTTTCAGTGACCTTTTTCATTTTTTTTCTTCTTTTAATTTTTCTACAAATTCTGCCATAGTTTTAATATTTCCAGTTAACTCTGGCAAGACTTCTCTGAAAACTTTTTCTATGGAACCGATTCTACCTTCAATATTTTCCATTGATCCGCCAAAATCATCCATTTTTCCAGTTAGTCCTTTTTCCCTTTCACCTAAAGAAACATCAATTTCCTTAAACTTCTTTCTTATATCATCTATCTGCGATTGTAATTGCAAATCTCTTTTCTCAAAATCAACTAGTCTTTCCTCGAACTCCTTCCATCTTTCAGTTACAATTCCTTCTATCAATTCCTCAACAGTTATTTCCTCGACAGGAGACTCTGGTTCTTTTACAGCTTTTGGTTCAAATGTGAATCTTGCTTCTTCCAAAGAAATAGGTCTCGCTTCCTCAGGCGAGATAATCCTTTCCGGTGGATAACCCAAAGGGGTTGGATGCCTTTCTATTATAGGAGCTTGTGCTGGACCATAAAAATCTCTTGTTTGAGGCAATTGCGGCTGAGGTTGTTGGGGAGCTTCCAGACCAGGAGTTGCTGAAACCCTTTCCTTTAAGGCCATTCTTATTGCCCTGTCAATGTGTTCTGATGCAAATCCTTGGGTTTGCAAACGAGAGATTATATCATTCTCAGAAAAACCTTGGGCTGCATAATTTAAAACAAGATCAACAGGGATATAAACTTTCTTTGGCTCTTCTTTCTTTTTTCTAAATGGTAAAGGGAACATTATTATACCTCTCCTTTTTCTTCAATCATCCTCTCAACCTCTTCTCTTGTTACAAAATTTGTTTTTATAGGATTAAAAAATGATAGCATGTTTTCCAATTCCTTTAACTCTGTGCGCTTTGCCATTTTTTCCAAGTTCTTATTTATTTTCATGAGCTCGTTGTCAATTCTTAGTATGCTGTTTTCTATATTTGTTAATCTTTCATTTAGTTTTTCGTTAAATATTTTTCTCTCTTCAATCATCTTTAGCATCGAGTCCTGTAAGGTGCTTGCTCTCATTTCCGTTAACGAGGAGCGTTCCTCCAAGGCCCTTAATCTTCTTGAGCTCTCGTTCTCCCTCCTTACCAATTCAGTAAGAACAGCCTGAACATCTCTTTCAACCATTACATCACAAATTATTATTTTAAATCTTGATATATATAATTAATGAACTTCATATAAATTTTAGGTGTGATTAATGGTTTTTGAGACCGAGGTTGCCAACGGCATGCTAAGAATGAATTGCCTAGGTTCTATATTTGGATTTACCATAGAAGACTCGGACGTTGTGATGGCGAGGATAATCGAGAAATTAATAGAAGAGAAAAAGATTGTAGGTGTTGTTCTTGCAGAGACAAGAGAGTACGAGTATGACTCCGAGCAGACACAGATGCTCATGGAGATTGCAAACCTAATAACCGATGTCATAAAAGAGAGAAAGCTGTTGTCAATAAAGAGCATTGCAGTCGAACCTTGCACAAAGTATCTTCCAATTTGGTATGGTTGGTTAAGAGACCTTGTGACGCTACAATTGAGAGGAGACCCGATAGGTGCTTACTTAAATTTGATAAGGGAAACGAGGCATTTGAAAACCAAGATGACTTCTTCTGATGAATATGGTAACTGCATTTCTTACTATCTTGAAAATGCTTTGCTACCTTTGCAGGAAATGCTTGAGAAATGCATATTAATTCAAAAAGCCAAACCTTACTTGTCAGGATATCACATAGGCGACAGGACTCTTTATAGAAAATTCTTCAAGCCGACAATAAGACCGAACTTCATGTACACAAAATTCATGGCACAGCCACCGCCTGGCGAGACTGTTGCAAAATACAAAGTAGGAGACACTGACATAGAGATATTCAAGGTTCCTGGAAAGGTTAGATACATTTATCATGCAGTACCACCAGAGTTCAGATTAGATGAAGAAGAGTATATTTTGCTGGATGCGGCTAGGCGAATTCTAGAGGAAAGAAGGCCAAAAGAATTAGAAATAACAGAGCAGGAAAAAATGAGAGAAATCTTTCACACCCTAAGCCTAGACTTGCTTAGGGATTTATCAGAGGAAATGGGTAAGACTTTTGAAAAAGGACAAATGGAAAGATTGGCAGACATTCTTACTCGCTATACGGCCGGTCTAGGGGTGGTTGAGGTTTTGCTAAAGGATGATAAAATACAGGATGTTTTTATAAACTCGCCTATGGGAACTATACCGATTTATGTTTTCCATCAAGATTATGAAGAATGCGAGACAAATCTCGTCCCTACTCCGCAAGACGGAGACAGATGGGCTACTCGTTTTAAATTAATTTCTGGCAGACCTTTGGACGAAGCAAATCCTGTTTTAGATGCAGAGGTGACAGTGCCTGGTGGAGTTGCAAGAGTTTGTGCAATCAATCCACGCTTATCGCCGGATGGCTTGGGATTTGCATTAAGAAGACATAGATTCAAGCCATGGACATTTCCCTTGTTTTTAAGAGAAAAATATTTAGACCCCTTATTCGGAGGATTAATGTGGTTTGTTGCTTCTTATGGAAGGACAGTTTTGATTGCAGGATCAAGAGGTTCTGGTAAGACTTCTTTTCTTGGAAGTTTAATGCTGCAGATTCTTCCTTATTATAGAATGTTAGTTAGCGAGGACAGTGTTACAGGAGATTGCGAAATTTTGTATAAAAGAAATAAAATAATGAAAAGAGAAAGTATTGGAAGATTAATAGATAAATTAATAGGGAAATATGGTTCTAAGCAGACTGTAAAGGGTCATGAAATTCTAGATGGAAATTCTGATAATATTAAAGTTTTTTCTGTTGATGCAGATGGAAAAATTGTTTTGGCAGATGTTTCTGCTTTTATCAGACATAAAGTTAAAAAAGAAATCTTTGAAATCAGAACAAGAACAGGCAAAAAAATCAAGGTTACTGGAGATCATTCACTGTTCACTATGGGAAATAATGGAAGTATAGAAGCGATAAAATGCAAAGACTTTAAGGTTAATGATTTTATAGCAACACCTAGAACAATTTTTATTAACAATAAGCATGTTAACAAAATTAATTTATTAAACTACTTAGACGAATTAAAAGATATCTATTTAGTCGGAGAACCTATTAAAAAAATTATAACAGATAATTTCAATTTTTTAAAAACTATATCTAAAAACTTAAAATACTCTAAATCTATGCCAAGCCAATGGAAGAGAACCGGCGTTCTTCCTGGCAAAGTTTTTGCTGAAATTATTAAAAGCAATAAGATTGAAACAAATAACATTTTCTTCAAAACTAATGGCAATTCAAAGCCGTTACCACTTGAGATAGATTTGAATAAGGAAATGCTAGAATTTATTGGATTATGGCTAGCTGATGGCTGTTATGATAAAGATGCTGTTGTGCTGTCTGTAACTGATAATCCTACAAGAAGTATAGTTAAAAAAGTAGCAGAAAGATTTGGCTTAAAAACGAGAATGCACTCGGATGGATTCTCTCTTGTTATATGTTCTAGTAGTTTACAATTTTTAATGCAAAAGATATTAAAAATTGAGGGAAACGCTTATACAAAAAGAATTCCTGAATGGGTTTTCAACTTATCAAAAGAACAGTTTGCATCAGTTCTAAGAGGGGTGTATAGTGGGGATGGTTACACTGCTGAAGCAGAAGTTGGAATAAGCCTTACTTCAGAGGATTTAATAAAGGATATTCAGACCTTACTGCTATCTTTTGGAATAATAGGAAGAATAAACAAAATGAACCCGCGAGATAAGACATTATCTCTTCGAATCAGCAGCATAAAAACTTTAAAACCATTTTTAGAAAAAATAGGATTTTTGCAAGAAGAAAGAAATGAATATGTGAAAAAATTATGTGAAAAAATATCAACTCACGACACGACAGACGTAATACCATTATCTTTAGAACTTAAAAAATCAATTCTTAGTTCGTATAAAGATTTCAATAAAAATGATTACATTAAGAGAAATAATAATATTGGTAGAGAGAAGCTAAATGAAATTGTAAGTAAAATGCATGTAGACGGTGGAGACGTTTTAGAAGTACTAAACGGATTAGTTAATTCAGATATATTCTGGGACCAAATAACAGATATTAAAAAAGAAACTGTATCTGATTATGTTTATGATATATCAGTTCCTGTAAATGAAAACTTCGTTTGTGAAAACATTGTTGCTCATAACACCCTTGAACTTCCTGTTGAGCAGTTAAGAAATCTTGGATACAATATTGAAAGATTAAAATCACGTTCTGTTATCACAAGAGTTGAGCTAGAGCTACCAGCTGAGGATGTTATAAGGACTGCTTTAAGACTTGGAGATTCTTGCTTGATTGTTGGAGAAATTAGAAGCGTTGAATCAAAAGCACTTTTCGAGGCAATGAGAATTGGGGCAATGGCCAACACGGTTGCTGGCACTATTCACGGCGAGTCTGCTTACGGAGTTTTCGACAGAGTGGTTAATGACTTGGGGGTTCCACCTACTAGTTTTAAGGCAGTGGATTTTCTTGTTGTTTCTAATAAACTAAAAACTCCAGACGGTCTAAGAACTTTTAGAAGGATAACAGAGTTAACAGAGGTTAGAAAGCACTGGAAAAAAGATCCCTTGGATGAAGGCGGATTTGTAAATCTAATGGAGTATCGCTCTTCAGAAGACAAGCTTGTTCCTACGGATACTTTGTTGAACGGCGAATCATATGTTTTAAATCAAATCGCTTCTAGAGTTCCTGGATGGTCAGGAAGATGGGATTTTGTTTGGGATAACATCCAACTAAGGGCAAAAATCTTGGAAACAATACTTGACATTGCTAACAAAGTTAGCAAACCAGAGTTGCTAGAGGCAGAAGCTACTGTCAAGTCCAATCAGATGTTTCATATCTTTGCTGAAAAATGCAGAGAGGACATAGGTTCTATAGATAGTAAAAGAGTTTACAACGATTGGTTAGAATGGTTCAAGAATTACGCGAAGTGATTAAATGGTTTTTGGAAAAAAGAAAAGAATAGAAGAAGCAGAAAGAAAAGCTGAGGAAACAAAAAAAGAAGAAATGAAGAAAGCTTTGAGCGCTGCTGCAATACAAATGCCTGGAAAAGAGGAATTTACACCTTATACATCAGAATACTTAACATTCTTAGAAGAATTAAAACAAAAGCCTGCGACATGGTATGAAAAGACCTGTGCTTTTGCAGAAAAGCATTTTCCAATAAGTCCTGACAATAAAACAAAAATTAAATTAGAAGAAGCCTTAAGGGCAGGATACACAAACGCGAGTCCTAAAGGAGCTTTTTCATTTGCAGTTTTATCAACCTTGATAGTTCTTATTCTTGTTTTTATTGGTATAGCTTTCTTTGATATTGGATTAGTGTTTGGTATGTTTGGTATTTTTACCATTCTTGGAACATTTTGGTATTTTTATAATTATCCAAATGCAAGGGCAAAGTCAATGGGAATAAAAATGTCTGCTGACTCCGTGATTGCTATCTTGTATATGATAATCTACATGAGAAGCTCTCCTAACTTGGAGGGAGCAATAAAGTTTGCTGCCCAGAACTTGGAAGGGCCATTGGCATGGGACCTTAGAAAGCTATTATGGGATATAGAAACTGGAAAGTATGCGTCTGCTGACACTGCTTTGGTTGATTATATTTTTAAATGGAAAAATAAAAACAGAGAATTTTCAGAAGCCTTGAATCTCTTAAGGGGTTCTTCTGTTGAGTCTGCAAGAAGAGAAATAATTTACGAAGAAACTTTAAATGTTATTTTAAATGGCACAAGGGAAAGAGCAAAACATTATGCAGCTAGTTTAAGAATGCCCATGACTTTGATTTATGCAATGGGTGTTTTATTGCCTGTGATGGGACTGGTTCTCTTCCCAATAATATTAATATTCATATCAGATTATGTAAAGCCAGTTTTTGTTTTCTTTGGATATGATATTCTTTTACCAGCTGTTCTGTATTTTATAGTTGATTATTTACTTGCTTCCAAACCGCCAACCTTCTCACCACCGGACATATCAAGGGCAAAGGATGTTTCGCCAATGGGCAAGTTTAATTTTTTTGGCGAGTCTATCCCAATTTTACCTGTTGCTTTGATATTGGCAATACCCTTTGTTGTGTTAGGATGGTTTGGTATGGCTAGTGAAGAAACCTATACCTCTGTTAACTTTTCTCTTTTAGTTATTTTAGGATTATCTCTACCGATCACTGTTTTTACTTTTCTAGATAGCTATCAAAAAATCAAGGTTAGAAAGGATATAGAAAGGATAGAAGATGAGTTTGCAACTGCTTTGTTTCAGCTAGGCAATGCCATCTCTGGCGGAGCACCTTTGGAAAGTGCTATCGACAAGGCAAAAGCAAACCTAAAAGAGATGAAGATTGCTGATATGTTTGATATCATTAGCTTGAATATGAAAAAATTTGGTTATACTTTTGAGGAAGCTATGTTTAACAAGGAAGTCGGCGCGTTATGGTACTATCCGTCAAAGCTTATTCACTCGATTATGCAAACCGTTATACAATCTGCAAAGAAAAATATTAAATCAGCTGCAAGCTCAATGATTGTTATCTCCCGCTACTTGAAAGGCGTACACGAGGTAAAGGAAGAGATAGACGACATCCTGGGGGAAACCACATCAAGCATGAAATTTTTAGCAATGTTCCTAGCGCCGATGGTTGCAGGTGTGACTGTTACACTAGCAGTAATTATATTACAAATATTAAAAAGTTTAGGAGCAGCAATGAAAAATATAATGTCAGCTGCAGGAGGCATGAATAGTTATCAAACTTTCTTCATTATGCCTTGGGCAATGGGAGGAACTTTGCCAATCACAGCTCCATTTTTTCAACTAATTGTAGGAATTTATATGATTGAAACTGGTGTTTTATTGTCGGTATTTTTAAATGGAATTGCTTATGGAGAAGACCCTATTGGAATGAGAGATGGCATATGGAAAACTTTAATTTTTTCAATTTTAATATATATTATAAGCTGGTTTGTTACTTATTCCATGTTTGGAAGTACAATAGCATCAATATTAACACCGCCATAATAAATATAAGTAAAAAGTAATAATTTTTGTATATGAAAGCAATTGTGTTTAGAATTGCATATGTTGTTATTGGTGGTTTGATAATTTTCATTATTTCTTTAGGGTTAATAAATTTAGCAAAAACAACTTTTGAAAAGCAATCATTAGACTTATTAAGTAGATTTAAGGCTTATAAGCCTTACGCCTTTAATATAAGTGATCTGCTGGTAGATCCAAATGATCCAACTGTTTTCGATTCAACAAACCAAAGCAATTATTACACTTTAGGCTCAGATACTGTATTTTGTAAAAATCTTAGAAATTGCACAGAGATGAATATTCAAGGCGGTAGTCGATGTGTTATAAGTTATAAGGTTAAACCTGGCACGACATTTTCTCCAGATGATGTTTACAAAGCTGTACAGAATTGTCCAGATATAGACATAAAAGAAGAACTTTATGGTGGAACAGGAAGAGAAGTATGTAAATTTGATCATAGTTCTATTGTAAATTATAACAAAATTAGCGAAGATAATATTTCAGTTATAGATTATGAACCTTATTTACACAACTGTTATCTTCCAGATAATTTAGGTAGTTACAATGTTCTAGGTGATGTTGACTCTATAAACTATCTTTATAGCGGTAGGGGAACTCCAACAGGTTATAAATTTGAAAACGGTGGAATGGTTAGAATAGTTGTAACAAATGTAAGCATAAAAAATGATCCTTATGCAACATGCTCTTATAGTCTTTATATTTGTGGGCAAAATGCCATAGCAGCTAAAGAAAATGAAACTCCTGTTTATGTTTTCAAAAATATTCAAAATCTTAATGAAAAGGAACTTTATTACAATGAAACAATTATGTCTATTGCTCTCGGAAAATATCGAGTTGATTTGGTAAAACTACTGGATTTTTATTATTTAGGACTCTTTCCACCCGGTGGATTTTCTACATACATTATTTACAATATTTATGGCTATTATCCTCGCACTTATGAGTTCAGCTTTTCAGGTACATATCCAAATGAAAATGCTTTAATTGATGCTATAGATACTGGAATGTGGGAGTGGAATAAAATAAATTATGATAATAAAAATAAATTGGAATATTTTTTAAATTATTATTCTGATTTAAGTAATATTCATTTTAGTTATGCTCCTATTGATACTGTAAATAATGTTTCTGTAGATGCAAAATTAGATTTTAATTCAGGATGTTGGAATTCAAATTATGAAAGTTATACCCCAAATCAAGAGAATTACAATAGATTAGGTTACATATGGCCACAAAATATTTTGCATATTTTTAAACTTAATTCGGTATTTAATAACCCACTTTATGACTTAAATAATAAAAAAATTAGAATGGCTTTAGGAATTAGAAAAATGTTTATAACTGATATTGATGAAACTGGAGGATTTTCGTCACTTATTTGGTTCAGAAATTGGGTAGGCGATGCTAGTCTACCTGGTAGAGCTATATTAGTTATGGATCCTGTAACATTTTGTAGTGAGTAGATATGAAAGGAATTCATTTCGATATGTTTTTAGCTGTTATTGTTTTAATAGTAGCATTTATGCTTATTTTACTTTGTTTGTATTTTGCTGGAGCCTTTAATTTAGACATGACAAAATTTTCACCAGTATGATATTTATGAAAGGTTTATCAACAATCCTTTTAAGTGTAATTCTTTTAGTTGTAGGAATTATTATACTTCTTGCAATTTGGAGCATATTTTTTGTTTATAATCCTACAAACTCTGGTACAACCGTTATAATACCAACCCTAAATCCATATGATACATTTAATTATTCAACATACTTGTTGGATAGCAATCCTGTTGATACAACTACATACAATGATTGTGATAAGTTAAAAAATGCTATAAAATATGCTATCATAACAGGAAAACCTTATGAGGTTGATGAAATAGCATATGGGAATGACCTTGAATCTTCTATACCATTTCCTTTTATAGGTAACTGCCTTGAAGAACCAATTGAAACAGAAATTGCAAACGGTTTAAATCAAACAGTATGTAATTTTAAAAAAATAACCACAAATTCAACAGTAGGTATTCCTAATTATGGTGGCATAAGCGATGCAACAAGTCTTAGTTTTGAAAACTGTATATATTATCCTTTTGATAACTCTGTTTTAAGTGGTGATGTAGGACCTAAAAATGAAGAGGTTAACCTTGTTCCAAACACCATAAACTTATTTTATTCGCCGGATTATCTTTACCTAAGAAATGGAGATTACAGCCATTCTTCATCATTAAATAATGTAACTGCATTTAATAGTGCTTATAATGGTCCAGGAAGGCTAATAATTTATGTCGGTAATGCAACTTCTATTAATGGTGAATGTAAATTTAACATTTATTTTTGTCCTAGACCAGCAATAGCCAAGTCTACAGATGACAGTACAATAAGTATTTTTAAATTATTTAAGGATTTGGAGTTATATAATTATTCTTATCTTCCTCTACCTTATTACATAAGGGATCTTACTCAATTAGCTTCTGATACAAATGGATTCCCTCAAAATTCAAAAAAAGTTTATTACTGGAATTATTATGATATAAAATTAGATAGTGATTATAGAGTTGAAACCATAATAAATGCGATAAAAGAAGGTTTATACGTAAGCGTTCTTGCAAAAAATTATTCATGGGCACACCCGCATTGGGACGTATCAAGAGATCCTACTATTACTAAAGATAGAGAATGTTGGGATTCAAGTTATGATGCTTTAATTGATTCTCCATTTAGTGGAAGTCGTACACGTTCTATAAGATTTAATTGTGGTGATGATAACCTTTGTAGCGGAATTTTAAGAATAAAAATAGCATCAAGGCTTGATTCTAAAGATATAAATGGTGACAATAAACCAGAAACTTATTTTTCTGGAGTAATTTCTTTTTCTGATGTTACTTTAATTCAAATATGTGGAGACAACAAAATAGAAGGAACAGAACAGTGTGAACCTCCGTTGGTTATTAATTCTACTCATTGTGATCAAGCTTGGGCTTCATGCGATTATAGTAATAGAAGATATGGTACAAGAGATGGTTTTGGAGATTGTGACAATAATTGTCAATGTATTGAAGATAGCTGGAATTGGGGAGTGGTTGATGGTGCTGATTATTGTGCTAACTGCCCTAATCATTGTGGTGATAAAGCACAAAATTGTGGTGAAGAGTGCGATCCAGGTGCTTCACCAACAGGTTGTGGTCTAGGTGAATCATGTAAGGCTGACTGTACATGTGGTGTTTTAGGTACCTGGCCAGATTCACATGATTTATTAACGGAGAACGCTAAAATTGGAACCATTAAATACGGCGCATTAATAATTTCTGTTCTTGTAACCGAAAACATCGATTCCAGTGGTATTGATGTTGTTTGGTACGATTTAACGAACTTATTTAGCAGTCCTATACAACGAATTGATCAAAATATTAAAAAAGAAGGAGCACAAAGTATAAATTCTTCTTTAGATTACATATCTTTTGTATTTGTTGATACTTCATCCAATCCAATAACCTTAAGTTCAATAAATATAAATCAATTTAAAAATGTTACATTCTATTTAATGTTAAACTCTTCATGGGATCCAAGTTTTAGTTTTGATGGTTATTTACAGTTTATAGATGCAAATGGAAAACAGGCAAATATTTCATTAGGATCTGTGCCAAAAGACATATGGAATAGTTATACAATATCTTTAACGGATTCTAATTGGCAAGTAGACTCAGGATTTGATCGAACAAAAGTTACTTATGTGAAGGTCGGAGCGATAGCGTCAACGCACTTTAGTGGGAACAATGCATGGCTTGATGATTTTTACTTTACAAAATAATTTATATACAGAAAATTAAATTATTATATGTCAAGATTATCAACTTACCATTTATTTTCAATCCTTTTAGTGATTGTATGTTTACTAATTGTTATTTTTGTTGGACCACAAATTATTGCTTATGCTCAAAATCAAATATCAACAAAAATATCACCTTTAAATCCAGAAAAAGAGGAAACAGTAGAAGGATCTCATTACATGTCTTTAGGTATAACTTCTTCTGACTCGCCAGAAATTGTAGCTTATAAATTATTTAGAAATTTTGACCCTTTATTTATAAATGAAAGTGTTAATAACAAAATAATTTATAATCCATTTATTTTAGACTTAAAAGGAAATGTGTATCCTTATAATCCTCTTGCTCCAAGTAATGTTTTAATAAATAACATATCACAAGGCGTTAAAGATTTCAGTAAAATTGATAGTTCATATCAAGTAGGTAATAATCCAGTAAATTTAAATTCCATAGTTAAATCTGATTCAAATATAAATTATAATAATGATTGTTGGACAAATAATATGGACAACAACTTAGCTAATATGCCTCTCAACACTTTTAAAATTTTTGTTAATAGTAATACTAATAAATTTGATGGTAAAGTAAAAATAAGAGTAGGATGGTATGATAAGAATTCAAAATCAGGTGGAAGAGAAATAATTGATGTTTTAATAACAGTATGTGATGGTTAATATGGAAATAAAAATAGCATTTGCAACTATTGTTGGATTAATAATGATGATAACAGTTATAATAGCAGTAATTGTAATGATGGCAGGTTTAACACAGTTTTCAGTATCCGAATGTGTTCCAGCTGAATACACAGCTAGTAGCAATGATATTAGAGGAGAATATTGTGGTTTAATTTCAGGCAGTAATGCTTATTGTAATATTAATTTGTTACATCAAGCTTATACAAGAGATAACTGTATAGATTCAAGCAAAAATTTATGTTGCCCAACGCAAACTAAACAAAATATAAAGCTTATTAATGGACAATGTTGCAACATAACTAGATTATAAAAATGATTTAAATGGTTGAATCGTCAAGTGTTGAAACAATGGTTATATTTATTATAATAATATTATTTGCAGTTCTAGTAATCATATTTTTACAAAATATAGGAATAACGAGTAGATTGTTTGGAAGCATAAATGTTCTAGGTTCAGCTGTAACTGCTATTTTAGAACTTTTAGGAATAAAACAGGGGATATAAATGGAGCTTATATTAATTGCTGTTTTAGTGACTATATTTATTATAGCTGTAATTTTAATATTTCCAATAATTTATAAAATTGTTACTGGTCAAAATGCAAATTTAGCATGCAAAGAATTAGCCGGTCAATTTAAATTTAATGCTTTGCTTGGAGTAGCTTTACCTATTGCTCCAGTTGTGCCGTTGTGTGATATTTTTGTTCCTAATTTATAAACTACAATTTATCTTAAAGGTGTGATGTATGGAAACTGAAATGGAAGAAGAAACTTATAATAAAGTAATTTACATAATAATAGGAATATTTGCAGTTCTTATATTCATTATTATTTTAGATGTTATGACTGGTGGAAGCTTATTTAAAGATATAGTGTGTTCTATAGTTTGGTATCTTCCATTTAGTGGTCCACTGCTACCTGGTTATATCGGGTGCAGCGGAGTTCCAATATGATTTAGTTAATTTTATATTATAGCAAACTAAATTCAAAATATGAAAGCAATTACTTTTAACATGTTTCTTGTACTTTTTGTAGCAATCGTTGGTGCTTCTTTAAGTCTCTATCTTTATTCGCAAGTTGTTCATGCACCCATAGCCAGTTATATTCAATCAACATTTACTGGATGCGGAAGAAGTGGACAAGATTGCTGTCTAAACAATTGGTGTAATGTTGGCTTATTATGTTCTAATAGCATATGCATAGAAAATCAAAGTCTTACAATAATGATTGATGAGAGATATTTAATTTACAATGCTTCTGAAACTCTTAACAGCACCCAAAGAGATGAATATCTTTATGGTAAAGCTGGGTTAGGATTAGAAGATTGTTCAAACGGTGTAAACTGTATAAGTTGCTCTAAAATATTTAATTTCACTAATAGTTCAAACTGTTTAGACTGCAGTCTTTGTGATTCACATGATAAAACTTGTAAAGACTGTTTGTCTTGTAATTCTGCAGAAAATGGAAATTATGGAGACCTTTACGAATGCTATAACTGTAACAACTGTAATAATATTCAATATGATATAGCTGACAGTTGTTCCCATTGTGAATATTGTAGTATGGCAAATGTAACAAACCCTTCTGCTCCTTCTAATGCATCTTTTTGCTCTAGTTGTTATCAATGCGAACCTGGTACCAGTGATAAATGTTATTCTTGTTATGATTGTGATGCGTCAAAGGAAAAGGTATGTGGCGTGTGCGACAAATCACCTCAAACAACATGCAAAGTTCAAAGTGATTATGAATTATGTAAAGAACTTAAAAAGCATATAGTTAGTTATTATAATGAACAAACACATGAAGTTGAAGAACTGTTATCCATACCTTGGAATGAAGCATATTTTTTAAATACAACAATTTCAGATGTTTTAACCAATTGTATAACAGAAGACCTTAAGGGAATGCTTCCTGGAAATATACAACAAAAAATTTGTAAGTATGATAGTTCAAAAATCAATTTTATACAAAATGACACCTGGCTTCCAGTTTCAGTTATTATCGAACCTTTCTCTCTTGGTAGCGTTTTAGTAAGGTCATATTTTTTCAATGACGTGTCATATGTACCACCATCAAATTTAGCGAATATGTTAACTTTAAATGGGCAGTATAGCAGCGTAACAGGTGAAAATAAAGGCATTTTATTTAACAGCTGTGGAGTTAAAACAACTCCAGAGCTTATAAAAATTTTTAATTGGCAACCTGAAATAATTTATAGTAGCAATCCTGAAATTTTTAGTTCATCAACAGCACCCAAAACACCCGAAGGTGATATACCTGTTAATTTAAAAATAGTAGTTGCTGATGTTTCATGGAATGAACAATACGATAATGGTTGTTCTTTTAATGTCTACCTATGCCCACAAGAAGCTATAGCAACATCTGGAGATGATACGATTCTTAATTTTTATAGATTTCTTGCTTATTTTAACGAGTCAGACTACTCGGTTAAAACAAAAACTTTTAATAAAGTATATAAAATGGGACCTTTGAATGATGTTCTTGAAGTTAATGTAACTGGTATAAAATATCCTGCATTTGTTGTGGATTTAGGTGGTAGAAATGCTGATGTAGCTCATATTGCAAAAGCACTTATAGCAGGTTTTAGAGATTATATAGCTATGAATTCTGATTTAAACCAAACTGTCAAATTTTTCTGTGAAGAAAGTGGTTTAAATTTTGAAGATTGTTATAAAAATAGTTTTTCTGTAGTTATAAATGATAATGTTCCATGGAACTTAAGTTCTAGTTTGCCAGCAGATACTCTTTCATCGATTCCAGATTACAAATATATTTTTTATGACCCAGCCTTTACTTCTTACTCTAACGAAGTTCAAGTCGAATTAACATTTTTTGCTTATACCTCAAACATTTCATATATAAATAATACAATATTTGTTTCACCATTAATAGTTTTAACACCATATCATGCTCCTCCTTCACAACTATGTAGAAACAATGTAACAGAAGGAACTGAAGTATGTGACGGCACTGATTTAGGTGGTCAAACATGCGCAAGCAAAAGGTATGCTGGAGGAACATTAGCTTGTAAATCAGACTGCACAGATTATGATACCAGTGGTTGTATTCTACCTCTTGGTCCAATGCAGTATTGGTTCCAAAATCCAACAACTTACACAGACCTTACCAAAATTCAATCAGATGTTCTATATAAGACTGGTTATGGTTGGTGTGTGCCGGATGGATGGTTGCAAGCTGATGGTTGGTATGATGGTAGATGCTTCCAATCTAGCGAATCGCAATCTGGCGAATCGCATAACGTTAGCGCATTTATTACTTTACTGAGTTCTGATCCAAATGCTGTTATCTTCAATGCTCTAGCAGATTCTAGTAAAATTGGGGTATTAGAGTGTCCTAATTACAGGTATCCTGGTCCGTCTGAATACTGCACTACAGGTGCTTGCTTGAAAATGGGTATTGTGAACACTGCAACTCAAACAGGATTTGATTCTATAATTATTGAAAACATGAGAACTGCTTGGTGTACTAATCCTAGAGGTGAAGTCAAAGACTGCTTGCTATGTTCTGATGAAGATTCTGACGGAAATGAGGGAACAACAGGCAGATTTTACGTATGCTTAGGTAAAGATAGCAGCTATCCTGAATACGCACCAAGTGCTGGTATAATAGTCAAAGGAAATAATACTTCAATAGGTGATCATAGAGGTACGTGGATATGTCAGAATGGAAAGTGGTATGGTCCATACTGAGGTTTATTTACCATAAACTTTAATAGCAAATTCTATCAATGATGATTTTTACTTTACAAAACAATAGATTAATCCTATTCTTTACTAATATATTTAAGAGCTCTAAAAATTTATATATTAGACAATAGAATTTTAATCTATGGAAATTCCCCCCTATCTTATGACTTTGATTAAAGTAATATCAGTTGTTCTTGCTGTATTAATAGTTTTGTTTTTTGTTCTTCCTGTTTTTGGATTTAACTTAATAAGATATATATCTGCAGTTCCACTTAACACAGCAGATATTTCTCAACCTATAGATTTATCAACTGCAAATCAATATAGTGGATTTGAATCAAGTTATGATGGGATGATTCTTGGAAGAAGTGGTGGCGAAGATAATATTACTAAGATTTTAGAAAAAAGAGTTACGGCTAAAGATTGTAGCATTTGTTTTAATTGTGTTGGTGTAGACTTGAACAAAGATGGATCAATTGATACTTACAACTGTCAAGATTGTGCCACTTGTAATGGAACAACTCAACCTAATAGATTTAAAAACTGTATCAATTGCAATGCCACTGGAAATTGCAAATCATGTGATGATACAGGTGATGAGTATCTATTATGTAAAGAAATAAAAAAATGCATTCTAGAGTATTATGGCGATAAAGATTGGAAGGACCAACATGGATGTTTTATAGATGCAATTTCTCGTATTGCTGGTGTTACTTTTAATATTGATGATTTAAAAACTGTTCTAAGTTCTTGTAAAGATGAATCAATAAAAGTTAATATTGGAAATAATATTTCAAAAGAGTTATGCTACTTTAACAGCACATCTATTTCTTACTATGACTTTGAGAGACCAAGTGATTTTTACTTGGAAAACAGACTACCTCAAGCTTCTTGGCCTGGAACTTGGGGATATGTGTATCAGGGTAATATTTTAATGCCTTTTTATGAAGAAAATGGAGAAATTTTTGAACGCTATAGAGTTTATGTATCGATACTTGGACCTCCGAATGAAAACTATACAGTTTCTGTAATTAAAGCACATCATGAGATATATGGAGATATAATCGATTATAGATATGAAGTGGGAAAAATAAGAACTGATTCTACTGGTTTTGGTTATGGAGAATTCATCGAATTTCCACAAGACTGGAAAGATATATGGAAAGAGAGAAATGAAATGAATGGAATACGTTTAGATAAAGTAAACGTAGGTGCTTTTTCTTTTAATACCTCTTTTATTGCTAACGTGCCTGAAAGCAATGGTGTTTGGTCTAATGATCTTCGATATTCAAACTGTAATTTCAACACAAATCCTGAACCATATTTAAAAGACAGACCTTGGTGGGTCTCTAATCCTGACAATTTAAACTCATCATGGTTTATTAACAGTGGAAATCCAAATTCTTCAATAAAAGTTTATTATGATCCAAATATGTTTGGTGGAAAGATTGAGACATCTTCAATAAGAAGTAATATAAAAATACAACTTGGAAGATTTGATCCAGATTTCTCAAGAGACTGTAAATTTGATATCTATATTTGTCCGCAGGACGCATTTGCAGAGCGTGATGGAGAAAGTATTTTATCTTTAATTGATTTTTTCACAAACTTTAACCCTACTAATGTTTATAAAACTGAAACTGATGGAAATAATAAAATAATACTTTATAATTATTTTGAATTAAATTTAGGAAAAAATTATACTGTTGAAGAAATAGGGTCAGCTCTTAAAACAGGATTTAGACTTTGGGAACAACAAGGATTCGTTTCAAATAACATTGGTTCTGCCTTAGATTGGTTAAATAATAATGATGGAATTTATGAGGGCAATTGGTATGAAACTACTGGAGCGGCGGAATATAATAGCGATTGCTGGAATCAAAACTTAGAAGATTATACAAAAGGCACTACAGAGAGAGCTATATTTGGAAATTGTCCTGCTGATATTTGTAGCGGCAATTTAAAAATTAGGATAGCCTTTAAATATACAAAACCTGACAAAGATCACCCCTATTTACATCCTTTATATCCTGTAATAACTTTTTGTAGTCCAGAATCTACAACAACCGCAGTTTGTGGAGACAATGTAATAGAAGGAACTGAGAAGTGTGATGGTACTGATTTTGGTACACCTCCAGCAACATGTAAAAGCCGTGGCTATCAATCAGGGACTTTAGGTTGTTATCCTGCTGGCCAACCTAACGAATGTACATATAATACTACCGATTGTGTTCCCTATCCTTGTGGAAACAATGTAAAAGAACCAGGTGAAGCATGTGATGGTACTAACTTAACTCCTTACACATCAGACTGTTCTTCTTATCTAGGTTATGCAGGAGGAACCTTAAAGTGTAAATCAGACTGTACAGCCTATGATACTAGCGGATGTACTAGTACAGGACCTGTTTGTGGAGACGGTAAGATAGATTTAGGTGAGCAATGTGATGGTACTAACTTAACTCCTTACACATCAGACTGTTCTTCTTATCTAGGTTATGCAGGAGGAACCTTAAAGTGTAAATCAGACTGTTCAGATTATGATACTAGCGGATGTACTGGATGTACTGGAACGTCTATTGATGAATGTACAGAAGACTTGTCATGTAGATATGGTTCATGGAGCGCAGTATCTCCTGCTACAGTAGTTAAAGACACAACAAAAAAATATAATGGAACTGCTAGCGTTAGATGCGACTATTCTCTTAGTCCCACTTTCCAAAGAAATCTTACCTTTACATTTTCAGGTCCTCAAGGTTTGAATTGCATTCCTCAACCAACGATAATGTTTAAATTCGACTTTCCTACACCACCATTCGGTTCAGCTGCTGATCCAACTACAGATATTAAATTTATATTAACAGATGGAAAAGGTGTATCGGCTGTAAAATACAGTAATGTTATTCCAACTGACATGTGGTATACTGATTTCTGGCTATGTAATGCTTCTACTTTTAGTCCTCCTGATTTTCTTGGTGCAGGTTTTGACTGGGGTAATGTCACAAGTATAACATTTATAACAAGCAGAGTTAGTTCAGGTAGTTTTTGGGTAGACAATATGTATATTCATTAAAGCATTTAATCACTAGATTTCTCTATAATTATTAACTAAGTAAAATTAAGAGCTGCTCTTTTAATAGCAAATTCTGTAGTCAATGTGAACATGGAATTCTACAAAGATCAGTAAATCAATGGAACGCAGATAAATGCGTTAAACCTACTGTTGATTGCGGCTATCATTGCATAAAGAATGAATGCTCTGCATGATATGCTGCAGATTCTGATTGTTCCCTGCTTCAGCATTGCTCAATTTCTACAGGTCGCTGTGATTGTGAATAATTTTTACTTTTCATCAAGTATTATGTATTTTCGAAAGTTCTAAGAATAGCTAAAAATGGATTCATATATCCGGTTTTAAAAAATAGCATAAATAAAATTAATATAACAAGAATTATCAAACCAGCTACGACGGCAAGGAGCCAAGCAACAGACTTCATTGGCTACACCTGTTATAAATACACTTTTTTCCTCCGCAATCCAAATCTTCTAAACAACCACAAAAATTTGGTTGATCATTTATGCTTAAACAAATACCATTGCCGTGGCAATCTGAGTTGGTTTTACACTCAACACTTTCTTTTGGAGGTACGTAACTTCCTGCTTGTACTTTTTGTACAAACAAAAAATTAACAACCCATACTATAACTATAAATAAAAGAGATATAGTCACAAGAACATAAGGTGAAATCTGAAATGCTTTCATAAACTTTATTAAATTTCTTTAATATATAAAACTTTAATAGCCAGCTTTACTTAAAATAATTTATGAAAGGTGTCCAGAATGTAACAGCTTTATTAGTAGGGGCTGTTATACTTGTAGCTGTTGCAGTTGTTATCTTTTATGTATATAAAATTGTTAATTCTAATCAAAATATAATCACATCAAATGTTCATGCTGCTGAACTTTGTAGAGATTGGGTAATTCAAGGATGCACTAAAGAATCTGCTCAGACTGTTCAAGTAACAATAAATAATATACCCACGTCTATACAAGCCATATGCATGCAAACTTATGGAAATAATTGGTATGATAAATGTAAAAATGAGACTTGTAGAGGATTATGTCCAAGTTAGTAGGTGATAAAATGAAAGGTATTCAAACAATAACATTAGCTATTGTTCTTATATTATTAGCGATTGCTGTTATTTGGGCATCTTCTTATTTTGTTAAAATAGCCAAAGCAAATGTTGACATTGTTACAGTTCAAGAAGCTTTAAGAAGTTGTTGTGGTGATCGCAGCATTTATAACTGTGTTACTACAACGATTGGTTCAGTTATCTGCAAGGTTCCATGGGGTTCTGGAAGTATGAAAATGAGTGATTTGATGATTCAAGCAAATATAACTGACCCTCAACAAATTAATAATTTTTGTTTTTGTTCATAATCAGGTGCTTAAATGGTAGTAATTTCGCAAGCCTTAGAGACTGTGATAGCATTAATAATTTTTATAGGTTTAGTATTCGTCTTTTTTAATATATTCGGTGCTTCAGATTGTGATAAGTTTGCAAATACCACAGCAGTAGACCTTACGAATGCAATAAACAAAGTTGCTTTGGAAAAAGGTGTATCTCCTTGGTCAGGAAGTGGTGTTCCTACAGACGATAAAACAGATTATTATACTACTGTTCCAATTAGACTTTGTCAAAAAAACCCGCTTCAAACTTTTGCAGCTCAGTTTTTACCTCAACCACCAGAATATATTCTAACTTATGAAACTATGCCAGAATCAGGTTATGCGTGGAGCGAGACTCTACCATTTAGCGGGGGTGAAGCGCAATCATTATTTAATTATGCAATTATGAAGTATGGTATTAAAGCTCTTACCGTTGTAAGCAAATGTGTAGTAAAAGCTTCTACATGGGTGGGAGGAAAAATAGTAAATTTAATATGGAAAGGGGGTACAACTTTACTTCAACTTAAATTTGATAGGTTTGTAGAAGAACATAATAATAACATACTTGTAAAGATCTTTTTAAGTAGATTTGCTTCATCATTAGATGAAGAGGCTGTTAGACCTGGTCTTGAAGATTGGTTAAACCCAAATTATCTTTCAAAAGAAAAAGATAAAAATCTTATAGTTGCAGTTGATTATTTAATGAGAGCAGAGGACATGAGTAAGGAAGAAGCTCTTGCAGAACTTGGTGTACTCGAATCAAAGATTGATCCGATAACTAATAAAATGACACTTGTATTTACAAAAGATGGAAGAGCTATTGTTACCCCTGAATACAGAGACTTTATGTTTAATTATATTGAAAATTTTGGTGATGACGTAGAAACTGCTAGAGGAATGTTCTATATTCCATCTAAATTTGAATCCATAGAGAATTTTAAACAAAATTATTGGCTTCCATTTAAAAATTGGGTTTTAGATAGTCGGTTTAAAAAATTAATTGATTGGCCAAAAAAAGAATATGATAAGATTAAAGGTGGACTTAATAAATGGTTTAATTACAAGGATGGTATGTTAGACTCTTCTGAAACACCACAACAAATAGGAGCATTTAAAAATCTTGCAATGTTTCATACAGACGAAATTAGACAACAAATGATGGAAGAATCTGATGAATTTATACCTACATTAAATAAAATGTATAGTGATTTAAAAATTGATAGGGTCATTAATACTGCAGATGAGATTAGCGATGGAGATGTTATAAGATTTATAAACAATTATCAGAGATATGCTGTTGCCAATAATTTAATGTATTTAGTGGGCCGTGATCCAGAAATGGTAGAGAGCGCAGCTTACGTGACAATGGGACGTGAAATTGAACAAAGTGCTGAAGCCGTAGCGAACTCAGCTAATCCACATGCTGATTTTTTTGAGATTCAGAAATATGCAATAAGTTGGGACAATCTAGGACCAGCAGAAAAACAGGCATATGTAGATAAATTTGGTCTTGACCTTACCCAAGCAAAGGAAATATATGAAACTGCTCGAACAAGTTTATTAGATAAAGGTGTTTTAGATAGTAATCAAGTATTTGAGAGTGGAGTGTTTAGGGGAGATTGGCTGGTAGACGAGGCGGATAAAGTTAAAAGTGAAATGTTTATTTATCAAAGAAAGAATGTTGCAGATTTCTTTTTAACACCTATTATATCAGATGAGAGTTTTGTTAAATTTCAAGCAGTTACACAATTATATGGTAGAATTAAACGAGGTGTATTTATTGACTTAAATAGAATTGGACAACCCAAAGATCCTGTTACTGGGTTAGTTCCCGTTTCAATGGCTCAATATAATCTTATTCCAAGTCCTTATTCTCTTAAAGAGTCTTTAAAGGCAGCATCAGAAATCAAACCAGGAGGTTGTGCTCCACAATCTATCTGTGAAATAAGGAGAGGAGTGGTTTCAGGGCCAACTGAAACTTCTAGCGCTTTCTTATTAGATAGAAAAGTTAACAGTTCAATTAGTGTAAAACTGTGGAGACCTAAGCCAGATTGGACAGCTAGAGTTCCTGTTGGTATAAACACTGCCTTGTTTTATACATCAGTATCTGAAAATCCAAGATTTCATGTTATGGGCCCTTGCTTTGCAACTGCTAAAGTTTGGAAGAAAGGAGACACTGTTTTTGTTGATATAGAAAATCAACCAAGTAAAAAATGTGATGTTAGTAATTGTTCACAACCTAGCGTCTCACTTTATACTGGTGGTACTCTTTATACACCTTCATCATTACCAATAATAGGTCCCATACCTTCCTTTGGCATAACTATACCTAATATTACAATCCATGCAGAATTAAGCAGTGTTGACACGCCGAATTATTGCTATGCAGATGAAGAATATATATGGGGAAATGATGATGGACCTTCAGCACCTTTGTATTATGGTGGTTTTGCAAGTTGTATATTGACGTGTGCAGGGTTGACTTCTTGGTATTCAGGTGGGGCTGCTGTGAAGCCATGTCTTAAAGCTTGTGGAATTGGTGCTATAGGAATTTTAACAGCAAACACTTTTGCAGCAACACAAACTTATAGGGATGTTCCAAGTTATGCGAGACAAGAAACAGGTTGGGGTTACTGGAACTATCAAAAAGCACAGGATATATGTGATAATATTGATATAGTCTCAAGTTTTGGTTCATTTGGTGGTCTAAGTGGCACAAAATTTGCAAAAGCACATCAACTTACTACAAAAATAGGAAGTGCACTTGGAAAAGTATCAAAATATACTGGAATAGGTTTAGTCGATCTTTGCTATGCTATAATATTAATGGGAGATAGTTCATTATCATGGCCAATTAAAACAGCTGTTCCAGATAATTTGTGGAGAAAAGCTGCTACACTAAATGATAAATGTATGCAGGATTCAGCAGCCAAATGTGTATGGCTTGAAAAATGTAGCAGCAATTCAGACTGTACGACGTTTGGAAATGGAACAGATTATAAATGTATTGATAATGTATGTCAAAAGTCACTATGATTAACATGAAAGGTATAACAGAAGATTTCTTATTATTTATTGTTGGTATTTTTGTTATTCTTATAATACTTTCAACAGTTTTTGGTAAAGGAATAGCATATAATCTTTTAGGTACTTTAGCTGAAGTAGAACCTACTTATCTTCAAGAAAATTTAAGAACAATTTTAACAGTGGCAGCTTTTTCTCCTGGAGTATATGAAGCAAGGGTAAGTGTAAACCTTAAACATACTATTTCATTGTACGATGTTCCTTATCCTACAGTTTATGTTGAAGCACCAGCTCAATTTAAATTTTCTAATACAACATCGCAACCATTTTTAAGCGATGATTGTGAAATTGTTAAGACATGCACAAAAAATTGTAGTTTAATAGGAGATCCTTGCTCAGCTCTGACTGATTGTTGTGGTATTTTAAGTTGTGACACTGGCCATTGTGCAAGCACCATGGGTGATTGTGGCAATGGCAATTTAGATAATGGGGAAGAATGTGACCCAGGTAATCAAACCTTACATATAACACCAAATGATACAAATTGTCCAGAGCAATGTCAAACTGATTGTACATGTCCTAAAAATTACAATCAGTGTAATGATGGTATAGATAATGATGGCGATGGATATTGTGACACACCAACTTCAATATGTAAAGATGGTTCAATTCCAGGCGATTCTGATTGTACTAATGATCATTTGAAGGAAAGTCTAATAGAGGGAGAACCTTGTAGACTAGATAGCGATTGCTACAAGGCAATAAATTATCAACATACTTACTCCTTTAGTTTTTATAAATGCATGAGCACAGTTAAATTTGATAAAGTTGGTGGTGTTTTAATTATTAAAAAATATTTTGAAGATAACAAATGTAAAATAAAAATTGAGAAGGGATAAAATGAAAGGTGGAGTATTTGCTCTTAGCGAAACTTTCATGAAAATATTGACAACAGCATATTTAGCTATAACTCTTTTAGCTGTATTTTTTGCTATAAACAGATATAATTTAATCTATATGGAAAGCAAAATAGATAGAGAAACTTTAGTTGTAGGTAATACTGTTTTATCAAGCTGTATCGCTGAATCTTCTTTAGGTTATCCAATAAAAGGTCTATTATCTGAATGTAAAATAATAGCAAAAGTAGCATCAAATCAGCAAAATGATAGAAACATTGATTGTTTAAATTATATTAAAGGAATTTATATTGAAATTTACAATGAAACTAATGCACCTTTGTATGGTTTTGGAGATTCTAGAGTTTGTAATCCAAAAAATCCTTTTCCAACTCCTTGTAATAAGACAGATACAACTACTTATACACTTTTTCCAGCTGCTTTAAACACAACCACTTCTAATATAATTCCGGTAACAGTAAAAATATTTGTAGGTGTTGTTTAAAATGAAAGGTGTAGAATTACTAGCATCGTTATTAGCACTTTTAATTATGATTGGTATAACTGGTTTACTCGGCTCAGTTATAATTCTTGTCATAGAACTAGCAAAATCGGTAACGCCACCAACATATAATTTGTATTTATCTCCAATTTATCCACCGATAAAATACGAAGGTATGCTTTTATCTTATTTAGAAACAAATATATCAGACTATCAAATTAAAAAAATTTTAACTTACGTAGCTTATCAAAAAAATGTAACTAATATTTTTATTGATGGAAAAATAGAAATTACTGGACTGACAGGTAATACAACTTATATATTAAATCAATGGCTTCCAAATGAAGGCTATTTACTTGTTCTTAATGTTAACGGGACTGAATATACTATAGCAGAAAATAGAAGAGCATTTTCAAATTTACCAAATAGCATGTTAAATCTGAAAAGAATTTCTATACCGCTTTACATTGACTCATCTTCGATTATAAAAACTGATAAAACACACGAACTTCCATTAAATGTAACACTTGATTTTTATGTTCAATAAAAAAGGTATAACTATTCCAGTTTTAGGAACTGTGTTTATAGTTATTGCAATAATTGGTCTTGCATCTTTAAATTTATTTATCCTTCCTTTAGAAGCAGGAAATATTCAAAAAGGAGGGGTGTCTATTTCTCTTTCTAATAATGTAGAATTCTGGAAAAAATCATTTGATGAAAGTTTGCAAATTATTTCTAAGAAATCTGCTTATGATTTAGGAAAAATAGGCGGAGTAGAAGGAATAGAAACATGGGATATCACTTATCCAAAAATGATTGACTTGACAAAAAGTCTTCAAGAAAGAATTAGGAAAAATCTACTTAATGGAAAAATAGAAGATGGCGATAAAACAATAGAATGGGGCGAAGATGATTTAAAAATCAAAGTTGGACTTGTAGGAGATATAAATGGTGATTTTGTTGTTGATAAACATGACTTGGACATTTGTATTGCAGCTTATGGTTCTCATCCCGGAGATCCAAAATGGGATCCCAGATGCGATTTAAACAACGATGGTAAAGTTGATATACTTGATACTGTTATGATAACAAGTAATCTTGGAAAGTCAGCAGTTTCTGGAGGTCTTTCAAAATCTTTTGAGGATGTAGGATATAAAAATTTTTCTGTTTATTCTAAAACTATAGATTCAAAAATATCTGTAAATCATCAAATAAATCAAACTATAAACTCTTCTTATTTTAAACTTTTATATATTGGTAGGCAAATAATAGAAAATGAAACTTTTAGATCAAAATTAAATGATACATCAAGCCTATTAAATTTGCTAAGGTCAGAATACCAAGGTTTAGATTTTCAAACAACAGCCTTAGGTGATATGCTTAACATAACTATAAAAGATAGTTCATGTTTAACAAACAATGAGTATTATTGTTTAGCTCCTTTAAAACCAGGAGAAAATGGAATAATCGATCCTATAACTGGAAAACAAATTCCTTATGGTTATCTAGGGTTGACATTTAAAGTGAATGCAACCCACTTATTATTTGATCCGATAATTGATTTTAAGCTTGAGGTTAATCCAGCTTCTGCTTCAATAAAACCACCAAGCAATAATGCTGAGAGTATTGTTAGTGTAATCAATATAGGAACATTGAAAGAACCAGTTTATCTAGATTATAAAATTACATCGGCTATAGGAAATCCAAACACTATAACAGTAGATTTTAATGATACTGGCAAAGAACCAGATTTTATTGCAAAAATGACAATTACAACTCAACCAACTACTATTCCAGATATTTATATAATAACCGTAAATGGAACAGCAGACAGCGTAAGTAGAGAAGTAAATTTTACATTAGATGTTATGAAGAAATATCAACTTACAATTAATGCTCAAGTAGATATATATAATTCGCCATTGTCAAATGTTTCAGTAACAGTTGACGATGATACTCAACTCACTGATTCATTTGGTATAGTGAAATTCATGCTTTGGGAAGGTCCTCACACAGTTTCAGTACCCACTTTAGTTGGTTCAAGAAACTTTTCACGTTTCTTAGATCATGGCTGCAACAGAGATAATTTAGATTGGTATCGGGATACTTTTGGCTCACCTTTGGGTACATATAATTTTGAGATGTTTAACAGAAACAAAGAAATAGATGCACTTTATAGAGTATTTACTCAAACAAAAGATTTAAGTTATGATGGTTCTAATATAACTGGTAAATTACTAGATGAAAATAGTATTGTTTTAATTCAACAAGGATCAAATCATACATGCACTCCACTTGTTTGCCCTGGGCAATGTTTTGTACCTACATTTTCTGTTAATAGAAACGTTACTTTAGAATATTATAAAGATGGTTCTTGGAATTACTTGGGGGTTGTTGATTCCTCTCCAACCGATGGTTCATGGTCGTATAATAATTGGAATTGCCCATGCAACACAACAAAAATAAGAGCAAGTTATATACCTTTAAATTGGTTTTATATTCGTAATAGCACTGAAATAGCTGTAGATCCTTCAATATGTAAATGCAAACTAACAGTTAATGCTCAAATAGATGTTTTCACTACATCCTCTTCAAACTCGCCTTTATCGCCTGTAAGAGTAAATGTTAGTAATAAAATTAATTGGACAGATTCTTCTGGATACGTAGAGTATTACTTGTTCCCAGGGACTTACTATATTAATGTTGATGATCCTTTTGCAGACCTACAAGGTCCGAGACCATTCAGCCACTTCTGGGATCATGACTGTAATCCAGCTACTACGAATTGCTGGTTGGATAATGCATATAATCCTTACTATTTTGGTTTGTATTATAGAGATAAAAACATAACTGCACAATACAAGGCATTCACTAATATAAGAGATTCATTAGGAAATCTAGGTTTTGAGTATAATAGTACTGTTATAAGCGGTAAACTATTAGATGAGAAAGGCGGTGCTCTTATAGCGCAAGGAGGCAAACATCCTACTTGTGAGGATTCATCAACGCCTTCAACGATTGTTCCAGTTAATAGAAACGTTACTTTAGAATATTCTACTGACGGTGGAATAACTTGGATTCCTATAAAAACTGTTGATTCTTTAGCTGATGGTAGTTGGTCAATTAATTGGATTTGGGTTTCTGGTACAAATAGACTTAGAGCTACTTATACACCTGTACCTCAAAATTGGTATTATAATGGAACTAGTGTTGAAATATCACTTAATACATTAACAGTTTTCACTGTACTTGATATCGCTAGCAATCCAGCAGTACCAAATGTTACTGTAACTTTTGACGGAATTACGAAAATTAGTGATGCCTCTGGAAAAGCTATATTTTTTATGAAACCTGGAGCTCATACTATTAAAGTTGATACCACTGTTACAGATCCCTTAGGCTTAAGAAATTTCTCTCATTTTTGGGATCATGATTGCGATAGCATTGGAGGATATTTAGATACCAATTCAACTCCATATACATTTACAACATGGAACAAAGACAGAAACATAACTGCATGGTATAAAACATTTACTAAAATAACAGATTCTCTAGGAACATCAGGTGCTTTTGATTATGACGGCACAAAAGTATCTGGTAAGCTATTAGATGAGAATAATAATCCTATAGGTCAATGGGCTAACAAAGTTAATTCATGTGGCGCTTCAACTATAACAAAACTAATGTATAGAAATATTACTTTAGATTTTTATAATGGGACTTGGAATTATTTAGATAATGTAACAACTTCCCTTGCAGACGGTAGTTGGTCAAAGGATTGGGTTTGTAGTTGCAATACTACAAAAATAAGAGCAAGTTATTATCATCCAGATTGGTATTATAACTCTACAAGAACTGAAATTAACATAGATCCTTCATTATGTCCATGCAAACTAACAGTTAATACTTTTCTTGATATATCTGCTAATCCACCAGTTCCAACTGTTAATGTAACTGTGGATAGAATTCAAAAGACTACTAATGCTTCAGGAATAGCAGAATTCTTTATAAAACCAGGCTCTCATAACATTTTAGTTGAAAATCCAAAAGGTTCAAGACCTTTCTCTCATTACTGGGACCATGATTGTGACTCAACGCATATTGGATATTATTTGGATAATGAGTCTAATCCTTTTGGATTTAGTATGTTCTTTAGAGATAAAGAAATAACTGCATGGTATAAAACCTTTACTAATATAACAAATTCTCTAGGAGTATCAAGAACTTTTGATTATGATGGTTCTACTATATCCGGTAAACTATTAGACGAGAAAGGTAATGTTCTTAGACAAGTAAATGGAAATTACCATCCTAAATGCGAAGATCCTACAGCTATAAATGAAAGAGCAATTAATAGAAACGTTACTTTAGAATATTCTACTGACGGTGGAATAACTTGGAATCCTATAAAAACTGTTGATTCTTTATCTGATGGCAATTGGTCATGGCCTTGGAATTGTATATCCGGTGCAAATATGCTTAGAGCTACTTACACACCAATACCTGAAAATTGGTATTATAATGCAACGGTTGTTGTGAAGCCAATAACTTGTACAGGTACTCTTGATGTTTATGCATTTGTTGGTGTCAACCAAGTTAATGCAAAAGTTGCTATAGGATTGGGAGATGTTAACTGGGATGGTGTTGTTAACGATGCTGATATGTGGTATTACAACAGCAGTAATTCTAATTCATGTCATGGCACGAAGCCAGGAGATCCCAAATGGAACATTGATTGCGATATGAACTTGGATAATAAAATAAACATTACTGATGCAGTAATTGTAGGTGGTCAGTACGGCAAGAGCATACCAATTAACACAACTCACTTCACGATGAATATAGATGCTGGGACATATCAACTAAGAGCTAAATACAACAGCCAGATTAAAAACAATGAAAGCGTTGTTATTACTCCAGGTCAAACAACGAGGGTAGA
>Ga0315282_10000504_pt1 | contig 76894 bp, 75 predicted proteins | sample YL17G07_20_MG_FD_203693 | JGI IMG/M metagenome (GOLD analysis project Ga0315282, IMG submission 203693) | Sediment microbial communities from Yellowstone Lake, YNP, Wyoming, USA - YL17G07_20 | ecosystem: Environmental > Aquatic > Freshwater > Lake > Sediment | place: USA: Wyoming | collected... | reverse complement strand
CATCCTTTTTCATTCCCATCCCTCTTCCGGTAGAGTTGTTTGTTCCTACCAAAAATGAAGGGATGGGAATTAACTTTTACTGTTACTGAGAGTCAGTATTAAAACAGGGAATTTGATAACTACTGATTATGGTTTGGAGTCAATGGCTTGGTTCCTGCTGGCAATTTTTTTCGCTGTGATTAGTATATCACCTAATTTACACCTAGCGGTCTATAAGCATTTATGTGGTATAGAGTCTGAAAGTAAAAATAAGTAGTGGGTTCAAATCCCTCTCTTTTTCTTTATCGGGAAGACTATAAGGGAATTGACAGATACGGAATAGATGAGGTTTAACTAATGATGAAAAATGCAATAATCACCATATCTAACCTCACAAAAATCTATAAAAATATTTCTGCTGTCAATCACATCAATTTCGAGATAAAACAAGGGGAAATTTTTGGGTTTCTTGGACCAAATGGAGCCGGTAAAACGACCACGATAAAAATGCTGACCGGACTGATACAACCAACTGAAGGAACAGCAACGATACAAGGAAAAGACATACGAACACAAATCGTTGAAATCAAAAAAACAATCGGCGTGGTTACTGAAGATTCCAATCTGTACGATGAACTCAGTGTTTTGGATAATCTTCGGTTTGTTGGACAGTTGTACGGTGTGTATCAGTCGGACCGGGAGAAACGAATAGGAGAGTTACTGAAAAGATTTAACCTTGAATCGAAGCGAGAAGCGAAATTTGCCACACTATCGAAAGGAATGAAACGAAAGGTAACCATCGCCGCAGCGCTCATACATTCTCCGCAGATAGTATTCCTCGATGAACCGACAACAGGTTTGGATGTGCTCTCCGCACGTATCCTCCGGTCGATGATTAAAGAACTGAAAGCATTGGGCGTCACTATTTTTCTCACCACGCATTACATCGAAGAGGCAGAACAACTCTGTGACCGCGTAGCAATACTGGTGAACGGTACTATAAAAACAGTTGACACACCAGGAAATCTTATAGCAACGACGAACTCGAAAAATTTGGAAGAAGCCTTTATTGAAATCACGGGGCTGAAAGAAGAAATCATGTTAGTTGAAAAAGAAGGAAAACGATAAATAATGTTTAAAGAAGAAATCAAAGGTTCACTATATATCGCATTGAAAGATTTGAAAATGTATTATTTCAAACCCCCCAACCTGAGTTGGGGAATTATGTTCCCAATTGTGATGGCACTCGCATTCATCCTACGGAACCCGTCGGGTGTGAAAGATTTAGCATCCGGGTTGATTGCGATGTCAATTCTGTTTGCCGCCACATCAGCAGAAGCGATTGTTATTGTTTTTGAACGCAGGACAAAGACGTTTGAACGATTACTGCTTGCTCCGTTGTCTCTTCAAGCGATTTTATTTGGAAAAGTTATCGGTGGTGTCATCTTTGGTTTTCTCATGTCAAGCATATTTCTTGTCGGGTCTGTTATCTTCTTTGGGGTCCCTTTCTCAAACACAGTATCTTTACTTGGAGCGCTGGTGCTCTCTGCCTTTGTCTTTTCGGTGTTTGGCACCCTGGTCTCTGTAACTGTAAAAGAGATTTTTGATGCGATGACCTTGGCGAACTTTTTCCGTTTTCCAATGATTTTCCTTTGTGGCGTCTTCATTCCTGTAAGTGTTCTTCCCTCGTTTCTCCACCCGTTAGCATATGTGCTTCCCTTGACATATACTGTGGATTTGATTCGGTTCTTCATCACAGGATCATATGATCTGGTTCATCCATTAGTATGCGTGGCTGTTCTCATCATCTACTCAATCGTTTTATTTTATCTTTCTGTTTGGGTATTGAAAAGAAGAATCGAGCAATAAACATCCGTTGAAGAATTACGATATTAACTTATATTCTTGACGGGAGCACTAACTGGTTTACCCGCAAATTCGATTATTTCCTCATTTTATAGATTATTTACAAAATTCAAAAAAAATATATTCCTAAGAACTTCCTCCATTATATTATATATTGGCGAAGTGACTTATTATATGAATAATTCGGCTTTTTCTTATCTCCCAGACTTACCCAGACCCCTTAATCTATTGTTTTATTTATTGGGATATTACAATGCCGACATACTACCTGAATGCACTAAATATTGATTCTATTGCGTTAGCAATACCTTCTATTACTGTTCCTATGGCTGTAACTATTCCATCAACAAGCGCTTGTAAAACATCTGATATCACAGCACCCACGATGATGTTGACAAATGCCAATATCACCCCAGCTAATATGGTTGCATTTCCTGAAAGTATTCCTGCCCAATATGAAATCAATATTCCACAAATTGATATTACATCAAGTATTCCCATTAGTGCGAATGCATTATCAATTACCCCTAGTATTTCATCAAATATACTCATTTTTTCACTCCATGATTTTTGTGTAGTTCTCTCTGGAAAAAGAAAGAGAGAAAGGTGGGGGGAAGCCCCTTTAGAGATGTGAGTGGAGATTATTCATAAGAGAGGAATTAGATAATATGCCTTCCAGCGTATATCCAAGCTCCAACTCCTACGAATCCCACTACGGCAAGCCAGATGTTCAATATCCATACACCATATACACCAATTAATGCGAGTATTACAGTAATGAATACGAATATCAACCCCGCAATGAAACCTTGGGCGTTATTATTTTTCATTTTTCTTGTCTCCTGATTTCTATGTTTCAGTAGATTTTCTCACTGAAAATATCAGTAAGAATAGTAAATTGACTAGCCTGAAAATTATATATAGTACCTTTCAGTTAGATACCATATATATATGCAAGAGAGCGTGTAAGCGCTCAATGGGTGATGCAATTGCTTGGGCTTGGAACTTAGGCAATTGCGCTCATTTTTCATTTTTACCTTTTTTTCACTTCATTAATCTAATGAATCGGACGAAAAACAACACTCCATCCCCCGGTCCTGTGCCGAAGCACGAATGAAGGTGTTTTTCAACTTTCTTTATTTATATACTTCTCAGATAATGGTTCAATGGTTTTTAATACTTTGCATTTTTCAACAAAAATTGGTTTTCCACAGGTCGATTTATTAACAAAATTGTCTGTAAATTGTTAACATTTGTAGTATATGTAATAGTATATTATGTGAGTCTATCATCATTTGAAACTTGAATTAATCTGTTTCTCCTTAATTTTAAAATACGCGATATACCTTATTTTTCTACAAAAAGAACAAATAACACGTCCTGGTTACGTCATCCTATGGAGATCTCCGGTGAGCTGACAGACCATTCGATCCTTGTCAAGAAAGCAACGGACGTGGGCCGTTTATACAACAAAAGCCATCTTGGCACACCACTCACGGGGAATCATCTCTGCCTTGATCTCCTTGAGGGCGTCTTTCTGCTCGATGAAAAGAAAATGAGGCTGTTCCATAAAAGGGAAGAGGTGGATTTCCAAACCCTGGTCACGAATGCTGCAGCTCAGATCCCAGGCTTCGAGACGAAATACCTTGTCTTCAAAGACCTTCGGAACCGGGGTCATCCTGTCAAACTGCAGAAAGAGGAGCCGCCTACGTTCTATCGCTTCAAACAGAAAAACGAGACAGCACCATCATGTTTTATCTGCGCGTTTTCCGAACGAGACATCCTTGATATTGAGAGCGTCACGTATCTGGTTCAACGACTCGTTAAAAAAGAGGGAGTCCTCTGGTTCGCCTTAGCCGATGAGGAGGGCGACATCACGTACTACGATGTCTCCGCGATTGCCCTGAAGGGCAACATCTTGGAGCAGCAGTATCGAAAAGGCGCAGGGCTTCTGCTTCAAAATCGGGTTGTCCTCTTCGATATCTCCCTTTCGAAGCAATTGCTCACCAAGGAGTTCTTCGGCAAGCCCTTTGGGGATGGCCTGCAACTATCTTTCGTCGAGGCATTGTATTTAGCACACCGCGGCACACTTGAAATCCATACCGCGACCGACACGACACTATCCCTCGGTAAAATCCTTTCTTTCATGAAAAAACTTCAACCCGATATTGAAGATCGTCTGTCGGTTTTTACCGATCTGAAGCGGCGAGGCATGCTCGTGAAAACAGGGTTTAAGTTCGGTGCGCATTTCCGTGCGTACACGCAACAGCCAGACAAGACCCATGCGGAGTACTTGATCCATGTCGTGGAGAAAGGATTCAAAAGCATCTGGGCAGAGATCAGCAGGGCCGTACGTCTCGCGCATACCGTGAACAAGGAATTCGTGTTCGCTCGCGTCGACGGTACCCACATTGATTATATCAAGTTCGGTCGTCTTCGCCCATGAACTTCGAGGACTTCCAAAATCAGGTCCTCCTTGGATCAAACGTTCTTGTGACCATAATTATGACAATACGGTATTTCCATTTCTGTCAGGAATTTTTATTTCCTAGAAACTTTTAAATAGACATCTTGATTTGTTTTATAGGGGAATAACTATGAATAAAAAAATAATTGGTTTAATAATCAGTATGCTGGTACTAGCTAGTGCTGTTCCCACAGTCAGTTCTCTCAATAATAATTCGATGACGACCATGGTACTATACCATGATCAACCACTAACCAGAGCAGACTGGATTCAAATACAGAAGGTGCTCGCTGCAGACGGCGCAGCATACGATTATTTTGGGTATTCTGTATCCCTTTCGGGCGACACTGCACTCATTGGAGCCATTGGTGCTGAAAATTTCAAGGGGGCAGCGTACGTCTTCACACGAACCGGCACCTCCTGGACCCAGCAGGCAAAGCTCTTGGCTGCAGACGGGGTAGCATCTGATTATTTTGGGTATTCTGTTTCTCTTTCGGGTGATACTGCGCTCATCGGCGCGATGAGCCAGAATGCTTCAATAGGGGCAGCGTACGTCTTCACACGCACCGGCACCACTTGGACGCCACAAGCAAAACTCTCCGCCGCGGACGGCGCAGCAGGTGATAATTTTGGTTATTCCATTACTCTCTCTGGAGATACCGCCCTCATCGGCGCACTAGGCGTTAACAGTGCGAAGGGAGCAGCGTACGTCTTCACACGCACCGGAACCACCTGGAACCAACAGGCGAAACTCCTCGCCGCGGACGGCCAAACCCCAGACAATCTTGGCAGTTCCGTTTCTCTCTCAGGTGACACCGCCCTCATCGGCGCATCAGGCGTGAGCAGTTCGAAAGGGGCAGCGTACGTCTTCACACAAGCCGGGTCAACCTGGACCCAGCAGGCAAAGCTACTTGCTTCGGATGGACTAGCATCCGATTATTTTGGTTGTTCCGTTTCGATTAGCGGTAACACCGCTTTCATCGGCGCATCAGGAGCTAACAGTGGTAATGGCTCGGTGTACGTCTTCGCCCGCACTGGGACAACCTGGGCCCAGCAGGAAAAGCTTCTCGGCGCTTCAGGGGATGGTTTTGGCTGTTCCGTTTCTCTGTCCGGGGATACCGCCCTCATCGGCGCACTAGGTGACGACGGTGCGAAAGGGTCAGCCTACGTCTTCAACCTCACCGGCACCACCTGGACCCAGCAGGCAAAGCTCCTCGCCTCAGACGGCGTACCAAACGAATATTTCGGCAATTCTGTCTCACTCAATGGAGACACCGCCCTCATCGGAGCGATGGGCGACAGCAGTGCGAAGGGAGCAGCGTACATCTTCATCAATGAAGAACCACCGATCCCACCCTCCATCCAGGGACCCTCAAGTGGGAAAATCAAACAGGCATACAATTACACCGTCACGTCCACTGATCCGAACGACGATAACGTATCCTATTTCATCGACTGGGGAGATAATACAACCAGCGGATGGCTCGGCCCTTACGCATCAGGGACTACGATAACCCAACCACATACATGGGTAAAAAAGGGAACCTATATCATCAAAGCCAAAGCAAAGGACAGCTACGGGAATGAAAGCGGCTGGGGGACGATGACCGTCAGCATGCCACTATCCTATGAATCACCACATTTTCAGTTCTTTGAATGGCTCTGTCATCGATTCCCGCATGCGTTTCCCATGCTACGGTACTTCCTGGGATACTAAAACCCCCTCTTTTTTTTTTTTTTTTTTATTTCGTTATACAATACCATGAACTTCTTTCTGAAAACACTAAATTTTTCATAACGTATAAATAGGTCGTTGACCATCCAACGTTTCCTTTTCCGTGAGGGGGAGAACGTATATGCTTCAGATCCGATGGCATGGTCATTCATGTTTTGAGATTACAAATGATAGCACGATTGTCACAGACCCGCATGATGGACGCTCTATAGGGATTCCAGCGCCGGCGGTTCAAGGTGACATCATCCTAGTGTCGCATAACCATTACGATCACAACAGTGTAAAAACCGTGCAAAAAGAAGACTCGAAAGTGATTACTGACGAGCGGAAAAGAACCATAGGGAACATTCAGATCACTGGCATCGTCGCATACCATGATGCCGCTCGCGGGGAAAAACGAGGCAAGGTGATCCTCTACCGGTTCATCTGCGACGACATCGTGTTCTGCCACCTCGGCGACCTCGGCCATGAGCTCGACGAGAAGACCCTTCAGCAGATCGGCAAGGTCGATATCTTGTTCGTCCCGGTCGGCGGCACCTATACGATCGATGCGGAGCAGGCATGGAACGTCATCCATGCAATCAAACCACGGATTGCGATTCCCATGCATTATCGGATAGAGGGGTTGTCGATCCCTATCTCCGATATCGATGCGTTTCTCGAGAAAAACGGGTATAAAATCTTACGAGTGGGAAACGAGATTGATATCGAAAAGAATGAGCTCCCCAAGGAACCCGAGGTCTGGGTGTTCACCCTTTAAGGTCTCTTGTTCGAAAACACCTCTTTGTTGACGCAGTTCGGCGGGATATCGCCCTTCAACCCTGCAATAAGGTTTTCCGCGGCCATGAGCGCCATCTTCGTACGGGTTTCAAACGTCCCAGATCCCGTGTGCGGTTGAAGGACGACGTTCTCCAAAGAAAGAAGTTCTGGTGCTATCAAAGGTTCCTGTTCGTACACATCCAGGCCAGCGCCAAAAATCCAATGTTCCTTCAACGCTTTCGCAAGCGCGTGCTCGTCGACGATCGGTCCCCGGGCGGTGTTCACCAGGATTGCGGTTGGTTTCATCATCCGAAGCTCCTGCTCGCTGATAAGATGGTTCGTCTGTCTCGTGAGAGGCGCATGGACCGATACAAAATCTGCTTGGGCGAGTAGGTCTGATAAGGGGACCTTTTTTGCATGAAGCTCCTTTTCGAGGAGCTCGTTATGCTGCTCATCCGTATATAAGACCTTCATCCTGAACCCTTTGCTTTTGAGCGCGACCGCGGTGCCGATGCGTCCTGCTCCGATGATCCCTAACGTCTTGTTCGTGAGATCCTGCCCGAGCATCAGCATCGGAGCCCACCCTGTGAATCTCCCTTCCCTTGTGAACCGGTCGCCTTCGACGATGCGTCTCGCAACCGCAAATAAAAGCGCCCATGCAAGCTCCGCGGTGGTATCGGTCAGGACGCCGGGTGTGTTACTCACCGGGATGCCGCGCTCGGTCGCTGCCTTAACATCAATATTGTCGTACCCGACTGCGTACGAGGCAATCATCTTCAGGTTCGGCTCAGCATAGATGACGTCCCTATCAACAGGGTCGGTCAGCAGGCACAGCAACCCGTCTTTCCCTTTGACCGCGTTCATCAGCTCTTGTTTCTTAATGACGCGATCATAAGGGTTGATCTCGACGTCGAATTCCTTTCGAAGCAACACCAGCCCAGGCTCCGGTATCTGCCGTGTCACGAAGACCTTCATCATCTTCTCCCTCAATCGGGACGTTGTTATTTAGAGATTTCGAGGGTACCACGTCAAGCTCAAAAAGAAGTTCAATTTCGCATACAATAATAACAATACGAATCGGCTTGCTTACTCTTGTTTTTCTGCAAGACCATGGGGGAACAGCCACTGGTATTTCTCCCGCTTGGAAAACGACCGGGAGATGATGTTCCCTGTTAATTTACTGATGAAGCGATAGGGGGTTGTCAGTTTCCCGTTGTGAAACAAGCATCGCTTCATGATCCGATGCAGGGCGAAATACTCCTGCGCTATCTGCTGGATGCCTTTGAAAAGCTCCTCCTCCGTCAACTTCTCGAGTTTGTAGTTCACGTTCCCCTCGGTATACCGCGACCAGTCCTTGCAGGTCATCCGGCCTTCCTTCTCCATGCGCTGGTACAACCGTGTCCCCGGGTACGGGGTCATGATGCTGAGGGAGATCCCGTCCAGATCCCATTCGTTGATTGCCTGTAGAGTTCTGGTGAACGTCTCGGGTGTGTCGTGGTCAAAACCGAACATCAAAAACCCGGTAACTAGCATGCCGTGATCCTTAATCTTCCTGATGGCTTTCCCGTACTCCTCCACCTTGTTGGTGGACTTCCCCGCGGCATTGATGTTCTCCTGAGAGATGGATTCGATGCCGACGTACCACATCGATACACCTGCATCGCTGGCGAGACGGAGCAGTTCATCATCCCGGCTTAGCACGTTGATATTGCCGAAACAATCAAAGTGTTTGTTGAGCGGTCGTAATGCCTGAAACAACGTCTTTGAAAAAGGAGGGCTAATCGTGAGAGAGGCGTCCGTGAAAAAGATCAGCCTTGATTTTATCGACTGTGCCTCTTCGACGAGGTGGTCCACGGGGCGCGCGCGGAATCGATTGCCTTCGACGATTTGCATCGCACAGAACTCACATCCTGTGGGGCATCCCCGGGAGGCTTGCATCGCCTCTGCGAACGGGTTATAGACGCCGATGTCATGCCGTGCCGCTGGGATCTCCTCAGGCTGCACGAGCCGCTCAGCGGTATAGAATGGTTTGAGAGTGTGGTTCGCGATGTCATTCAGGACCCGTGGCCAGGAGAGTTCCGCTTCGCCGATCACCACTGCATCCGCATGTTGCTTCGCCTCTTCAGGCAGCAAGGACGCATGATAGCCCCCTGCAACGACGGGTATCCCTTGTTTTCGGAACACATCTGCGATTTCGTACCCTCGAATGGAATTATAGGTGAGGCTAGTCATGGCAACAACATCATAGTACGCACGGAAGTCGATGTCCTCGAAGCGTTCATCGACGATTTTCACGTCATGATCCGCCGGGGTGATGGCTGCAAGCTGCTGCATGGTGAGCGATGGATAGGTGAACCTGGCGAACAAATTGCGTCGAATATGAGGATGTGGCATGGCGAGTAAGATTTTCATTGCGCACCTTTATACTATGTCGCGAACGTGTACTCATGTCCCCCTTATTTATTTATCTTAGTACGGTCGAGAAATCACGGCCTTTCAAGGGTGAAATTCATGGTCCTTTGTTATTGAATAAATAAGATCCACAAGCATCGAATTGAGGGGTGTCCTGATCCCCTCGCGTTTCCCTGCTGTCATCATATATCCATTAATGGAATCAATCTCTGTCCTTTTTCCTTGTTGAATGCTTTGTGCCATGGACGAGTAATTCTCAGCGGTCTCCCGAATGACTTCCTTCGTCCTACGAATCATTTCATTATATTTCACCGGCATACCAGCTTTTAAAGCGACGCATGAAGACTCCTCGCAGACTTGCCTCACGATGTTCTCTAGGAGTGCGTTCTTTAACAGATATCCATTTTTACATTGGAAAAATGCGGTGATCGGATTGATGCTTGAGTTGATGATTGCCTTCACCCAGAGCTCCCGGATGATGTTGTCACTTGCGTCAGTTTCGATCCCTGCTTCATTGAACAGTTGGACAATCTTGTGAAGCCTTGGTGATCGGGTACAGGTGAGTTCCCCGAGCAGGGTGTGTCCTTGTCCGGTATGGAAGATTTCTCCGGGTTTTGAAAAGATCACACCATGGGTCGTCACCCCAGCGAGAATCTGATGTTTTTGTATGATGCGTTCCATTGTTTCAACGTTACCAAGACCATTCTGCAAGGAGATGACCACGGTTTCATCGTGGATGAGGTGTTGTATCTGCTTCATGGCGCTCTCGGTGTCATAGGATTTCACGGTGAGCAGGATGATGTCCGGTGGATCTGATATTTTTTGTACTGCATCGACCGCGGGAAGACGGCGGTGCATGGTCGTTTTCCCATTGATCCGTAACCCTTTCTGTTCGATAGCGCTCATGTGGTGGCTTCTCCCGAGGAGTACCACGTCATTTGTTCTTGAGAGATACGCGCCGAAGAGAGATCCGATCGCGCCTGCGCCCATGACAAGAATCTTCATAGTGGTATCCCTTGCTGCCTGCATCGTACCTTGATTTCTTTTTCATTCATTGCTATGAGGGGCGTCAGCATCGGGATGGCACTCTGTTGTTTCCATTTCGACATCAATGTTAAGGTGACTTTCGGATGTTCAAGCGTGTGACCAGTGACGACGGCATCGCAGTGTTGGTCAGTCGCGATTCTTTCGAGTTCATGATAGAAACCATGAGCGCGAGGGTTCACCATGATGCTTTGAGGTGTCATATACCATTTTTTAAAAAAGAGATGAAGAGATTTCTCAGAGGATTTGTTTGTGTGTACAAACAGCATATCGCATCCACGATGCATGAGATACCAGGCGGCAAGCAGTGAACCCGGGGTGTCGATGAGCGCAAGCACGGTCCCTTGCGTCCCTCGGGGAAGACCGCCTACCCCTTTGATTTTCTCGGTGAAAAGGAACGCTTTCTTCTCACGGATTTCAATGAACAGTTCGACATCTGGACTAGTTAAATCAACGGAGGCATGGATCTTGTGGACGATGTCGTTGCCAACACGTACTGCAATATCTTGACTGGTGAACGGGTGTGTGCCGGTCCGCGTCGCCCGGATCGCAAAACTCTGTTGTTTCGTCAGTGACTCCGCCATAAGCTCAAGCGCGACCGTTGAGATATCCTCAGGATGCGCAGTGGTTTCCACTGCAGGGCTGACCGAGACGATACCAAAAATCTTTCGCAGTATCCCGCAGCATTGTTCGATGTGTGGTGTCTGCAGGTAGATCCTTCCTCGGTCTTTGGTGATGGTTCCTTGTAGGTGTTCTTGGGTGAACGCCTGGTTGATGTTTCGTACGAGAATGGATTCGAAATATCTCCGGACGTACGCACTTTTTAAGGAAAGCTCACCGTATCGAATAAGGATGATGTTCCACTGCATTTCAAAGTACTATCAATGGGTGGTACATTAACATTTTCACCGGAGGAAGCGTTCCTCTACGTTGGGTTGGACGATCTTTCGAAACATTTATGGAACATTCCCGCGATGTAGGGTTTTGATGGTTCCTTTTATTGTCGGACGTAAAAAATTGGTAAAGGGATACTATTCCCCTCCTATGAATCAGACCATTATTCAAAGGCTACGGATTGGGAAAATCTTCTATATATTCCTCCTCTTCATCCCGCTGAGTATCATCTCTGCGCTTGTTATAAAAAATGATACCTTAACGTTTCTTACCTGTATTTTAGCAATCGTGCCTCTGGCACGTATTATGGGATATACCACCAAAGAAATCTCTCTTCAGACGAACCCGACGATGAGTGGTCTGTTGTCCGCTACCTTTGGGAACGCGATCGAACTCATTATTGCCGTGTTCGCCTTACAAGCAGGCCTCATCTCGGTTGTACAGGCGTCAATTATCGGTAGCATTATTGGGAATATTTTACTCCTTGTTGGTTTAAGCCTCTTCACTGGTGGTCTCCGTTTCAAAAACCAGCGGTTCAATAATGAAACCATTGCTGTGTCATCAACCATGCTTATCATCGTGGTAGCAGGGCTTGCGATCCCGAGTGTGTACTATTACCTGAATCCCAGTGGTCACCATATCCAGGAAATTAGTATCTCGGTTGCCGTCGTGATGACCTTGATTTATATCGCTGGACTCGTGTTTTCCTTGCGTACCCATAAAGACCTTTTTGATGCGAGCGACGAGATGAAGGCAACCCATGAGCATCCAACCATGAGTAAACGACTCGCCGCCAGCATTCTCCTCCTTGCCGTGATCGTCGTCGCAGTGATATCGGAATTTCTTGTTCATGCGATTGAGACTGCTGCGGTTGACATAGGGATTACGCAAACCTTCATCGGGGTCGTCATCATCGCGATCATCACCAATATCGCTGAGAAATCCACCGCGGTGCATTTCGCCTTAGAAAACAAGCTTGATGTCTCCATTGAGATTGGGCTGAGTAGCGCGATTCAAATCGCACTCTTCGTCGTTCCCATTCTCATGTTGATCAGCATGGTATTTAATTTCGGTTTTTCCCTCGTGTTCACCCCGTTTGAGATTCTCGCGGTGATGCTTGCGGTGCTGATCATAAATTACCTCTCAGCGGATGGACGCTGCAACTGGCTTGAGGGCGCGCAGCTGATCAGCGTGTACGTGATCATTGCGATAGCGTTTTTTTTCGTCAGTTAGAAAAAGAGTCTACCATTGCTGATGGAAGACACGCTCAACTTTTTGGAACGATCCTGGTTGGGCGACGAGCGAGAGGTTCATTGGGGTGAGCGAAATCTTGTTATCGTTCAACGCTTTCAGATCCGTGTGCTCCCCCATGTCCTTGAACTCGACCGGCGGGGTTTTTTGAAGATATCTGTTTCCTGTTTTGTGGAAGAGCCGTCCGTACTTCGTCCGATACGGAGTCGTTATCTCAAGAGGGGTTCGAAGGGTTGCCTCGAAGGGGATATTGAGTGAGAAGAGATCGACGCCCTCGAAATGCTCATGCATGATGATCTCGCCGACTTTTTCTGTGATGCTCACCGGGTTTTCGAAGTACGGGTAGCATATAGGATGATAAAAATCAGGGTTGGTCTCCCGTATCTTCATGGGGATGGAAAGGGATGCGGCAAGTGCTTTCACCCCGTCAATCGCTGCCTCCATGGCTGCCCCAATGGTACCGGAGGAGAGCATCCGCGCTGTCCCGATGTTCAGACCGATGTTGATCCCGGAGATCACGAGTTTCGGTCGTGTGGAAACAAGGTCATACAACCCGATTTGTACGCAATCCGCAGGGGTCCCATTTAAGAGGTTCATCTCCACGCCGTTTTGCTGGATTTTCCTGAGTTTGAGTTCCTTTTTTGTGGTGATCGCTTTCCCGATCCAGCTTCTGCCTCTGTCTGGTACCACCGCGCAAATGTCGTACTTCTGTGATAGTATTTTCACGAGGGGGACAAATCCGGCGGATTTGTACCCGTCATCGTTGGTGACAAGGATATCGGTCATTGGCACCGGAAAACGGAGACAATTAATGAATGTTTCCCGTGCGTTCTTGTATATTTATATAGGGAGAAAGTATAGAAGGCATCCATCATGATAGCAAAGACCGGCGATGGGTTTGACATCATCCTTATCACAGGGGAGTACTACGATGACCATCCGTTGTCACCGGTGGGTATCATCGCAAAGGTCCTCGATGCAAAAGGATACCGGGTGGGAATCATCGAGAAACCGATGACGAAAGATCACTACACGAGGCTTGGTGCGCCGCGGCTCTGTTTCGGGGTGACCTCCGGATCGATCGACAGCATGCTGAACAATTATACGCCGATGAAGCGGAAGCGGATTGAGGATAAACATAGCACAGTGAATGCGATGCCGGATCGCGCCGTGATCGTTTATTGTAATAAAATCAAGGAATATTTCAAACCTAGCACGATCGTCATTGGGGGGATTGAGGCGTCGCTGCGCAGATTCGCGCATTACGATTACTGGGAGAACGCGGTTCGACGCAGCATTCTTCTAGACTCCCGGGCAAACATTTTAGTATATGGAAATGGCGAAAAACAAATCATTGAAATTGCGGATCGGATTAAAAAAGAACAGCTGCTAAGCGGCATCGAAGGAACTTGCATTCTCAGTAAAGACCTGGATCCATCATTTGAACTCTTACCATCTTTTACACAAGTCGCGGAGGATACGAAAAAATTCTGTAAGATGCAGATGCAGTTTTCAAATACCAAAAATCTCGCGCAGGAGTATACCAACAACTATGTGTTGCAATACAAATACCCTCGCTATACCACAGAGGATCTCGATTGGATATACTCCTTAACTTACTCTCGAAAGCTCCATCCTAAGTCGTTACTGAACATGGGGAAATTCACGGTGGTGACCCATCGTGGATGCATCGGATCATGTAACTTCTGTTCTCTCTCCTTGCATCAGGGGAACCGCATTATCCCCCGATCAGAGGAAAACATTCTCACGGAGATCAAAAATCTTACCAAACATCCTAATTTCAAAGGTTTCATCGATGACCTTATGGGACCGTCGTCAAACATGTACGGCATGGAGTGTACTCAGACAAACAAGGGGCAGATTGTGTGTCAGGCGAAATGCATCGGATGCCCAAAGCTGGATACCTCGCATCAAAGACTGATTGCGCTGTTACGCAAGGCCAGGCAGATCAAAGGAGTGAAAAAGATATTCATCCGAAGCGGAATCCGGTACGACCTTGCATTGGAGAGCAAGGAATATCTTCAGGAGATCTCGGAGCATCATATCTCAGGATGTCTGAAAATCGCCCCGGAGCATTTCTCTGAAAACGTGGTGGCGCTCATGGGGAAAGATAATACGCGTTTCGATGAATTCCTCTCGTATTTCAGTTCGGTAAACGCAGGGAGAAAACAGGCGTTGCGGTACTATTTTATGATCGGGCATCCTGGTGATTCTATCGACGAGGTGCTGTCCCTCCGAAACATCATCAGGAAAAAAAACCTGCAGAACCTTGAGCAATTCCAGGTGTTCACCCCTACACCAATGACGATTTCCTCATGTATGTATTGGACGGGATTAAATCCGTTCACCGGGAAAAAAATTGACATCGTATATGATTATAACACAAAGAAAAAATTAAAAAGAATCATGCTGGAACTCCAGGAAAAGCGGTCGAACGAACGGCGTTAACTCAATACCGTCCTTTTCTTGTTATGCGTTCACTTTCATTTTCTTCGCGAAGTCCTTCTCCCGGCATTCCCTGCACGGGTCCATGCCGGTGGGCCGTTGCTCGCTGACTACCCAATCAGGGTTTCCCCGAACGGTGATTGGGACCGCTGTACATGCCAAGTGCGAATGATAAATCGTACCATTTTTTTTCCAAAAGTATGTCATGTCCATCACACCTCTGATACTGGTATGGCGTGTCTGTATTTAACTTTTTTTTCCCCTGAGGGTCTTTTTGTTCTGTAATTTAATATACATGTCGTGCGATATAGATGGTGTAGAGGTGAGATGGTATGGACCAAAAACAAATTCTGGAGCGGTGGCTTAAGCAACTGAAAAATGATGAGATATCTCCTGATGCGATTGGGTTAGGCCCAGACAAGGAACAGGCGATCCATCATATCATGAAAGAATTAACGAAGATCGATCAGCTGCAGAAGCAGCAGCCACCCTCGTCTTCGTAATATCATTATTATGTATAGTAACGGTGTTTTATTCATACCGTAAGGCGACCACGGGGTCCATTTTTGCTGCTTTTCTGGCGGGTAACACCCCAGCTGCTACTCCTGTCACGATGCCGACGACTGCCGCGATAATAAACCATTCTATCGAGTAGGAAAGTCCTATGCCGCCAGCCTGACTGATCGCGCCGCCAAGGGTCTGTATACTTTGATTGAGGAGATTGACAACGAACGCGCTCCCGATGATACCCGTGGTGATTCCAAGGATACCACCAAGAAGACCAATGATCGTGGATTGAAACAGGAAGAGTTGGAGGATATCGCGTCGTTTCGCACCGATCGCCATCATCGTTCCTATCTCCCGGGTTCGCTCGGTCACAGTGGCGAACATAATATTAGCAATCCCGATCCCTCCAATGATGAGGGAGATGAGCGCGATAGCGGTAATATACATCCGTATGACGCTCATCACTTGGTCAATTCTGTTGACGATATATTGTTGGGTGATGACGACAAAATCAGTATTTTTATCTTTATACTTACCAGCGTCTGAACTCCCGTTTTGTAAATAATTATAAATCTCATCTTGCACCGCCTGAACATTTTTAATGTCATCTGCCTCTGCAAGGAGAACCGAATACGCGGTGACCCGTTTAAAAATCGTTCCAACATTCGAACCAAAATAGGTTGAGTAATAGGGTTTTGTCGGGCAGATAATATCTGGTGTGGCAATAGAACCTATCATGTAACTCGATTTACTTTGTTTTAAAATACCGACTATCTTTGCTTCGAGGGTTATTGCATCAACCCGCTGAATACGAATCGTATCGCCGACTTTCAGGGTTTTATCCTTCCCGAACACCTCTGAAAAGCTTTTACTGATCACAATCTCGTTTTTTCCATCTTCGAACATCGTCCCTGATTCTAATTCTGAATTGAAAATCTTCAGTAACGCAGCAGTGCTGGCGTACATGACATTCCCTGGTCTGGATTCCCATTGAAGAAACCCGTTTCGTATTGAGACCTTTTTTAGCGGGACGATTCCAAGGGGGGCGACTACTTTCACATTTGGAAGTCCCGATATTTTCTCCACATCCGTTGGCGTAAAGGAAACGGATCGTATCGAGAGCGTTGGCGTTGCACCCCCGGTTCCCGTTCCGATGGCCATACCGGTCGGGTCGAACACGTTCCATTGTACCTGCACAAAGGTGCCCACGGAGTTTCCTGCCGTCGTGACCATGATGACCGATCCAACACCAATGATGACCCCGATCAGCGTGAGAAACGTCCGTACTTTATACGAACGCATCGCATCAAGGCTCATCACGAAGATGTCTCCCATCATGTTTCTTCGGTCACCTCCCCGTCCAGCATGTTGATGACCCTGTTCGCGAAGCGCTTCAAGGCGATCGCATGGGTCACCAAGAGAATCGTTTTTCCCTCTTTGTTCAAGGCAACCAGCAGTTCCATGATTTGCTCACCGGTTTTCGTGTCAAGGTTCCCGGTGGGTTCATCAGCAAAGATAATCGATGGGTTATTACACAGCGCGCGAGCGATAGCGACCCGCTGTTGCTGCCCACCGGAAAGTTCCGATGGTGTGTGCGTCGCCCAGTTCGTGAGTCCAACCTTTTCCAACAGCTCGCTGCCGCGTCTCTCACGGTCCCCTCGTGACGCTCCTAAAAAAACCATAGGAAGATTCACGTTTTTCAAGGCGCTCATGGTTGGGATAAGATTGAATTTTTGGAAAATGAACCCGACTTTTTTCCCTCGGATTTCTGCAAGCTCATTATCTGAAAGGGTTGAGATGTTCTCCCCTTCAAGCATGATGCGTCCTGTTGTCGGTCGATCAAGACATCCAATGATGTTCATGAGGGTGCTTTTACCTGAGCCAGACGGCCCCATGATGGCAACGAAATCGCCTTTCCGGATTCGTAACGTTATGTTATTTAATGCCTTGAACTCGGTTTTCCCAGATTTGTATATTTTCGTAAGCGATTCGATTTCAATGACGTACTCTGACATCAGGGCTGCCTCCGTAGATGATTATTCCTCTACGGTTTGTTTTTTTTAATTATCCTTTATGGTTTTCGCGAGCGCTTTCGCTCGGTTTGCAACGACCAAGGATTTTGCGATGAATTCGATTTCGGTTGCTTCCTCAGGGGTTGAGACTTGGCCTACAATCATCATGGTTTCTTACTCCTCAATACCCTGTTTACTCTGTTTTCTTTAAAAGGTGTTGTTGTACACCTGGTATCAAGGCCCTGTACAGTCCTTACCCAAATGCTTTGGAGGGAGCGTGTTCACATGGAATAATTATTATTTAACCCTTATTGATAAATGTATGACACAGGTGGTCATTGGTGGTTTGTAGCTTAGATATCGATAATATCGTAAGATGCATGGTTTATATCGATGGAAAATATTTAAATAGGTGCAGAGATTGAGATTTCATTGATTGGATCGATAACGTTCAAGGGGAGCGTTGCCAGTGGATAAATATCGAGTAGGTCTTGTTGCTTGTTTCTTGATATCCCTGATGCTAGGGAGTGGTGCTAGCGCAGGGGCTCCTGATGTCCTGTCTCAAACGTCAGGCATCAACGCCTTGTTCGATTCTCGAAGCGTTCTCGTCGAGCTTCCGCTCAATGGCACTGCGTACGGGCAGGAATTCCTCTGGAAAGCTAATACGACTGGAACGAATTATGAGGAATCAGCAGTGACCTATGCAAACGGCATGGCGTATGTCGGCTCGTGCAGCACCCATGGCCAAGGCCACGACATGATCTTTGCGGTGAACACCACATCCGGAGACATCGTCTGGAGCAGGTTTATAGGACCAGGGTACGTGGGACCAGTGATTGACGGCAACGCCGTGTTTATCGGCACGTGTACCCATGGACAGGATCCGTCAAATGAACATCTGTATGCGTTCAACAGGTTCACCGGGGAAGAACTCTGGAACATATCCGTCTATGGCGGCATTGCCGAGTCGCTTCAGTACGATGCGCAGAAACTCTATTTTTGCACAGGGTTCTACGCGGGGAAAATCTATGCGGTCAACAAGAATGACGGCAGCATTAACTGGACCTACAGCACTGGGTATAACGTGTGCGGCAACAAGCCGATGCTCAAGGACAACGCCGTGTACGCCGCGTTCTGGAATAGTTACTACGATGGGAAACTGTTTAAGATCAACGCCTCCAGCGGCAATGAGATCTGGAGTCGTTTGTTGTCCGCGGGTCCCTGGGATAATTCCATTACTGCGGACGGGAAAGGGCATCTCTTTCTAGCTCTCTATTATGACGCCACGCTCAACGCGTACTATGAGAGCAACGGGTCGTTGTACTGGACGTATCAGCTGCATGGTGGTCCTCTGTCGTTCAACGCGTATCATCATGGGGTGGTCTTCATCTCTGACACGAGCGGGTACGTGTATGCGCTCAACGCCACCCAGGGATCGCTTCTCTGGGAGACGAAGATTGGTGGTGATTGCGATATCAGTTCCCCGACCCTGAGCGGCGGTCTGCTGTTCATCGGTACCAGAGATGGTGCAGATGGGGCTTTTTTTGCCCTCGACGAAACCACCGGGACAGTTCTTTGGAAATATCCTGTGGGGGCGAGCGTGACTGCGCCCCCGTCTATCGCTGACGGGATGATGTTATGCGGCACAGACGGCTGGTTCATCTACGCGTTCGATGTCGGTGTCGGACGCGGCAACTGGACACTGCATCGATACGATTCCTGGAACACCGCGTACTCACCGACCGGGTTGACCACATGGCAGTTCGTCAAAGCCGATTGTTCGACCATCGCAGAGGTCACGACCTGTGACGTCACCAACACCTACGACCATTCAGTATCGAATGTCACGCTTCGAGTGAACTTCAGTGCGTACTGGTACGACGATGCAGGGAATCTCCTGAAAGAAGGGTCAGATAATTATACCCTCGATCAGCTTTCCAGCGGCTCATCGGTGACCTTAAAGATCGCAAGGACGCCGTTCCCCTCTGTAAAAATCCTTAAACCTGAGAACGCGGTGTACTTCATGAACAAAAAAATCATACCGTTTCGCGTACCGGTCATCATAGGGTACATCAGCATTGAGGTCGAGGCATCCAGCAATCAATCGAGCATTATGCAGGTGTCCTTCTACCTAGACGATAGTCTCGTAGCAACGGTGACCTCTCCACCGTACTCATGGATGTGGACCACACATACTGTCATCTATCCATATACGATAAAAGTCACCGCGGAAAATAGTTTTGGGAATATGGCATCGGCTAAAATCGGGGTGTGGAAGATTTTCTGATTCGATCCAGAAAGAAAACAAGTCGCATCTTCTCCTGTGACTAGTTTCGCTGGGGTTACGGAAAACCTTGAATACGAGGTACCGGTTGTGGAGGAGGCACACAACATACAAAAGCCGGAATATACCACGAGAAATATATCTATTTATATATACTTTCTCTTCTCAGGGGGCGACCAATGAAAAGCATCATCATCAAAGGGGCAAAAGAACACAACCTGCAAAACATCACGGTAGAGCTCCCACGAGACAAATTCATCGTCATCACAGGGATCTCCGGTTCTGGAAAATCAACACTAGCATTCGACACAATCTACGCGGAGGGACAACGCAGGTACGTCGAATCGCTCTCCGCCTACGCACGACAGTTCCTCGGCCTCATGCACAAACCAGACGTGGACAGCATCGAAGGCCTCTCCCCAGCGATTTCCATCGAGCAGAAAACCACGAGTAAAAACCCACGCAGCACGGTCGGAACCATCACCGAGATCTACGATTACCTCAGACTCCTTTACGCACGCATCGGGACCCCTTACTGCCCGACCCATAACATCAAAATCGAATCACAATCCCCAGAGAAAATCGCAGAGCGCATCGCAACAGAACTCAAGGGGACTGTTACGATCCTCTCCCCGATTATCCGACAGAAGAAAGGGACCTACGAACAGCTCTTCAAAGACCTCAACAAGGAGGGGTACACCAAGGTCCGCGTCAACAAAACCATGCGACGCACCGACGAGGTCATCAAACTGGAACGTTATAAGAAACACGACATCGACCTCGTCATTGACCGCATCGAATTGGTAGACCGGTCCCGTCTCGCTGAGGCATGTGAACAAGCTTTAGAAAAATCAAAAGGCCTCATCCTTGTCCTTGACAAAATCGAAAGCGAGCATCTCTACTCCTCGGTTATGGCATGCCCGCTGTGCGGTATGGTGTTCGAGGAGCTCCAGCCACGCATGTTCTCCTTCAACAGTCCTTTTGGCGCCTGCGAGACATGTCACGGACTCGGCATCAAGATGGAATTCGACCCGGACCTCATCATCCCCAACAAGGAACTCAGCATCGCGGACGGAGCGATCGCCCTCTACAAGACGATCCGTGACGGCTGGCGCAACAGCTACCTCGGGGCGGTCGCGAAACATTTCGGCTTCAGTATTTTCACCCCAATCAAGAACCTCACTGAGGAGCAATACAACACAATCATGTACGGTACCTCAGAAAACATCAAGTACGATTTCCGCATGAAGAACGGCGAGGCCCACTGGACGTACGCCGGCACCTGGGAAGGGCTCATCCCCCAGTCGGAGCGGCTGTATAAACAGACGGAGTCCGAGTACCGACGACAGGACATGGAGCGGTTCATGCGCATCAGCCCTTGTCCGACCTGCAAGGGGAAACGACTGAAAAAGAAGATCCTCTCCGTCAAAATCGCTGGTCAATCCATCATTGATATCACCGATATGTCAATCAAGCAAAGCATTGATTTTTTCGATTCCCTCACGCTATCAAAAAAACAAACAGAAATCGCTCATCTTATCCTGAAAGAAATCAAATCCCGGCTCCGGTTCCTGGATAACGTCGGACTGAACTACCTCACCCTGTCAAGAAACGCGGGGACGCTTGCGGGAGGAGAGGCGCAACGCATCAGGCTCGCGACGCAGATCGGATCGAACCTCATGGGCGTACTCTACATCCTTGACGAGCCGTCCATCGGCCTGCACCAGCGCGACAACAAGAAATTGATCCGCACGCTTGAGAAGCTGCGTGACCTCGGCAACACCCTCATCGTCGTGGAGCATGATGAGGAGACCATTCGGTGTGCTGATTACATCGTCGACATGGGCCCGGGCGCGGGGATTCACGGCGGGAAGATCGTCGCTGCAGGAACCCCTGATGAGATACGGCGGAACCCCCGTTCACTCACAGGACAGTACCTCTCAGGGAAACAATGGATCCCGATCCCTGAGACAACACGCACATCTGACCAGTACATCAGACTCAAAGGATGCAAAGAAAACAACCTCAAGAACATCGATGTCAACATCCCGATCGGAACCTTTACCGTCATCACGGGAGTCTCCGGGAGCGGGAAATCCACGCTCATCTATGAAATCTTATACAAGGGCCTCATGAAGAAACTCCATGGCTCACGCGACCCGCCAGGGAAACATGATGCCATCGAGTTCGACTCCGCAATCGACAAAGTCATTGTCATTGATCAAAGCCCGATAGGGAAAACACCGCGCAGCAACCCTGCGACCTACACGAAGGTGTTCGACGAGATCAGAAACATCTTCGCCCGACTCCCCGAAGCGAAACTGCGCGGGTACAAACCAGGACGATTCTCCTTTAATGTGCGGGGCGGTCGTTGCGAGGCCTGCCAAGGGGACGGCCTCATCAAGATAGAGATGAACTTCCTGCCTGATATCTATGTGGAATGCGAGGAATGCAAAGGAAAACGGTACAACAAGGAGACCCTGGAGGTCCAGTTCAAGGGGCGGTCCATCGCTGACGTCCTGAACATGACCGTGGAGGAAGCGATGGAGCTGTTCGAGCATATCCCTTTCATCCAGAAGAAGCTTGAGACGCTCAACCAGGTTGGTCTGAACTACATCAAACTAGGGCAAAGCTCGACGACGCTCTCAGGCGGTGAGGCGCAGCGCATCAAACTCACGAGAGAACTCTCCAAGAAAAGCACGGGGCGGACCTTGTACCTCCTCGATGAACCCACAACCGGGCTGCATTTCCATGATGTGAAGAAACTCATTACGGTCCTCAACGACCTGGTCGACAAGGGAAACACCGTGGTCGTCATCGAACATAACCTTGAGGTCGTGAAATGCGCGGACCACCTGATCGATCTTGGACCTGAGGGCGGTGACCTCGGCGGCGAGGTCGTAGCAACCGGCACCCCGGAGGAGATCACCCGGAATAGACAGAGTTACACCGGTCAGGTCCTCAGACCGTTCTTTCAAATGAAGAAGGCTGTATGGTTGAAGTAGCACCGTTGCCCACGAACCCAGGATGTTACCTGTTCCGTGACAAGGACAAGAACATCATCTATGTCGGGAAGGCAAAAAACATCAGAAAACGGGTTAGCACTTACTTCCAACGCCCAACCATGGACCCCAAGACCCAGGTGCTCATCCAGAGTATCACGTCCGTGGATTACATCGTCACCGACTCCGAGGTGGAGGCGTTCATTCTCGAGAATACCTTGATCAAACGGCATCAACCGAAATACAATATTAACCTGAAGGACGCGAAATCCTACGCGTTCATCCAGGTGACCGACGAGGTGTTCCCTCGCTTGCTCGTTGCACGTGGGAAGCCGAGTGGACCTGGACGTTTCTACGGTCCGTTTGTCTCAGGTCAAGAGCGGGACTACGTGCTGCAGTTCCTCAACCGTACCTTAGCGTTACGGACCTGCAGAAGACTGCCGAAACGACCGTGTCTTCGCTACTTCATCCATGTATGCGACGCGCCCTGCGCCGGATATATTTCAACCGAAGAGTACGGGAAAAAAATTCACAACGCCCAACTAATCCTTCAGGGCAAAACCCAGGAGCTCATAAAAAAACTCGAGAAAGAGATGCATGAGCATTCCAAAAGACAAGAGTTCGAAAAAGCACTGCTCCTTCGGAATCAACGGGATGCGATCTCGCATCTGCAGGAGCGGCAGAACATGCAGCGTCAGATCTCCTACGACCAGGATGTTGTGCATTACCTTGTCCGGAACAACACGGTCTACCTCATGCTCTTCAATGTCTACAAAGGCATCCTCTCCCAGAAGAACGAGTTCGTCTTCGACGCAAACCCTGATTTCCTCGAGGAGTTCCTCATACAGTACTACTCGGAAAACCCGGTACCGTCCGAGGTCATCGTCCCTGAAAGGATGGCGGAGGGAGTCGCATCATTTCTCAAGGCGAAACGGACAAAGAAGGTCACGGTGCTCATCCCACGGAAGGGACCCAAGAAACAGCTGCTCGACCTGGTACTGAAAAACATCGAGATCACGTTCTTCGGCGACCTCAACAAGGTCGAGGAACTCAAGGCACGATTACAGCTGCAGGATGCCCCTCTCATCATCGAATGTTTCGACATCTCGCATCTTTCAGGCACGTCCACGGTCGGCTCCCTCGTGCAGTTCAGGAACGGCAAGCCGGATAAATCCAACTACCGCAGATTCAGGATACGGACCGTCGAGGGCATCGATGATGTCGCGGCGATCGCAGAGGTCGTCCGGCGGCGGTACATCAGGCTCAAAGAGGAAAACAGCGAAATGCCGCATCTGATTGTGGTCGACGGCGGGCGAGGGCAGCTCAACGCTGCAGTCCACGAGCTGGAGACCCTGGGATTGAAGACACCGGTCATCGCCATCGCGAAACATTTCGAGGAGGTCTACGTCCCAGGAAAACTGTTCCCCTTGCGTATGGACCGGAAGGAAAAAGCCTTGCAGTTCATCCAGGAAATCAGGGATGAGGCGCATCGTTTCGCTCTTGCATATAACAGGTTGTTACGGAAAAAAGACTTGATATCATGAACGAATTTAAACTTCGTACAAACTTCACACCGAAAGGGTCACAGCCCGAGGCGATCGCACGGCTAGTCGACGGTATCTCGACGAAGCAGTACCATGCGCAGACGCTCCTCGGTGTAACTGGATCCGGGAAAACGTTCAGTATGGCGAACGTGATCCAGGCGGTGCAACGACCTGCGCTTGTGCTTGCCCATAACAAGACCCTTGCAGCGCAATTATTCAGCGAGTTTAAGGAATTCTTTCCGGAGAACCGCGTCGAGTATTTCGTGAGTTATTATGATTATTACCAACCAGAATCCTATATCCCGCAGCGGGACTTGTACATCGAAAAGGACGCGGACATCAACCCGAAAATCGAGCAGATGCGACTTGCCGCTACCGCATCGCTCCTCTCGCGGCCTGACGTGATCATCGTCGCCTCTGTGTCCTGCATCTACAACATCGGTAATCCACGTGAATACAAGGAGCTTGGGTTTGAAATCAGGAAAGGACAGCTTATCAAACGAAATGACCTGTTAAGGAAACTTTTGGATATCCAGTACGAGCGCAACGACCTAGAGCTACAACCTGGCCGGTTCCGTGTGAAAGGCAACACCATTGATTTTATACCTGGGTACTACACGAACATATACCGGATCGAGATGGACGGTGATCAGATCGAATCCATCAAGGAGCTCAACAAGGTCACCAATGCACCGGTCGAAACCCTCGAGTACCTGTTTGTGTTCCCTGCGAAGCATTTCGTGATCGCGGAGGCCAGCCTGAGGCAGGCGATCGCAACGATAAAACGAGACCTTGAGGCGCGGCTCCTTGAGCTGTCGCCGCTCGAAGCGCACCGTTTGAAGCAACGGACACTGTACGATCTTGAGATGATCGAGGAAACCGGATATTGCAAGGGCATCGAGAACTACTCCCGGTATTTCGACGGCAGGAAACCAGGACAGAAACCGTACTGCCTGTTGGATTACTTCCCGGACAATTTCCTGTTATTCATTGATGAGAGCCATCGGACGCTGCCGCAGATCCATGGGATGCACCATGGTGAAGAGTCCCGGAAAAAAGCGCTTGTGGACTACGGGTTCCGGCTCCCGAGCGCGTTCGATAACCGGCCGCTCACTTTCAAGGAATTCGAGCAGTACATGCACACCGTGATCTTTGTCTCTGCGACACCAGGAGACTACGAACTTGAGCGATCGCAGCAGGTGGTCGAACAGATCATCAGACCGACCGGGCTTGTGGATCCACCCGTGGAGGTCCGCGGTATCGCTGGGCAGATCGATGATTTGATTCGGGAGATCCAACACACGGTCAAGCGCGGAGACCGGGTGCTCGTCAACACTCTCACGAAGAAACTCGCGGAGGAGCTTGCTGAGTATCTTGCGGAGAAGGATATCAGGACGCGGTATTTGCACGCAGAGATTGATACTCTTGAGCGGTCAGAAATCATCCGAGAGCTTCGGCTCAGGCAGTTCGACGTTCTCGTGGGCATCAACCTCCTACGGGAGGGCATTGACATCCCTGAGGTCGGGTTCATCGGGATCCTTGATGCAGATAAGGAAGGGTTCCTCCGGGACGAGCGCAGCCTGATCCAAATCATCGGCAGGGCGGCGCGCAACGTAAACTCCACAGTCGTGCTGTATGCTGACCATCTGACGGTTTCCATCAAAAAAGCATTGGAGGAGACGAACCGCCGTCGGACCATGCAACTGGAGTACAACACGGCACATCATATCACCCCGACGACGATCATCAAACCGATCAAGGAGAAGCTGGTCGAGGTCACTGATGTGAAACATATCCCCAAGAAAGACGTCCCTGCGATCATCGTAAACCTTGAGGAGGAGATGCGGAAGGCGGCGGATGAGCTCGATTTCGAGAAAGCGATCGCATTACGCGACCGGATTAATCGACTGCGACAAACCCTGATGAAAGCCTAGGTGAATAGTAGAGGGATGTTTATTTTTACAGCGTTGAAAAAACTTGGAGAATCCACTCGCTCACATAATTACTGATAATGATGACGACGACTGCGATTGCTACATGACCAATGATCGCTTTATACGGGTTGGTGTTTTGCTCCCGTGCGATATAGTAAGTCAGGAGGATAAGAAGAGACATGCCCCAGATGATGGAGAGAATCGATGCATAGAGCAATGGCAAAAGCAAGACGAGGAGGATAAACACAAGGATAACACCGAAGCGTGTGAAAAAATTGAACAACGTCGCGGTTCGTACCACCTCGGATTTCTTCAGGTCAGACTCTTGGTAGATGTGGATTCCAAGCGAGTCAGAGATGTTGTCAGCAATCGCAATCACAAGTAACGAACCAATGATGGCGAACCTCGGGTTGGGGCTTTTCGCGAGTCCTATGATGAGCGCAAGACAGGTAATGATCGCGGAGGTAGCCCCGAAACTGAAGCGTGTCAGGTGTGACATAGACGGGTAACATAATCTCAGATATTATTTAAGTGTTCTTGAAAAAATTGGATTTCAATCGCCACCTCCTTTGGATTTTTTTCATCCATTTGCTATCATTCTTGAAAATAGGAATTCTTATAAATCAAACCTATTTTACAGAATAATCAATGAGGAGATGGGATAAAGATGCAGCATGGTCATTTTAGAGAAAAGGTGGTAATAGGTATATTGTTCCTCATATTTTGGGCGAGTGTTACTCCAGCGATGACACCAGAAATGATGAGCGATCATCATGGTTTTTCAGGCAGAGATACTCCGACGTTAACATTTGTCCATATCTCTTCAAATAACACAGATTCAACCAGTGCGAAGGTTGGTAATAAAGTTACTATCCAATTTAATGCAAGCGAACCCCTTAATGCGACTTCGGTAAGTGTACTTATCGATAGCAATGTTGCTAACGTTACTGGTGATGGGTTGTATTGGAATGCATCATACGTGATGCGACAGGCTGACATCGACGGCATCGTTGGGTTCGCCATAAACTTCTCGGATATCGCCAATGATCCTGGAATCCCAGTGACGAGTGTCACTGAATCAAGCTTCGTTAGGTTCGATAAGACTCCCCCAGTCTCATCGGTGGATTCCATCATCCCCTATTGGTGGAGTATACCGACTACCGTGGTTGCAAACGCAGACGATGGCGGCCTTGGTGTTGGCGTGGAAAACCTGACGCTGTATTATTGTTTTAGTGCCGATAACATCACCTTTGGTGGTTGGATGAGCAATGGAACCCAGGACAGGTTACCTGGGTCATGGGTGTTCCAGTTCGAAAACGGAACTGGGTATTATCGGTTTATGAGCATTGCCACAGATTTACTAGGAAATATTGAGACGAAAGGGGCTTTTGATGCGATGTGCGGATATGAAACTAGTCCCCCGATCTCGAATGTGGAAGACATCATTCCGTTTTGGCAGACAGGTTCACCGCTTACGATTACAGCGACCGCGTCGAACGGTCTGAGTGGTGTAAAAAATGTGACGTTGTATTATCGTTTTTGTGATGACAATAGTTCTTGGAACAGTGGCTGGGCGAATGCCGGTCTGGCTACGGTGTTCCCGTGGTCGTGGAGTTTTACTTTTCCAAACGGATCAGGGTATTACCAGTTCTATAGTATTGCTTTTGATAATGCAGCGAACAGAGAATCTGCTCCTGGTTCTGCCGATGCATGGTGTGGGTATGATGCCACAGCACCCAACTCCTCAGTCGATACCATCATACCATATTGGATGAGTGCTTCGACCACCATCACGGCAACCGCGAATGACGAAACAAGTGGTGTGAAGAATGTGACCCTGTATTATCGATTTAGCGGCAATAATGGCTCTTGGGGTAACTGGATAAGTGCAGGTGTTGATATAGCGTCGCCTTGGAACTGGGGTATCAGTTTTACCAACGGAACAGGTCATTACCAGTTCCACACCATTGCGAAGGATAATGCGACGAATACCGAATCGGCTCCTGGTTCCCCCGACGCATTGTGCGGATACGACACTGTGGCACCAACGTCATCGGTTGATCCTATATCACCGTATTGGAAGTCGGTAGGTCCCCTCACGATCAATGCATCAGCGAGCGATGGGTTGAGTGGTGTGAAGAATGTGACCTTGTACTATAGTTATAGCAGTAACAATATGTCCTGGGGCGGCTGGGTGAGTGTGGGAGTGGATACTGTTTTGCCGTGGTCATGGAATTTTACCTTCCCAAATGGGACGAAATACTATCAATTCAAAAGTACTGCAAACGATAACGCGACAAATAACAAAACTGGATCCGGTGAAGCGGAAGCACAGTGCGGGTTTGATATCGTCATACCCCCAAATGCTTTCATAGCGACTGCGGCGAGTACCACGCAGATTAATCTTGCATGGACGAAAGGAACTGATGCAAACAGGACAAGAATCCAACGGAAAACAGGTGGGTATCCTCTAAACATCAGTGATGGAACGAATGTCTACAATGGCTCGAACGCTTCCTGCGCTGATTCAGGTTTGTCCGCAGGAACGTTATACTATTATCGTGCATGGAGTTTCAATGCGTCAGGTTCGATATGGTCGACGGCGAATGCCAGCGCCTCTGCAACTACACAAAGCGATAGCGGAGTTGGTCCTGGCCCAGGTCCAATGACAGAGGATGCTTCAATTCCTGTGGCAAAGCCTGGCGGGCCGTACCACGGGGCGGTGGACACCGTGATTCACTTCGATGGTTCCTCGAGTTACGACACAGACACGAGCATCGTGCGCTATGACTGGCGGTTTTCCTCCTCTGATGCATGGCATAACAACAGCGGGGCGACACCAACACACACTTATGATGTTGCAGGGACTTTTACCGTCACGCTTCGTGTACTTGACGGTGGAGGCAACACTGGAATGAACACTACTACAGCGATCATCAGTGTAGAGGCCGTGAATCAACCACCAACAGCACCAAGGGTAACCGGACCAACAATCGGCGTGAAAAACACCCCCTATATCTTCAGTTTCGTCTCCACTGATTCAGACGGTGATAGCATCCGGTACCATGTGGACTGGGGGGACGGTACTATGAACACCTCATCACTGCAAAACAGTAGCAGCGTCTACACCGTTGCACATCCCTGGACAGCCAACAACGTCTATACGATCAGGGTTTATGCGGAGGATCAGAATAACGCCTCCTCGGAAAGCACAATCATCTCCATGGCGATCAACTCGACTGCGGTTCAAGGATATGGGTTCTGTATCGATACCAATGGTGATAGTTTCCCTGATTCCTTCTATTGGAATTCCACAGGGCAGATAACTCCTATGGAACGACAATCGAACGGGACATACCTTCTCGATTTCAACGGAGACGCTGCATGGGATCATTGGTATGACCCTATCACGAATACCATCTCAGCGTACAGTCCCGTGCTACCAGTTTCCCTACATCAACAGAATGGCGATTCATGGCTCTTCCTTGCGGTCATCGCACTTGTCGTGGTGATCATCGGGCTCGTCGTCTGGCTTTATAGATCCGGGCGGATCTAGAGAAAAAAAACGCATGAACCCATCCAACGTTCCTACTCGTCCGGCATCCTTTTTTCTTCTTTTTCGAAGAAAGAAGCAACAGCTCGTTGGAAAAATAATGACTAATCGCATCTGATGTATTTTCTCTTCGTTCAAATTAGTATTTATCGGTCAAGAACAAAACGCAGGATCGGAAACGCATCCGGAAATCGTTCAAGCAGCCAATACAGCAATCGGAAATGCGGTGGGTCATACGACAGCGGCATGGAGACCTTCAGTGTCCCCCAAGCGCTTTCGTTCCCGTAGATATCCTTTGCCTTACATCTGATCGTGTAGGTTCCCCGTTTCACCCATGTATGCGACTGGTTTTCGACAACCCCTGAGGGGAACGGTCCGAGCCATCCGCTGCTTGAATTATCACCCCAGTCGATGAAGTAGAACACTGCATCTCCATCTGGATCGGTGGTCAACACCGTGTATTTCACAGGTGTTCCGACCTTCGCCTTTACGGGTCCTCCAATGTCAGGTGTCTCGGGTGAGGTGTTATTCCTTAAAATGAGGGCCCAGGTGTTATCAAAGGCGGTCGCACCGGTCCCGTCAGTCACCTTGAGTGTCACGGAAAAATTCCCTGCATCGGTGTATGTATGTGAGGTATTCTGGTCATCAGCGCTCGTCCCGTCACCGAACGTCCAATGGAAATGGTACGGGAGCACCCCGTTCTTTGCGGATCCGGTGAATTGCACCGGTACATTGATCATGCCGGTGTATGGGCCATGCGCGTCTGCGATGCAGCCGCCGATGATTGTGAAATCTGCCTGGGAGATTGCCGAAGCGGTTGAGGAGCCGGTATGTACTGTCACCTTGATGCGACAGTGAATGGAACCACTTCCAGCGACGCTCCATTGATACCAACCATTGTCAGGAATATCACTTGCCAGGGTCTGCCAAGGTCCTGAGGCACCCGTGAGTGAGAGCTGGAGATCCACCGTCGAGAGGCCCTCGTCTGGTGGGACCGCGGACAACCAACGAATGTCCCTGATGGAGTTGCCTTTGAAGGTCTCACCACCGTGAGGCGATTTCAGGTACACCGATAATGCTGTTGGTTCGCTCCATGGCGAAAAGGCGCGCAGTGTGTTCAAATCAGTAGGCCAGGTTCCTTGATTCACCTGGACGAGGACGTCCTCACGACCGTCGTGATCGAAGTCTCCGTCAACGCGTAACGCAGAGTAGTCCCCTGGTGAACCGACGGTAAAGGTCGCGTCCGCAACCCAGTTCCCCGTGCCGTCGCCAAGATAGACGTGGCCAGTGGTACCGCTATACGCAAGGATATCCAAGAAGCCGTCGCCGTTGAGGTCACCGCATTGAACGTTGTAGTCCCCGGTCGTCGGCAAACCGCTGGAGGCTGAGGTCCATGAGTTGGTTGATTTGTCATAGAGGTAGCAGCGGACGCCGAGGTTATCGTAGGCGATGATGAGGTCGTCGCAGCCGTCGCCGTTGACGTCGCCACGGTCGAGCCCCAGGGCGACCCCGGTGGGTAGTCCGTTTTGGGAGAGGGTGAAGCCAAAGGCGCCATCGCCGAGGTACACGTAGGTGTTGGCTTTGGTGCCGATGAAATCCATGTTTCCGTCTGCGTTAATGTCGCAGGCTTTGAGGTCGACGTTGGTGTTATCAATCGCATTGGTCCAACGATGGGTCCAGGTGCCGTCACCATTGTTTTGGTAGACATGGTAGCCGTTGCCGTAGCCGAAGGACTGGCAGACGATGTCGAGGAGGCCGTCGTTGTTGAAGTCCGCAAGGTCTGTTGCGAACATCCCGTAGTCCTCTCCACCGGTTCCAAGTCCTGTTGCCCAGCCGACCCAGTTCATCCCGGTGCCGTCTCCGAGGGCGGCGCCGATAAGGGTGTCCCCAAAACCAGGAGGACCGTAGTTATGGTGGATGCCCCATGCGATGTCTGGGTGACCGTCAAGGTTGAGGTCACCGAGGGCGCAGCCTCCGTACCCGAAGTCACCGTTTTGGTGGACGGTCCAGGTACCGTCGCCATTGTTCAGCCAGACCATGATGCCGTGTTCTTGGGTGTTAATGTAAGGGTTGCCGTGGTCGCCGACGCTGACGATGTCAGGGTTGCCGTCTTGGTTGACATCGTAAAGTTCGAGCTCGGTGTTGCCTCCTTCTTTGGCCGGTGTTCCAAGGCCTGTCGATTTTTCCACGAAAGTGATCTGGTTGGTGGTGGGAAGGGTAATGGCTTGTAGGTCGCTCTGGGACGCCCAAGGACCAAGGGTCGTTACGCAAAGGATGACGACAAAGAGACTTATGAAAAGACGAACGCTTTGTATTGTCCTTTTTTTGTTCATGTTTTATCCCCCTGTACTGATATAAGCAGTATTGTTTCTTAAACTTTCTGGATATGTTCAATCTGAGGAAAATGAGTGTTAGGTAGAATTCACCATCTGTCGTTGAAAGTAAAATGCAATGAATCTGCATACATTTTTGAATTATATTTATTTACTCAGGTTTCCTGATATGGAGGAGGTGAACTAATATGAAAAATCCGATAACACATTTTGAGATACCAGCAGACAATGTTGAGAGAGCAAAAAAGTTCTACGAAAAAATTTTTGATTGGAAGATTGAAAAATATGAAAAGGACAGTGATTACTGGTTTGTCATGACCACGGAAGTCGGGGATGACGAGTGGACCCCAAAGGAACCGGGCGCGATCAACGGAGGTCTGGTGAAACGCGACAAGCCAAACGAGCCCTTCCTCAATTATATCACCGTCGATTCCATCGATAAGATCTGTAAGACCATAGAAAAGAATGGTGGGAAAATCATTGTCCCAAAAACGGAAATGGGGGAATGGGGCTGGTGGGCGACGTTCAAGGACACCGAAGGGAACGTCTTTGGTTTGTATGAAGAAGGAATGGAATAAGTACCATCATAAGCAACCGTGCAAACGGCAAGGAGTTTCATTGGCTATAGCAATTATATAGCTGTGAGAGTCCTTGTCTGTTGGCACTCTTGTGAGATGTTTTTTACGAAAGATGAATAGCGAATTTACACTCGGAGTCTCCAGAGATAACAGATTGGAGGAGTTCTACTTTTACAGGGCGTTCAAGGACACTTTCCCATAATTTTTGAACAAACGCTTTTGAACAATGACAATAGGTCATTGAGATGGTTGCATCTTCGGGCAGTCCTCTCATTAGACTGCAATAGCATCTCATAGGTGGGGTGAATGCGTGAGGTGTGTAATACTGATGCAAGATGGTTCCCTCTCGGCAAAGTCGTGTTCCTTTCATGGGTTTTCGTTGCTCTGCCTCTAAAAACGTGTCAGTATCTTTGAATTTCTTACGACGTTTTATCGCTGATTCGATAACCCTTGTGTTCAAGGATGCACAATTACGTCCACAATGCTCCATAATTTGTATCCGTGTTTCCTCATCAACTGTGGAATCTAATCGGCGTATTGCATCTCTCACCCATAAGGCGATAGTGTCTTTTGTTGATGATTTTGTCACGTGTTCGCTTCCTTGCATAACTTTATTACTTACGGTTTTCCCAGCGATACGTTCCACGTTTTTTCCGAACTCTTTAATCATATTAACATCTGTTTCAGTCATTGCTATTCCCTTTTCATGTCTCTTCTTTGTTTTGTGAATTCATGTTTTGTTGTTTAAACATTGTCCTGTTTAATAGAAAAAAACATTCGGGTTGTGTATAAAAATTATGCAGGGGACGGGATTTGAACCCCACTTTACTTGCATGACAAGGATTGATGATTGTGGTTCTCTCATTCATCTTCAAAAATAAACAAATCATCGATAGTCGTCTGCAATGCTTTTGCTATATCGTGGGCTAATTGGAGAGAAGGATTGTAGTTTCCTTTCTCTATGAAGAGAATCGTTTCTCGTCGTACGCCAACTTTTGTGTGTTATTAGTTGAAGATTCGGAAGATGATGCAACATTGCTCACAAGAGCATTGAAAAAAAGCGGGGTTCAACCTGTTGTTGAACGAGTAGAAATCGCAGAGACAATGAAAAAAGCATTAGAGAAAAAAGAGTGGGACGTCGTCATCGCTGATTATGTCCTACCACGTTTTAGCGGACTCGATGCAGTGAACGTGCTGAAAAAAACCGGTAAAGATTTACCATTTATCATTGTATCAGGAAAAATCGGAGAGGATACTGCAGTTGAGGCAATGAGAGCAGGTGCTCACGACTACATCATGAAAGGAAATCTTACTCGTCTTATCCCAGCGATTGAACGAGAAATCGCAGAGGCAAATAATCGGCAGAAACGCAGAAACGCGGAGGAGGAATTACGCCGTTCCTATCACGAGTTAGCTGATACGACTGCTCAGCTCGAAGTAACAAATAAACAATTACGAGGAGAAATTGAGGAGCGACACAAAGCAGAGAAACATACGCTTGAGATGAAGGAGCATCTGCAGAATGTGATTGATAGTGCATCGGAAGTCATTATCTCAGTTGATGCAAATAAGAGGATCACTACATGGAATAAAGCAGCAGAGACGGTGATTGGTTATAAACAGAAAGACGTATTGAACTGGAATATCGCAAAACTTTCACTGTTTGAGAATATACAGAAACTCGTTGATCTTATGAAAAATCTTTCCACGGAGACCAAAAATAATTACGAAGATTTCGTCATTATCACAAAAAATCAAACTAAGAAAATCCTTCGAATCACTGGATCTATCATACAAGAGAAGGAAAAACAGAGTAGCGGGGTTCTTTTCATTGGAAGGGATATTACGCGAGAGATGGACATCCATGGGAGATTACTTGCTGGGAATAGCTACCTGATTCCAGAGAGAAGTAATACTGCGGCTGTTGATTTGCTTGTGGATTTAGCGACATCCGGTTATTCTGGTTATATAATCACCCGGATGAATCCTGAGTCAATTAAGAATACAACCTCGCCAGCGAACATCCAGCTTTATCTTTTAGGTCAAGACCATGGCAAAGGATCCATCGCTATCCCTAATCTTCAGATCCTGCTTCAGAAAATTAAGGAAATGTGTGCGAAAAAGAAGGAGACGGTGATTTTATTAGAAAGACTTGAGTACCTCATCAATAAATTCTCTTTTGAAAAAGTGATGGATGTGCTCTATGAAATTAACGATCATATAGCAAAGAATAAGTGTCTCCTGTTGCTCAGAATCGATCCAGCTACCATTGAGAAGACACAGATGGCGTTAATTGAAAACGAGTTACAGCTGTTACCAAGTCAAAAAATCGAGGGGTTGACCATCGAAGATGAGGTGTATGATATCCTCCGATTCATCTATGAAGAGAATCAGAACAATGCGATCGTTCCCATTAAGAAGATTATGGGTCGATTCACGCTTGCCTATTCAACAGTAGCGAAACGGCTTCAAGTATTAGAAGCAAAAGGACTTATCTTTACGAAGAAACAAGGTAAGTCGCGGACGGTGACTATTTCAGACAAGGGGAAAACATTTTTGCATAAACGACAGACCGCATAGAAAATGGAACTTTAATTGTCTTATATATGTTTTTTACTTATTTTTACATCATTGTTTTATAGTTAAATATTTTATTAATGATAAAAAAAGGTGATCAAAAATGAATAATCCTATCGATGAATTTGGAAGAAATGCAGGAAAAATATGGGAAACCCTGAAGAGTAATGGTACCGCGCTTTCACAAACTCAACTACAAAAAACAACAAATATCTCCGATAAAGCGCTCCATGGTGCTATCGGATGGCTCGCACGGGAAAACAAAATTAACAGAACAGGAATGACATATCGACTAGGTGACACGAATCTTACACCCAAAATCGGGACAAACGCTGGGAAGATTTGGAATCTTCTTGTATCTCAAAAAGAAGCAGATATAACAACAATTACAAGACGAACTAATATCGACGAACAGGATGTACATGCTGCTATCGGTTGGCTTGCCCGAGAAAACAAAATCGAAGCACAGGTGGGAAAAAACAACCAATTAGTTTTCCGGATAAAATAAATTCCTTAGAGATAACTATCTGAAAAGAGACAATTTAGAATCACGCAATGACAGCTTGATTTATACGCGACTCCACTGCAAATATGATGATGACGTTCAAAGTCACATTTTAACCTAGCTGAAGATTCATGTTGATTCATCGGGGGAGTGATTTCTCTACTCTATGAAAAAGATGGAGAGTGCAGATGAAAATTGCAATGATCGGGTGGGAATACCCACCATTTAAGGTAGGAGGTCTCGGGACTCATTGTTATGGACTGACAAATGGACTCGCACAGAAAGGAGTCGTTATTGATTTCTACATGCCAAAAACAAAGCAGAAGGTAAAAAGTAATCATAAGAGAATTCAGATTATCGAAGTTGGAGAAACGCAGGTTTTCCCCTATGATCGTCCCGAAGAAAAAGAATTAGGTGGTCAATTTTTTGAATCGGTCTATCGGTACAATAACCTCATAGTACAAAGAGTTAAAGGAAACTATGATCTTATTCATGGTCATGATTGGTTGACCATGAAAGCAGGGGTACAGTTAAAGGAAAAACTCGGAATCCCTCTTGTGTTAACCATTCATTCTACAGAATATGATCGATCAGGTTGGCTAAATCCCAATCAATGGTTTATCGATATCGAACAAAAAGGAATGAAAAACGCAGATCAGCTGATCGCTGTCAGTGAACTTACCAAGAAGGTCATGATCGAAAAATACGGGATTTCTTCAAATAAAGTACAGGTCATTCACAATGCGGTGTATCCTCTTGGGGCAGGAAAAAAACAGAAAATTGTGTTATTTTTAGGGCGGCTTACTATTCAGAAAGGACCTGAATTTTTTCTAAAAACTGCGAAACGTGTGTTAGAACTAGAAAAGAATGTGAAATTTGTTGTCGCTGGTTGCGGTGAGATGCTTCCTCGATTGATTGATCAATCAGTGGAGATAGGAATCGCTAATAAGGTAATTTTTACTGGAAAGCTTACCGAAGAAGAGGTGAAACATATCTACAAGATTGCAAGTATCTATGTTATGCCATCGGTGAGTGAACCTTTTGGAATTACAGCATTAGAAGCTATTTCTGCAGGGACTCCAACTATTGTTTCGAAAGCCTCTGGTGTTTCTGAAACATTTCAGAATTGTTTTAAGGTTGATTATTGGGATATTGATGAAACCGCGAACAAGATCATCGCACTTCTTCGCTACCCTCCTCTGAGACAAACAATGGTAGAAAATGGAACACATGAGATCAAATTATTCACGTGGGATAGAGTCGCGGAACGAACACTCGCGCAGTACCATAGTGTTGTTCAACGTTATTCGCTATAATATTTTTTTGTCATTGATGAAAAAATGAAATATTGTGTAAAGATGAACAGTATAATCGTAAAAAATAGTTGCACTAAATTCGATTATTTGAAAATATCACGTAATGAATTCCTCCTGAAAAAATTGAACGAGGCAGATACATCTTTTTTAATCATTATGAATATATTTTTTAGATATTTATTCATAATCTATTTAAGTCATTATGTTTTTTCATATATTGATAGAATAGTCTGAACTATGAGATAAAAGGATATTTTATTATGGACAAGAAAAAAATTTTGCTAATTGAAGATAACAAGGATGATATCCTCCTTATTCAGCGCGCATTTCATAAAATCAAACTTTCTGAGAAGTTCGAATTGATCATTGCACAGGATGGAAACCGAGCACTTTCTTATCTCCATGACATCGATAACGCATCCGTTTCTCAACAAGGTAAATTACCAATGATTCTTCTTTTAGATTTGAATTTACCAAGACTAAATGGTTTTGAAATCCTTCAACGTATTCGAAGTAATGAAAAGACAAAACTAATACCTGTTATTGTTTTCACTTCCTCAAAAGAGGACCAAGATATCACAAAGTCATATCTTTTAGGTGCAAACAGCTACGTTCGAAAACCAATTGACTCTGGAAAATTTACATCCATACTCCAGCAAATTGTTACATATTGGGGTGACGTAAACGAGACACCAGTGAAATAAAAAAAGGATTTTTATGCTTCAATGCAGTTACGAGTGTCCTTTTGAAAATTATCGTTCACTCATTTTCAAAGTGTTTTTTATATGTTTTTAAATAATTATTTTATAGAGCTGAAGTATTTCTTCTATTGTTGGAACACGGTGGAGTTGTAGAGTTAGAAGAAAAATTTTGCATCCCATCCTTTCCCCTCCCCCTCTTCATTTAATATAACTCTACAACGCCTCTATACTTATGAGTTTGCAAGAGCAGAATCGATATTCCCTGAAATATATGAATATTATTGCTGTTCAAATGCCAGATTGTACAGGAGTAAATGTAGTGTTTCACCCAGTTGTGAGAACCATCCAAGAAAACATTAAAATTGTTTTTAACCTATTATTAAATCATTTTTCGCTTATTCTTTTATATAATCTTGTCAATTATTGAACAAATAAATTTGAAAAAATGATGTATTTCTTAAAAAATAGATTGAACAATTAAGAGTGGTGTTATGAATATTGAAGAAACAAAAAAAACTCCAGTGCCAGAATTACTACAAAAATTATCATCTAAAAAAGAAGGACTATCATCATCTGAGGTAAAAAAACGAATTCAACAATATGGTCTTAATGAAATCTCTGAAAAGAAAGTCAACCCCTTTGTAAAATTCTTACGATATTTTTGGGGGCCCATTCCATGGATGATTGAAGCCGCAATAGTGATGTCTGCAGTTATCAATCATTGGGAGGATTTTTTCATTATTTTAACATTACTTATGATTAATGCAATAGTCGGATTTTGGCAGGAATATAAGGCAGATAATGCCATTGAATTATTGAAACAGAAACTTGCACTAAATGCTCGGGTGTTACGTGATGGAAAATGGCTCCAAGTACCTTCTAAAGAACTGGTACCTGGGGATATTGTCCGCGTTCGACTCGGCGACATTGTTCCAGCGGATATTAAACTCATGGATGGCGAATATCTCTCTATCGATGAATCAGCATTGACCGGTGAGTCGTTACCAGTGGAAAAACATGTCTCAGATATTGCTTACGCTAGTTCTATAATTCGTCAGGGAGAAATGGATGCTTTGGTGACAGGTACAGGCATCAACACTTTTTTTGGTAAAACTACTAAACTTGTTGAGGGAGCAAAAACCCACAGTCATTTCCAAAAAGCTATTATAAAAATCGGTAATTACTTAATTGTTCTTGCTGTCCTCCTTGTCGCTTTAATTTTCTTTGTCGCACTTTTTAGACATGAAAGTCTATTAGCAACCCTTCAGTTTGCGCTCGTTCTGACCGTTGCAGCAATACCAGCAGCGCTTCCCGCTGTTCTTTCTGTAACCATGGCCGTAGGCGCCATCGCTTTAGCGAAAAAAGAAGCCATCGTAAGTAAGTTAGTTGCCATTGAGGAAATGGCAGGCATGGATGTCCTCTGTGCCGATAAGACAGGGACTATTACAAAAAATGAACTTACTATCGGAGACGTTCAACCTTTCTCAGGGTTCACCGCAGACGACGTACTTCTATTTGGTACACTAGCGTCGAGGGCAGAAGATCAGGACACAATCGATACCACAATTATCACAAAAACTCTGGAGAAACAAGCCGATATCATTAAAACATATAAAATCGTCAAATTCAAACCATTTGATCCTGTCTCGAAACGAACTGAAGCCTCACTTGAGGATTCAAAGGGGAACAAATTTCTTGTGACGAAAGGAGCACCACAGACAATCCTGTCGCTAACAATTAACAAAAAAACAGAGAGCGATAAAGCAAATGAAACAGTGAATTCCTTTGCATTGAAAGGCTACCGTGCCCTTGGCGTCGCAAAAACAGATGCACAGAACAAATGGCAATTCATCGGTCTTATTGGTATGTACGATCCACCGAGGGAAGACTCCGCTGAAACAATAAAAACAGCTGAGTCCATGGGAGTCAACGTCAAGATGGTTACCGGGGATCATGCAGCAATTGCCTCGGAAATTGCTAAGGAAGTCGGTTTAGGTTCCCATATCATGCCTGCATCATCATTTCTGGATAAAAACGACAGCGACGCTCAACGCGCTGTGGAAGATAGCGATGGGTTTGCCCAGGTGTTCCCTGAACACAAGTATCGCATCGTCGAACTTCTACAAAATAAAGGCCATATTGTTGGTATGACTGGAGATGGTGTCAACGACGCTCCAGCGTTGAAAAAAGCTGATGCAGGAATAGCAGTTGCTGGTGCTACTGATGCAGCAAAATCAGCGGCGGATATCGTACTCACAAAACCTGGCCTCTCCGTGATTATTGATGCCATTAAAGAAAGTCGCAAGATTTTTCAGCGTATGAATAACTATGCAATCTATCGGATGACGGAAACATTTCGTGTATTATTTTTTATTACATTATCTATCATTATATTCGGGTTTTATCCCATTACAGCGTTGATGATTGTTTTACTAGCGATTTTGAATGATTTGCCGATTATGACTATCGCATACGATAATGTCAAATATTCCAATGATCCTGAAAAATGGAATATGGGAACATTACTTGGTATTGCTACATTCCTTGGATCTGTCGGTGTTATTTCATCCTTCGGACTACTGTATATCGGGAGAGATGTGTTCCATCTCAGTCCTGCGATTCTCCAATCATTCATTTATCTCAAACTTTCAGTTGCAGGCCATCTGACATTATTTGTTGCTCGTACAAAAGGTCATTTCTGGTCAATACGACCAGCAAAACCCCTGTTTCTCGCAGTTATTGGGACACAGTTAACCGCCACTATACTAACTGTCTACGGTATATTATTACCTGCTATGGGCTGGGGTTATGCTCTCTTTGTATGGGGCTACGCTCTCCTCGCATTTGTCATCACAGATTTTCTCAAAATTCATTTTTATCATCTACTAGACCACAGAGACATAATATTTAAGCGACGAATACCTGCCAACTCCTAAAATAGTGAAAACATGATCAACAAACAAGTCCATCAAAAAATAACATTGCCATCTCACAAAACAAAAATTGTATGTACTATTGGTCCTGCATCTAGGCCCCCTGAAATTTTAGAAGAGTTGATAAAAAACGGAATGAATGTCGCCAGACTCAATTTTTCTTTTGGTACTTCTACTGAGCATAGAAAAGATATTCGACAGATTAAAAAAACAGCTACTGACTTAGAGAAAACAATTACGATCCTTATCGATCTCCCCGGTTCGAAGATCAGAATAGGAACTTTAGAATCCGAACCCATCCTCCTTAAGAAGAATACACAAATAACACTCACTTCACAAAATGTTCATGGGACGGACACGCTCATTCCAGTGAAATACAGTCAATTAATAAAAAGTGTTTCTAAAGGACAAATCATTTATTTAAACGATGGATTTATTCAATTAAAAGTCCAGGCTGTTGTAAACGATGAAGTCCTATGCAAGGTAATTATCGGTGGAGCGTTGTATTCATCGAAAGGCGTTAATTTACCAGGGGCAGACTTATTCCTTGACGCCGTAACACAAAAAGACCTTGAATTTATTGATTTCGGATTAAAAGAAGGAGTTGACACCTTCGGTGTATCGTTTATCCAAAATGCACATGATATCCTTCAAGTAAAAGAACATGCTCAGAAAAAAGGAAAAACAATATATGCGGTAGCGAAAATCGAACGAAAAGACGCAGTAAAAAATTTTGAACAAATCCTCTTTGTCTCAGATGCAGTGATGATCGCTCGGGGGGACCTTGGCCTTGAAATACCTTTAGAAGACGTTCCATCTGTGCAGAAAAAACTTATCAACAAAGCCAATCTCGCAGGTTGTCCGGTCATTACCGCGACACAAATGTTAGAGTCGATGAAAGAAAACACCCGCCCAACACGAGCGGAAGTAGCAGATGTCGCAAATGCTATTCTTGATGGTACAGACGCAGTCATGCTCTCTGAAGAAACCGCGATTGGAAAATACCCTGTTGAGACCGTTCAGATGATGAGGAAAATCGCGAAAGCAACGGAACAGAAACAGAGAGATTCTCCATCATCATGTAATCTCCAGGATATCCTGAGACGTACCGTAAGCAATGATCATCGCAGCGTAACAGATATTATATCATTGAACGTTGTGGAAGCTGCGGAGACCTTGCAAGTAAGATATATTCTCACACCGACTGCAAGTGGAAATACCGCTCGACGTATTTCACGATTTAAACCCGAATGCTGGATACTGGCGTTTAGCCCGCAGAAGAGCACTTGCCAGTTTCTCAATCTCTCCTATGGTGTGTATCCTTTTTTTATGGCAAACAAGACTCAGAGTTGGCATGCTCCCATTCTTAACTTTATAAATAATGCGGGTCTTGTTAAAAAGAATGATAAGGTGATCCTCACTCAACGGAGATTTTCGAAAAAACCAGGTGGGACAGACTCATTTGGAATCCTTACTATTGGAACAGAATAATATTGTGTATCATCATACAGTTTTTTTAATAATTTGAGTTCTGGATGCAAATTCAAACGCAGGGTCGTAAAACTTCTTTGCATATTCTTTCATCATTCTGCGTGCACTAAAAGGTGCGGCAGTGCTTTTAATCGCCTCTTTCATAAGTTTTATCCATTTGACAGATAATCCATCATCATTGACATCATAGAAAAGTGGTATGACTTTCTTTTCAAGAAGTTGATATATGTCCGTAGCATCTTCATTATCGCTTCGATTTCCCTCTTTATCCCCAAATGCCCATCCGTTTTTACCGTTATATCCCTCAATCCACCATCCATCAAAAATACTCAGGTTCGGGACGCCATTTAATGAGGCTTTCATCCCGCTTGTTCCGCATGCTTCATAAGGAGGTCGAGGATTATTCAACCAAATATCAACACCATGTGTTAAATATTGGGCTAAGTTTTCGTCGTAATCTTCAACAAATGCAATTCGTCCGCCAAAAGAAGTATCTTTTGCAATGTTGAACACCTGTTGTATGAGTCGTTTTCCTTGGTCATCCGCTGGGTGGGCTTTTCCTGCAAAAATGATTTGTACAGGTTTCCAACGATCATTTATCATGTTTTTGAGACGTTCGATATCCTGGAAAATCAAAGTCGCTCGTTTATAGGTTGCAAATCTGCGGGCAAAACCGATAGTTAACACATTCGGGTCAAGTAATACACCAGAGGCGAGAATAATCTTAGGGTCTGGTTGTTCATTCATCCACCGTTGACGTGCACGATCCATGATTCGCATCATCAATTTTGTTTTAAGCCAATAATGGGTATGCCAGAGTTCCTCATCTGGGATGTCGTCAATATGTTTCCAAATCTCAGGTTCGTCATGCTTTGAGATCCAATCTGATCCAAGATATTTATTGAAAAGGAGCTGCATTTTTGGTTCAATCCATGTTGGAACATGGATTCCATTGGTAATCGAATCAATAGGGACTTTTTGTTCTGGTAACTCTGGCCACAGCGAATGCCACATCTTTCGAGCTACAACCCCGTGGCGTTTACTGACTCCATTATGGTAGCGTGATCCTCTTAACCCTAAAGCAGTCATATTGAACCCTGCATTCGAATCCTTTGGGTCAATCCCTAATGCAAGAAAAGAATTTCGATCTAAACCAAGAAAAGGCCAATAACTAGAAAAATATTTTTCCATAAACGTAAATGGAATGACATCGTTTCCTGCGGGAACTGGCGTATGAGTCGTAAAAATTGTCGTGGACCGTGTGTGTTCAAATGCTTCATTGAAGCTCATGCCTGTTGCTACTTTCTCTCTGATTCGTTCCAAGATAGCAAACACGGTATGCCCTTCATTGAGATGAAGCACTGAATGCTTCTTCCCCATTTGTCGAAGTACTTCTGCACCGCCGATTCCCAGGACGATTTCTTGACGAAGGCGTTGTTCCGGGCTCCCGATGTATAACTGAGATGTTATTCCTCGGTTCCATGGATCATTCTCATTAATGTCCGTGTCCATGAGATATAATTCAATACGACCCACCTGGACTTTCCAGAATTCCACGAAGAGATCAGGCTCAATAAAAGGGACTTTAATGATTCGATGTTTCCCGTTTGTCTCCAATATACGGGTGATGGGAGCTGATTCTCTGTCAATAGGTTCATTGTCATCTAGTTGCCATCCATCAGAGTTGATTCGTTGTTGTAAGTACCCCTCCGGATACATGAATCCAACAGCGACAACAGGGATTCCAAGATCACTGCTTTCTTTTAGCATATCTCCTGCAAGAAATCCTAGCCCTCCGGCATAAAATGGGAGAGAATGATGTAGACCATATTCCGCAGAAAAAAACGCAAGTGACAGATCGTCCATCGGCGTAATATTTTCGGTAAACCAACCGGTGTTTGTTTTCATTTCTTCATGGAAACGTGCTATAACCGAATCATATTGGCGTAAAAACTTTTGATCTTTCACCATATTCTTCAATATGGTGTTATCGATAGAAAGCAGCATTTTAACAGGATTGTGAACACTTAATTTCCAAGACGCTCGATCTATCATTTTAAAGAGCATTCGTGCTTCCGGATGCCAACTCCACCAGGAGTTATAGGCTAATTCTGAAAGACCGGATATTCTCTCCGGAATCTCTGATAACGTGCTTTTAATATTTTGCATAATACGTTCCTCTTTTCAAATTCTGATTACGTGTTTTTTAGGGTAAACATCTATTTATTTCAATAATTTTTTTACTTTGTTAGAAGCTTTAACAACTTATATGTCTCCGAAACGTTGATTTTTTTCGGCTGAATAGCCACAGACAAAGGTATGGTAACCATCTTGTCATTTTTCTTACTCACACAAAGATCGGTTTGACCGTCGCGTAAAACCTTTACTGCATAATTTCCAAGCTGAGACGCAAGAATCCTATCAACAGCGGTTGGATGGCCTCCCCGCTGAATGTGCCCCAACACAGCAACTCTGGTTTCAAAACCGGTTTTTTTGGTAATAATACGCGCGACATCATGAGCTTTTGCTTTTCCTTCAGCAACAATAATAATCCAGCTTGATTTTCCTTTCATATTCCCTTGCTGTATCTCTGTGCACATCGCTTCAATAGTGAATTCTCTTTCCGGGAGTAATACTTCCTCACAGCCTCCAGCCAATGCAACCTGCAATGCAAGGTATCCGCTTTCACGGCCCATCACTTCTACAATGAAAATTCGTTCCAAACTCGTTGCAGTATCCCGAATTTTGTCCACCGCGTCCAACGCAACATTAACTGCTGTATCTGCACCAATCGAGAGGTCGACGCCAGTGATATCATTATCGATTGTCGCTGGGATACCAACAACCGGAATTTTATATTTCGTAGCTAGGAGATGTGCTCCTTTTAAGGAGCCATTCCCGCCTATTATAATGATTCCATCTATTTTCTGTGCATGGATGTTATTAACTGCTTGTTTTTGACCACCATCTGTGAGAAATCGTTTCGAACGCGAAGTTTTAAGAAAGGTCCCACCTAAATTAATGATACCTGAAACTGAACCCCTGTTTAACTGGATGAATTTCCCCTCAATCAAACCATCGTAGCCTTTTAACACCCCAATGACTTCGATATGGTATCTACAGGCGGTTCGTACTACGGCTCGAATTGTTGCGTTTACTCCCGCGCAATCTCGTGTTAGTATCGCTATTTTTTTCATAAACCTGAAATATCTTTTTCTGAGTATGTTATAGAAGAATATTTAATTTTCTTTTACGAGCATCTATGATAGTTACTGTGGTTAAAATATCAATATCCTCGATTATCCCATCGAGTTTGTCGATAATCGTTTCATAGAACGGCATCTCTCGTGTATCAAGTTTACATGGAGATGCTGTCCATTGTTTATGATTCTTTACTTTCTCGGTTTTTCTCAAGTTTTGTTCGCATGATTGTGTTATAATTTCATCTATGGATTTGGTTAGTTTTGATATTTTTACTAATCGTTCAGATATGAGTGGTTGAATGATAGGTTCGTCTATTTTTGCGTTTAATTCTTCGACGGTAGGAATACGATTTCTTGCGTTAATAAATTCTGCAATCGCTGAATCAATTTTTTTATTTTTTTCTACTTGAAGTAATTTCTTTTCAGATGGAAATGTCCATGCTTGTTTTCCTCTTTTATAAACAGAAACAGCGTATCCAGCTCTCTGAAGGTTCAACAAATCTTTTTCTACTCTATCTTTATCGTATGAATATCCGTATTCATCTCTCATTTTTTCCCATATTTCAATAGTAAATAAATAATGCTTACTATTGGATAGGATATTTTTAATGATTTCATACCAATAGAGATCGGTCACCCGATCTTGTGTTTGTATTACCATTTTTGTCATCACTAGATTAATATTTTTTATACAGAACATTTTTACTTAAAAAATATTTTAATTATATATAACAATTACTCAAAAACAAATTAAAAATGATTTGAAAATACAGGATATATCAAACCCCTTTTACTTTTTCTTGGTAGACATACGAATGTCGTTCATGCCATAGGATAGCATTTGTAGAAGATATACATAAACCACCGATATGCTGTGGTAAACCAATGGTAAAGATACCACGTGAAATCTGTCTTCAATCATCCCATGCCGAACATGCACGACCAATGGAAAAAGATGATGCCTGTGATGATTTTCGCGCGGGTTGATCTCACTTTATGGGGTGAAAAGGAAGAACTGCTTTGAGAAGAATACTTATCGGTATCAGTTTTGTTCTGCCAGTATTTTTCTGGTTTCACTTTTGTAGCTTTCAACGTTTGGCTGATCAAAAGGATTTACGCCTAATAGATATCCCAAATAAATAGTCTCCATCATCTTGAACTGCAAGAACTGGCCTATAGGATATTCCGATTTACATGGTAGCTTTACTTCCATGAATGGCCGTCCACCCTTCCTGAAAGCAACCTTTGCACCTTCCATTATTGCGCTCATTATGCTTTCCAACCTCTTACCTTGAATCCCATTGATAAGTTTAGAGTATTCTTTTAGCATAGGTACTTTTATGTGTGAATTATTATTCTCGACACGTAGAAATGTTGTAAATTTGTCGTATGGCCCTCCAAGATAAAGTTGCGCCATTGAATGTAGATCAGTGGAACCTATTGAGATGACTGGAGTTATTCCAATGTTCGCCGTTTCCCCCTTATTGTTGAATTCTTTACCCAAACTTTCAGCAATCAATTGCCTGCACCATTTGCCCAAAGACTCTAAGTCATTTGCGAATATAAATAAATCAGATATGTTCTTTCCACTTTGACAATGCAGGTATTGTATAGTTGCACTTATTGCTGCAGGGTTTTTTTCAATATTTGTGTCGATACAGATTTTTCTCATATATTTTGCTCCATCTAAGAGCCGTTCAATATTTATTCCCAATAGTCCAAGAGGAAACAGACTCACAGGCGAAAAGACAGAATACCTTCCACCAACTTTCTTTGGTATTTCTAGAGCATTATATCTTTCTCTTAGTGCAATGTTCCATAATTCTGAGTATTTGTCTGTAGTGACACAAATACAATTTTTGTTATCGTTCTTACGGCTGTGTAATAATTCTATAAGCACCTCAGCGTTCGCTATCGTTTCCGTTGTAGTTCCCGACTTGCTTATCACATTCAGTATGATGTTATCTCCTCGTTCTAATACAGGCTTGACCAGCGTGATTATGTTGTTAATACCGTCGGAATCAACTGTGTCGGCATATAACACCTTTATCGATGCCGTCAATTGATTATACAGTCTTCCAAGAACAGCTTCCTGAATAGCTACCGTCCCTAGATTACTACCGCCGATACCAACGACAACGAGGTAAACCGGTTTTAGTTGCAGTTTCTCACCAATGGCTCGTTTGACCTCTCCTAACATGAGTTTGTCATCAGGAAGGTATAGCGAAGCCAAATCACCTTCGTAGCGTTCAGAAATAGCATTCGACAATTTTCTAATCTCAGGTTTTAACCTTTCTGCCGTTCTGAGGATCCTCCGTTGAGGGATCATTGCGTCCACAAAAGAAAATTCTATGTTTTTCATTGAAATGTCATCTCCAAAATCTGGTTTACCAAAAAATTTTTGAATACTTCGTTTTCCCTTCTAACTCTGTGCTTGCTGTTTCTCTAGCGGCTGCCTTCTCTAATGCTGTGATACCAGGCAACTCTTTCCCCATCAGGAACTCCGTTAACGCACCACCGGCAGTACTGACATAAGAAATCTTGTTTAACAGTTTGAGCTCATTTAATGCTGCTGTCGTGTGGCCGCCTCCGGCCAAGGAAAATGCTTTCGAATTGGCGATTTCTTCGAAAACTCTTTTCGTTCCGAACATGAATTCGCTGTGTTCAAAAACTCCCATTGGTCCGCTGACAACGATTGACTTCGCAATCCCTATTATCTTGGCATACTCCTCAACGGTTTTTTTTCCAATATCAAATATTGGAAAATCTGTTGGGAGGTCATCAATTAAAATCTCCTTTCTTTTTCCATTAACTTCTACGGCCAAATCTCTTGGGGTCTTAATTTTTTCTGAATCCTTCAGCATAAGTTCTTTTATGCCTGATACCAGGCTTGTGAAATTTTTTTTCCCCAGGAAAACCATGTTCTGTTTACCAAGGTTAAACCCCCTCGCTACTAGGAAAACATGGCCAACAACCCCGCCCGTGAGCACAAAATCCGCTATTCCATTGTTCAACACATACCTTGAAATTTCAAGCGAGTCATCTGCCTTTGATCCGCCTAAAACAAACACGCACGGGTTCTCCGGCTTCTCCAGAATCTTCCTCAAGGAACAGAGCTCTCTTTCCATTACACGTCCTGCAACACTTGGTAACACGGCCGTGAAACCTATGATTGATACATGCGCTCTGTGAGCAGCTGAAAAGGCATCGTATACGAACAAGTCAGCAAGAGGGGCAAGATTAACAACAAGTTCTTTTTTTTCCTGATCTTCAGGTGTTCCTTCCTCTGTTTCAGCATCGTACATTCTAACATTTTCTAAAACGATTACCTCCCCGCTCTTCAATTCTTTGATTGCATCTTTTGCTTTTTCTCCAAAAATGTCATCTACATATTTTACTGGTTTTCCCAGAACATTAGCAAGGATTTCAGCATGCTGTTTTAGGGGAATAAAGTCTGAATCATTCTTACGCCCCTGATGCGCCAAAACCACAACCTTTGCCCCTTTTTTTGCCAACTCTTTTATTGTTGATTCTCCGCTCGAACGAATTCTCGAATCATCTAAAATTTTTTTGGTTTCGGGGTCTACAGGTGAATTGAAGTCAACTCTAACAAGCACTACTTTGTCCTTTACTTCCACATCGTCTAAAGTCAGAAACTTCGCCATTCTCACACCTTCATGTAAATGAAAGAAAAATTGAGTCGTAGGCGTTTTTTGGGACAGATTTAGAGACCCAACTTTTTTCCTGTAATTGCTCGGCACAAGAGGTGCCTATTTTTACTTTAATAAACACTTCAATTATATAAAACAATTACTCAAAAACAAATTAAAAATGATTTGAAAATACAGGATATGCTTTTTTTCTGTGTTAAGAGGTAACGAATCATTTTATAATAAATATGGCTGTGAATTAAATATCTCTCAAAAAAGGTAACCCATCATAATACGAGTTAAATCAATGTTGTTACTTTTGATGTGTAATGACGTTTGTTAGACCACATTTTGTGGTTTTCCTCGTATAAATGTGAGTATGTTTTGAATATTGGTGCTGGTGAGTCGTTCTACTGCTTCGTTACTATAAAATCCGATATGGGGCGTAAACACAACATTATCTTTACTGAGGAGGATATGATCTTCTATGAGGTTTCCCAAATTTTCTAATTTTTTGGGTTCGTAAAGGATTTGTTGTTCTTCATTGATAAGTTCTTCTCCTTCGATCACGTCTAATCCGACACCTGAGAGTTTGCGAGTATCTATTCCTTCGATTAGCGCTTCGTTCTCGACGATGCTACCTCGTGATGTATTGATAAGAATAACACCTTTCTTCATCTTACTAATAGCATCCTTATTGATGAGATGATGGGTATCCTTGTTGTAGGGAACATGCAGAGTGATGATATCCGATTGTGCTAATAACTCCTCGAAGGGGACATAAGTAAATCCGAGGATATCAGCCAGGGATACATTATGATGAACATCATACGCGATTACCTTCATACCAAATGCTTTTGCAATATGAATCACATGCAACCCAATATTCCCTGTACCAATTACACCAAGGGTTTTTCCACGAATATCAACACCTTCTAGCCCCTTGATAGTATGATCGTGCTGTATTGTTTTTTTATATGCTTTTACAATATTTCTTGATAAACTCAAGATAAGGGCAAAAGTATGCTCAGCAACTGTGTTAATACCATAGACTGGGACGTTGCATACAACGATATTCCTCTTTTTACATTCTGTGACATCAATGTGATCAAAACCGGTCGATGCCGTGGCAATTAATTTCAGCTTTGGCATTTTTTCAAGGATCTCTTTGTCGACCTTTGAACCTAAGAAAATCGAAATAATCTCATAATCGTGTACATCTGATACATTTTCTGTGCTTAATGGTTCATGAAAAAACTCGACATGATGCCCAGACAACTGGCTCTTTATACGTTTTTTATCTATATTCTCCTGCGTAAAAAATGCTATCCTCATTTTTTTCTCCTAGTTCTTAGAGATTAACTCCACAATATTAATACATGACTGAAAAACAATCAAAAAATAATTTGAAAATAGTCCATGGACTATAAAAAATTCATGTGGCCTTTCAATCAATAATGTAGAGTCAGATGCTTGAAACAGAGAAGGGAGCAATGGATTTGCACGTGTATGATTATGATATCGTTTACGGAACAGATTTTAAACTCGATAAGGCCGGGAGATTGGAATACAGGAATAGTGAGATGACACATGCTATGGTGATAACAGGCGTGGATCTTGAAGTATACCGTAAGCATTTTTTATCGCTAAATTTATTTTTCCGTCCCGACAGCTCCACACTATTCATTAACATTGTTCGTGTAGACACAAGTTCAACTCAAATAGCATCAGCCACAAGCAGAATCTTTATGAACGTAATGTCCCTTTGAGATGAGCAGGAAAATATCTCTTATTCTTAAACTAGGTGAAAATGGCAAAGAAATCAGAAATAATCTATGCGCTAGGATATTCCACCAGAACAATATCAGATTTTATGAAAATTCTTGATGCACATTCCATAAAATTAGTTGCAGATATCCGTAAAATCCCCAAATCAAGATATAACCCTCAATTCAATGAAACCTCGCTAAAAAGCAGTTTACAACGACATGATATTAAATATTGTTATCTTCCGGGGTTAGGTGGTTTACGCAAGACAGTCAAAGATTCCATGAACTTGGGTTGGAGGAATGCAAGTTTTCGAGGGTATGCTGATTATATGCAAACACCAGCATTTAACAAGGAATTGGATCATCTCATTGCACTTGGCAAGAAACAGAAGACAGCTATGATGTGTGCTGAAGGAAACCCTTTTCGTTGTCATCGTTCCCTCATTGCAGACGCCTTACTTATAAGAGGAATAAAAGTAATACAAATCTCAAGTATAAAATCAGTAAAAGAACACAAACTCACTTCATTTGCAAAGATAAACGGAATGCAAATAAGTTATCCTGCATACAAGGACTAACTCTCAGTTGCTTCTTTAATGCGTTGAAGCTCCTGTACGCGTACAGACGCCATGCCTCGTATAGGGAAATGCATTACATAGACTTTGGAATAAAATAAATCTTTTTGCCAACCGAAATCAAAATTAGTATGACCAATAAATTTTGCGTACGTCGTTTTACCTATGAAACATACCACTTTTGGTTTGTACCGTTTAATCCCCATGGCGACTCTATTTACACCAACCTTTCTTTCATCTTTTTTCAGCTCAGAGATCGATTTCGTCGGGTGATAAATGAAATTGACAAAATTCAGATTGTAAAGCGAAATAAATTTTTTATCATAAATCTGACTAAGTAAATGATCCTTTTTAAGATCACCAACATTCTCAAGTATTAACCCTGATCTATTTAGTAAGTACCAAAACATCTTATTATTGGAAAAAGGAATTCCTCGACGATACGAACCGGGATGCGGGTTAATCCCTACAAACAAAATTTTCGCATTTTTCGATATCTTATAATGTATCATACTATCATTTTCTAAATTAAATCAGGTATGGTTTTATCGACAATCAAACCTGTTCTTTATATCTATATTGGAAGTTGGTGATATACGATATTTCATAATGATAATTATGCAACTGTAATCTCATTACAAAGATATACGTCTTGGATAGAATGCAGTAGTCGTATTCCTTCTTCCATCGGCTTCTGGAATGCCTTCCGACCAGACATAAGCCCCGTGCCACCAGCACGTTTATTGATTACTGCAGTTCGAACCACCTGTTCGATATCGTTGCTTCCTGAGGGTCCACCTGAGTTGACTAATCCAATGCGTCCCATATAGCAGTTTATAATCTGGTATCGTGTCATATCAATTGGATGGTCGGTCATCAGATTCGTGTATGCTTTGTTGTCCATCTTTCCATATTTTATAGAACCTTGATTCAATGCAATATATCCGCCGTTCAGCGTCGGGAGTTTTTGTTTTACAATATCTGCTTCAATGGTAACACCTAAGTGGTTTGCCTGACCCGTAAGATCCGCAGATTCCTGGTAGTTCTTTCCTTCAATCATAAATCCAGGATTTCGAAGATAACACCAAAGAATTGTTGCCATCCCGAGTTCATGGGCGTATTTGAACGCCTGGCTAACCTCTTGAATCTGACGGGTGGACTCAGGGGATCCAAAGTAGATGGTACAACCAATCGCGGCAGCACCCATATTCCAAGCTTGTTCGACATCTCCGAACATGATCTGATCGAACTTATTTGGATAGGTAAGGAGTTCATTATGATTGATTTTCACGATAAACGGGATGCGATATGCGTATCTTCGTGATATTGTACCAAGAGCTCCGAGGGTCGATATGACTGCGTTGCATCCGCCGCGGATCGCAAGTTTCACGATATTCTCTGGATCAAAATATATCGGGTTAGGAGTAAACGATGCGGCTGCAGAATGCTCAATATCTTGATCGACCGGCAAAATAGAGACATATCCAGTCCCTGTAAGACGACCGTGATTATACACCGCCTTCAGATTGCGAAGCACCTGCGTCGGCCGATCAGTTGATTCAAAAACTCGTTCGACAAAATCAGGACCCGGAAGATGCAAATTTTCCTTTTTTATTTTCTCACATTGATGATTCAGCAGAGAGTCTGCATCAGGACCTAAAAATTCTCTGATCATTTCTATATCATTACATTCTTTACGCTGCATAATTTCCTCTAATTCCAGCATTCATGTCAATTTCTGTAGAATTCATTTTCTTTATACAGAGCATTTTTACTCCAAGCATTTATATTATATATAACAATGACTTAAAATCAAATTAAAAATGATTTGAAAATATAGAATATTCCGAAACCATTTTACTCCGTCTTGTTAATGTCATCTGGAGGACGTACTATTTTGATTGATCATTACGTAAGAATTTGAAACTGATTTTTATCTATTCTTTATACGTTTTTAAGTCATTCTTATAAAAAAGAAAGATGTTGGGTGATTTACTAGAATTGGTTATGATAAAAATGAAGCGAATTGCAATCAATGGATTAGGAAGAATCGGACGATTGGTTTTACATCATTACATTGCCTATAACTCAAAAGATATAGAGATTATTGCAGCAAACGATTTGACCCCAATTGATGAACTTGCATATCTTCTGAAGTATGATTCCGTCCATGGACGGGCACCATATCCCATAGATTACGGGTCCGATTACATTAAATACCGATCAAAAAAAATAACAATTACGAATGAAAAAGATCCTATGAATCTCCCCTGGAAGAAACTTGGAATTGATATTGTTTTAGAATGTACAGGTCTTTTTAGAAAGCGAGAAGATGCAGAACAACACTTAAAAGCAGGTGCATCAAAAGTTATTATCAGTGCCCCATCAGACACTGCGGATATAACAATAAATCTTGGTGTGAACGAAAAGTCATATGATCCTAAAAAACATCATATTCTATCTAACGCATCATGTACAACAAATTCATTATCCCCTGCAATAAAAGTATTGGATGACACCTTTGGGGTTGAACATCTGTTGGTCACCACGGTCCATGCATATACAGCAAGTCAAGCGTTAGTCGATCGATCCTCTAAAGTGAAACGACGAGGCCGCGCGGCAGCAGTATCCATAGTTCCGACGACAACAGGGGCGGCAAAAGCCACTACATTGGTATTACCTAATCTAAAAGGCAAAATGGATGCGATTGCACTCCGAGCCCCAATTCCTGATGGAGCTATCTCAGATATTGTCGCAGAATTAAAAACCACAGTCACAGTTAAAGATGTCAATGATGCATATAAAAAAGTAGCAAACAATGAGCTTAAAGGAATTCTAGATTATTGCGAAGATGACCTTGTTTCCGCTGACATCATCGGGGACCTTCATTCAGGGATCGTTGACGGTACCTTAACACGAGTCATCGATGATAAAATGGTAAAGGTTTTTGTCTGGTACGATAACGAAGCAGGCTATGCAAAACGATTGCTAGAGCTTGCAGAATATGTTGCAAAAAAAATAAAGTGAAGACCTATGACAGAAGAAACGTACGAATGTAATTCATGCCATAGAACAGCGTTTGTAGAAGCAAGCGAAGAACCACCGACATGCTGCGGGAAACCCATGAAGAAAATACCTCGTGAAATTTGTCTCCAACCATTCCACGCAGAACATGCCCGACCCATGGAACATGATGATGCCTGTGATGATTTCCGTGGAGGATAAAAAAATATTAGAATAATAACAAATAATTCTTCACTTGTATGTGTAAAAATAAAAAACGAGAAAAAGAATATTCGGAGGATTAGAAATGGTTAGATTCGACGAGGTAGCCAGAACAGATAATTCAATCAAACGATTAAAAGATGCGATTCAAAAAGAACTTGATAAATTATCAGATGTCAATGCTTACGGTGGGAGTAATATTGAGGATAAGGAAGAAATGAATCAATTTATTAAAGAACTTGATGATGCACTCGTTGGGAAATTGCCCCATGATAAGACCGGGGAAATGTACTGGTGGTTAATTGGGAAAAGCAGCCTGCTCGCACAAAACTTCGGCATCGAAGATTATGATTAAAGAGTATGACTTATTTGTTGAGATGGCTATCGAAGAAATAAAAAAATTAACCATTTTTTAACTATTTTTTAATCGATTTTAAGTCATTGTTTTAAGGTAAGAAGCATTCAATAGTTTTGGAGGTAAAAACCTATGGCACTTAAAAAAGAAAAAAAAGGAAAACTTGCTGTCATTCCAAAGCAAAGAGCAGAGGTACTCGCACAGAGACCGTATGAACTGTGGTCAGATATGGACCAACTCTTTAATCGACTCAGAACAAACGTTGATGAACTGTTTTGGGGGCCGCAAACAAATCTTATGACGATTCCTGAGTATCGGACACCAATCATGGACATTGTTGACCATGGCGATAAATACGAAATGCATGTAGAAATGCCAGGAATCAAAAAAGAAGATATTTGTATTGAAGTAACACCAACGATGGTTGAGATCAGCGCTGAACATGAAGAAAAAAGTGAGGATAAGGGGAAGAACTGGCTACGGCAAGAACGAATGAGCACGGATTTTTACCGTTCATTCCAGGTCCCTGAAAACTTAAAAACCGGAAAAGTAGAAGCAGAACTCAAAGACGGGATCCTTACGCTCTCGCTGCCAAAAGCAGAACCAAAACCTAAATATGAGACAACCAAAGTCAAAATCAAATAATCATTTCTCTTCTTTTTTCTTTGCTCTAATGTATCTTAAAAATGGAGGTAGAAAATAATGACAAAAGAAAAAATCGTTGAATTATTAAATCATGGGCTGGAGTTAGAACACGCCGCCTTTGTGCAATACCTCAGTCATGCGGAAATCGTTGATGGGATCAACGCTGAGCCGATCATTGCACGTCTCAAAGAAATCGCCAACGACGAAAAAGGACATCAAGAGAAATTCCGAACCTTAATTGGTGATCTCGGCGGGGTACCAAGCGTCGATTTTACACCAAGACATCCGGCAACAACCATCAAACAGATTCTTGAAGTGAATTTAAAAGACGAAAAAACAGCGGTTGACACATACCGGAAAATCCTTGAGGAATTAAAGAAAGAGAAAGGACAAGGCTACTATGATCATCTGCTTGAACATGAAATTAGACATATCCTCATGGAAGAACAAGAACATATAACAGAACTTGAACTCTTACTTGCAGTACAAGGGAGGAGCTATTAGTTTCTATAAAAAGAATTGGGGGGAAACGTTTTGGAAAAAAAAGAGACGTATTCTTCTACGGCATACGGTGGTACATGGTTGTTTGTCCGTCTTTTACTAGTCATTAGCGTTATGACTCTTTTAATTAATTTTTTACACTAAAGAAGTACAACTCAAAAAAAAACCTATTCAGCTCCCTTTTTTTTCCTGTTCTTCAATAAACAAAGTATAATGTTCATGGATGATATTTCTATCAAAATCAGTGAATTTCTGAAGCATATCGTCGCATTCTTTGCGAGAGAAATACTCCATAATTGGGAAGAAAAAATGCTTGTCCTCTATCTCGATATGATGTGGATATAAGGCGATAAGCTGCCCTAGACTATCTTGTATCGCAGGAAGTATTGAAATCTCGCCCTGGAGATACTTTTGATTTGCATCCTTAAGGCTATGTATAACCTGTCGGGACCGTTGATGATCTTCAAGTAACTGTTTCATTATCGTTTTCTGCTCCGTGTTAAGTTTTTTAGGTAATAGCGCCTTAAAAAGGATATCTTCTTCTTTCCCATGATGAATTTTATCTGCATAAGTCTGAAAAAAATCAATAGCAGTATTGATAAATATGGAATTTATCTTTTTGGTCTTTGTACTTCTTTCTTGTTCGCTTTTAAGCAAGGGTATTATTCGTTCAATCAGGCGGTGTTCTCTCATCAATAATCCTATCGGCTGCATTTATCTCGCTTACCACAACATTTCTTGATAAAATCAATCAAACGTTCTCTTGTGATTGTACAGGAACGCGTGTCCCCGGTTTTGAAGGCGTTTTTTTGTTTACCTGGATTTGGAGAACCCCATTCATGAGTTTTGCCTCAGCGTTATCTGGGTTGACATCCTCAGGAAACCGAAGATATCGACACTACGTAGAGTACCCCCGCTCCCGCTTTACGTATCCTTCATTTTCCTTGCGAATCTGTGTTTCTGTAAGACCACAGTTACTAATGGTTTTAGACGTAACAATAACTTCAATGTTTTTTTATTGACGCCTGGCATTTCAGTTGTGATTTGATATCCTTTTCCCGTATCGACGAAATCGACTGGAATTACTTTCATACGATTCTCTGTAGGTGTTTCAAGTGCTTGATTTATTATCCAGTTGTTCCACCATGGCTTTGCCCAGTTGTTTTCGTGAAACATCTTGTTGATATAATCCCGAATATCAAAAGGGCTTTCAAGCATGGGCATCAAGGATTTCTGCAGAATCGGCTCCTTTCTTTTTTCAGTATGTATCGTAAGTTTTTTTCCTTTCGGTTTTGCCATATATGACTCTCCTTCAATAGTTTCAATGAATTAGTTTGCTGGGTTGTGGATCAATTGAAGGAGATCCCTTTCTTCCGGGGTAAGATATTTCTCCCGTAACGTATCTTCAGAGTCAAAGAACATAGATCTCTTTTCTCCTTAGTACTCTTAATGTGTTAACAGGTTAAAAAATTGATTTAAAAACAATTAAGAAATAAGTAAAAAATACATTCAATTTATTTTATTAAATGTTTTATTATTGTTACCATTACAGGAACCATCTAAACATTAACAGATTAAGTCGTAATCGATGTCTCGTTAGCTCTAGTGGAATCAGTAGTGATTTACTTTTTTAATTCTACAACCAAAAAATGAAAATCAGTTTTTCCCAGATTTTCAACGGTATGAGCTGTGGCTTCCATCCAGAGTGCTTGCCCGGCTTTGAGATCTACTTCTTGTGTTTTACCGTTTAATGGCGTTATTTTTACTTTCCCGTCGTTGAACATATACATCACATGATCAAAGTGCTTGTGCATCGCTGCTTTTTCACCGGGTTTAAACCGAGCGTCGAATACCCGTACGCGGTCGTTTTCCATGACGAGTTTACTCACATTTGATGCTGCGTGTAGCGTATCTAAAATTTCTTCCATATTTTTTTCATCTCCTTTCTTTTTTCTTAAAGAATTGTTATTTAGATTGTGTGATAGTATAATATCTTATAGAAATAATGCCTCTAAAACGATTCAAAAACAATTGTTTTTATGAGAGTAATCAGTCTTATTATCAAGCGGTTATAAATGAAGTATGATTTCATTAATCTATGACCTACGATTATTCTTTCTTTTTTCTCCCATAAAACTGAAAAAACACTCCAATCATGATTCCAGGATTATATCTATCATTCTAATCATGTTTTATGATGTCGAATAAATTATGGTAGTAAAATGACATACAGAAAATAACCAACCAGAAGAATATAACAAACAAAGAACGACGCAGCAGCACGAAACACCAAAGGATTCACTCTTGTTTTATCAGCACGATATCTCACCAGACTATGAACGCAAAAGAATAACGGTATCAGAGAAAAAAGAAAAACCACCCAATAATTAATATCACCTGAATTAACATGGAAAATAGCATAGAGAAGAAAACAAACGGTCGCAAGTGTTGAAAAGAGCGCACCTACCACAAATCCAAAGGAAACTCCCCGGCGAACCACTAACGTCTTCTTATGACCCTGACGATCCGCCTCTCTGTCAGGTATCTCAAGATAAAAACTCAACGCAAATCCCTGGAAAAGAAATGGCACTAACAGAACGACATAGGAGGCATCAAGTTGACCAGCGAGGGCAAAATAACCAAGCCCAGGCACAATAAGCCCTACGGCAAGCATCGTACACACCTCCCCAAGCCCATGATACATGAGTTGAATCGGCGGTGCGGTATAATACCACCCCAGTATATTCCCAAACAAAACAAACACAAAAAACGTCACAGGATACGAAAAAACAACCATGCCGACAAAACCAAGTACTATCGAGACACCAAGGAAAAATAGAGACAACTTTTTTGCTATGCTCATTAACTCAGGGTGATCAACAAGAATGCGACTTCCGCCAGAAAAAACGGTTTGCGTTGCATTCTTATCAACATTCACATCATTGTAATTGTTGTTGTACATCGCTGAAAGAGTCCCGGTAAAAAGAATCACATAGACAAAGAGAAACTTGACCACATCAAACGATGCACCGACGCTCACAGCAAACAGTGCACCTAACAGGTACACCAAGAACACAGCATGTATAATCAAACGCCCGAGTTTAACGATACGAATGACGGTTGCTGAATCTATACACAATTCCCCCGAAGGTAATAACCACAGTCGTTACCTGCAGTGTTCTGTTTACATACGGATTGATTATGATACGGTTATTGATCTGCTGTTGTACCCGAAAAGCACACAATAAGCTGAAACAGTAATGACATCGCCAGGATTCGCAGACATATTGTATTCATAAGTATTGAGGAAAAAACGAGGTTGCTTACTGTAGAAATGCACCTGATCAAGTACACCATTTTTTTCAACAACAATCCGATAGATATAATGAATGGAACGAACCGGAGTGATATGAGAGATTGTAACCTTTAATGTATGTGTACTTGCTTGATATTGAATGTTGATGTACCGTGGGGGGGTAGCATGTACGCCCAGTGGAATCAGGGACACACTCAAGAATAATGCGATGGAAATAATTCCAATGTATTTCATATATTTCATTGAAGCACCTCTCATTCCACCGTTATATGCCAAATTTCACCAGTATTGAGGATGGGACCTATAGTCCGCTGCGTAAGCACGTACAATTCTCCAGATTCATCTGCACCGATACCCAACAGCCGAAGATTCAACGGTTTATCATCACTGAAACGAAACTCCATCTTCGCCCAAACATTCGGTGTGACTTCGTCAAGATAATAGAGTTTTCCTCGGGGCTGGAAATACGTAGCACTCCAATCACCAAACACATATTTACCATCCAAAGCAGGATACTGCGTGCCTCGATAGACAACGCCACCGATAACGCAATGACCAACGTAATGGCTGTAATCATAAACAGGTGGTGATAGCGAACTTATGTTAATTCTTAAATACTCGACTAACGCGGGATCATAGAGATGATTGCCTTCCATAATCCTCCACCCGTAATTTCCTCCTTTTTCGACGATATCGATTTCTTCCCAGAGATCTTGGCCGACATCACCGACAAAAAGTCGACCGGTCGTCATATCAAAGGAAAAACGAAACGGATTACGGAACCCATACGCATAGATTTCATCAAGACCGTCCACACCGACAAATGGATTATCCGCGGGTATACCATAGGGATTGCCGTGGTCAACATCAATCCGTAGTATTTTTCCAAGCGAGGTATTGATATTCTGTCCATTTCCAATGATACCATTGGGATCACCTTCACCGCCTCCATCACCAACACCAATGTAGAGGTAGCCATCCGGTCCAAAGGCTAGTTGTCCACCGCAATGATTGAACTCTGGTTGATTAATACTCATAATAATTCGTTCGGAATTCGGATCTGCGAGATTGGGATCTGAGTCTGACACTTGATATTCAGCGATAATGTCATGATGATCAACTCCCGATTCATTGGCTGGAGCAGTATAATACACATAGAAACGACTATTGTTTTTGAAATCAGGATGGAACGCCAAACCCAACAGCCCGCGTTCATCATACACGGGTATGAGTTTCACTATCTTACTGGACAAATCAAGAAACGGGGTAGACTGTAGAACTCCGTTGTCTAGAACAAATATTTTACCGGTTTGTTCTGCCACAAAAAGCCGACCGGAACCATCATCAGCATAGGTTAAAATAATGGGGGCTTTCAAACCACGAGCGGTACGATCAAGTTTGACGATTAACGAATCATCAGTTCCGGGTAAGAGAGTTACCTTAGATCCAGAAATCTTTGCCCGTGCAAGAGTCGTCGTTGTATTCGCATTTAACGCATTTGCTGTTGCTGTTATGTATGGTTTCCCAAATCCAAGAATGACAGGTATTTTAACAATGGAAACATCGCCTGGAAAAATCAAAGGAATCGTTCCAGATGATTGTTTACCGACAATGACAAATCCACCTGATAAAGAAATACTCCAGTGAACATCGGTTGCACTCACACTACCCGTGTTTCTAATCACTGCACTCACACCAAAAAGTTCAGAGATTTTATAATCAACATTAAAACCGCTACTGACAAAATCAATACTCAGGGTGGTTTCATTCGTTGTTATTGTTTCTTTCCCCAGAGTCAAGGGATGTATTGTTGCTACCACACTAGAAAAACAAACTAGCATGATACCAAAAATGATTGCGTTTTTTTTCCTCATAGTATATCTCCAAATAGTATAGAGCCATAAGTTTCTCTATTATTAAAATAAATAACTTAAAAATAGTTTCATAACAAGTTAAAAATATCTACAAAACACATACATATTATTTAAAAACTAATTATTTTTTCTTTGTCTTTACATTACTTCTACTGAAACTTTTTATGATATCATGAGAAGAGAGCGTACCAACAAGGTTGTTTTTCTTATCAAGAACTAATAAATGATGGAGCCCACTTCGTTGCATGATTCGAATAGCGTTCTCTATAGTATCATCTTCAAAGGTATCAACACAAGGATGCCACCCTAGAGACTCGCAAGACGTCATCACGTTCTTTGCTGGTGGCCCCTGCATGAGATCAATGACTTTCATATCATCAAACGTTCTCAATTTTTTTTCTCCATTCGCATTCTCCGGTAACACTTCTTTCACAAGTGCATAATAAACATCTGTTTCTGTGATTACTCCTACGATATCGTTTTTTGATTTTACGATAGCGATATCTGCTTCAGCGTTTGACATCTTAAAAACAACATCTGCTAGCCGTTCATCCTCTGTCGTATACACGATATCTTTTTTCATATGCTGTTTTATCATATCAGTAAATTCCATTATTTCTACTCTCCTTCAGAATCCCTTGATTCAACGTTGGATAAACCTGTTTTTCTCAACCATTTTCATCAACTCTTAACCAGTACTAATCGCCTCAACTGGACACGACCCAGCAGCATCCTCAGTACAGGTACGGAGTGGCTCGCCCACCTCTCCGATATCTGAACCACCATTCTGATAACATTCAACGATACTCGCTTTTTCACCTGCGTTTAACACAAACACATCAGGGCATGTTGATGCACATAGCCCGCATTCAATACATACGTCTTGGTCTATTCTCACTTTCATTTCCATCACAACTTCCATCTTATTTTTGTAATCGCTCGGAGAGATACGTAGCAATACGTCGCTTCCGTTCCTCATGCATCAGCCGGTTCACTGCCGGATTCCATTTTCCATACAATTCCTTATGATACACCGGTTTTGATACCTTATAAAGCACGCCAATCGGTAACCGATCAAATCGTTTTGCGAGCTGCACTGCATCTTCCAACCGACCCGCTGGTTTTTCAATGATTTCAACCAATGCGTTATATTCCTTATACGTATTATTGAACACCACACTCGGTTGCAGCACATCAATATATGAAAATCCTTCATGTAACACCGCCTCAACAATAAGGTCGGCAAGATGATCGATACGCCCGGCGTACCCACGCGCAACAAACGATGCACCCGCCTCAAGCATCAACGACAATGGATTCAGTGGTTCCTCCACATTCCCGCTCGGCAGCGATGGTCCTTTAAACCCTTTCCCGCTCGTTGGAGAAAACTGTCCTGTTGTCAACGCATAGGTCCCATTATTATGCACAATCACCGTGATATCAGCGTTCCGTTTCGCCGCAAAAATCATATGAGAAATCCCTTCACCAAATGCATCTCCATCACCAGCAAATGTCAGCACCTTCAAATCCGGGTTCCCCAGTTTTATTCCCTGTACCGTTGCCATTGACCGACCATGAAGTGAATACAACCCACTTAGTGGCACGTAATCAAAAATCTTCCCATGGCACCCGATGCCAGCGGACATCACCAGATGCTTCCGATCAATTCCATGCTGCTCTAACTTCGGTATCGCTTTCTTAAACGCATTTAATATACCAAAATTTCCACACCCGGGGCACCAGGTATTTTCTGCAGGGGTTGTTAACTCATCTGCCATCTAACCGATCACCTTCCTTAACTGCTCAGCGAGATCCACTGGATTAAAAGGTCTTCCATTAAATTGCCGAATCGACGATATCGGCGTGATGCCGGTTTTCTCCCGTAAAAGCTGCTCTAGTTGTCCGGTACAATTCTGCTCGACTACGACCGCTTTACGCCCTACATACTTCATGAGGTTCCACGAAGGGAATGGCTGCAGGTAAATAGGCTGTACCACAGTACACGAAAGACCGGCGTGTAGCACCGCCTCTCGAACACTCATCGTCGTTGACCCAAACGTAAACACACAGGGATCACCAGTTCCATACTCGTTTACCGTCTGTACCTTCTCCCGAAGATACCGAATCAGGCTCTCCTGTTTCGTCCGACGTTTCACATGCATCCGTGCGATCACATCAGCCTCCTCAGACGTGTACCCTTGTTCATCATGCTCGTAGCTATTCCATTTAATCATCGCATCAGACGGTGGAAACAGCAGGGGTGAGACACCTGTCTCTGTCTGACGATATCGTTGATAGATTCCACTTGTATGCATGTCAGGTGCTGCTGCTCTGATTTTCTCTATGTCAAGATCCACGTTCATACTGCTCTCGGTCAGGTGTTTCTCCGAGAGTAAGATTGCTGGTGTCTGAAATCGCCATGCGAGATCAAGCAGTTCAGCAGCTACATAAAACGCTTCTTCAATACTGCCTGGTGAAGCGACAATCCTTGGAAACTCACCTTGACCAGGGTATAACGAAAAGAGAAGCTCACCCTGTTCAGAATACGTCGGCACCCCTGTACTGGGACCAGGACGTTGACCAAGAAAGAACACGACCGGTGCTTCAACCATCCCAGCAAGAGAAAACGCCTCCTGCATGAGACAAAACCCTCCGCCGCTTGTCCCAACCATACTACGAGCACCGGTGAATGCAGCACCAATCGCCATGTTCGCAACAGCAATCTCATTCTCTGGCTGTACGGTTACAACCCCTAATTGTTTCGCCTGTGCCGCAAGAAAATGTAAAATTGGAGTAGATGGCGTCATCGGGTACGCAAAATAGAGGTCAAGGCCAGCAGCGCTTGCACCCAAACCAATGGTTTCAGCACCTGCAAGGATCGGATGGGTTTCATTCCCCTCTCGTAATTCAAACCGTTGCGTGATTTTTTTCTCTGCTTCGTCATAGATCTCATGAGCAAATTTGAGATTATCCTCAGCATTCCGACGGTATTCTTTTTGGATGAGCGTATCCAGCTTTGTACGATCAGCACCGACTACGGCTGCGAGTACTGCGATTCCTGTAACCCCAACGATTAAATCTGGGGCAGCATAATTTTTCGCAAGAGAAGCGATAGGAAGTCCGATACCCTGACCTTGTTTCACGGCCGTACTATCATACACCAGCACACCATTTTCTGTAAGGTGATCCCGATGAATCGTATAGCTTCGCTGATCAAGCAGTACTGCAAGATCCGCTTTCATATACTGGCTGTAAATCTTCCGCGTTGCTGTACTTACAAGAGAAAAGTTATGACCGCCACGGATGAGACTAGGGTAATCGTTCATCTGAAATACATTACGTTTCAACGCAGAAAAGAAATTTGCAGCAACAATACCTGCTTTTTTTGTACCCTGACCAGCTTTTCCACCAATCAGGTATGTGAATACGTCGTCATTCATAGGTTTGATACCATAGCCTCCATTAATAAAGAATGTTTTACAACCCTGCAGTCCACCCGCCATCAACAACTAAGGTATGCCCAGTGACATAGGTTGAGGCATTAGAAGCAAGAAAAACGACTGCGCCCATGAGCTCTTCAGGGTGTGCGTATCGTCCTAGAGGAACCCGTGTTTTAATCATCTGATCAAACGCTGGATCCTTTAGGTAACTGTCGGTCATATCTGTGAGAAAGACCCCTGGGCAAATCGCATTGATATTGATCCCGTATTTTCCCCATTCGACAGCTAAGGTTTTTGTCAGGAGGATAATCCCTGCTTTACTCGCGCTATACGCTGCTGATTGCGCAGAACCAAACATTCCTGCGACACTCGCGATATTGATAATGCGGCCGTGTTTTTGTTTGATCATCTGATTGCCCACTGCTTGTGCACAGAGAAATTCTCCGGTAAGGTTCACGGTCATTACTCTTTTCCAGTCTTCTTCAGTCATGGACTCCGCAGGTGCGCTCTTCACAATCCCTGCGTTATTCACCAGTATGTCAATGGTATGAAATTTCTCTACAGTTTTTTTCACCATCATCGCAATATCAGCGGGTTTGGTCACATCAACCTTCAACCCTATACTTTCTCGTCCTAAACCTTGGATGAGACTCACCGTTTCTTTCGTATCTAACAGGTCGCAAACGACGATGTGTGCTCCAGCGTTTGCAAGCCCGATCGCCATTGCCTTTCCAAGCCCGCGGCTCCCACCTGTGACAATCGCGACTTTTCCAGGTAAATCACATTCGGTACTCAACATACAACGATCCTTCTAACGACTCTGATTTTTGTTTACTTGACAGTAATAGTTTTGGATGACTGCCAAAGACCATGAATATTACAATATCCGATAGCAAGGAGAGTGCCTGATTTTGATGTCTTAAGAGCTGTAGTGATTGCATGGTGTGTGTAAATCGTGCTCGTGTTAGGACCTTGAGCAGAAGCACCATGGGCATTGAACAGAAACTGTCCGATATGATAAGGGAATTTCTCACCATCTGGTTTGAACAGTACTGAAATCCATGCGATATGATGTTCCGTTGTATTTGGATGGGCGATTTCTTTACCTATACTCACTTTCACTTCACATATCTCGTCTGCTTTTATCGTGTTCGGGCATTCGATAACAGGGACGTGCTTTTCTTTTTTCCAATCAGCTTTTTGAAATAATTCACCTGTTTCTATAACAGTTTCCATATTTTTCTTCACCTCAAATAGTTTAGATGATTTTAAAAACCCTGAATCAGATATAAGCATGTCTTAAAAACAAGTAAAAAATAACTTCAAAATACTTTACATTATAAGTTTTTTTTAAAGAGAAAATTTTTTATCTCTTTTTCATCAATTTCTTTGAACAAATTATTTTCAAAAATTTGTATATGTCTAAAAATATCATCTTTAAATTCCCGTGGAATAAGATGAATATGTACATGGTCGACTTTTAGACGATCCTCTTTTAGAAACGGACGATAGTTTTGCCTCACATCGCAACCAGAGGATACTCTTAAAAGAATTTTCTCTTGAAATTCTATAACGGTATTACACAGTTCATTTTTCTCTTCTTCAGTTAATTCAGAAAGTTTTTCAACATGTCTTTTCGGAATTACTAAGAGATGCCCAGGCGCCAATCGAGGATTACTTAAGATAACTATCGTATAATGTTTAGAATTAATGATTTTTGTTCGTTTGGTATCAATCGTACAAAACGGGCATGTTTTTATGTTCGATTCATTGTTCTGTCGTTTCTTCATTTGAGTGTTCCAGGTATTATGATACTCCTATGGTCATTTTTCAGCTTGAAGACGGAATGTGAATTTTTGAAGTTCCTCCAACAATTGTTGTACAAATTTTCGTGTTTTTTCGTCAGTCAACCGGCCTGTTGCATCAAATTTTTTGACTGCATTACCAATGAGGACCTGTGGGTCATTTACTGCAAACATATTACAATACATCAGAGTCTGCCGAAGAATCATCTGTCCTCGAACTGACCCGAAATTTCCCGTACTAGCTCCCATAATAGCAACCGGTTTACCATCGAGAACCGATGCATCAGCGGGACGGGACGCCCAATCTAAAGCATTTTTCAGGACCCCTGTAAGAGAGAAACAGTATTCTGGGGAAGCAATGAGAAGCGCGTCCGCCTGATTGATAGCATTTTTAAAAACAACGACTGGCTCAGGGTCACCTTTAGCCTCCATATCTTCATTGAACAGAGGAATCGAACTGAGATCATGAATAATAATGTCCATCCCTTCAGGTGCAAGTTCTTTTGCTGCACGCAAGAGAGCTCGGTTATATGATTTTTCTCGGAGACTTCCTGCAAAACCGAGAATCCGGAGGCTTGGTTTTATCCCTGGAGACATTGGTCGATCCTCCTCACCTATCGCTCATGTTATGTATGGCAATAGGATATTGTAAATGTTCTGCTATCTGTACATATTTTTCATAATCAATAGATTTGTTATATTCTGAAAACTGTTCAAGCATTTCTTCTTTCTCCATCTCGTTAAAATATTCCATACTGGGATAAAAAAAATGTTTATCTTCTGTTTCAATATGCTTTGGGTATATTGCTAACAATCGTTCCATGGCTGCAAGAAGTTCAACCATCGCTCCCTTTGATCCCCGTAAATATTTTTCTCGTGCAGCACCCAAGGCCCGGACAATCGACCGTGTTATTTTATGATCTTCAAGAAGGGTGGACATGATACGACGATGTTCTATCTGCATTCTTTTTTGACCGAGAGCTCGAAATAAAATATCTTCCTCTTTTGCGTGATGGTTTTTATCTGCGAACGTCTGAAAGAAGTCAATTTCTGTCATAAGAAAATCGGTACTGATATTTCCAGTGAGCTTCGCTATATTATATGCTTCTTCTACTCGTACTAACATCCGTTCAATTATTCGATGTTCTTTCATTAATATACCTATTGGCTGCATTGTTGTTTTCTCCTTAGTTTTTTAGAATAATTTCTTGTAAAGACACTGCGTTGTTATGCTCTTTATCGTGGGCTGCATACACAAAGGTGATTACATGTTTTTCCGATGCGAGATGTTTAATCTGTCTTATTTGTTCAGTTTTTTCTTTCAATTCCTTTCGATATCGTTTTTTAAATTCTTCCCATTTGGTAGGGTCATGGGAAAACCAGGTCCTTAATTCTGTGCTTGGTGCTACGTCCTTCAGCCAGAGATCGACACAAGCCTGTTCTTTTTTCAACCCCCGTGGCCAGAGACGATCCACGAGAATTCGGTATCCATCGTTTTTAGATGGTTCTTCGTAGACACGTTTTAGTTTAATCATGTTTATCAGCATTTTTCAAGAGATTTAACACCTCCTTATCAGAAACATCATGCCAGTATCGATAGACTTGAGCAACAGCATGAAAAGGCAGGGGTTTTTCTAAAATCACCACGTCATCTACACTCTGTTCGAGTTCCATAGCCACCCTTTCTCCAGCAACAGGTGCTGCTACGATAATACTTTTTGCTTTTTTGTTTTTACATAACATCACTGATGCATGCATCGTCGAACCCATAGCAATACCATCATCGACTAGGATGATTGTTTTATTAAAAATTTTAGGTAATGGTTTTCCTTGGCGAAGTATTGAAATGCGTCGGTTCATCTCTTCTGTTTGCTCCTGTATAATAGCCTGGATAGCTACTTCCGGGAGCCAGTACCTTGCATCATCCAGAAGATAAAGACTTCCGTCTTCAGCAATCGCACCAAAACCAGACTCAGGGTTATCTGGATAAGGTAACTTTCTTGCAACGATGATAGAAAATTCTGATTCTAAAAAACGGGCAACCTGGATACCAACCTCAACCCCACCACGAGGAATCGCTAATACTAACGGTTTTTTTTCTTTATATTTTCTTAACGCCTCAGCAAGCTGCTTCCCAGCATCCTCTCTATTGTTAAACAAGAAAACCTCCTTCTGATTTAGAATTTCCCATCAACGATTGCCCCGCAGGAAGGACATCTCCCATCAACAATTTTATTTTCATCAATAGCCATGTAAGATCGTTTAATCAATAACGCATGACATTGAGAACACACGGTATTATTAGTGTTATTTACATCAGAAGGATTATTTCCGATATAGATATGACGAAGACCTTGCCGTTCCCCAATATCACGAGCTTTCTGTAATAGCTTCATTGAAGTAGGCTTGATATCAAGGAATTCATAATCAGGATGGAACCGCGTCACATGCCAGGGGATATCCCTTCCCTCCGAGGCAAGAAAAGCAGCGATATCGGTGAGTTCCTCAACAGAATCGTTTTTCCCAGGGATAAGTAACGTAGTGACCTCAACCCAAATGCCTAATTCTTTCATCAAATGAATTGTTTCTAACACCGGTTGAAGACGTCCATGACACACCTTTTGATAAAACTCATCTCGAAAACTTTTCAAATCAACGTTTGCCGCATCCAAATACGGATGAATAAGCTCTACTGCTTCTTTACTCATATAACCATTCGTTACAAAAATATTTGATAGTCCTTTTTTCTTTGCACGCTGGGCAATATCATACGCATATTCAAAAAAGATCGTTGGCTCGGTATATGTATACGAGATACTTTGACAGTCATTCAAAATTGCATTTTGAATAACCTCATCAGGCATCATCACTTGTGTATTTTGAGATGTATTCTCATTTCTTCTGAGTTGAGATATCCGCCAGTTCTGACAGAAACCACACCTAAAATTGCACCCTGGGGTCGCAATCGAATATGATGTTGACCCGGGATAAAAATGATACAAAGGTTTCTTCTCAATCGGATCGACATTACTTACGATCACATCACCATAAACGTGCGTATACAACAGACCATCGATGTTCTGACGGACACCACAGATCCCGAACTTTGATTCAGCTATCTTGCATTGATGCGCACAGAGATAACAATGGACCTTTTTATCTCCGAGTTTTTCATAGAGGAAGGCTTCTTTTTTCATCTTTCATCTCTTAATATACTATCAGTTTCTATCAACCTGTGAATCCTCCATATAATTACGTTTCCATTCATACACAGGAGTCGTTGTTTCTTTTATCGCTCGTGGGTTCACCCATCGCAGAAGACTTAACCAGAGTCCTGTTTTATCGTTCGTTCCGGAATGTCGTGCACCACCAAAGGGTTGTCTCCCAACAACAGATCCTGTGGGTTTATCATTGATATAAAAATTCCCTGCGCTGAACCGTAAAATTGTTTCAGCAGTCGTTATCGCCTCTCGATCGGTAGCAAAAATAGAACCGGTTAACCCATATGGGGAAGTCGAATCACAGAGTTGTAACATCTCTTCATACTTGTCATCATCATAGACAAAAATGGTTACTACAGGACCAAAAATCTCTTCACTCATTAACTTTCCTTGAGGATTACTTGTTTTAATCAAGGTTGGAGCAACAAACCAACCTTTAGTTTTATCATATGTTCCTCCTGAAATAATCTCATAATCAGGATTTGACTGTACATAGCGAATATAGGATACAACCTTGTTAAAAGCGTCTTCATCGATCACTGCTCCCATAAAGTTTTGGAAATCATCAACGGGTCCATACGTGACCTTTGATACCTCGCCCTTTAAAAGAGTCTTCATGGTATTCCACATACTTTTTGGAATATAGACACGCGAGGCTGCAGAGCATTTCTGCCCCTGGCTTTCAAATCCACCACGGATAATATTCATCGCGACATGTCGAACATCCGCTGAATGATGCACAAAGATAAAATCCTTCCCACCAGTCTCACCGACGATCCTTGGGAAATTTTTATATTTTGGAATATACTTTGCTATATCCATCCAGAGTTTCACCAATGTTTCATAACTTCCTGTAAAATGTAAACCAGCGAAATCAGGATGTTTTAGAAGAACATCAGCATGTTCACTTCGAAAAGGAACAAAATTAATAACACCACTAGGAAGCCCAGCATGCGTGAGTAGTTTCATGATTTCATAGTTTGCGAACGCCGCATTTGTTGCAGGTTTCCAGAGCACGACATTCCCCAGCATCGCAGAAGTCGTTGAGAGATTTCCCCCAAGAGAATAGAAATTAAATGGCGACACCGCAAACACAAATCCCTCCAAAGGACGCCAATCCAATCGATTCACCTCGTACTCTCCTTGATTAGGATTCTCTGTTGAAATCTGCTGAACAAAAAAATCATTAAAACGGAAGAAATCAATCAACTCAGCAACATCATTTTCAGCTTCATATGGGTTTTTCGATAGATTCATCATCGTTGCTGCAACATGACGCATTCTTTCTTTCTGAGAAAGCAGATCCGCTGCTTTTTTAAAAATCGCGACCCGATGCTGCCACTCTAAAAACGCCCAACGAACGTGCGCCTCTAAAGCAGCATCAACTGCTTTGAGTAACTGCTCACTATTTGCTAAATGAACCCGAGCAAGAATACATGCATGATCATGGGGACAGCGTACCTCCGCCACCTCATCAGTTTTTAGTTGTTTACCCCCGATGATCAAGGGGATGTCCACAGTTTCTTGTTTAATCTTTTTTATTTCTCTCAGAAGATCTTCACGTGCTTCCGTCCCTGAAGCGTATGAGATGATTTTTTCATTATCAGGTTTTTTATTCATACTCATCACTATCACTCTTCACTTAAGATGTCTGTAACTTCTGCAACGATGCTTTGATAAACGCAGGAAGATCCTGTGGACTCCTACTCGAAATCAGATTACCATCCTCGACAACTTCCTGATCAAGAAAAACCGCACCTGCATTCTTAATATCCTGAACAATGGATTTCCATCCGGTTACTCTCCGTCCTTTCAAGACCTGAGCGGTAATTAAAAGTTGAGGAGCATGACAGATAGAAAATACCGGTTTTCCACTTTCTACAAAATCTTTCACAAACTGAACTGCATCCTCATCAACACGAAGTTTATCAGGAGAATATCCACCTGGGATCAGAAGCGCATCAAACTCCCCTGCGGAAACATCTTTCACCGCTTCATCGATACGTACCTTTGTTCTTTGTTTTTTACTCTCTACAATCTTTCCTTTTTTTAAACCAATATGAACTAACGTATAACCTGCTTTCTTGAATGCATCTGTAGGTTGTGTGTATTCAGCATCCTCAAAGAAATCATCAATCATCACTGCAATTGTCTTTTCCAACTTCTCACCTAATCAGTTATGTTGTTGATTACATCAATCCATGGATAGTATCGACACATTCATCGCAGATTTTTTTTGTCTCTCCTTTGATATCTATTTCATGGAGAGTATCACCGCCACATTCATCACCACACACACAGCAATAGTACCAATCATCACTCGGTTTACTGCTTGGGCAACTTCGTTCATACCGAGATACTTTTTCCCCATCTTTTCTTTGATACTCTCTCACGACTACATGTTTCCTTCCATCTTTACATTTCACCATATCTCTTTTTCCTCCAAATTTAACTAATTCAATTTTTTAAATTGGTCTTTACCTGCCCCACATACCGGACAAACCCAATCACTAGGAATATCCTCAAATTTAGTACCTGGTTTTACGCCATTATCAGGATCCCCTTTTTCAGGATCATAAATATAGCCACATATAATACATACCCATTTATCCATGAGACATTTACTCCTTATCGAATAACCATCACCGGAGATTTTGAATGATGCAATACCTTTTCACAAACACTTCCCATAAGTATTCTACTTAGAGCTGTTTTTCCTTTACACCCCATAACAATGAGATCATCTTTTTTTGCCTCTTTGATAATTTGATCATCAGGAATTCCTTCCACTAGTTTCGTTTTCACATGAACCCCCATTTCCGACCCTTGTTTTTTCACCTCATCAAGAACAGTCTTTCCTTCTTTTTTTATTGTTTCCATAATATCTGGATACGTATAGCTCAAATCTACGGAAGCTACATAGGGGAATTCCATGACATGCAGCACTGTCACGTCAACACCAGTCTCTTTAGCTAAAGATAATGCTTTTTCAACGGCCCGTGTTGAACCATCAGAACCGTCAACCGGCAAAACTATTCTTTGAAAATCCTTCGCTTTTGTTATATGACGTTTTGACTTTCTCATATACTATCACCATTCTAAATGTTCTATTGTTTGATTTCTTAGAGATTATTAAAGTATAACTAAAAAACATGTAAAAAATAAATTGAAAACAGTTTAATTCCTGAAACAATTTTACATTCATATTTTGATACCGGTTACCTTGAAAAAAATCACAGAATGAAGTTAGGCATTGTAGAGCCGTGGAGCCGTCCTTTTCAGAATGGAGGGAGGGGATGGGATGCAAAAAAAACGGATTCATTTTAGGCTCTACAACCCCTATATCTTTGGTCTGTATTACACATTATACCAAATATGTGTGAATTTAAAATCATAACTTAAAAATGGATTGAAAATAAGTAAAAAATAATTCATTATTGATTTCTAGTATTTCAGTTGGGATCAGGAGTCCTTAATCGTATTTATTCTCATACTAATTAAAAAGTGGCATTTAACTTATACACATAAAACCTCACGTCAGCTCTTCACATAAAAAGACGTCCCTTAGAATAAATGCAAATACTATCGTATTTTCTGTTATAAACAGAATTTTTTAAAAACCCAATATTTTATAGGATCTACAACGACGAAGATGAAGAGCGCGGAGAATCCTAACGTAAAGAACACTTGAGCAAGTGAAATCGACGGAATAATGACATCATAGACGCCCAATAATACGAATGCTGCAATGGTTATTACGATTGAAATCATTAATCCGTTTCCAGGTCGTGAAGACCAGAAATGTCTCCGTTCTCGCACAATAGACACTTTTAATAAACTATGAAAAACGAGTGTCAACGTGACAAACGTTGTGAGTTGCACCCATGTGAGATTGAAGTAGGTTTCCCCAAGATATATGGTGATTGCGCCTTGAATCACAAGTGGTATTGCGACGACGAGAGATGCTAATGTAATATTCTTGATGTTCCACGTATCAGGAGTACGTGTATCCTTCACATTATCGGTTGCCAGCGAAATGGTTGCAAAATCATTTGCGACTAAGAGAAGCGCCATGCCTAAAAGCGTGAGGATAAGATTATGCAGCCAGAAGAATCCTAACGCCAGTAGAACGATAAACTCAATTGTTTTGGTGACTTTGTTGATGACCCACGTCAGCATTCGTTGATAGGTTTTCCTGCTTATTCGTATCGCATCAGCGATCACCCCGAGACCTTGTTCTTCCAACACGACGCTAGCTGCTCCTTTTGCGACATCAGTCGAATTACTGACCGCTATCCCCATCTCTGCCTGCTTGAGTGCTGGTGCATCGTTGACTCCATCCCCGGTCATCCCAACGATATGCCCACATGATTGCAATAGTGTGACAATTTTGTATTTATCCTCTGGGTATATTTCAGCGAACCCGTCGTATTCTTCACAAATTTTTATTTTCTCTTCCTCGCTTAAATCTTTGAGATCACCCATGCGAATAATCCTACTTCCAATCGATGCTTGAAGAGCAATTTCTTTGGCGATGTTGATGTTATCACCAGTTAGCATTAGAGGTTTGATTCCAAGTTGTTTTACCGCTTCAATCATACTCTTGGAATCTGGTCGTAAGGGATCAGCTAATGCGACTAATCCTAAAAACTGAAGATGGTCAACGTCATCGCCGGTTGACCGGGCAACTGCAAGCGTCCTGTATCCTTTCTTCGAGAGGTCTTCAATCGATGTATCAACATTTTTTCTATTTTTTCCGTCTATTTTTTTGCACAAATCTAGTATTATTTGTGGTGATCCTTTCATTACGGTGAAGCGTCTGTTGTCCTTCTGGATAAGTGCCTCCGTTCTTTTGATCGAAGGGTCGAACGGAGTGAAATGAATCTTTTTATAAGAGGTAATATCAACCCCTAATGACTCTGTATAATCGATTATCGCAGTATCGATCCTCTCTTTACTTGCTTTGAGAGATGCTAATCGCGCGAACAGCGCGACATCCTCTTTTGTGTACCCTGTAAATGGTATGATATCGGTGACCGATAATTTGTTTTGGGTGATAGTACCGGTTTTATCGAGGCAGAGCACATCAATCGATGCTGCATCCTCAATGGAGTCCAGTCGAGTGACGAGCACATCTTCCTTCGCAAGTTCCATCGCACCCACTGATTGGACAATGGTGATGACCGCTGGAAGAGACACAGGAATCGCGCCCATGAGAAAAATCACAACAAACGTGAGTATCGAAATGTACGTGATACCTGTGAACCAAGCAAAAATCGCAACAGCGATCAACGCCGCTATACCGAAATATAGCATATATTTTGTAATGGTCATGATGACTTTTTCTTGATGAGACTTCGGTTTGGCTGCTTGTAGCAACTCAGCGGTTCGACCAAACGAGGTATTTGCCCCTGTATTCACTGCTACGCAGAAGGCTTCCCCTCGCGTCACTAGTGTACTTGAATAAATGATATCTGAACGATGAACGTCGATAGGTAACGATTCACCGGTTAACGCTGATTGATCAACAGAAATCTCCCCTTTTATTATCTTGGCATCAACAGGCACCAGATCCCCAAGTTCCAATACAAAGATATCACCAGGAACGATCTCTCGTGCGTCTTTTATCACCCATACGCCATCCCGCTGAATCTTGGCTTTGACAGCCAACCTCTTTTTCAATAACGAAAGGACTTTTTGCGAATGGCGCGCATGAACAAAACCTATGATGACATTTACTGTCAGTAAAATGAAAATGATTACTGCTTCCAGATAATGACCGAGGAAATATGATAGAATGATCGCTATTTCTAATAACAAGGGCATGGGACCCCAGTACCGAGAAAAAAAATCAATTACAGGATGACGTTTTTCTTCTTTTATTTCATTGTATCCAAAGCGCTCAATACGATGTTTTGCCTCGGATTCTGTTAGTCCATCCATTGTAGTTTTTAGTAGTCCAATCGTTTCTTCAATTGAGACTTCTTTATAGTCAGATGTGCTTTTGTTTTTCGTATTACTTCTCCTTTGCATCCAACTGATATTTATTGTTCAATTCTTCTCTTCAATACCCAAACAGAAAGATAAAATAAAACAATCGAGTAGACTATGAGAACAACAACACTCACCGCTGGGTGAACAATATCATATGATCCTGTGATGAAGAATCGAATCAAATCCACGGAATACGTCAAGGGAAGCGCATATGCAAGCGGATGGAGAAACGACGGCAGAGCACTTACAGGGATGAAGACGCCACAGAGGAAAATCATCGGGAAACGAAAAAAGTTCGCCAAAGTCATCGCATCAAAAATCTCTTTTACAGCAACAGAAACCAAGGTTCCAAACGCTGAAAAGACAAATGCAGAAACCACCAACGCTCCAAGCAAAAATACCGTGTTTGAGAAAGGGACACCCAAGAAAATAACCGATCCGACCAGAAATATACTTGACATGAGAAATCCAAAGAAGACGCCACCGATAACTTTTCCAAATAAAATCGCTTGAAGAGACAGCGGGGCGAGCAGTAATCGTTCAAACGTCTTTGTCCTCTGTTCAAAGACAATGACGATCGCCTCTGCTGATGTAGCAGCAAACAGAATCGACATCGCAATCAACCCGGATGCTAAATCTTTCACACCTGAAGGGTTTCTCAGGATGAATGCGAGCGCCATCACAATAGGAAACATAATCCCCCAACTTAGGTTAGGGGGTTTGAAATAATACATTTTCAAATCTTTCAACGCGATGTACAGCGATCCTTTAACTTCTTCTTTAAACATTGATTATCGTTTCCCTTCTTTTTCAACAAGCATGATTTCTTCTTTCAGCCCTGTGATTTCAATAAATGCTTCCTCCAAATTTTTCGAGATCGTCATTGCTATGAGATTTTCTGGTGTGTCAACCGTTTTTATGGTACCTTTCACCAGTATTGCTACTCGGTCACAGAGTTGTTCTGCCTCTTCGATGTAATGCGTGGTGAGAAAAATAGTGACACCCAATGCTTTCAGTTCTTTAATCAATGCCCGTAAGACCCGTGCGGAGACCCTAAAGCCCCAGTCTTTTGGTAATAGGTACTTCAAGCAGGTCAATAACTCGCTTTGTCTGTCGAGTGACCTCGCCCAGACGGAGTTGACCATTCACTTCAACCACGCAAACTTTGGACAGGTAAG
>Ga0315282_10000503_pt1 | contig 77015 bp, 56 predicted proteins | sample YL17G07_20_MG_FD_203693 | JGI IMG/M metagenome (GOLD analysis project Ga0315282, IMG submission 203693) | Sediment microbial communities from Yellowstone Lake, YNP, Wyoming, USA - YL17G07_20 | ecosystem: Environmental > Aquatic > Freshwater > Lake > Sediment | place: USA: Wyoming | collected... | reverse complement strand
CCCTGGAGGGCGGTGTCATTTCTGTGGCACTTTCCCCCGGTCGCCCGGAGTCGCCGTTAGCGACCATCCTGCCCTTTGGAGTTCGGACTTTCCTCCCCTCCCTCCTCGTGGGAAGGAGCGGCAACCGCCTCGCCCACTCCGGCCGTTATTTTTATGCCGTATTGCTCGAGCTTCTTGTACAGGTTGCTCCGCGGCGTGTCGATCTCCCTGGCCGTCTGCGAGATGTTCCAGTTGTTGGCTTCGAGCTTGGCCAGGATGAAATCCTTCTCCGCCACGTCTCGGAACTCGCGGAGCGTCTTGACGCTTCCGGCCGCGGGAAGCGCTTCCTCGCGCTCCTCGCGGACCGCCTGCGGCAAGTCCCGCGCCTCTATTGTATCCCGATCGGTCATGATCATCAACCGCTCCACGGTGTTCTTGAGCTCACGGACGTTGCCCTTCCACGGGTCGCTCATCATGGCCTGGAGGGCCTCCTTGGAGAAGGCCTTGACCTTGAAATTATTCTCTTCGGCGAACGACTTCGAGAAGTATTCGACGAGAAGCGGGATGTCTTCCTTCCTCTCCCGCAGGGGCGGCGAATACAGGGGCACGACGTTCAGCCGGAAAAAGAGGTCCTCCCGGAACCGGCCTTCCTGCATCTCCTCGCGGAGGTTCTTGTTCGTGGCGGCGATAACCCGGACGTCGACCTTGCTGATCCGGCTCGAGCCTACCTTTTGGACCTCCCCCTCCTCGAGAACGCGGAGGACCTTGGACTGGGTCTTGAGGCTCATGTCGCCGATCTCGTCGAGGAAGATCGTCCCGGCGTCGGCCTGCTCGAACTTGCCGGTTTTCTTCTCCGTGGCGCCGGTGAAAGCGCCCTTCTCGTGGCCGAAGAGCTCGCTCTCGATGAGCTCCTCGGGGATGGCCGCGCAGTTGACCTGAACGAATTTTTCCTTGGCCCTCAGGCTGTTGGCGTGGATCGCCCTGGCGATGAGCTCCTTACCCGTGCCGCTCTCGCCGTGGACGAGGACGGTCGCGTTGGTCGGGGCGATCTTGAGGATCTCTTTCCACAGGCTTTTCATCAAGGGGTGGTTGCCGACGATCTCGTAGTGCTTCTCGGCCCGCTTCTTGAGGTCCTGGTACTCGCGCGTCAGGCTGTTTTGCTTGAGGGCGTTCCGGATGCTCAGGAGGACGCGCTCGCGGTGGAGGGGTTTCTCCAGGAAATCGAAGGCCCCGAGCTTGGTCGCCTCGACGGCCGCCTGGATCGTCCCCTGGCCGGAGATCATGATGATCTCGGGCGAATAGGACTTCTGCTTGATCTCCGCCAGGACCTCGAGCCCGTCCTTGCCCGGCATCTTGATGTCGAGCAGGACGAGGTCGATGGCCACGGTCTGCCGGAGCATCTCCAGCCCATCCTCTCCCGTCGCGGCCTCGAAAAACTCGTAACCCTCGTATTCGAGGATCATGCGGAGCGACTTGCGGATGTTTTCCTCGTCGTCGATGACGAGGATTCTGGCGGATCTTTCGGCTTTCATGCGTGTTCCCTTGTCCCGGCGGAATTCTAGCATACTCCGGGTGAAAAGAGAAACCTGGGGGCGCCAGGGCGGCCGGGGGCGGCGCCCGGACTGGAATTGTGCTAAACTTATAGTGGGTTGGGTTTGGGCGGAATCTCCGGGGAAGGATAGAGAGATGTCCGCGCGGACAGGAGTGGTTCTTCTTGGGGTCGTCCTCTGCTTCGCCCTTATTCCGTCCGCCCCCGCCTTGGAAGATGCCTCGAAGACCTTCCTCCTTCCGAACGGTCTCAAGGTTTTCCTGGCCGAGAAGCACGACCTGCCGCTCATCCATATCTCGGCGGCCGTCGACGCCGGCTCCAAGGACGAGACCGACGCCACGAACGGCGTCGCCCACCTTCTCGAGCACTGTCTGCTTTTCCGAGGCTCCGGCTCCAGGTCCGCGGCCGAGGTCGACCGTGACGTACGACGCCACGGCGCCCGTTTCAACGCCAACACCGGTCAGGACCTGACCGTTTTCGAGATGTCCGTTCCCGTCGGCGGCGCCGATTACGCCCTCGGGAATCTGAAGGAAATTCTGTTCGATTTTGCCCTGACCCAGGAGGCGCTGGACGAGGAGAAGGCCATCATCCTCGAGGAAATGAGCCGGCTCGAGGACGATCCGATGCGTCACGGCTTCGACCTTATCCTCCAGCGGCTTTTCGAAGGGCATCCCTATGGCCGGCCCGTCCTGGGACGGGCCGATGTCATCCAAGCGGCCCGAGTCGAGGAGCTCAGGGAATTCCACGGCAAGTATTTCACGCCGGACCGCTCGGCCCTGGCCGTCGTCGGCGACTTCGCCGTGCCCGAAATGGAGGACAAGATCCGGGCGGTCTTCGGCCCGGCGCGAAAACAGGGCGCTGCCTCCGTCCCGATAGCCGCCGCCCGCCCGCTCGGCAAGACCGTTTCCTTCCGGGAGGAGAAGGACGTCAAGGAAGGCTATCTCTTCATCGCCTGCGTCGGCCCCGATATCAACCATCAGGATCGCTTCGCCATGAACCTGCTGGCCGAGATCCTGGGCCGCGGCTACAGCCCGCTCTTGAGTGCCGCCCTGGCCGGCGACCGGGATCTCTACCATCACCTGGAGACGTCCTATATCCCGGGGCGCTACGGCGGGGCCTTCGTCGTCTCCCTGGCCCTCGAACCCGGGGATATCGGCGCCGCGACGCGGCAGGTCCTGAATTACCTGCGAAACTGCCGCAACGAGAACTTTTCGCGCGAGGATTTCGCCGGGCCGGAAAGGCAGCAGGTCATCGATTACATGGGGAACGCCCAGAGCCGGATCCGCCTTTCGTCGGAACAGGCCGAGGAGTCGGGCCTGGTGCTGGCTTCGTCCGTGGCCAGATATCTGATCCAGAACCAGCGCGAGAACCCCGGCCGTTTCCTCGACCAGATCGCCCGGACGGAATCGGCCGATCTCCGGCGGACGGCGGGGGCCTATTTCGGACGGGGCCAGTACGCCGTCGTTTCGATCGTCCCACAAAAAACGGCGGAAGGCGAAAGGAAGGACCGGAAGTGAAGATCGGCTCCTCGGCGCGCGTCCTCGCTTTCGCCGGACTGGCCCTCGCCGCCTGCCTCTCTTTCGTCCAGGCCGGGGGCCGCTCTGATCGACAGGCCGCCGTTCCTCCGCCGCCGTTCTGGAAGGAAAAGCCCGAAAAGTTCCGTCTGACGACGGGATCGAATTGCCTGTACCAGGGGGACGCCTCGTCCGCCGTGACGGTCGTCCAGCTTTTCATCCCCGGCGGCAGGAACGCGGTGCCGGAGGGCCGTGACGGTCTGGCCTATCTCGCAGCGCGGCTGGCGTTTGGCATCCCCGACTTCAATCTGGCCCGGGACATCATGGACCAGGCCGTCGAGATGGAAATCGCCGTCCTCGAAGACTGCTCCGTCATCAGCTTGTCCTGCCTGTCCGAAAAGCTGGAGGGCTCCCTTCGGACGGTCTCACAGATCATCCAGAATCCTGTGTTTACGGGCGTGAGGATCGACGGAGTCAAGGGCGTCATGACGATCTTCCGCAAGGGCGAGGAGGACGACGCGGCCGAAACCGGGCATGGGGCCGTCCTCGGGGCGCTGTTCTCCGGCCGCGGCTACGGCAGCTCGCAGTTCGGGACGGAGGCCAGCCTGAAGGCGCTGGAGAAGAAAGACGTGACGGCCTATTACGGCCGGTACTTCGTCCGCGACGGCATCCTCTTTTCGGTGTGCTCCGATCTCGACAGGGAAACGGTCGGCCGGCTTCTGGAAAAGTATTTCACGAAATTCCGACAGGCGGGCGCCGAGGCCCAGCCCTCCCCCGCTCCGCCGACGCTTCCCGCGAACCGGGACATCGTTCTCGACAGGGGGACGAAGCAAACGTACGTTGCCAAGGCCTTCGTCCTTCCCGCCGGGTCCATCGAGGATTGGGTCAAGGGCTATCTCCTGGAGGTCCTTTTGGGCAAGGGACAGGCCTGCCGCCTGTGGGATATCAGGTCCTCCCGCCGGCTCGCTTACAGTGTCGGGGCGCAGACGACCTGGATGAGAACGTGCGGATTGCTGGAGGCCTGGGTCGAAACGGACAATGGGAAGAAAGCCGGGGCCGTAGCGGCCCTGGACGAGGTTCTCGGCGTTCTCCGGGACAAGGGTGTGACGGAAGACGAGCTGGCCATGTCGCGAACGCTTGCCCAGGCCGAGCTCCTCAGGACGAGCGAAACCAAGAAATCCCGCGCCCAGGCGATGGGCCGTTGGGAGATCCTCGGCCTGCGATTCGATGGCCTCGCGGCTCTCTCCGAGCGCATCGGGGCCGTCTCCGCCGACGAAATGAACGCCTTCATCGGGCGCGTCCTCGACCCGGAGAAATCGATCTCCGTCGCCGTCGGTCCGCAGCCCAAACCTTGAATCCGGCCCGTTCTTATCTGAATTCCTTGTCGACGATCATGATCCGGCCGGGATACGTGATCTCGCCGATGGGGGTCGAGACCCGCGGTTGGGCGTCCAACGACAGCCGGGCCGCGCTCCGGTTCGAGCCGCCGATGGCCAGAACGAGATCGATCAAATCCTCATAACCCTTGTCCGCGAAAAACTCGAAAAGATTGAGGGACAGGCGGATCGGGATCACGCTCGCCTGACCCGTGCCGGGGATCTCGACGGGACGCTCGATATTCCCGGCGACCGTCGGCTTGCCGTCGATGAGCAGGCGGCACTCGAGGCTCGTCAAGGTGCTGACCGTCTGGCGGGAGCCGCCCGTGCCGTCGTTTGGATTGACGGCCAGGACGTTGATGACGATGTCGGCCGGGAGGTTCTTGGCCCGGAAGGCGCCGAGGAGCTTGACCGCGTCCATGGCCGAGAACTGGCTGAGCTTGGTCTTTCCCGTGGTGACGATCCCGGCTAACTTGAAATCGCTGACTTCCCCGATCTTGAACTGCAGCCTTTTCAGGTTGGACAGAGCCGCGGCCATCTGATTGAGCGTGGCGCAGCTTTCGAAAGCGGTCAGGGCGACAATGAGGACGGCGAGAGACGCCATGATCATACCGGCCTTTTTCATGTTCGTTTCCTCCCTTCCCAGGCTTTCTCGGAACTTATTTCATCCCCAGGAGAAGGCCGCGTTCGAGGCGGCCGACGGCCGCCGATGACGTGCCGCGGCGCGGATCGTTTCATTTTACATCCATCGTCCCGGCAAAAAAAAGCCCCGGGAGCGCCGCTCCCGGGGCCCTGTCGCATGCCTTTGCGCGGCTTATTCGGCCATCTTCTTGTAGTCGGCGTACCTCTTCTTCGCCTCGAGCGCGGCCCGGGGGAACAGCTCCTTGGCGATGTCCGGATTCTGCTGGATGAGTGTGCGGTAGCGGACTTCGTTCTTGAGGAAGGCCTCGTACTCGAGCTTGGGCTCCCTGGAGTCGATCTGCAGGGGATTCTTGCCTTCCTTGGCCAGCAGGGGGTTGTAGCGATAGAGGATCCAGTAGCCGGTGTCGACCGCCAGCTTCTCCTCGGCCTGGGTTTTCCGCATGTCGATACCGTGGTTGATGCACGGCGAGTAGGCGATGATGAGAGATGGCCCGTTATAGGACTCGGCCTCCTGGAAGGCCTTGATGCACTGGTTCATGTTGGCGCCCATGGCCACCGCGGCCACATAGACGTATCCGTAATTCATGGCCATCCGGCCGAGGTCCTTCTTGGACGTCCTCTTGCCCGAAGAGGCGAACTTGGCGACCGAGCCCATCGGCGTGGCCTTGGAGGCCTGGCCGCCGGTGTTGGAATAGACCTCGGTGTCGAGGACCAGGATGTTGACGTTCCGGTTCATGGCCAGGACGTGATCGAGGCCGCCGTAGCCGATGTCGTAGGCCCAGCCGTCGCCGCCGATGGCCCAGACGCTCTTCTCGACGAGGAAGTCCTGGAGCTCGGCGATCTTGGCCAGGGCGGCCTTCGCCCCGTCGGCGGCCTTGAGCGCCGCCGGCAGGGCCTCCCGGACGGCCTTGGCGGCCGCCTTGGCTTCATCGCCCGTGTTCGTCCAGGCCGCCTTCATCTTGTTGAGCGCGTCGGTCAGGGCGGGAGTCGTTCCGGCCGCCAGGGCCGCGTCCATCGAAACGGCCAACAGCTTCCGGTTGGCGTCGACCGCCAGCCGCATGCCGAATCCGTATTCCGCGTTGTCTTCGAAGAGGGAATTGCCCCAGGCGGGCCCCTTCCCTTCCGCGGTCTGGCAGTACGGCGAGGTCGGGAACGTGCCGCCGTAGATGGAGGAGCAACCGGTGGCGTTGGCAATGATCATCCGGTCGCCGTGGAGCTGGGTGGCCAGCTTGACGTACGGCGTCTCGCCGCAGCCGGCGCAGGCGCCGCTGAATTCGAACAGCGGCCGGAGCAGCTGGCTGCCCTTGATCGTGTCGCGCTTGTTGCCGTCCATGACCTCATACGGGGCCTTTTCGAAGAAGGCCAAGTTCTCGTTTTCGCCGGCCTTCCGGGCTTCCCCGATGGGGACCATCTTCAGGGCCTTGACCTTGCTCGGGCAGACTTCCACGCAATTCTCGCAGCCGACGCAGTCCTCCACATAGACCTGGATGCGGTACTTGAGGTCGCGGTCGTTCTTCGAATTGGATTTGATGACGGTGAACGTCGCCGGGGCTCCGTTGAGATCGACCGGGGCGATCTGCTTGGGCCGGATGGCGGCGTGCGGGCAGACGAGCGAGCACTGGCCGCACTGGATGCAGTTTTCCGGGATCCAGGACGGAACCTCGACGGCGATGCCGCGCTTTTCCAGGCAGGCCGTGGCCGTGGGGATGACGCCGTCCAGAGGCATCTTGGAGACGGGGATCAGATCGCCCTTGAAGCGGGTGAACGGAGCGATGACCTCCCTGGCGAAGGCGGAGGCGTCGTCGGGGACGATCTTGGCCTGCGGCACGGACTTGCCGGGCCTGGCCGGGACGGGAACCGCTTCCAGTCCGGACGCGGCCCGGTCCACGGCGTCCCAGTTCATCTGGACGACTTCCTTGCCCTTGCGGCCGTAGGTCTTTTCGATGGCCTTCTTGATCAGGGTGATGGCCTCGGCCTCAGGCAGGACGCCCGACAGCTTGAAGAAGCAGGCCTGCATGATCGAGTTGATCCGGAGGCCCAGGCCGAGTTCGCCGGCGATCTTGTAGGCGTCGATGGTGTAGACCTTGACCTTCTTGTCGATGATCGTCTTCTGCATGTCCGCGGTCAGGTTCTCGAAGACCTCTGCGGCCTTCCAATTGGAGTTGATGAGGAACGTGCCGCCCTCGCGGATGCCCTCGAGGATGTCGAGGCGGCCGATATAGGACGGCTTGTGCAGGGCGATGAAATCGACAGTGCTGAGGTAGTACTCGGACTGGATCGGCTGCTTGCCGAAGCGGAGGTGGGAGATGGTCACGCCGCCCGACTTCTTGGAATCGTACTGGAAGTAGCCTTGGCCGTACATGTCGGTGTTGTCGGCGATGATCTTGATCGAGTTCTTGTTGGCCCCGACGGTGCCGTCCGAGCCGTAGCCCCAGAACTTGCAGCGGACCGTGCCGGGGAGCTCGGTGTCCAGGACCGGGCCGACGGGGATCGAACGGTGGGTGACGTCGTCCTCGATCCCGACGGTGAAGTCGTGGAAGGACTTGCCGGCCAGGTGGTCGTAGACGGCCTTGACCTGGGCCGGAGTGAAGTCCTTGGAGGACAGGCCGTAGCGGCCGCCGATGATCTTGATGTCGCGGCCGGTGAGGGCCACGACGACATCCAGGTAGAGCGGCTCGCCGATCGAGCCCGGTTCCTTGGTCCGGTCGAGGACGGCGATCCGCTTGACCGACTTGGGCAGGGCGGCCTTGAGGGCCTCCACGTCGAAGGGCCGGTACAAGCGGACCTTAACCAGCCCGAGCTTGGCGCCGCGGGCGTTGAGATAATTGATCGTTTCCTCGGCCGTTTCCGCGCCCGAGCCCATCATGACGATGACGTTCTCGGCGTCGGGGGCGCCGAAGTAGTCGAACAGATGGTACTGCCGGCCGATCGCCTTGGCGACCTTGTCCATGTAGTGCTGGACGAGCGCCGGAGCCTCCTGATAATACTTGTTGACCGTTTCCCGGCCCTGGAAATAGACTTCCGGGTTCTCCTGGCCGTTCTTCATCGTCGGCCGTTCGGGATTGAGCGACCTCATCCGGAAATCCGCGAGATACTGCGGCTCGAACAGTTCAGCCAGGGTCTCGTAGGAGACCTGGTCGACCTTCTCGACCACGTTCGATGTCCGGAAGCCGTCGAAGAAATGGAGGAACGGGATGCGGGTCCGGAGGGTGGCCAGATGGGCCACGATGGCCAGATCATGGGCCTCCTGGACCGAGCCGGCGCAGGTCAGGGCGAAGCCGGTGTTGCGCGCGGCCATGACGTCGCTGTGATCGCCGAAAATCGAAAGCCCCTGGCAGGCCAGGGAGCGGGCCGAGACCAGGAAGACCGTCGGCAGCATCTCGCCGGCGATCTTGTGCATGTTCGGCAGCATGAGCATGAGGCCCTGGGACGCCGTGAAGGTCGTCGTCAGGGCGCCAGCCGACAGGGCGCCGTGCACGGCCCCGGAGGCGCCGCCCTCCGACTGCATTTCGACCACGTCCACCCGCTGGCCGAAGATGTTCTTCTTGCCCTGGGCGGACCACTCGTCGGCCAGCTCGCCCATCGTCGAGGACGGCGTGATCGGGTAGATGGCCGCGACTTCGGAATACGCGTAGGAGACGTGGGCCGCCGCCGTATTCCCGTCAATCGTCTGGAAATTATTCTTCATCGATATACTCCTCCCGCCGTCCTTGAAGGACGGCTCGTGATTCGGGGACGTCGCGGGGAACTTCTTTCCCGGCGCCCGCGCCCCGTCGCTCTATCGGCGAACGTCGTCGGCGACGTTCCAGCGCTATTCCTTGAGTTCGGTCCGCCCCTCGAGGGCCTTCTTGATGGTCACCTGGTCGGCGAAATCCAGGTCCGAACCGACGGGCAGGCCCATCGCCAGGCGCGTCATGCGTACGCCGAAATCCTTGAGGATTTTGAGCAGATAAAGGGCCGTGGCCTCTCCCTCGACGGTGGGATTGGTGGCGATGATGATCTCCTTGAACGTTCCCTCCCGGACCCTCTTGACGAGCTTCTCCAGGCGGAGTTCGTCGGGTCCCCGGCCCTTGAGAGGAGAGAGCGCGCCCAGCAGGACGTGGTAGCGTCCGTGAAACGCCCCGGTCTTCTCGATCGAGGAGATGTTGAAGGGCTCCTCGACGACGCACAGGGCGTCGTCGGTCCGATGGGGATCGCAACAGATCAGACAGGGATCGACATGGGTGATGTTGTTGCAGACGGAGCAGTAGAAGATCTTCCGCTTGGCCTCCCGGATGGTTTCGGCGAAGCGTTCGACGTCCTCGGCCGGCAGGTCGAGGAAATGGAAGGCGATTCTCTGGGCCGTCTTGGCGCCGATGCCCGGAATTCTCCGCAGCTCTTCGATGAGCTGGTGGAGAGGCTGGGCGTATTCGAACATCAAAACATCCCCGGAATCTTCAGGCCGCCCGTGAGGCCGCCCAGCTTCTCGCTCAGCGCCTCTTCGACTTTGGCCGCCGCGTCGTTGAAGGCGGCGACGACGAGGTCCTGGAGCATGTCGATCTCGTCCCGGTTGACGACCTCGGGGTCGAGACGGAGGGAGAGCAGATGCTTCCGGCCGTCCAAGACGACGGTGACCATGCCGCCGCCGCTCGTCCCCTCGATCCTCATCTCCCCCATCTCCTGCTGCAGCTTGTCCTGCATCTCCTTGGCGGACTTCAGCATCTTCTGCAGGTCCATGATGTTCTTCATGCTCCGTTCTCCCCGGGACCGAAGGACTTGGGGTCCTTGTCCTTGGCCGACTTGACAGGGTCGGCCGACAGGACCTGGGCCTTGAAGGTGTTCATGAAATACTGGACCGTGGGGTCCTTGAGGGCCGTTTCCATCTCCCTGCCGCGCGCGGGCGGCCGGACGGGCTCACCGGCGGCCGCGCCCTCCTCAGCGAAGCGCACGGCGACCTCGCGCCCGAGGATCTCCAGGGCGGCCTTCTCGACGGCTTTGACGTCCTTTTCCTGGATCGTCGAGCCGAAAAAGCCCTTGCCCTTCTCGAAGAAGACCTCGATCACGCTCTGGCCGATGCGGACCGACGAGTATTGGCCGACCAGGGCCGCCAGCGGGCCCCGGTCCTTGGCCAGCCGCTCGAGAATGCGCCCGAACGTTTCCTTGTCCGGGGAAGCGGCGGGTTTCGTGGCCGGGCGGGGGGTGTAAGAAGAAGGCTGCGACGCCGGCGGGGCCGCCGGGCGTCCCGGCGCGGTCCGGGCCGCGTACGGCGGTGACGCCGGACGCCCCTGCTGGACCTGTTGCCTGGACGGCATTGTGCCCGGCCGGGCCTCGCCCGCGATCGGGCCGGCTTTCTTCAGCTCCGCCACGTCCTCGATGAGCTCCTTGAGCGGAACGATCTTGCGGAACTGGCAGAGCTTGACCAGGAAGGCCTCGAGATATATCCGGGGCTGGGTCGAATATTTCAGTCCCGGCTCGCCCTGCTGCAGGGCCAGCAGATAACGCAGGCAGTCCTCCGCCGTCGCCTTGCCGGCCTGGGTCCGCAGGCTTTCGAGCTCCTCGGGCGTGACGAAGAGAAAGTCCTCGGGCTTCCCGACGGAGCTGACGAGAAGGAGGTCTCGGAAATGCTCAATCAGCTTGGAGAAGAAGAAGCGGAGGTCGGTGCCCGAGGCGACGAGGCTCTCGACCAGCGGGAACACGTCCTGCGGCTTTTCGTCGAGCACGGCCAGGGAAAACCGGGACAAGACGTCCCTGCCGATCGTCCCCAGGATGATCTTGAGGTCCTCGTCGCTGACGTTTTCCCCGCTGAAGGCCACGGCCTGGTCGAGCAGGCTCTGGGCGTCGCGCATGCTCCCGTCGGCGGCCTGGGCGATCATGGCCAGCCCGGCCGGCGTGACGGTGATGTTCTCCTTGCGGATGATCTCGATCAGGTGGTTGATGATGTCCTTGTGGGAGATCTTTTTGAATTCGAAATGCTGGCAGCGGGAAACGATGGTCGACGGGACCTTGTTGAATTCCGTCGTGGCGAAGATGAAAACGGTGTTCGCCGGCGGCTCCTCGAGCGTCTTGAGCAGGGCGTTGAACGCGTCCCGGGAGATCTGGTGAACCTCGTCGATGATGACGACCTTGTAGCGAGTGTATATCGCCTTGTATTTCAGCGATTCCCTGAGGGCCTTGATGTCCTCGATGCTGCGGTTGGAGGCGCCGTCGATCTCAAGGACGTCGATGGCCCTGTCCTCGAGGATGGCGTTGCAGAATTCGCACTTGTTGCAGGGATGGGCCGTCGGACCCTCGGCGCAGTTGAGGGCCTTGGCCAGGATGCGGGCCACGGTCGTCTTGCCGGTTCCCCTCATTCCCGAGAATAGATAGGCCTGGGAAACCCGGCCGGAAGTGATGGCGTTCTGGATGGTCTGGACGACGGACTTCTGCCCGATAACCTCCTCGAACGTCCTAGGCCTGTATTTTCGGGCGAAAATCTCGTACGGCATGGTTCTCGGCCGCCTATCGTGGGTGAGAAATCCTTTTTAATTTTCCTGGAAAAAAGTAAGTTTTATCTTATCACAAACGGCCGAAATATCAAGGAAAATCGGCTTCGGGCGGCGTCCGGCGGAGAGGCAGGCGACGACGTCCGATCAAACGCAGCTTCTTCCCCTCTCCGTCCGCCCGACGGACGGCTGGGATCGGGCCGCGGGAATATGTATAATATGGGGCGTCCATGCCCGCAGGTGAAGCGACCGAAAAAGCCGTGAGGACGAGAGGCCTCGTCGAGGTCCACCTGGCCGTATTCCTGTTTGGTTTTCCCGGCCTCTTCGGCAAGTGGCTGGCGCTTTCGCCGCCGTTGATCGTCCTCGGCCGGGTCTTTTTCGCCTCCCTGGCGCTGGCCATAGTCCTCTGGCTCGGCCGCCGGCCGATGAAGATCACCCCCTCCCGCGACCTGGCCCTTCTCGCCCTGTGCGGGCTTGTCCTAGCCGCGCACTGGACGATGTTCTTCCAATCGGTCCGTGTGTCCACGGTGGCCGTGGCCCTTCTCTCCTACTCGAGCTTCCCGGTTTTCACCGCCCTGCTCGAGCCGCTGGCTTTCCGGGAGCGGTGGGACGCCGCAAGCCTTCTGGTCGCCCTCGTCTGCGTCATCGGCGTCTTCCTGATCGTACCCGGCTTCGGCTTGGCGAACCCTGTCCTTCAGGGCGTCCTCTGGGGTCTCGGATCGGGCTTGACCTTCACCGTCCTGGCCCTTCTCAACAGGAAACTGGCCGAGGGACGCTCCAGCCTTACGGTCGCTTTCTATCAGGATCTGTTCGCCCTGGTCTTTCTGGCGCCCTTCGCTTTCGTTTCGAGAGTCGAGCTGACCGGGCGGACGCTGGGACTCCTCGCCGTGCTGGGGATTTTCGGCACGGCCGCGGCTCACACGCTTTTCATCAGCGGGCTGAAGCGGGTGCGGGTCCGGACGGCGAGCATCATCAGCACGCTCGAGCCCGTCTACGGAATCGCCCTGGCCGTGCTCTTCCTCAAGGAAAGCCCGGCGCCGCGGACCCTCGCCGGCGGGGCCTTGATCCTGGCGGCGGCCCTCGTCATCACGGCGAGGGCCGCCCGGACGGATTAGTGCTTCTCGGGTTGCTCTTTCGGCTTCGGCTGGACCTTACGGACCTTGGCCTCTTCTTCCCTGTGACGTTGCGTGATCTGGGCCTTCTCTGCCTCGTGACGCTTCTGGACCTCGGTGATGCGGGTCTGGGCGCCGGTCTTGTCCTTGCTCAGGGTCTTGTCCAAATCGATGCTGCGGCGGACCGCCTTGACCTCGGCCTTCTGGTCCTTTTCGAGCGTCTTCATCTCGCGCTCTTGGAGCTTGCGGACCGAAGATTCCGCGGCTTGAGTCCCGCCGCGCGAGGAAGCGCCTGAAAAACCGTTCGATTCAATCCGCTGAACCGCCTTGTCCCTGTCCACCGCGGACTTGGGCCGCGAGCCTTCCGCCTTGCCGAAGTCCGGTCTGTACATGACGACCTCGCGGGAATCGACGCGGCTCTCTCCGAGCCTGCCGGCGTCACGCACTTGGCGCCTTTCGACGGCCTTTTGGGTCATGCGGCTGACCTGGCCGATCGCCACTCCATCGTTGATCACCCGGTGGTCCCGGACGTGGATATTCATGTCGATATGGGTGTAGTTGATGATCGTAATATTCCGCTCGCGGGGCAGGATCCAGCGGTCGAGCCTCGAATCCATGAATTGCTGGCCGCGGACGAAATTCCAGTACCGGCCGGGAATATCGAAGTCCCGGCGTCTGAAGCCGTAGCCGCGATCGAAATCATAGCCGGGCGGAATCGGGGCCCAGCCGATGTACAGGTTTCCCCACCTCCAGACCACCCACGAAGGTCCCCAGACGGTGTCGGGCACCCAGTACCAGCCGAGCCTGTCGTCCCATCCCCAGCGGCCGTAATGATGGACAAGCCAGCCCCAGCGCTCGCCGGCGATCCAGGTCCAGCCGTAGTCGGTGTAAACCCAGTGCCCCAGGCTGTAGGGCCGCCAGCCGTAATCGATGTCGCGCGGGATCCATACGTATCCGTAGGGCGAAAAGGAGACCCACAGACCGTAGGGCTCGAGATAATCATAGTAATCGTTGACGTCCTGGCCGCCGGGATAGGATTGTCCCGGGGTCGTTGCATAGCCGGGACCGCCGTAATCGCCGGGCGGCCCGTAGAGCAGACAGCCGGCCAGGATGACGATCGACAGGAAAAGGAATACGAAAGATTTCTTCATTTTCTTTCTCCTTATATCATGATTTATGCAAGGAGTGTGCCAACGCTTGCTTCCGGGGAGCCGGGGGGCGCCGAGGATGCGAATGTCCGCTCGAGAGGACACCCCGCTGGCCATCATCCCCCCGGTCTCTCCGGGGCGGTCCGTGGAAAAGGAGTCGCATGACCCACCTCCTCTTACGGATGTCGAAGGACCGGGCCTTTCCCCGACTCTCGGTCCCGGATTATCGAATCAGGCGTTTTCGAGCCGCTTGAAGACCGCCTTGATCCTCTTGAGGCCCCAATTGATGTCCTTGTCCCTGATGATGAGAGGCGGGGCGAGCCGGATGACGTTCTCGTGCGTCTCCTTGCAGAGCAGGCCCTCCTTCATCAGCTCCTCGCAGTAGCGGCGGGCGCCGCCGGCTTCCGGCTTGAGCTCGATGCCGATGAGCAGGCCGCGGCCGCGGATCTCCTTGATCTTCCGGCTCCGGATCTTGCGCAGCTTTTCGATGAACGCCCGGCCCCTTTCGGCGGCGTTCTCGATCAGTTTTTCCTCGCGGATGACCTTGAGGCTCTCGCGGGCCACGGCGCAGGCCAGCGGATTGCCGCCGAAGGTCGAGCCGTGCTCGCCCGGCTTGAAGACGCCGAGAATCTCGCGGTCGGCCAGGACCGCGGAAACGGGATAGCAGCCGCCGCCGAGGGACTTTCCGACGATGACCATGTCGGGCTTGACGCCCTCGTATTCGCAGGCGAACAGCTTGCCCACCCGGCCCAGCCCGGTCTGGATCTCGTCGGCGATGAACAGGACGTTCAGCCTCGAGCAGATCTCGCGCGCTTTTTTCAGGAATCCCTCCGCGGGAATGAGGATGCCGGCCTCGGCCTGGATGGGTTCGACCAGGAAAGCCGCCGTGTTGGACGTGATGGCCTTCTCCAGGGCCTCCGCGTCGCTGAACGGGATGATGGGAAAGCCGGGCGTGAACGGCCCGAAGTCCTGCCGGTAGAGCGGCTCGGTCGAGAAGCTGATGACCGACACCGTGCGGCCGTGGAAGTTGTTCGTGCAGGCGATGATCTCGGCCTTGTCCTGGGGGACGCCTTTCTTCTGATAGGCCCACTTGCGGGCCGTCTTGACGGCCGTCTCCACGGCCTCGGCCCCGGAGTTCATGGGCAGGACCATGTTGTAGCCCGTCATCTCGCACAGCTCCTTGGCCAGGAGCGGCCACTGATCGTTCCGGAAGGCCCTCGAGGTCAGGGTCAGCTTCTTGGCCTGGTTGGTCAGGGCCTTGACGATCCGGGGATGCCGGTGGCCCTGGTTGACGGCCGAATAGGCGCTCAGGCAGTCCAGATACTTGCGGCCCTCGACGTCATACATCCAGATGCCCTTGGCTTCACTGATGACGACGTCCAGGGGATGGTAGTTGTGGGCCCCGTACAGGTCTTCGAGGAGAATGAGATCCTTGGTGTCCATGTCTTTGCTCCTTCCTCCCCCGTCTCGTTGATTCGTGATTGGCGGAGAGGGCGGGATTCGAACCCGCGGTACGCCTTACGACGCACACACGCTTTCCAAGCGTGCTCCTTAAGCCACTCGGACACCTCTCCGTTCCGCCGTGACAGGCCGGACGACCAGCCGGCGAGGACCCTACGTTAACAAAAAAGATAGGTAAGGTCAATGAACGAAGGCGGGAAACGTGCGTCGAGGAAGCGCGCCGACGCCGGGCGCCGCTTTCTTTAATAGGGTTCGCGGTAGATATTGATGAGGTCCTTGAGCAGGGCCGCCGCCGCTCCCCGCGGGCTCGATCGCCCGCCGGTCACGGTCACCGAACCCATCGTGTCAGTGAAGAACGTGATGCCCTTCTCGGTCCCGTTGACGTGAAAGAGGGGGTGGGAGGCGTCGATGACGGAGGGCCGGACTTCGAGGCTCCAGCCGCGTCCCTTTTTCCGCGGCGCCGCGCCGGCCAGGAGTTTGACCGCCTTCCCTTCGCGGCGAGCTCCGGCCACATAATCGGCGGGCATGTCGGCGATTCCGGAAACGCGGACGTCATCCAGACCGCAGCCCGTGCCCAGACAGGCGTTGGCGATCAGCAGCAGCTTGGCGGCCGAGTCCCAGCCCTCGACGTCGTTCGATGGATCGGGCTCGGCGATCCCCCAGCGGCGGGCCTCCTGGAGGGCGTCGTCATATCCGAGCCCGTCGGCCATCTTGGTCAGGATATAATTGGACGTGCCGTTGAGAATGCCCTGGATGCTCTCGATCGACGCCCCGGCCAGAGAGATCAGCCCGACGTCCAGAGTGGGCAGGGCGGCCGCGGTGGCGCCGCTGAATTTCAGGGCCAGGCCCTGGCCGGCGGCCATGGTCCGCAGCCTGCGGAAGGCGACCGCCAAGGCTCCCTTGCTGGCCGTCACGACGTTCCAGCCGTTTTCAAGGGTGACGAGGATATAGGAGAGGCCCGGCTCGCCGGTCTTCAGATCGGAGGGAGTGCACTCGACGAGACATCCGCTCCCTCCCGCGGGCCGGAAGATGTCGGACAGCCTCATCGCCGGGCGCCAGACCGGATTGCCCTCGAGCCAAGGCTCGCCGCTTCTATAAATGTCGGCGGGTTCCAGCGGCCGTCCCGAAAACAGGCAGCCGTCGGACTTGACGACCGCCATGACGACGAAACGCAGCCCGTAGCGGGATTCGATGTCGGCTCCTTTTTCTCTCAGGAGGGTGATGAAGGCGCGGCTGACGCGGCCGAAACCCGTCAGGGCGATGGGGATTGCTTTCATCGCCCCGGTTCCAGGCGTTCCCGAAACCCGGGGCCCGGGAACCAAGAGCGATATGGCGGAGAGGGCGGGATTCGAACCCGCGATACCGATTGCTCAGTATATCGGTTTTCGAGACCGACGCCTTCAACCACTCGGCCACCTCTCCGTTTCGAACAAAGCCTCGAAGTCAAAAGATTATAACTGAAAACGCCCGGCTTGAACAGGCTTCAGGCAGACGTGAATCAGGCCTTCGGCCCGGGCCGGGCCCGTCTTTTTCGCCGGAAAAAATCCCGGATCAGCCGGCCGCAGTCCTCACCCAGCAAGCCTCCCAGGATCTCCGGGCGATGGTTGGTCCTGGAAAAGGGGAAGGTCATGATGGAGCGGACCGCACCAGCCTTGGGATCGGAAGCCCCGTAGACGAGGCGCCGGACCCGGGCTTGCACCACCGCCCCAAGGCACATCGCGCACGGCTCCACCGTCACGTAGAGATCGCAGTCCGGAAGACGGTAGTTGCCCGCCCGGCGGCAGGCCCGCCTCAAGGCGACGATCTCGGCGTGGGCCGTGGGGTCCGAAGTCCGGACCGGGCGGTTGGAGCCCCGGGCCAGGATTTTCCCGTCGCGTACGACGACGGCCCCGACCGGGACCTCTCCCCTGTCCGCGGCCCTGGCCGCCTCCCGGACGGCCGCCTTCATGAAGCGCAGGTCGTCTCGGACCGTCTTGTCGATCATGGCGCGGGAATTGTAACCGGGATGGGCCATCTTGGCAACTCGGAGGTCCTCACGGCCGCGGCTGCGTCAAGCCTTGGCCAGGAGCTTGACGATCAATTCGCGGTTGGGGAACAAGGCCGGCGTGCCGCCCGTATGGAAGAAGACGATATTGTCGGATCGCTTGAAGTGTCCCTTTTTGATGAGATCGATCAGGCCCACGGCGGCCTTGGCGGTGTAGACGGGGTCGAGAACGATGCCCTCGAGCCCGAAGACGAGCCGGATGACCTCGGCGACTTCCTTGTTGACCACTCCGTAGCCGTCCCGGATGTAATCGTCGAGGACGATCACGTCCTCGGGCCCGAAGTCCGACCCGAGGCCGAGCGCGGACTGGGCGGCACGGCCGATCTCCAGGACGTCCTTGGAAAAAGGGCCGGCCGGATCGGAGACGCTGATGCCGACGACGCGGCAGCCTTCCGCCAGCGCCTTGGCCCCGACGGCCAGCCCAGCCTGAGTTCCGCCCGAGCCCGTCGCGTGGACGATGGCGTCAACCCGGACACCCGCCGCCTCCGCCTGGGCCGCCATCTCGGCGAAGGCCTCCACGTAGCTGACGGCTCCCAGAGGCTTGTCCATGCTTCCCCTGGGCAGCGAGCCGCCGACGGCCACGAGGTAGGGCCGATGCCCCTCGGCCCTGAATTCGCGGGCGACTTCCTCCAGCACGGCCAGCGCCTCGGCCGGCTCGGCGGACTTGCCGGCGCCTCCTTCCCTGTACCTGATGTCCGCCTCGAGAATGTAATCGAGGAGAAGGTTCCCGTCGCAGCCCGGCGCCGCGGATGGAGGCCGGAAGAGGACGAGGACGGGGCGGACGCCGAACTCGCGGGCGGCGGCGGCCGTCTGCAGGCACCAGTTCGACTGGACACTGCCCCAGGTGATGACGACGTCGGCCCTCTTGTCCAGCAGGTCGCCGATGATGAATTCGAGTTTCCGGGACTTGTTGCCGCCGAAAGCCAGGCCCGTCAGATCATCCCGTTTGACGTAGATCGAGGGGCCGTCGAGCGCCGCCGTGAGGTTGGAGAGCTTGCGGAACGGCGTCGGCCGGTGGATGAGGTCGACCCTCGGAAATGCGGCCACCCGCTTCCGGATTATGTCCAGCGTATAACGCGGCATCTACGCGCCTCCGGCCATAAGTTATCAGAAGGCGGTCGCGGGGGCAACACCGGCGCCGTCGGCGACGAGCTCAGGCGGTGACCAGGTAGTGGACCTTTCTCTGCTCGAGATACTCCATGACGAATCGGAAGCTCTTCTCGTCGGCGCCGATGTGCTCGGGTGGGCAGATGCCCTTTCGGGCGATCTTGCCGTCGAGGACGAGACGGGCGGCGGCGGCGGCGGGAAAGCCCGTCGTGCGGGCCATGGAGGAAAAGCCCGTCGCCCTGTCCCGGCGGTCGAACAGGTTGTATTGGCAGACGCGGGGGCGGCCGTTCTCCTCGCCTTCGATAATGATCCGCATGGCCGTGAATTCGTCGTCGTCCTCATGGAGCCGCCACTGCTTGAAGAGGATGGCCGAGGTGAATTCGATCGGTTTCACGCGCTGCCCGGCGACGGTGATCTCCTCGCGGCCAAAGAATCCGCTGTCGCGGAGGGCCTTGATGTGATCCAGATGCCCAGGGTAGCGGAGCGTTTTTTCTATCATGTTCGGAACGTGGGTGGTCATCAGCAGCGACCGCAGGCCGTCGGAATTGAAGGCCTCCAGCGTCCCGACCTCCGGGAAGTCCATGAACTCGGCGTCCGAGAGGGCCGGGCGGACGACGACATGCCCGTTCTCGACATAGCGCGCCGGACGGATGTACTCCTCGATGACATCGGCCGGCGAGAACGGGGCCTTGTACTCGAACGGGAATTCTCGCTTGACCGGCAGCCCGCCGACGTAACATTTGAAATGGCTGACTTTCATCCGGGCGGCGTGGTAGCCGAGGATCATGTTGCTCATGCCAGGCGCGACGCCGCAGTCGACAACGGCCGTCACGCCTTTGGCCCGCGCGGCCCCATCGAGTTCAAGAGCGTTTTCGGGGAAAAAGGAGATGTCCACGGCGTTCTTGCCGGCTTCTATGACCGAACGCAGGGTGGCATAGCCAATGAAGCCCGGGACCGCCCCGACGACCAGATCGAAATCCTTGACGAGGGGGGCGATGATCCCTTTGCCGGCGAGATCCGCGGTCATTTTTTTAACGGGGGCGTCTGCCAGCTTGTCCAGGTTCCTCCGGTCGACGTCGACGGAGGTGACGTCGAAATCCTTGGCCAGGTCGGCGGCGATGACGCGACCGACCATGCCGCAGCCGAGGACGATGATCTTCTTCATGGGGCCTCCTTGTCCGATGACTTTCCCGGGATGCCGTTAGGTGCCGGCCGTCTAATATATGTCAGACGCCGGCCGTTTTTCAACGGGAAAATCGACGGGAACCCCCGAAGGCCTCCATGAGCTGATTGGCCATTTCTCATGTAGGCCTGCCGGTTGATTCGCCTTTCTTCAGGCTTGCACTCATACCCGAGGGAGGAAATAACGACGGCTATCCGGTCTCTTCGACGGTCTCGAGGAGAGCGCTCACATTCTCCCGGGGCGTCCGGGGGGCGATCGAGCAGGCCGTGCTCAAAATATATCCGCCTCCCGGGGCGCCGACAGCGAGGCGGCGGCGGGCGTCCTCCCGCACCGCGTCCGGATCGCCGCGGAGAAGGGTGTGGACGGGATCGACGTTCCCCTTGATGAACAACTTAGCGCCGACGCGCTTCTTGGCGTCCGCAAGATCGGTCCGGCCGAGGGGCGGAGGATCGAGGCACTCGAGGCCGGAGGCGCCGGACTCGGCCATGAGCTCGAGTCGGTCGTGGACGTCGCCGCAGGTGTGGAGGTACGCGTGGGCACCGGCCTGGCGGACGGCTCGGGCGATGCGCCCCTCGTACGGCAGGACGAACCGCCTGTAAAAATCCGGCGAAAGGAATCCGGCTCCGGCGTAGGGAGAGGAAATTTTGACGGCGTCCGCGCCGTGCCGGACAAACCCCAGGGCGAGAGGCATGATCGCGCCGCTGAGGCGTTCCAGGATGGCTTCGGCCCGGCCCGGATCTTCGACGAGGCCGAAGAGGGCCTGCTCGAAACCGAAGAGGTCCAGGTAATAATCCAGCGGGGACGTCACTTCGCCGTGGATGGAATAGTCCTCCCCGGCCGCCGCCCGGACGGCGTCCACGACGTCGAACAGATGATCGGGATCGAAGACAAACCGCAGGCCTTGGGAAACGGGGATGTAGGCCGCGAGGCCGGGAATCGAGGCCGGATCGAAAGCCGGGAAAAAGGCCGCCTCCCGCTTCCGGGCCGGCGACCAGACCGGGAGATCGTCCGCGGGATAAAACGATCGGTCCCCGTCCGCCCAAGTCGCCCGCTCCCCTGCTTCGACCCTTTCCAACCTGACGAGGTTTTTCTCCCAATCGGGAGTGTGGCCGTGAAGGCTGATGAGGATGCCGTCGAAGCCGTAGAGGGCCCGCATGCGGAGAAGCCCCTCGGCGAAAACCTCGGCCGAGTGCCAGAAGCGCAGCGGCGAAAGGCCCGTTTGAAGAAGCATGTGGCCGATGCTCATCTGGCACATGACGGGCACGCGGTCGGGGACGGTCCGGTTCATGGCCGCGGCCATTCTCTCTTTCGGCGTCATCCCAGTCTCCCTCCGGCAGGATAGTCGGATTCGGCCTCTCCGGTCAAGGTCCGGCACGGGTCCACCGCGGCGATCGATCCGATTTACATTTTTAGCGCTGGATTGTATGATAGGAGGCCATAAGAACCCAGAAATCGACGGCCAGGGGATGAACATGATTCACGGCCGGAAGAACACAACGCATCGCCGCGGTCCGGGGAGATTCCGCCCGGGTTCGGCCCGCCTCGCCCTCTGCCTCATCGCCCTGCTGACGGCCTCGGCCGCCGCCTTCGCACAAGTCACGACGCCGCAGGAAGATGGAAGGAAAGCGGCCGTGGTCGAGAAAAAGATCAAGCCCAACATCATCATTATTCCGGTCATCTACTACACGCCGGAAACAAGGCTCGCCCTCGGCGCCGGCGGCGTCATCAACTACAGGTTCGGGAACGACAAGCGCAATACGCGTCCATCCTCGCTTTGGCTGATGGCGGTATACACCACCAAAAACCAGATCCAGCTTTCGCTCAAGCCGGAAATCTACCTGACGAAGAACGCCTACATCCTGGGCGCCTATCTGAAATACGAGCGGTTTCCCAGGGATTTCTACGGCATCGGAGACAACGTCGGGGGCGACGGCGAGTCCTATACGCCCGAGAATTTCGGTCTTCACCTTTCGGTCAAGAAGCAATTTTTCAAGAGCTTCTACGCCGGCCTTCAGTACCATGTGGAAAAAACGACGATCCAGAAGGTCGTGACCGGCGGCCTGCTTGATAGCGGAGGCTATATCGGCCGCGAGGGCGGGGTGCTCTCCGGCCTCGGCTTCAGCCTCAACTGGGATACGCGCGACAATATCTTCTTTCCCCGGAGCGGCTGGTTCATCCAGTTCGCCGCCGATTTTTACAACAAGGCCTTCGGGAGCGACTACCACTATTCCTCGACCAGCCTGGACCTCCGTACGTATATCCCCGTCCGGGCGAAAGACGTCCTGGCGCTTCAACTCTGCATGCGCGACATGGTCGGCGAAGTCCCCTTCTATGAGCTGGCCATGCTCGGCGGCTCGACGATGATGCGCGGAAATTACAGCGGCAAGTTCCGCGATAAGGCCCTGCTGGCCGTCCAGGCCGAATACCGGATGCCCATCTGGAAGTGGTTCGGCGCCGCCGTCTTCAGCGGCCTCGGAAACGTCGGGCCCGACCTCCGCGACGTCACCTTCAATCACCTCAAGCATTCGTTCGGCGGCGGCATCAGGATCCGCCTGGACAAGAAGGAAGGCACAAATCTCCGCTTCGACTATGCCTGGGGTAATGAGTCGACGGGCTTTTACATGACCGTCCAGGAAGCGTTCTGAGCCGCTCCTTCCCTATTGTTTCCGGACGACCTTCAGCGTCTTGATTTCGTACGGTCCCATCGGCACCGCGATCTCGTTGTCCTTCCCGGACGAAACGCCCGCGGCCGCGCTCGCGACCGGCCGCTCGATGAGGTTCGTCTCCTCGAACTGGACAGGCCAGGGGAAGGAAATCTTGGCCTCGGTCTTCCGGCCGAAGGCCTCGTAGAGCCTGACGATCATGTTCCGGCTGTTGTAGCCGGATTCCATCTTCAGGGTCGAAACGACCACGCCTGCGGGCGAAGACCGGATATACGAATGCTCCGCCGGCAGGCTCCCCTTGTGCGTCATCCCGGTCCGGGCGATGAGCGAGTTGTTGAATTCGTAGCCGCGGCGGAGCGTGTCGGCTTCCCGCCAAGTCCCGGCGTGCGGGTAGAGGGCGTAGGCCAGCTCGTGCCGGCCGCGGTCCGCCTCGGGGTCGGGATTCGTGGCGCCGTGGACGACGGACATGCGCAGGGTGGCGCCTTTGACGTCGAAACCGTACTTGCAGTCGTTGAGAAGGCTCACGCCCGCGCCCGCGGCGGCATCGGAAAGGTCTATCCAGCGCAGGGCCGGGACCTCGGTGCCGTCGGCCGGACGGGTGATGGTGCCGAACGGGATCTCGAATTCCGCCTGGCCCGACTTGAGGTTCAGGGGGAAAGCGGCCTTGATCATAACGTTCCTTTCCTGCCAATCAATCCTCATGCGGCAGTCCAGGCGAGGCAAGCCGGCGTAGAGGGTCAGATCCTGCTCGAAAACCGAATGCCCGTAGGGCGTCGTGATCCTCACGACACCCCTGACGGGGCCCGACTCGACGACGCGCACCGTGACGCCGCCGGACGCGCCGAGCTTCACCGGATCACCCTTGAAGCCGAGCTCCCAGGCGGACATGGATTCGGGCTCGTCGACGATGGCCTCGAGGACGTTGCCGGGGCCGGAAAGGATTTCCTTCGCCGACCGCTTGTCGTAAATGCTCTTGAGCCAGCCCGTTTTCTCGTCGATCTCCAGCCGGAAGAATTCGTTCTCCAGCCCGCGCGCCGAGACGATCAGCGCGCCCCGGGACGCCTCTCCGGGCTTGTCCGAGGCCACGGCCCGATAGATCCTGTAACCGAACGAGGGCATATTCTCGGCCAGGAATATCAGCCGGAAGCACGTCTGCGTATCGCCCGCTTTCCTTTCCAAAATCTGAACGGGGACTTCCCCGCCCCGGCCGTCGAGGATTTTGAGGCTCTCCGGCGAGAACGGCAAAACGACCTCTGCGGTCACCGGCTCCGTCCTGCCCCAGAAGAGCGGGTTGAATACTGCCAGGGGAAGGCCTTCTCCCGTCGTGTCGGCCGCGTTCAGGATCGTCTCGAGCGAGAAATCCAGGGCGCGCTGGCCGAGGCCCAGCGCCTCCCGGTAATACCGGCCGACTTCCTCGTAAACCGGGCCGATGCTCGAGCCGTCCAGGATGTCGTGGAACTGATTACGGAGGGTCGTTTTCCAGGCTTCGTCGATATCGCGCTCCGGATAGTAGTCGCGATAGCCCGAGGCGACGGCCAGGGCCGAGAACCTCTCGGCCTGGAGGAGAAGGCCTTCGGCCGTCCTGTTCCATTTCTTCGCCTGGGCCTGCGTCGTGTAGCAGGCCGGGAAAGCGAAATTGAGCTCCTTCTTCACGACCGGGAAGCTTGCGCCCGACGACGCGATCTTCTTGAAAAAGGCCTCGGGGGTCGAGAAGACCATCTGCGGCTGGCCGGCGTCGTCCTTGTACTTCCGGATGGCCGCGATATCGTTATCCCGGGGCCCGCCGCCGTGGTCGCCCTCGCCGTAGAGGATCAGGAGATCCTTGACCGGCGTCTGGGCCGCCGCACCCTTTAAGATGTCGCTCAGGCCGTCCCGCAGGCTGACGTTGTACCAGCCCTGCGGCACGTGGGCCAGGACACGCGATCCGTCCTTGCCCTCCCACCAGAAGAAGGGCTTTTTCTCCGGGGCGCAGCGCTCGAAAACGTAAGAGCGGATGCCCGCCTTGTTGAAGATCTGGGGCAGCTGCCAGTTGTGGCCGAAGGAGTCGGGGTTCCAGCCGACCGTGACATCGACGCCGAATTTGTCCAGGAAATATCTCTTGCCGTAGAGGAGCTGGCGGGCCAGCGCCTCGCCGTCGGGCATGTTGAGGTCGGGCTCGGCCCACATGCCGCCGACCGGGATCCATGTCCCCTCGCGCACCTTCTGCCGGATCTCTTCGAAGAGGGCCGGGAAGTTCTTTTCGATGGCCTCGTAGACGGCCGGCTGACTTTGGGCGAAAGTCAAACCGGGCATGTTGGCCATCTGGGCCAGAGTGCCCTTGAAGGTGAGAAAGGCGATGTCGTTGACCGTCTCCTCCCAGCGCCAGAGCCAGCTCAGGTCGATGTGGGCGTGGCCGACGAGATGGGCCGTATAGTCACGGGGATTCTGGAGGGCCGTCTTCGGCTTCTGTCCCGCGTCCTGTGCGGCCGCAGACGCTCCGACGAGCAAGAATCCCGCCACCAGGGCGATCGTCCATCCTCTTGTCCAGCGCTTGTTCATGGGCTCTGCCTCCTTCTGGAAATCCGAATCTTCATGCACTTCTCCATCCTCCGTTCCGGCCGGACAGGGCCGGCGCGAACGGCCGTCTGCCGTCAACAAACGTCCCGGGCGCCCCAGAAGTTGCGTCCCGGGTTCCCGTGATCCGCGCTCCCGTCTATTTCTGATTCTGAAGCTGCGACGTGCAGTTCGGGCAGCGGGCGGCCTTGATCGGGATCGCGGTGAAGCAGAACGGGCATTCCTTGGTCGTGGGCGCGGCCGGAGCGGCCGCGGCCTTCTTCTGCATCCTGTTCATGCTCCGGATCACCAGGAACAGCGAAAAGGCCACGATCAGGAAGTTGATGATCTTGTTGACGAAGAGCCCGTAATTGAGGGTGACCGCGCCGGCCTGCTGGGCGGCGGCCAGCGAGGCGTAGGGACCCGCGACCGCGCCGCCCGTCAGCACGACGTACAGGTTGGAGAAATCGACATGCCCGAGGAGCAGTCCGATGGGCGGCATCAGCACGTCGGAGACGAGCGAGGAGATGATGCCGCCGAACGCGGCGCCGATGATGATGCCCACGGCCATGTCCAGGACGGAACCGCGCAACGCGAATTCCTTGAACTCCTTGATCATTCTTCCCTCCTTTTTAGGAAACCGTCCGTAAACGGGGTTTCCTTGTGATTTATTTTTTAACGGTCGGGAAAGACGATATCCGCAGGCGGGCGCAGCCCATGGGGATGAGCTCGACCTCCTCGACCGGCCCCCCGCCCTCGGCCGGGCTCGGCGGCACGAGTCCGACCATCCGGCCCTCCGCCCGCCAGCCGGGAATCCGCCTGGCCTTTGCCTTCAGGACGATCGGCGCGGCCGCAGGCTCGAAAGGCTGGTAGCCCGGGGACTTTTCCTCCGTTACGCGGATCGCGGCCGCCGGGTCGGCCGGATTCAGGGCCAGGCCGTAGTTCCATTCCGTCGTCGGCAGGACCTCATAGGCGGGCCAGGCGTCGGTCCCGCCGTAGCGCTTCCATTCCTCCCCGATTCTCAGGGCGTACCAGAGCGGCCCGCGCCGCACGGAAACGGCATGGCCGACGCGCGGCCAGGAGACGACCCGGATGTCCATGGGGAGTTCGACCCGGACCTGATCGCCGTGCCGCCACAACCGCTTGAGGACGGCATAGCCGGGTCCGGCATGATCACCCGCGGCCTCGCGGCCGTTGACGACGATCTTCGCCGCGGCCGTCCAGCCGGGGATCCTCAGGTACAGCGGGAACTCGACCGGGCGCTCGGCCGCGATAGTGAAGTCCAGACGGCCGCCGAATGGATAGGCCGTCTCTTCCGTAATGACGACCTTCGCCCCGTCTCCGACGGTCGCGGCGACGGACGAGGGCGCGTAGAGAACGGCGGCCAGGCCGTCGTCGGCCGTCGCCATCCAGAGATGCTCGGCGAAATACGGCCAGCCGAAGGCGACGTTGTGCTGGCAGCAGCGGTAGCTCCAGGGATCGTACGAGACGAGCGTGCCGGTGTTCTGGAAATCGTGCTCGCCGGAGCTGTCGCAGGAAACGAGGTTGGGGGCGGTCAGGTAATGCAGGCCCTTGAGGTCCGACGTCATCGAGGCGGGCAGGGAATTGAAGGCGATCTCCTCGCACCTGTCGGCCCAGACCGGATCGCCCGTGATCTTGAGCAGGGACTCGAAGCTGGCCATGAACTCGACCATGGTGCACGTCTCGGCCCCCTGGCGGGGATCCGACTTGCCCGGCCGGATGTTCTCGTCGGCGCCGAACATCCCGCCCGGCTGCTGCCCGTACGCGTCGATGACCTGGCGGTAGTTGCGCTCGACGGCCTCGAGGCGCCTCGTCTCGCCGGACTGCTGGAAGTAAACGGCCGGCTGGCGGATGCCCATGGCGATGTTGACGCCGTGGTAGAATCCGCTCTCCCCCCAGTTCTTGTCGCGCTCAGGGCTCAGGATGGGCGATGTCCAGTCCGACGTCCTTTCGAAGACCCGGCGTCCGAGGTCCAGGAGGAAATTCTCGCCCGTCCGGTTGTAGAGCCAATAGATGCTCTCCAGGTTGTCCCCGCCCCGGAGTTTCTGCCAGCTTCCCGGCAGGAGGTCGCCGACGGGGATGTGGTACTGGTACTGGAAATAGCGGCTCATGAGAGAGATGACGCGCCGGTCGCCCGTGGCTTCGTAATAGCTCTGCAGGGCGCTCAGCATGACCATGTTCGGCCAGAGGTCGTGCGCCCCCTTGTTGTCGGCCGGGCCGAAGGAGCCGTCGGCCTGTTGGGACTTGAAGACGTAGCCAAGCCAGCGCTCGGTTTCCTTGCGCATGCCGGGGTCCTTCAGGATGTAGCCGAGGTCGCCATAGCCCTTGAGCCAGTACGGCAGTTCCTCCCAGCCCTTGCCCTTGAGCGTGATCCAGCCGCTGTCGTCCTTCAGGAACCGGCTGATCTCGGCCAGACGGCCGGTGAAGCCGTCGCGCATGAGCTGGAGCTGGCTGAGCAGCCAGCCGCGGGGTTCGACGGCGCCGATGGGCAGCTTGACGAGCGGGCTGACGGCGAGGGGCGGCCGGTTGGAGACGTAATGCGTCCCGGCATGGACCGACGGGGGCGCCTTGACGGTTCGAGGCGCGACGCCCTGGCCAAAAACGAATCCCGTCCCGGCGAAGGCGATGATCAGGAAGTCGCAGAGAAGCAGTCCGGGGACGAGGAAATTGCGCATCGAAGCCCTCCCGTTTTTGGCCCCGCCTCGAAGCCCGGCCGCCGGGCCCCGTCAGGACATGAAGGCGGGTTCGGGACGGCGCAGGGACTTGATCGTCTCGTGCGTCGTCTTTTCATATATATAAGGCTTCGCCGCTTCGTAGTCAATCTTGCCGTCCCGGCAGAGTTTGATGAGGCATTGGTCGAGCGTCTGCATGCCCTCGGCCGAGGAGGTCTGGATGGTCTGCATGAGGGTGTCGACCTTTCCAGCCCGGATATTGTTCAGGATGGCGCTGTTGCCGATCATGACCTCGCAGGCCATGCACCGGCCGCCGCTGTTTCGTCGGGGCAGACGGCTTCCGCGCAAGACTCCTTACGGGTGATTTACGGGTCATCGCGGGCGATGGCCCGGGGCGTGGCTCGACCGATTTCGATGTGCTATAATAAACGTCTTTATGAACCTATCCGCAAGGATTATGGACGCAGTTCGGGGCTTCCCAGCGAAGCTCGAAGGAGACTGAATCCCGTGCACCGCATCGACCGGCATCCCATCCTGCCCATCCCCCCCCGGCGCGAAATATCGTTCGACTGGCGCGGCCGGACCTTCACGGCCCGCGAGGGAGAAACCATCGCCTCCGCCCTCTTCGCAAACGGAGTGCGGATCTTCGGACACCATGCCAAGGACGGCGCCGCCCAGGGGATCTTCTGCGCCAACGGCCAGTGCGCCCAATGCCTCGTCCTGGCCGACGGCATCCCGGTGAAATCTTGCATGGAGCTCGTCAGGCCCGGCGTCCGGGTCGAGCCCGTCGAGGGCCTTCCCGTCCTGCCCGGCTTCGAACCGGGAGGCGAACGGGCCCCCGCCGTCGGGGAGATCGAAGAGGTCCACGTCCCCGTTCTCGTCATCGGCGGCGGGCCGGCCGGCCTGTCGGCCGCGATCGAGCTCGGTCGGCGAGGCATCGAAGCCCTCGTCATCGACGACAAGCACAGGCTGGGGGGCAAGCTCGTCCTCCAGACCCATCGCTTTTTCGGCTCCATCGACGCCGTCTACGCGGGCACGCGCGGCATCGACATCGCCACCAGGCTCGAAAAGGAGGTCCGCTCCTTTCCGAGCCTGCGCGTCTGGCTGCAGGCGACGGCGCTGGCCGTCTTCAGCGACAGGAAGGTCGGCGTGCTCGTCGAAGGGCGGAAATACGTTCTCATCTCGCCCGACGTCCTTCTCGTCACGGCCGGGGCCCGCGAGAAGAATCTGGCCTTCCCCGGGAACACCCTGCCCGGCGTTTACGGCGCCGGGGCCTTCCAAACCCTCGTCAACCGCGACCTGGTCAAGCCCACCTGCCGCCTCTTCATTGTCGGCGGCGGCAACGTCGGGCTCATCGCCGGCTATCACGCCCTCCAGGCGGGCATCCCCGTCGCCGGGCTGATCGAAGTCATGCCGGAATGCGGCGGGTACAAGGTCCACCGCGACAAGCTGGCCCGGCTGGGCGTCCCGATTTACACCTCTCACACTGTCCTCAGTGCCAACGGCACGGAGGCCGTCGAGTCCGTGACCATCGCCAAGGTCAACGGCCGTTTCAAGCCCGTCCTCGGCACGGAGAAATCATTCGCCTGCGACACGCTCCTCATCGCCGTCGGGCTCGATCCGGTCAACGAATTCTACGAAAAGGCGCGCGAATTCGGCCTAAAGGCCTTCGCGGCCGGCGACGCCGAGGAAATCGCGGAGGCGTCCGCGGCCATCTTCTCCGGCAAGATCCGGGGCCTTGAGGTGGCACGGGCCCTGGGCCATGAAGTCGGCGAAATCTCCGAGGACTGGTACCGCACGGCCGAAATCCTGAAATCCAAGCCGGGCAGGGTCTTGCTGGAGTCCACGCCATCGAAGGACGAGGGCGTCTTCCCGGTCCTCCACTGCAACCAGGAAATCCCCTGCGATCCGTGCAGTGCCGTCTGCCCGAACAAGCTCATCGCCATCGACAAGACCGATATCCGCGGCCTGCCGGAGTTTCTCGGCAAACGGGAGGGCAAGGCCTGCTCGGGCTGCGAGAAATGCGTGGCCATCTGCCCGGGCCTGGCCATCACCATGGTCGATTACCGCAAGGACCGGGACTTCCCGACTGTCGCCATCCCCCTGGAGTTTCTCCAGGAGACGGTCAAGGCTGGCGAGACGATCGTCGTGGAGGATACGGAGGGCCAGGCCCTGGGCCGGGTCGAGGTGGCCGCCGTCAAGGCCATCAAGGCCAACGATCGGACCGTGATCGTAAAGGTCCGGGCTCCCCGGGAATACGCCAAAAAGATCGCCGGCATCCGGCTCCAGGCCGAGGAGGACGGCCGCCCGCTCGAACGCTACGTCGAGAGGATGGCCGACGACACGATCATCTGCCGCTGCGAGCGCGTCACGGCCGGCGAGATCCGCGAGCTCATCCGGCAGGGCGTCCGGGACATCAACGAAATCAAGGCCGTGACCAGGACCAGCATGGGAGCCTGCGGGGCCAAGACCTGCACGCCCCTGATCCATCGCCTGTTCCGTGAGGAGGGCGTCCCCGACGCGGAGGTCGTCGATCAGCTGAAGAGGCCGTTGTTCATGGAAGTGCCTCTGGGGATCCTGGCGGGGCTCGGCCCCGACGGCGAAAAGGGGCGCGGCCATGAATAAATCCTTCGACGTCATCGTCATCGGCGCGGGCAGCGCGGGAACGCCGACCGCCATGTCGCTGGCCGAGGCCGGCCTCCGGACCTTGGTCGTCGAGGAGCTTCCCAGCCCCGGGCAGGGATCGAATAAGCGGGCCATAGGCGGGTTGAGGGCGACCCATTCCGACCCGGCCAAGATCCGCGTCTCGCTCCGCAGCCTCGAGGTCTTCTCCACCTGGCAAGAGCGCTTCGGCGACGCCATCGAATGGCGCAAGGGCGGCTACGTCTTCGTCGCCTATCGGGAGGAAGAGGAAAAAAGCCTCAAGGGGCTCCTGCCCTTCCAGAAATCCCACGGGCTCAACATCGACTGGCTCGACGCCAAGGCCCTTCTCGAAGTCGCGCCCGATCTCAACGCCGACGGCCTCCTCGGCGCGACGTTGTCCCCAGACGACGGCAACGCCTCTCCCCTTCTCGCCGGTCACGCTTTCTACCGCCGGGCCCGCGAGCTCGGGGCCGAATTCCGGTTCAACGAAAAGGTCACCGGTCTGATCACGGCCGCCGGCCGCGTCGCGGGGGTCAGGACGGACAAGGGAGAATACGGGGCCGGGGCCGTCGTCAACGCGGCCGGGCCCCGCGGCGCCGAAGTCGCCCGACTGGCCGGAATCGACATCCCGGTGCGGCCGGATTCCCATGAAGGGGCCGTCACCGAGGCCGTGGCCCGTTTTCTCGAGCCCATGATCGTCGACATCCGGCCCGCACCCGGATCGGCCAACTATTATTTCTACCAGCACGACACCGGGCAGATCATCTTTTGCATCACGCCGTGTCCTTCCATCTGGGGCCTGGATGTCCGGGAGACGAGCTCGTTCCTGCCGATGGTGGCCAAGCGCATGATCGAGATCATCCCGCGTCTCAAGAACCTGCGCGTCCGCCGGACCTGGCGCGGCCTCTATCCGATGACTCCAGACGGCATGCCCATCATCGGCGAAACGAAGGAGCTCCCCGGGTTTGTCCTGGCCGCCGGAATGTGCGGCCAGGGCTTCATGCTCGGCCCCGGCGTGGGCGAGCTCGTCAGCCGCGTCGTCCAGGGGAAATTGACGGAAGAGGACCGCGACACCCTGTCCTACTTCAGCCCCTATCGCTCGTTCACGGGCGAAGAGCGACTGAAATAAAAACGGCGGCATATCCGCCTGGGAGGCTCGCGCCCATGAAAAAAACCGCGCTCTTTGTCCTGATTTTGACCATCGCCCTGGCCGTTTCCTGCGGTCACTCGATGGATCGCTCGACATCTCCCGCCTCGGCCGGCGCGGCTCCCGATTGGCTCATCGCCCCGGAGGGCTATAAGGCCGGTCTCAAAGCCGATGAAAGCGCCGGAACGCTCGAGATCTCCAACGGCCTGATCAGCCGGACCTTCCGCCTGAAGCCGGCGGCGGCCACCGTGGATTTCCGGAACCTCGCCACCGCCGAGGCCATCCTCCGGGCCGTCCGGCCCGAGGCCGAGCTGGTCGTCGACGGAAAGGCCTATCCGGTCGGCGGCCTCGAAGCCGGCGACAACAACGCCTATGTCGAATCCGAACGCCTCGCCCGGCGCGAGGCGCTTCCCGGAGCCTTCCGTTTTCGCTCCTACGAAACGGGCCCGATCCGGGAGCGCTTCGCCTGGAAGAGGCGGCGCGTTTCGGAGGGCCGGCCCTGGCCGCCCGCGGGCCTGACCCTGACGCTCCGTTTCGATCCCCCGGAGGGTGGGCCGACCGGCCTGGGTGTTTCCGTCGTCTACGAACTTTACGACGGCATGCCGCTCGTCTCCAAGCGGATTGTCGTATGGAACGGAGGGCCGAAACCGGTCCGGTTGAACTCCTTCAAGAGCGAGATCCTGGCCGCCGTCGAATCGGGGTCCGTCGTCAACACGCCGGCCGGCTGGGACCCGCCGGCCCTTCATGTCGAAAGCGATTACGCCTTCCTGGCCGATTCCCCGGCGCTCGCGGCCCGGACGACGTTCTGGCTGCCCGATCCTGATTACACCTCGCAGGTCAATTACAAGCTCGAGACGCCCTGCCTTCTTGAATCCAGATCGCCGATAGGCCCGGACGTCGACATCGCGCCGGGCGCGGCCTTCGAAAGCTTCACGACCTGGGAGCTGGCCTTCGACGCGACCGACCGCGAGCGCCGCGGCCTCTCGCTGAGACGCATGTACCGGACGATCGCGCCATGGGCGACGGAAAATCCGATCCTCATGCACCTCATCTCCAGCGATCCCGAGGTCATCCGGAGTGTCGTCGATCAATGCGCCGAAGCCGGCTTCGAGATGCTCATCCTCAGCTTCGGCAGCGGCCTGGACATGGAGAGCGAGGATCCCGCTTATCTCGCGAAATTCAAGGACGTCGCGGACTACGCCCACGGCCGGGGCGTCGAGATCGGCGGCTATTCCCTTCTCGCCTCGCGCCGCATCGACGATGCGTCGGACGTCATCAATCCCGCGACGGGAAAGCCCGGCGGCGCCGCCTTCGGCAATTCGCCCTGTCTCGAAAGCCGGTGGGGGCAGGAATACTTCCGAAAGATAAAGAATTTCCTGGAGAAGACGGGCTTCGACCTGCTCGAGCACGACGGCTCCTATCCGGGCGACGTCTGCGCCTCGACCACCCATCCCGGCCACCGGGGACTGGCCGACTCGCAATGGACCCAATGGCGCCGCATCACGGATTTCTACAAGTGGTGCCGCGGCCGGGGCATATATCTCAATGTGCCCGATTGGTATTTCCTCAGCGGCAGCAACAAGATCTGCATGGGATACAGGGAAGTCAACTGGTCCCTTCCCCGCGAATACCAGGTGGTCCTGGGCGGCCAGAACATCTATGACGGGACGTGGCAGAAAGCGCCGAGCATGGGCTGGATGTTCGTGCCGCTCGAGGTCTATCAGGGCGGCGGGGCGGCGGCGACGATCGAGCCGCTGGCGGAGCACCTCGATTTCTACGAGGCCCACCTGGCCCAGAATTTCCTCTCGGGCGTCCAGGCCTGCTATCGAGGCAAGCGCCTGTACGACACGGAGGCGACCAAGGCCGTCGTCAAGAAGTGGGTCGCTCTCTACAAGAAGTATCGCGACATCCTCGACTCCGACATCATCCACGTGCGCCGCCCGGACGGCCGCTCGCTGGACGGGATTCTCCATGTCAATCCGGCGCTGCGGGCCAAAGGCCTGGCCGTCGTTTACAACCGGACGGAGCGGGAGATTTCAGAGGATTGGACCCTGCCGCTCTATTACACGGGCCTCACGGGCTCGGCCAGGATCCGCGAAGGCGAAGGGCCGTCAAAGGAGTACCCTCTCGACGCGCTGTTCCGGGCCCGGATACCGGTCCGACTCGGCCCCGGCCAGCGGGCATGGTTCGTCATCGAGTGACCCAGGTCGCTCATGAAAGGCAGAAACCTTCCAGGGGAGACGATTCAGAGAGGGGCCGCCCACCTGAAGGCAGGGACAATACGGTAACCGCGCCTCGGGGCGCCGGGAACTATTTTCCGCCGCCGCAGGCCTCGATGAGTTTTCCGACGGCCGGGGCGACAGCCAATTCGCACTCGGCATGGGCCGTTCCGGCATCGGTCAGCGCTTGCCTCCGGCTTTCCAGCCAGTCTTTTTCGGGCGTCCGGCCCGACGTCAGGAAATCCAACGCCTCCAGCCCGGCCGTCGCCGTCCTCTCGAGATCGAGCGACAGGAGCTCTATTTCGCGCAGAGCCGGGGCCGCGGCGATGAGCGGCAGGACGCGTGGATGATTGTCCTTCCACCGCGAAAGCGTCGCCTTCAGTTCCGCCGCGAGGGCCGGGCTGCGGGCTTCGAGGAAGCCGTCGACCGCGGTCCGGAAATTCCGCGCCGGCAAGGATTCCGGCGGGCAGGCGTCGGCGAACCGGGTCAGGGGCGAAAGCGTGGAATACGTCACGCCCTGGCTATGGCGCTTGTAGTTTTTCAGCGGCTCGACCCCCTCTGCCAGGACCCTGAGCGGCCCGATGTCCGCCGTCCCGGCCAGGCGGCGCAGGAGCATGTCCCGGTTCTTGAGGTGGGTCAGCCCAACCTCCTCGAGCTCGACCTCGATCGTCGCCAGCCGGCGGTACATGTCCTCGACGTTGTTGACCGACGCCGGCGACCAGAGGCGCTCGGCGATGGCCGCCGTCCGGGGCCAGATCCGTGAATCGATCGTCTCGGGCGAGACGATCTCGCTCCACATCGTCGCCTCGCCTCCCAGGATGAGGGCCTTCTGGGCCTCGGTCAGGGAGGAATCGGCGGGGATGGGATCGACCGTGTAATGGTCGGAGGCGGGCCGGCACAGGTCGATATAATAGCCGTTCGACAGGATGCCCTGATAGCCCTTGCGGGCCGACTCGAACAGGGCCTCTGTGCCGCGCCACGAATGGATGACGATATCTGTCGGCAGGCCCGGCTGGAAGATCTCGTCCCAGCCGACCATCCTCTTGCCGTACTTCGTCAGGATCTTGAGGATCCTCCGGTTGAAGTAGGCCTGCAGGGCGTGGTTGTCGGCGAACCCGTTCTTTTTCTTGAAGGCCGCGATGGCCCGGCTGGCGTTCCACTGGTCGGGATTGACCTCGTCGCCGCCGATGTGCATGTACGGATCGGGGAACAGCGCGGCCATCTCCTTGAAGAACTTGTCGAAAAAGCCGTAGATCTTCTCGTTGGACGGATCGAAGGCCGGGCCGAAGACGCCGAAGTGCCGCTCGATGGCGTAGGGCCCGGGCGCCGCCGCGAATTCCGGATAGGCGACGAGCCAGCTGGTCGAATGGCCGGGAATGTCGAACTCGGGCACGACCCGGATGCCTCGGTCGGCCGCGTAGTCGATGACTTCGCGGACCTGGGCCTGGGTGTAGAACTTGCCGTCCGAGCCCGCCTGGGTCAGTTTGGGGAACGTCTTCGATTCCAGCGGGAATCCCTGGTCCTCGGTCAGGTGCCAGTGCAGGACGTTCATTTTGACGGCGGCCATGGCGTCCAGGTTCCGCTTGAGGACGTCGAGCGGCTGGAAATGCCGGCCGCAATCGATGAGGAGACCGCGCCAGGTGAAACGCGGCTTATCCTGGATCTCGACGCACGGAAAAGCGTATCCGGCCTGGTCCGCGACCAGGAGCTGGAGAAGGGTCTCCAGTCCCCGCAGGATGCCGAGATCGGTTTCGGCCGTCAGGCTGACGCCCTCAGACTTGACGTCGAGCGAGTAGGATTCGTTCTCATTCGGCCGGAGCTGGCCGACGGAGCGGTAGCGGCAGACGATGCCCGACTTGCTCGAAACCGCCTGGTCGGCCAGATAATCCTGCTTCAGGAAAAGTCCGGTCCGGCCGCTGAGCCGGGACATGAAACGGGCCGCGGCCCGGAAGGCCCTGGGACTCGCCGGCCCCTGGCTGGCGATGGCCAGGTTTTCGTCGACGCGGAAGCATCCCGGCATGGCCTTGACCGTCTCGGGGACCGGCATCAGACCGAGGACTCCCCTCCCGGAGTCGAAGGCCACAGCCTGGGCGGCCGCGAAGAAGGTCAATAATAGGATAAGGGCGAAGGCCCGTTTTTCCTGCGGAATTCCGTGCCTCATGACGACGCCTCCTTTTTTGGGGAAAAAGCGAAGTCTCTTTATAGCACAGAGAAACGGCGAAAGGAAACGCCGGACGCGGAGCTGCGGGCTTCAGTTTTCGATTTTTTCGATGACGATGGTCATCTTGGAAGCCAGGCCGGCGACCGCGCCGACGGCCGCCAGAACGGGAGCGACGAGCGCGCCGACGACTCCGACCGTCAGGGGGATCTCCATGAAGGTCTTGCCGTGCTCGTCCTTGAGGATGATCCGGCGGACGTTGCCCTCGTGGATGATCTCTTTGATCTTGTCGATGATCTCCCCGCCGGTAACCCGGAATTCCTCCGTTCTCGTTTTTTCCGTTCCCTTTTTCTCTTCCATCTCAAGCCTCCCCAATAGAAGATTCGGCAGCCGGCGGGCTCCGCGCCGCGCACGCCGCGCATTATATTTGACGTTATCAGTCCGGGAAAAGTTTCTTGAGGATGACCGCCGACTCGGGAAAGAGATCGGTCAGGGAAACAGACTCCCAGGCGGCGGATTCGGCCTGCCAGTCCCCGGCCGGCGTTTTCCTCAGCTCCAGGCTGAACCTGAAGCATTCACCGGCGTAAGGGACGAGTCTCCGGAAGACCTCAGCCGCGCCCGAGGACAGCATGACCTCGGCCCGGACGGAGGCCCGGCCGCTGTCGGCGTCGGCTTCGATCCTGGCCCCCAGGAGATGGATGACGATCCCGGACCGCTGGAAAGACTGTCGGAGGAGGGCCTCCGTGGCCGCCTTGTCCCTCCCCTCGAAGTCCCGGTAATCCTCGGCCAGCCGGGCCGTCACGGACTCGACGTCCCGTTTCTCGGCCTTGGCGGCCGTCCGCTCCAGAAAATCCCTGACGCGCGCCTCTTCTGAGGCGCGGCCGCAGGCCACCGCGAGGGCGAGGATCGACGCCAGCATGACGGCGGCTCTGGCTGTTCGCATTTGATTCGCGCCGGATTCCGGCGTCCCCCGGCGGGGATCAGCCGGCCCCGCCGCCGCCTCCGCCTCCACCGCCCCCTCCGCCGCCGCTGAATCCTCCGCCCCCGCCCGAGGAGTAGTGGGCGGCGGCCAGGCTGGCTTGGCCGACCGAGGTGGCCATATGCTCGATGCTGGCGATCATGCCGGTCACGTTCCCGGAGGAGAAGAAGGCGGCCTGGTTCGCCCCCGCGTACCAAATGGGAACCGCGGCCCGCTCATCGCGCAGGATGATGGGCAGGGCCTTGAGGATCTTCTTGGCGTTGCCGAAAAGGATGCCGAAGACGAGGTAATGCTCCCAGAGCTTCAGGGCCTCGGGAGGGAGCTCCGTGAAAGCGGAGAAATCATCGAGGAAATGCTTGAAGGCCTTCCACAATTCGTTCTCCCGGGCCCAGTTCATGGTCCGCCGCTTCAGCGTCGGGATGAGGACCCCGGAAAGGATCAGCAGGACCGGGCTGAGGGTCAGGATGCCGACCGGCAGCGAGAAGCCCAGGAACAGATTCCGGGTCCTCAGGCTCTCCGGCTCGAGGAAGCGGAGCGGCCGGGCTTCCTCCTTGATGGACTTGGTCCAGTCCCGGTACCATTTCTGGAATTCCTGGGGCTTCTTTTTCAGGAACTCTTTGAGATCGTCCAGGGTGAAGGACGATCCCTTGCTCATGCCCGGCTCCCCCAGCCGGCTGAAGAGAAGGCCGAGGAGATCCCTTTCATAGCCGCGGAGGATGGGGTCCTGGTCGAAATCATTCGACAGCGTGATGCGTGTCTCTTCGTGCTCTTTGGAGCCGAAGAGAGTCTTTTTCTCGACCTTCCGGTCCTCCATCCGCAGGAAGCCGCGCCGGGCCAAGTCGAAGATCGTGGCCGTGAAGGCGGCGGGCGTCACGTCGCGGCCCTCGCGCATCAGGACTTGGACGAGGGCCGGCCTCAGGTCGGAAGGCAACTCGCGGTAATATTCGGGCAGGCCTTCGAACCTGTAATCCTTGCCGATCGTCGGCCAGAAACGGGAATAGACGAGAAGCCAGAGGAGCGGTCCGACGAGCTGCCAGCCTCCCCAGATCGCCAGGACCTTCAGCCAGTTCTGTTTAGTTCTCTCCTGCTCCTCGCGGGCCCGCCGGACGCGTTCGATGGTGTCCTTGACGAAGCCCGCCTCCTCCCTTTTGATGGACTCCAAGCTTGCGTCCGACGAGGGAACGCCGGCGACTATGCCGGCCGGCCAGAGCATGCGGATTTCGACGAACTGGCCGGAGGGAACGTCCTCGGCCGAGAAACGGGCCGTCCGCTCGTCGATGATCTCGGCCCAGCCGGTCAGCGGGCCGTGCCCCCAGACCTTGTGCGCGTTCCGGTCGGGCAGGGCGTCGGGAAGGCGAACCTCGACGACGACCTTCTTCGTCGGCCTGGCCCAACCGTCTCCGATGACCTGCCAGTAGAGCTCGCTGACGTCGGGATAGCTTCGGATGCCGCCGTCGATCCGGTAATGGATATGGAAAGTCCGGCGCTCGTTCCGCGCCGAGTAGAACCATTTGGCCTCGAATCTGCCGTTTGCGAAGGAGCTCTCGGACTGGAGGGCCCGCCCTTCCTCGTCCCGGACCGCGAAATCCGAAAGCCGCCCCTCCAGCCGGCGGCCCTGCCGTTCGACGGCCAGCGGGATCCTGAGGTCGGCCCAGGAAAAGCGGCCGCGGAACTCATAGGTCCGGTACTCGTCAACAATGAAGCCTCCGTCGCGCTCGACGGCGATTTCGATGCGGACCTCGGGGAAATAATAGTTTTTGGTCTCGGCCCGGGCCGCGAGGACGGTCAGGCAAGCCAGGATAAGGAACGCGGCCGTTTTTTTCATGGCCCCCACGCCTTGTGTTTTATTTAAGGAAGAGCTCGATCACCGGCACCTCGACGTCGGGCTTGCGCACAGGGAGAGTCAGGGTCACGGAATTCGCCGGTCCCTCTCCCCTCTGGCCCGCCATGAAGCCGGTTTGCACGCCCTTTTCGCTGAAAGCGATTTCGGAGGCGTCGTTGAGCAGCTGGGCGTAGGCCACCCGGCCGGCGAAGCCGTCCAGATGGAGGATGCCCATGGGCCACTCGAGGACGTGGACATAGAGGCGCTTGGCCGCCGGATTCCAGGTCAAGAGGCAGTTGCGGGGAACCGGGAAGTCCGCCGGAGCCTGGGTGCAGCCGTAGATGGACCGGCCGTTCGTTTTCATCCACTCGCCGATCCCCTGGAGGCGGTCGAGGGCCCTCTGGTCGAGGGTACCCCGCGCCGTCGGTCCGACGTTGAGGATCAGGTTGCCGCCCTTGCTGACCGTCTCGATCAGCATGACGACGAGCTGGCGGACGGATTTCCAGGTCGATTCATCCCGGTGATAGCCCCACGAGCCGGAGAAGGTCTGGCAGGTCTCCCACGGGACCTGGCGGCCGTCGGCCTGGACCCATTCGCGGGGCATGAACTGCTCGGGCGTCCGGAAATCCCATCCGCCGGGAACGTCGAGGAGGTCGAGCCGGTCGTTGACGATGATCCCCGGCTGGAGCTCCCGGATCATCTTGATCAGCTTCTCGGCCTTCCACTCGTTCCGGCCCTTGCCGTCCTGGCCGGGGAACGAATAATCCAGGAACAGAACGTCGATCCGGCCGAAGTCCGTCAGGAGCTCCCGGACCTGGTTGAAGAGGTAGTCCGTGTACTTATCGAGATTCCGGCCCTTGGCCTTGGCGACGAATTCGGCGTTTTCGCGCATGGGATGGAATTTGTCGACCGTGTACTCGGGATGGTGCCAGTCGAGGAGCGAATAGTAAAAGCCGACATGCAGCCCCTCGGCTCGCATGGCCTCGACCAGCGGCCGCAGAAGATCCCTGCCGGCCGGCGTCTTAGGCGCCTTGTAATCCGTGTATCGAGAATCCCAGAGACAGAAGCCCTCGTGGTGCTTGGCCGTCACGACGAAATACTTCATGCCGGCGTTCTTCGCCGCCCTGGCCCACTCGGCCGGCTGATACAGGTCAGGCTGGAAATGGTCGAAATATTTCTGATAGGCCTCGTCCGTGATCTTTTCCCGGTTCTTGACCCACTCGTGCCGCGCCGGAAGGGCGTAAAGCCCCCAGTGAATGAACATGCCGAATCTGGCTTCGGTCCACCATTTCATCCGGGCCTCCTTCTCGGCCGAGGTTTCCGCGACGGGCGCGCCGAGCGCGGGCGCGAGCACCGCCGCCAGCAGAATGATCATGGCCGAGCCTCTGATAAATCGGGACATCGGAACTCCTCCGAGGGTTGCGTTGAGAGCCCTTTGTAGCTCAGCCGGCGGCGAAAAGCAAGCCTCGCCGTCAGGCGCGGTGGCCTCTCCTGCCATAGATGTGCTCGATCAGGACCAATTCATCCGCGGGACTGATCTTGGCGAACTCGAGCCCCATGTCATAGGAATTTTTTCCGGACAGCTCCTTGACCTCGCGGACCTGAGCCACGGCCCGGACGATCGTCTTCGATCTCGTCAGAGTGAGTTCCACGTCGAGCCGCGAGCCGACCTCGAACGGAGCGTTCGTCAGGACCCTTATCCCTCCCATGGAAATGTCCCTGGTCAGGCAACAGCAGACTTTCTTCGACCTCCGGCGCCGGCCGCCGGGGCCCGGGCTGAGAACGATCTTGTTCTCTTCGTTGATCCTGGGGTCTTTTCGTCGTTCCTTCATTTTTCCGGCCTCTCCCTGCCGTAGATCACCGCATACTGGAGAACGAGCTCGGCCCGTCCGGTCGGCTTCACGGCCCTCGCGACGAGCTTATGCTTCCCGGGCGACAGGCCGTAGGTCCAGAAGACCGGGTCACGCCGCCAATGGCTGTCCGTCGGCAGGTCGCAGGTTTCCAGACTGCGGCCGTCGAGGAGGAATTCCGCCTTGAAGAAAGGGTCGCCCCCGCCGGTCTTTTTCGCCTCGCCGCCGATGACGATGCCCGTGCCCTCGAATTCGATCTCCTGCGGTTCGGTCACAGTCACGTTCAAGTCCCTTTTTTCAGTCGGGCGCAGGCCGGCGAAATTGACCTCCAGGCGGACCGGCCGGATGGCCGCAGGCCTTATTTCGACGTCGTTGTCCGAAACGCGGCCGCCGCCCTTGCGGACGACTTCGAGCGCCTGGCCGAACGAGAATCCGTAGAGATCGGCCAGGCTGAAATCCATGAAAGGAAATTTCTCGCCTTCGACCTCGGCCAGCCCGGCCGTCCAATATCGAGGAATGCCGCTGAAACCGAGGGCCGTCGCCAGGATGCCGCCCGCGCTGGCCGGGTTGCAGTCGGAATCGTCGCCGCAGCGGGCGCTGATCTCCAGCGTCTTGCCGAAGTCCCCGTCGCCGTAGAGGAGGCCGATGAGGATCCAGGCCGCGTTGATCTTGGCGTCGATATTGAAGGAGGAAAAGACGCCTTCAGGGCAACCGACGTCCTCGGCCCACTTTCTCTGGACCTCGAACCAGGCGCCTTTCCAGTCGGCGGGGTTCTCGCGGTGCCAGCGGAGGATATCGCTCATGACCGCGTGGAAGCGGCTGGCGGGCGGGATGGCCTTGAGCGCCTCGGCGGCCACGTATTCCATGTCGTTGGAGACGAAGGCCAGGGCGTACATCGCCGCCACATACACGCCGCCGTACCAGCCGTCCCCCGAATTCATGATGTGGCCGACGCGGTCGCAGATGGCGGCCGCCTCGTTGACCAGGCCCGGGGACATGAGGCCGGCGAAGTCGGCCTCGATCTGGAAATCGATGTCGTCGGCGTGGGGATTGTTATGCCATTCGCCAGAGGCCGGCGGCATGAGGCCGCGCTTGATGTTGGCCCGGGCCATCTGGTTGGCGTGCCAGAGCGGATAGGGCGCCTCGGCGAAGGCCCGGGCGAGGTCCCGGGCGTCGGCGCCGATGCCGCGCTTTCGAAAGACGTCTACGAAAGTCATGTTCATATAGACGTCGTCATACAGGCCGGGGGCGTTTTTGAAGAACCGGGCGATGGCGCGGTCGCTCCAGACAATCGGCTGGTAATCCAGGATGAGCGTTCCCTCGAAGCGGAATTCCGTCGGCCCGCCGTAGGTGCAGCCGATGACCTTGCCGGCCCAACCGCCGCGGATCTTGTCCTGGAGAACGGACTTGGGAATCTTGATGGTGTCGGCTGCGGAAGCGGCCGCCACGAGGGCCGCCAGGCCGATCCCGATCCACCATCCTCTTTTTCCGATCATGAGCGCCTCCTTCCTGAGGGTCATTTTCCGTCCGGGCCGCTTCCGTTGTCGCCGTCGAAGCCCAACGGAATTATCGTTCATCGGGCCCGAAAAGTGAAGCCCGCCTCCGCCGGGCCGCCTTTTGACTTTATCCCCCGGCCCGACGTAGGATGGACTCACTCTGTCCGCGAAGGAGCGAGAACATGGAGGAACGGACTCTCCCCCTGCTTTTCGAGGCCAGCGTCGAGGCCCATTCCGACAACGTCCTGATGTGGGAAAAGAAGGACGGCCGCTATCAGGGAACGACCTACGCAGAGATGCGGGAGCTCGTCCACGCTTTCGCCGCCGGGCTGTCGGCGATGGGGCTCGCCCGGGGCGAGCGCGCGGCCCTCATCTCGGAAGGCCGCGGCGACTGGCTGATGAGCGAACTCGGCATCCTGTACAACGGCGCCGTCGACGTGCCCATCTCGGTCAAGGTGGACGAGCTCGCGGACCTCAGGTTCAGGCTGGCCCACTCCGGCTGCCGGCTGGCCATCGTCTCCGGCCCGCAGGCCAGGAAGATCCGGCTGGTCAAGAAGGACCTGCCCGAGCTCCAGAAAACGATCATCCTGGACGAGATGCCGTTCCTGGAGGCCGACGAGATCTCCGCCGCCGCCGTCCTGGGCGAGGGCCGGGAGCGCCTGCGGACACGTCAGCCCGAATTCGAGGCGGCCTGGAGATCCGTCAAGGAAAGCGAGGCCGCCAACATCTGCTACACCTCCGGGACGACGGCCGACCCCAAGGGCATCATCCTGACCCACCGGAACTACACGGCCAACGTGGAGCAGGCCCTGGCCCTCTGCCCCGTCCGCGAGGACTCGCTGACGCTGGCCATCCTGCCGTGGGACCACGCCTTCGCCCATACCGTCTGCATCTACGCCTTCATCAAGAACGGCAGTTCCGTGGCCTCCGTCGAGCTCGGCCGCACGCCGATGGAAACGCTTAAGAACATTCCGCGGAACATCAAGGAGATCCGGCCGACCGTCCTGATGAGCGTCCCCGCGCTGGCCAAGAGCTTCCGGAAGGCCATCGAAAAAGGCGTGCGCGACAAGGGCGCGGCGGCGGAGGCCCTCTTCGCCAGGGCCCTGAAGCAGGCCTACCGCTACAACGCCGAGGGCTGGAACAAGGGCCGCGGACTCAGGCTGCTCCGCAAGCCCGTCATACGCCTCTATGACGCGCTGCTCTTCAAGAAGATCCGGGACAATTTCGGCGGCCGACTGGAATTCTTTGTCGGCGGCGGCGCCCTGCTCGATATCGAGCTCCAGCGCTTTTTCTACGCCGTCGGCATCCCCATGTTCCAAGGCTACGGCCTGACCGAGGCGGCGCCCGTCATCTCGGCCAACTGCCCCGCGGCCCACAAGCTGGGCTCGTCCGGCCGCGTCGTGCCCGACCTCGACATCCGGATCTGCGACGACGCGGGCCATCCCCTCCCGGCCGGCGAAAAGGGCGAGATCGTCATCCGCGGCGAGAACGTCATGGCCGGCTACTGGAAGAACGAGAAGGCCACCGGCGAGGCCCTGCGCGGCGGCTGGCTCTACACGGGCGACATCGGCTATCTCGACGAAGACGGCTTCCTCTACGTCCTGGGCCGGATGAAAAGCCTTCTGATCGCCAACGACGGCGAGAAATACAGCCCCGAGGTCATCGAGGAAGCCGTCACGGACCGCTCCCCTTACATCGAGCAGTTCATGCTCTACAACAACCAGTCGCCCTATACCGTCGCCCTGCTCGTCCCCAACCGCGAGGCGATCTGCCGCCGGCTCAAGGAGAAGGGGCTGTCCGTCCGGACGCCGGAAGGGCAGGAGGCGGCGCTCAGGCTTCTCGACGGCGAGATCGGCGCCTTCCGCGAGGGCGGGGAGCTCGGCGGCCTGTTTCCCGGCCGCTGGCTGCCCTCCGCCGTGGCCGTGCTCGGCGAAGGCTTCACCGAGCAGAACGGCCTGCTCAATTCGACGCTGAAGATGGTCCGCGGCAAGATCGCCGACTACTACCGGGACCGGGTCGACGGCCTCTTCGCGGCCGAGGCCCGGGACATCGTCAATCCCGGCAACAGGACAATCGTCGGCCGCTTCGAATAGGGTTCCTCCCGGTTGACAGGGCGGCTTCAATTAATGTATGTAGAATCAAAAACCATGGAGGCTTTATGAGCGTCAAGTTCCGGCTCGGTGCCATGATGTTTCTCCAGTACGCCATCTGGGGCTCCTGGATGCCGGTGCTTTCGGCCTTTCTCCAGAACAACCTTGGCTTCAACGGCGTTCAGACAAGTCTCATCTACAGCCTGCTGCCCCTCGCCACCATCATCTCCCCGTTCGTCGGCGGCCAGTTCGCCGACCGCTGGTTCCCGACCCAGAAAGTCATCGCCGTCCTGCAACTCGTCGGCGGCGTCGTCCTCATCTCCATCGCCAACGTCACGGCCTTCGCGCCGATGATGTGGCTGATGCTTCTTTATTCGCTGATCTACGCCCCGACCCTGGCGCTGACCAACTCCATCGCCTTCGTCAACCTGAAGAGCTCGGAGAAGGAATTCGGCGCCATCCGCGTCTGGGGGACGATCGGCTGGATCGCCGCCGGCCTGGCGCTGACCGCTTGGCGGACCCTGGCCCCGTCGCCCGAAGGGGTCGCCATGAAGGGAGACGCGCTCCTGCTGGCCGGGATCTTCTCGCTCGTCATGGGCGTCCTGTCCTTCGGCCTGCCCCACACGCCGCCACGGAAGGAAGGCGCCAAGCCGTGGGCTTTCTTCGAGGCCCTCAAGATGTTCAAGGACCGGAACTTCGCCATCTTTTCAGCCATCTGCTTCGTCGTTGCCACGGAGCTCTGGTTCTACTACATCCTGACGGCGCCCTTCCTGACCTCGGCGGCCATCGGCTTGAGCCAGAAGTATGTTTCCGCGGTCATGGCCATCGCCCAGGTTGCCGAGATCTCCGTCATGGCCTTCCTTCTTTCGCGGGCCCTTCGGAAGTACGGCATGCGGAGGACTATGACCCTGGGCATCGTGGCCTGGCCCCTTCGATACATCATCTTCGTCATCGGCGCGCCGTCGTGGCTGGTCATCGCCTCGCTCGCCCTGCACGGCTTCTGTTACGTCTTCTTCTTCACGGCGGCCTACATCTATGTCGACACGATCGCGCCCAAGGACGTCCGGAATTCCGCCCAAGGACTGATCGCCATGATCATCCTCGGCGTCGGGAGCTACCTCGGCAGCCTGTTTGTGGGCTGGATCCAGACGCTGTTCACATCGACCACGGTCGACGCCGCCGGCCTGGTCGTCAAGACCATCGACTGGCGGGGGATCTTTCTCGTGCCGACGGCCCTGACGCTCGTCTGCCTCGCCGTCTTCCTGGCGCTCTTCCGGGAGAAGAAGCAGGCCCCCGCGGCGGAAACGGCCGCCTGAGAAAAGAGCCGCGGCGTCGCGGCGGACATATGATCAGGGACGCGGAGGACGGGCCTCCGCCGGCCTGACGGGAAGAGACCCGGACGGCCGTCTGCCGCGAGCGTCGTACGCTTGGAGACATGGAGGATATGATCATGAAAAAGAATAAGACGAAACTCGGCATCGGTTTCGTCGGCGGCGGGTTCATCACCCGCTTCCATCTCAGGTCCTGGATCGGCGTCCGCGACGCCGACGTCGTCGGCATCGTCGATGTCGACCAGAACAAGGCCCGGGAAGCGGCGGCCCTGGCGAGAAGCCTGCGCCTCGGCGAGACCCGCGTCTACAAGTCGCTGACGGCCATGGTCGCCGATCCCGCGATCGACGCGATCTGGATCTGTTCGCCGAACTTCACGCGCCTCGAGGTCATGGACGAAATCGCCCAGGCCGTGATCAAGGGCAAGGGCGAGCTCATCGGCGTCGCCTGCGAGAAGCCCCTCGGCCGGAACGTCGGCGAAGCCAAGGCCATGCTGACCCTGGCCCGCAAGGCCAAGCTCCTCGACGGCTACCTGGAAAACCAGGTCTTCTCGCCCGGCGTCGTCCGCGGCAAGGACATCGTCTGGGCACGCGGCGCCAGCCTCTGCGGCCCGCCCTTCCTGGCCCGAGCCGCCGAAGAGCACGGCGGCCCGCACATGCCCTGGTTCTGGGAGGGCACGCTCCAGGGCGGCGGCGTCCTCAACGATATGATGTGCCACTCCGTCGAGGAGGCCCGCTTCATGCTCACGCCGCCCGGCGCCCCCAGGAACTCGATCAAGCCGGTCAAGATCACGGCCTACGCCTCCTGCCTCAAATGGCAGGAGCCGAAGTACGCCAAAATCCTCGCCGCGAACAGCGGCGGCAAGACGGACTATCTGAAGCGCCCCGCCGAGGACTTCGCCCGCTCCCTCATCGAGTACAGGGATGCGGCGGGCAGGCCCCTCGTCGTCGAGACGACGACGTCGTGGTGCTACATCGGCGCCGGCCTGCGGCTGTCCATGGAACTCCTCGGCCCCGAATACTCGCTGGCCATCAACACGCTCGACTCCGGGCTCAAGATCTTCTTCAGCCGCAACGTCCGGGGCGCGGCCGGCGAGGACCTCGTCGAAAAGCAGAACGCCGAGGTCGGCCTCATGCCCGTCGTGACCTCCGAGGAGACCGAATACGGCTACACGGCCGAGAACCGCCACATGGTCCGGGCGTTTCTCGCCGGCCAGAGGCCCGAGGAGAACTTCAGCGACGGCCTCAACGTCACCGAGCTGCTGATGGCCGCCTACATGAGCGCCGAGCAGGACCGGACCATCCCCTTCCCTCCCCCCGGCCTCGAGACGTTCATCCCGGCCGTGGCCCAGGGCAAGTGGAATCCCAGAAAGAAAGGATAAGGAGTCGCCATGAAAAAATTCGCCGCGTTCGCCCTCATCGCTTTCGCCGCTGTTTCCTTGGCCCCGGCCGCCGAGGCCGGGAGCCGACAGACCTCGGTGGCGCCGCTGCCGCAGGACATCGTCAATCAAGTGAAGAACGAAAAATATCAGGACGTCCGGATCAAGCCCTTTCCCTTCGCCGTCCAGTGCTGGACGTACCGGAAGTACAGCTTTTTCGAAACGGTGGACAAGGTCAAGGCCCTGGGGATCAAGTACCTCCAGGCGTTCCCTGGCCAGCCTCTCGGCAACGGCGAGGCCAAGGCCGTCTTCGACCACGACATGAGCGAAGCGGCCATGAAGGCCGCCAAGGACAAGCTCCGGGAGGCCGGGCTCACTCTCGTCGCCTACGGCGTCGTCGACATCGGCACGACCGAGGCGTCCATGAGGAAGGTTTTCGATTTCGCCAAGAAGATGGGCATCCCGACCGTCGCCTGCGAGCCCAAGGACGACGATTTCACCCTCCTCGAAAAGCTGGTCAAGGAATACGATCTCCGGATCGCCATCCACAACCATCCCCTGCCCAGCAAGTACGCCCTGCCGCAGACGGCCTTCGATCACCTCAAGGGCCGCGACGCGCGGATCGGCGTCTGCGCCGACACGGGCCACTGGATGCGCTGCGGCCTGAATCCGCTCGAATGCCTGCGCCTTCTCCAGGGCCGCGTCGTCGACCTCCACCTCAAGGACCGGACAGATTTCGGCACCGGCCCGACGGCCGAGGACGTCGCCTGGGGCTCGGGCAAGGCAAACATCAGGGACATCCTGGCCGAGATGACCCTCCAGGATTTCGGCGGCTGCCTGACGATGGAGTACGAGAACGAGAAGGAAGTCGCGACGCCCGAGCCGGCCATCCGGAAGAGCCTGGAGTTCGTGAAGAAAGTGACTTATTTCGATGGCTACGACCAGATCCTCAAGCGATCCAACGGGTCTTATGAAAAGCACGGCTGGAACCATTACGGCCCCGGTTATTTCGAGCTCGACGCGGAGACCGGCGTCCTGAAATCGCAGGGCGGCATGGGTCTCCTCTGGTACAGCGTCAGGAAGTACGGCGATTTCGTCCTCGAGCTGGACTTCAAGTGCTCCAAGAAGGAGACCAACTCGGGCGTCTTCCTGCGCGTGCCCGAGATGCCGGCGAGCGACGATTACATCTATCATTCCTTCGAGATCCAGATCGACGACGCCTCCCAGGGCATCCACGCGACCGGAGCCGCCTATGACGCCGAAGCGCCGAAAGCGCTCGCTTCCAAGCCCATCGGCGAATGGAACCATTACAAGATCACCTTCAAGGGGAAGAGGCTCCAGGTCGAGCTCAACGGCGTTCCCGTCCTGGATTGGACGGCCGAGCCGCGCGGTAAGGTCAAGGACTTCGCCGCCGCGGGCTACGTCGGGCTCCAGAACCACGACAGCCTGTCGCCGGTCTATTTCAAGGATATTTTCGTCAAGGCGCTGTAAGATCCGCGGGATAAGAAAAGAGAAAGTGCTCCCTTCGTCTTAAAAAGCAGAGGGCGATGAAGATCAGGTACCTCGACGGCAAGCGGCTCTACTACGCCTTCCTGGCCGGCAGCCGGGCCGTCATCCGCGACCAGCACGTCCTCAACAGAATCAACGTCTTTCCGGTGCCGGACGCCGACACGGGCACCAACCTGGCCACGACCATGCGGGCCATCGCCGCGCGGGCCAGGGCTTTCCGCTCGGCCGAACTCACCCTCGGCTCCCTGGCCGACGCCGCCATCACCGGAGCCCGCGGCAATTCCGGCATCATCTTCGCCCAGTTCGTCTACGGCTTCAGCCGCGAGGCCCGGAACGAGACGCGGCTCACGCCGAAGCGGTTCGCCGAGCTGGCCCGGCGGGCCGTTCAATACGCCCGCCAGTCCCTCGTGGCGCCCGTCGAAGGGACGATGATCACGCTGCTCCACGACTGGGCCGAGGCCGTCTATGAGCAGCGCCTGAAGATGACCGACTTCGCCGAGCTCCTGTCCTATTCCCTGCGCATCGCCGAGAAATCGCTCCGCGAGACCCCCGAAAAGCTGGACGTCCTGGCCAAGGCCGGCGTCGTGGACGCCGGGGCCAAGGGCTTCTTCGATTTCCTCGAGGGCATCGTCCAGTTCATCCGGAAGGGGAAAATCAAGGGACTGATCGAAGCCGAGACCGCCCCCCTGCCCGCCCCGGTGGAAGGATTCAAGGCCCAGGCCAGGGTGACGCGCCGGTACTGCTCCGAAGCCCTCCTCACCGGCAATGATATCGATCTCGAGGCCGTCCGGGCCGCCGTCCGGGCCGCGGGGGAATCGGCCGTCATCGCCGGCTCGCACACCAAGGTCCGCCTTCACGTCCATACGGACTCGCCGGCCGACCTCTTCGCCGCCGCCTCCGAGCTTGGGACGATCACGGAGATCAAGGCCGAGGACATGCTCCGGCAGTACGAGGCCGCCCACCAACGGAAGGCTCCGATCGCCGTGGTGACGGACTCGGCCTGCGACCTGCCGCGCGAACTCCTGGACGACCACCAGATCCATCTCATCCCCTTCACCCTGTCGGTCGGAGAGAGCATCTTCCTCGATAAGCTGACGAGCACTCCGGATCGGTTTTACACGCTCCAGAAGAAGACCCGCGAAACGCCGAAGACCGCCCAGCCCTCCCAGGCGGCGGTCGGAGGCCTCCTCGAATTCCTGGCCGCGCATTATGACCGGGTCCTGGCCGTCACCGTCTCCGGCAACCTCACCGGCCTCCACGGACAGGCCCTGGCCGCCGCGGAAAAGCTGGGAGGGGACAAGGTTGAGGTCGTCGATTCCCGGCACGTCTCCGGGTCGCAGGGGCTCGTCGTTCTTCGGGCGGCCGAGGCCGTCCGCGCGGGCCTCCCCATCGAAGAGATCGCCGTGAAAGCCCGCGAGTGGGCGGCCAGGACGAGGCTGTGGGTTGATGTCCGAACGCTGAAATACCTGGTCCGCGGCGGCCGGGTCAGCCCGCTCAAGGGCTTCCTGGCGGGGCTCCTCAACGTCAAGCCCATCATCACGCTCAACGAAGAGGGCCGCACCGAGTTCCTGGGGAAGTCCTTCAGCCGGCGCGGCAACATGAAGAAGATCCTCGGTCTGATCCGCCGCGAAGCCGCCGGCCGGAAGGTCTGGAATTTCGCCGTCGTCCACGCCCACAGTCCCTACCGCGCCCTGCGCTACGCGGAGGAGATGGCGGAATTCCTCGGCCGGAAGCCGGCCTTCATCATGGACGTCTCCCCCGTCATCGGCGTCCACTGCGGCCCGGGCGCCGTAGGCGTCTGCCTGATGTTCGACTGAGCGCCTAGAATCCCGGGCTGATGTAGAACTGGAGGTGCCAGCCTCTTTCCGGGCGCTGGATGGGGTAGACGTAATTGATCCCCATGACCAGCATGCCGAAGAAGTTGGTCCGGATGCCGACGCCCGTGCTCGTGACCGGTTTTCTATTCCCGCCCGCGAACCAGGGCTTGACGTCCTCATCCGTATACCCGTATATATACGGACCCCACCAGTTTCCCGGATGGTCGGCCCAGGCCAGGCCGGCGTCGTAGAAGCCGTAGAACTCGAGCGGCCAGGCGCCGAAATAGCCCTTGCCGATGCCGAGGAGCCTGAGGATCGGGAAGCGCAGCTCGACGTTGGCGACGATCATCTTGTTGCCGAAGAGCCGGTAGTAGTCGAATTGATTGTCGCTGTTGAACGATTCGTAGCCCCGGACGAGGTCCCAGTAGGCCAGGTACAACGGATAGAACCGGTCGTCCGCGGAGTCCTTGCCGTACCGTCCCAGGTGCATGGCCCGGAAGGCCAGGGTGAACGGCTTGACCGGGATGATGTATTTCCGGAAATCGGCCGAAACGGTCGTGAACGTGACGCTGCCGATGGACTGGGACACGCCCACGCCGTAGCTCTGGCCGATGATGGGACTCGTCGCCCCGAAAATACCGGTGTCGTAGTACATGGCGCCCGTCACGTAGCCGTAGTTGAGAGGGTCCGCGGCCGGGGGATGGCTTTTGCTGTAGTAGATCTCGTATCCGGAGTACATCCCATAGGCCCGCGTGTAGAGGGTCTCGTTGAACCCGATGTGGCGGAAGCCGCCGGTCAATTCCACGCGCTGGGCGGACGTCAGCGGGTAGGAAGCGAAGGCCGATAAATCGTAGTTGATGATGCGGTAGATGTCCTCGATCTCGACGTAGGCCGGCTCGCCGTACGTCGTCTCGTCGTAGTAATAAGAATAGTACGGATAGGGATAGACGATCCTCTGGAGGGCGGCGCCCCAGTTGAAGCGGTTCTCGGTGTTGAGATAGGCCACGGCTCCGGAGGTATCGATGATCGAGGGACCCGTGATCGCCGTGGTGATGACCGTGTGCTGGCCGAGCATGTCGCTCCAGAACGCGGAGATGCCGCCGGCGCCGTATGTCCCGTACCTGTCGACGCCGATGGCCAGCGTGGGCGGCGTGACGTAATCCAGGGTCAGTTTCGACTTGTAGGGCGAAACGGCGAAATTCGTGTCTTTGGGCAGGCCGAACAGTGGATTCTTGAGCAGCCCGACGAGAGAGCCCTCGGACTGCGCCCGCGGCGGCAGGAGGGACGGATTCCTGTCGAACTGGGACAGGAAGGTCTGGCCTTCCAGTACGGCCGGGTCGGAGACCGCCGAGATCGAGTAGGCCTTGCCGTCGTACGTGCTGATGAGGATCCGGCCGCTTCCGTCCAGGGTGATCGCCGGGCTCAGCTCGGTGATGCCGCTGATGCCCGTGTACAGGTTCGTCAGTTCGAAGATATTCCCGGAAGCGAGGTCGATCCGGTAGAGGTCGGTCTTGCCGTTCTGATCGGACAGGAAGCAGAGCCCCTTGGAGTCGGCCGTCCAGTGGGGATCGATGTTCTTGCCGTTGGGGAAGCCGAGGACCTTCTGGATCTGGCCCGACTCGACGTCCATGAGGGCCAGCTCATAATGCCCGATGTCGACCCACTCGAGGTTCGTCGAGAACCGCTCGGTCACGAAGGCGATCTTGCGGCCGTCGGGCGACCAGGCGGGCTGGACGTCGCCGTAGGCGTCGCGGGTCATCTGCTTCAGGATGTTGTGCTCGACGTCGTAGATGAAGATGTCGGTGACGCCGCCGGCCAGGGCCGAGAAGGCGACGTACCGGCCGTCCGGCGACCAGCACGGGCTGAGGATCTCGCCCAGCTCGTTGAACGGGATCTCCTTTTCGATTTTGCCGCCTTTCTTCATGTCGAAGAAGGTCAGCACGGGCCGGCCGTGCGTGACGCCGCCCAGGACGAACCTCTCGCCCTTGGCGTCCCAGGAGCCGGCCGAGCGGATGAACTGGATGCTCTCGAAATGGGGATCGAGGGCCGTCGAGACGAGCTTCTTCTTGACCTCGCCCGTCTGGGCGTCCGCCAGATACATGTCGATGGAGAACAGGTCCCGGCTGGACATGAAGACCATCTGCTTTCCGTCCGGACTGACGGAGGGCGAGATGTTGTAGGCGTTGTCCTCAGTCCCCTTGACGATGACCTTGGCGACCTTGTCCGTCGCCTGGGTCTTGTCGAGCAGGGGCGAGTAGGCGTCGCGCATGGCCTTCTGCCAGTCGGCGGACAGCTGCTTGATCTTGGTGCCGAGGACGCTCTCGAGGATGACCTCGTAATCGCCGGCCTTGCCGACGGACTTCATCATCTTGCCGATGACCTCGTCGCCCCAACGCCCGCTGATGTAGGCCCAGACGGCCTGGCCCCAGCGGTAGGGGAAATATTTGTAGGAGTCGTCGAGCTTGTTGAGGGCCGGGATATCCTTGCGCCGGACGGCGTCGCGCATCCACATCGCGGTGTTGGGGTCCGAGGGGCCGAGGGAAAGATATTCGGCCATGCCCTCGATGAACCAGAGGGGGATCCGCAGGCTCTGCTCGGTCGCCCGGGCGGCGTCCGAGTGCCCCTGGGCCATGATGTCGTACTGGAAGGCATGGACGAGCTCGTGGCCGATGACGTGGTCGGTTTCATACAGCGAGGCGCCGTAGGGAAGGACGACCCTGCGCTTGAACGACTCCGTGACGCCGCCGGTCCCCTCCCCCATGATCTCCGAGATGACGGTCGTCTGCTGGAACTGGGGGCTGCTGCCGTAGAGGATGAGCGGCTGGCGCGTCTTCATCTCGTAGTTGAACATCCGCGACAGTCGCGCGTACCACCTCTCGGCCATGAGCCCGGCGAGCTTGACGGTCTGCTCGTCCTCCAAATAGAAATAGAGGTCGAAATGCCGCGTCTTCATGACCTTGAAGTTGAACTTCTGGTACTGGACCTTGTTCCGGCCGTAATACTGCGCCGCGAGCCGCGGGGCCAAGGCGCCGACCGCAAGGACCAGGAGAGAAATGATCACGAGGCGTTTTGGGAAAGCAGGCATCCGCATGGGCGTCCTCCTTTTTATAATGTTATTGTAGCTGATACGGGGAAGGATGGGAAATGTCCCCCTCGACGAGGGTTCCGGCGAGTCCATAGGTCGAAAGTTCCTTTCGACCCCTTTCCGTGTTTTATTTTAGCCAATCCCCGTAAGATTGTCCAGACCATTTCTTCTTATCCAAACGCGAGGTCGGCGGATTGCGATGCACGGCGCCCGATTTTTTCCGCGGCCGGCCTCCTCTCTACGCCGCGCCGGCGGCCCCGATTTCCGGAAGATTTCCTGCCGTTGACTCAGAGCCGGCAAATCAAGTAATATGCCTGAGGTTTCAGATGACAGCGCATATTCTGATCGTCCTGGCCGTCATGGCGGGCGCCTACGCCTTGGTCAAAGCGAAGGGCCTGTCGATCGAGTTGAGCATGTTCGCCGCGGCCCTGGCCGGCGGCATCGCCGGCGCCGTCTTCGCCACGCCTCCGGCGGCCGACCTCGGCCGGCACTTGGTCGAAGGCGCGTTCACCTACCTCGACGTCATCCTCGTCTTTTTCACCGCTACCCTGTTCATGGCCATTGTCGACGGATCGGGCGGCGTCACCTATGTCGTCCGGGCGACGATGCGCGCCTTCGCCCGCCGCCGGGCCCTGGCCCTCCTCGTCCTGATGTTCATCGTTCTCGTGCCGGGCGCCCTGACCGGGGCGGGCAGCGTCTCGCTCCTCGTCGTCGGAGCACCCGTCGCGCTGGCCCTCGGCCAGCTCGGCATCCCGAAGAAGCGGGTCGCGGCCATCCTCTTCATCCTGGCTGGGCTGAGCGCCGCGGCCCCGCCCGTGAACATTTGGGCCATGGTCCTGTGCGCGGGCACGGCCATTCCGTACGTCGGTTTCGAGCTCGTCCTGGGACTGCCGTGCCTCCTCCTCGGGACTTTTGCCATCTTCCTGCTCGGTTGGAAGAAGGACCCTCTGGCCGCGGGCGAATCGGGGGAGCTGCCCCAGGCGCCGTCCGGGATGACATGGTGGCGCGTGCTGATTCCATTCGTCGTCTTCTTCGGCCTGGTCGCCGCCGGCCGCATCTGGCCCTTCGCCACGCCCATCCTGGGCCTGGCCCTGGAGTTCGCGGTCAGCGCCGTCGCCGCCGTGCTGCTGAGCCCGCGCCGGCTTCCGCTCATGTCCCTGTCGCTCGACACGGTCCGCCGGCTCCTGCCCCTGCTCTCGACGATGGTCATCGTCGGCATGCTCCAGCAGGTCATGACGGCGACCGGCGTCCGCGGCCTTCTCTCGTTCGCCGTCATCTCGGCTCCCTTCGTCCTCCTGCTCATCCTCCTGCCGATCATCATTCCCATCTCCGAGGGCGTGCTGACCTACGGCGGCGCGGCCATCATCGGCATTCCCCTGGTCTGGTTCCTGGATTCCATCGGCTACCACGCGACCGTCGTCATCGCCGGCCTGAGCCTGCTCTGGCCGCTCGGCGACGGCCTGCCGCCGACCGCCCTCATCGGGCGGCTGAGCGTCATGGTCTCCGGATACCGCGGTACATACAAGGACTTTCTGAAATCGACGTGGATCCCCTGGCTGGTCATCACGGCCGCCGGCATGCTGATGATCATTTTCAGCGCCAAGCTGGCGTTCCTCGTCCGGTGGAGCATGTGATGCGCTTGGTACCGGACTCGCGCGGGAGGTCGACATGTCGCTGGTGATGGTCGCCTATTATGTGATCTGCGCTTTTCTCCTCGTCCTCCTCGCCTGGAACTTCGTCAAGGAAAAGAAGAGCCCGGACAACCTCGTGCTCTACCTCCTGGTCATGATCCCCATCCTGCTGAGGCTCCTCCGGGTGAAATAGGCGGCTGCGATGAAGCGCGAAAAATTCCTGAAAATCCTGTTCACGGCGGCGGCGCTCGCCCTGGTCGTCTGGGGAGGCCTGCCGCTCTATCGCCACCGCCATTTCGACATGGCCGTCGTCAAGGGCCCGGGCGTGACCCGCGTCTTCCGCCTGAGCGATTATTCGCCCCGTCTCAAGGGAACCATGGCCGACACGACCGTCTTCGTTCTCGAGGGCAAGGAGCCCGGCGGAAAGGCCATTCTCTTCGGCGATACGCACTCGAACGAGCCCGAGGGCATGCTGGCCTCGCTCTTGTACATTGAAAAGGCCGTCGTCGAAAAGGGAACGCTCTACGTCATCCCCTTCTTCAACAACAGCGGCAGCAGAAACACCCGCGCCGGCGACGGATATCCCCTCTACTTCGACGTCCCCACGGACTGGGGGTCGCTGCGGGTCCGGATGGGCAACCGCGACGCCTCGCCCCTCGACCAATGGCCCGACCCCGACGTCTACATCCATTATCCCGACAGACAGATGCTTTCCTATATCGACGTCCGGAATGTCAACCGGACCTGGCCGGGCCGCCCCGACGGGCCGCTGATGGAGCGCGTCACCTACGGCGCCATGGAGATCATGCGCCGGGAGAAGATCGACGTGGCCGTGGACATGCACGGCGCCGAGACCATGTTCCCGGTGACCAACTGCATCGTGGCGCCCGAGAAGTCGGTCAAGATCGCCACCCTGGCGGCCATGACCGTCAAGGCCCGGGAGGGATTCGAGAACCACGTCGAGCCTTCGCCCGTCGGCTTCCGCGGCCTGTCCCACCGGGAGATCGGCGACTATGCCGCGACCCTGCCCTTCCTTCTCGAGGCCCCCATCCCCTTCCTTGACCAGCCGACGGGGCCGAAAACCACCAAGCTCCTTCTCGACGGCAAAGATCCCTTCCTGCTGAGATTGTCCCGGGCGAAAAAGCTCTTCGTCCCGTACGACGTCTCCGGCTGGCCGCTGGAGAAGCGGGTTGGACAGCATTCGTCGGTGACCCAGGAAATTTTCCGCCAGTTCTCGAAGAAGTTCCCGGACAGAGCCATCGTCATCCGGGACGTCCCCCGCTACGCCGATCTCGTCAAGAACGGCGTCGGGCACTATTTCCTGAATCCGAACCAGGCCGGCCCCAAGAATATCGTCATGAACTGATACAATTCCAAATTTCATCCCCGGGAGGTACCCCCTATGCTCCTGAGCAAGAAAACGATCGTCACCGTGGTCCTCGTGACCGTCCTCGTCCTCTCCGGCGCCGCCTTCTTTTCTTCCCGCCCGCCGAAAGCTGAGCCGGCGGCCGCCGGCGACCAGCTCGAGAACTGCACGGTCATCATGGTCGGCAAGGACGCCTCGACCGACGGCTCCGTCATGAGCACCCACGCCGCCGACTGCGGCATGTGCGACTTCACCTGGCGCCACGTCCCCGCGGCCAACCATAAGCCGACGGAGAAGCGGCGGCTCTACAACATCGACCAGATCCGGACCTGGCCCCCCTCCGAAGGGGGCAAGTGGGCCGCGGTCCTCAAGGACCCGACCAAGGTCGAGATTCCCCAGCCCGCCCACACCTACGGCTACCATCACTCCATCTTCGGCTACATGAACGACCAGCAGCTGGCCATCGGCGAGTCGACGATCGGCAACGTCCGCAAGATCGGCAACTCGACGCCGACGCCGGCCACGAACATCAGCATGCTGACGCTCCTGGCCATGGAGCGCTGCCGGACGGCCCGCGAGGCCATCAAGCTCATGGGCTCGCTGGCCGAGCGCTACGGCTATGGCTATCACGACGGCGGCGAGATGCTGGCCGTCTCCGACCCGAAGGAGATCTGGGTCTTCGAGATCATGCCCGTCGGCGCCCTGTGGACGCCCGAGTCCGGCAAGCCCGGCGCGGTCTGGGCCGCCCAGCGCGTCCCCGACGACCACGTCGCCGTCTGCACCAACGAATCGATCATCGGCGAACTCGACCTGGCCAACGCGGATTACTTTATGGCCTCGCCGAACGTCGTCTCCTGCGCCGTCGAAGCCGGGCTCTACGACCCGAAGAGCGGCCAGCCCTTCAGCTGGAAGAAGGCCTATTCGCCGACCGAGGGCAGCACCGTGAGCACGGGCGGGCGCCGCTCGCGCACCTGGCGCTTCTATGACCTCGTCGCCCCCGCCAGGAAGTTCAGCCCCGAGACGCCCAACATGGACTTCCCATTCTCCGTCAAGCCCGATAAGAAGCTGTCCGCCGAGGACGTCATGGCCCTGACCCGCGACAAGTCCCAGGGCACCCCCCTGGACCCGATCCGCGGCCTGCGCGGCGGCCCCTTCCAGAATCCGAATTATTATAAGGGAACGCGCCTGATCAGCGTTTCCAACGTCGAATACACAACGTTGACCCAATGCCGCTCGTGGCTGCCCGACATCATCGGCGGCATCGTCTGGGTGGCCCTCGGCGCCCAGGACACGTCCTGCTACATCCCCTTCTACGCCGGCGTCACGGACATTCCCAAGTCCTTTTCGGTCGGCGACCACTGGATCCTCAACCGCGACGCCGCGCGCTGGGCCTTCGATTACGTCGATTTCCACACCCAGGCGGCCTACAACGCGGCCATCGTCGACGTCAAGGAAGCCCAGAAGAAATGGGAGGGCGGGGCCCTGGCCGCCGTTTCAGAGACGGATGCCAAAGCTCAGGAACTGTTCCGCAAGAGCCCAAAGAAGGCTTCGCGCTTCCTGACGGGCTATTGCCTGACGAACGCGCAGAACGTCATCGCCGCCTGGTGGAAGCTGGGCGACGACCTGTGGGTGAAATACAACCATCTCGCCGGGTACACTCCGGGAAACAGGGGCATCAAACGCATGCCCACTCCGCCCTGGTGGAACAAGGCCGTCAAGGCCTTCGACGTCGTGACGGAAACCGAAGGCAACAAGTGATCCAAGGAGAACCCAGATGACACGCCGAAAAATCCCGGCCCTGGCCGGAATCCTCATCCTCTTCGTTTTCCTGGCCGGCGCGCTGGTCGGCCAGAAGTCCGAGGCGCCGGCGAGGGAGGCGGATGACCTGCTCGCCGCCCGCGACGCCTGCACCTCCATCCTCGTGGGCAAGGACGCCTCGGCCGACGGGTCGGTCATGACCACGCACACCTGCGACTGCGGCGCGTGTGACTGGACCTGGCGCCACGTGCCTCCGGCCGACCACAAGCCCGGCTCCGTGCGCCGCATCCTCCACATCTCGCAATACCAGACCTGGCCGCCCTCGCAGGGCCTCAAGTGGGACCTGGTCAAGAAGGACTACGCCGGCTACGACATCCCCGAGGTCCCGCACACCTACGGGTACCACCACGGCATGTTCGGCTACATGAACGATCAGCAGGTGGCCATCGGCGAATCGTCCATCGGCAACCAGCCCAAGATGGCGAATTCCACGCCGTCGGCCGGCATGGACCTGACCACCCTGACCCTGATCGCCATGGAACGGGCCAAGACGGCCCGCGAGGCCATCCAGGTCATGGGCAGCCTGGCCGAGAAGTACGGCTACGGCTTCCATGACGAGGGCGAGATGCTGGCCGTCTCCGACCCGAACGAGGCCTGGCTGTTCGAAATCATGCCCGTCGGGCCGCTGTGGACCCCCAAGAGCGGCAAGCCCGGGGCCGTCTGGTGCGCCGAGCGCGTGCCCGACGACCAGGTCAGCGTCTGCCCCAACGAGTCCCGGATCGGCGAGATAGACCTGGCCAACAAGGACTTCTTCATGGCCTCGCCGAACGTCGTCTCCCAGGCCGTGGACATGGGCTTTTTCGATCCCAAGAGCGGCAAGCCCTTCAACTGGAAAAAGGCCTACTCTCCCCAGCCGGGCAGCGCCGCCAGCACGAACGGTCGGATCCAGCGCCTGTGGCGTTTCTTCAATGTCGTCGCCCCCTCCATGAACCTCAAGCCCGAGACGGCCAACATGGATCTCCCCTTCTCGGTCAAACCCGACCGCAAGCTCTCCCTGCAGGACGTCATGGAAATCACGCGGGACCGCAGCTACGGGACGCCCTTCGACCCGGTCCAGGGCATCCGCGGCGGGCCGTTCAAGAACCCCAATTATTACCGCCAGACCCGCGTCATCGACGACGCCCGGGCCGAATACACCACGGTCACGCAGTGCCGAGCATCCCTGCCGGGCCCCATCGGCGGCATCGTCTGGATCTCCTTCGGCTCCCAGGACACCGCCTGCTATATGCCGTTTTACGCCGGTGTGACGGAGCTGCCGAGGTCCTTCGCCGTCGGCGACCACTGGGTCTTCAACCGGGATTCGGCCCGCTGGGCCTTCGACTACACGGACTTCCACGTCCAGGTGGTCTATTCCGAGGCCATCAAGGACGTCCTGGCGGCCCAGGAAAAATACGAGCGTGGGGCGATCGCCCGCATCCCCGAGATCGACAAGCAGGCCCTGGCCCTCTACAAGAAGAAACCGGCCGAGGCGACCCGCTTCCTGACCGGCTTCTGCCTGAACAACGCCAAGACGGTCGTGGACGCCTGGTGGAAGCTCGGCGACGACCTGCTGGTCAAATACCACCACCTCTTCCTCTACGATACGGAGAAGCGGATCTATAAGCGCGGCCAGCCCGCCGCTCCCGACTGGTGGAAAAAGGCCGTCCGGATCTTCGACATCCTGATGGAGCCGGACAAGCAAGAAACGAGGCAAGGAGGAAGACCATGAAACATCCGTCGACAATCCTGATTCTCGCGGCCTGCGCCGCCCTCCTGACCGCCGGCGCCGCCGCCGGCCAGACCGTCCCCAAGGTCGGCCTGCCCGTCCTGACGACATCGGCCGGCCAGAGCACGGACGTCGAGACGCTCAACATCGTCATGGAGGAGGCCGGCATCAAGTACGATTACTGCGACGTGCCCACGGCGGACATGCTCCTGGCCGGCGTCGGCCTGGGCGGCCGGCAGTCCGGCCCGGGCTTCCACGTCGAGATCACCACGGACACGGCTAAGTTCCCGGCCGGAACGCCCTACAAGGCCGTCTTCATCGCCATCGGGGCGAGCCTGAAGGGCATGGGCGCCTCGGGCCTGACCCTCGACAGCGAGGAAGCCCGGCTCAAGAAGCTGTGCGAGATCTGCAAGCAGAAGAAGATCTTCATCATGGCCGTCCACATCGGCGGCGAGTCCAAGCGCGGCGCGGCCGGCAGCGACAACGAGCGGATGATCGACGCCGTCGCTCCCTACGCCGACTACCTCGTCGTCACCAAGGACAGCAACAAGGACGGCCGCTTCACCAAGATCTCCAAGGCCAGGAACATCCCCATGGCCGAGATCGAGTACGCCCTCGGCTTGGTCGATATCGTCAAGCAGGTCCTGCTCTAACGGAGGGCGATCGATATTTTTGCGCCGCGCCTGGCGCGGCCCGGGCCCGCCCGGAGGCCCGACCGGGAAGGAGACGATTTATGAAGCGGACACGCGCTTTCCCCTGCCTTTTCCTCGCCGTGATTCTGATCCTGGCCGCGGCCGCGCCGCCGGCCCCGGCGGCCCCCCGGGCCATTCCGATGGCCCGTTACCTGGCCTATGCCCGGGCCTCGGCCGACTGGGCCTACGCCCATACGGACGAGATCCTGGCCCAATGGAAAAAGACCTTTGATCCCCTCAACGTCTTCGGCTACCGGGCCCCCGGAGGCCTGCTGGAGACGGCCGTGATCTACGCCTACTTCTATGAGCGGGAGAAAAAGCCCGAGCTCGCCGAAAGGGCCAAGGCCATCCTCCTTTCTTACGGCGACTACCGCTCCATCTACCCGGAATCGTCCATCAAGCTCAGGGCGGATTACGCCGACGGCGTGCCGGCACTGACGGATTTCTTCTCCGTCATGAAGTACATCCGCGCCTACGACACCCTCCACCGTCTCGGCCGCTTCACGGCCGACGAGTCGAAGAAGGCCGAAGCCCTCATCGCCCAGAGCATGCGCTATCTGGTGCGGACCCAAGAGTGGGGGCCGATGAACCGTTCCGCCCTGCGGGCCGAGTCCCTGGCCTGGGCCGTGCGCGCCCTGCCCAACCACCCGGAAACGCCGAAGTGGGAGATGCAAAGACGGGCCCTGGGCGACGACAACTGGGCGCATTGGCAGATCGAGGACGCGACCATCTACCACGGCGTCTGGCTCTATTCGATGCTCGGCTACGCCGACGCCCTGGGCAAGACGGACGAGCTCTTCAAGACGCCCGAAATGTCCTATTACGCGCAATATTACGCCCATCTCATGAGCCCGGCGGGCATGATCCCCGATTTCGGCGACGCCCATTGGACCTCGAACTGGACCCATTACCTGGTCTTCTTCGAGGCGGCCGCGGCCCGCCTGAAGCTCCCCTGCCTCAAATGGGCGGCGGAGACGATCGCCTCGAAGTTCATCGACTTCGCCAAGCCGACCAGCGTCGGGCTCGGCATCATGCTCCTCGACTGCTTCCGGTACGGCTCGGACGACGTCGCCCCCGCGCCGCCGGCCTCGCTGTCCGGCGAGGTCATGGAGGACATCGTCGGAAAAAAGATCGTCTTTCGCGACGGGTGGAATCCTCGCTCGACCTTCCTCCTGCTGAACTACCGGGACGAGGGCGACGGCGGCCTGAACTACCGCGACTACCTCCGCGACACCATCCCCGTCGAGGAAGAGAAGATGACCCACGGCCACGCCGACGAGAACAGCCTCGTCCTTCTCATGTCCGGGGGCTCCGTGCTGCTTCACGACGGCGGCTACCGCGATTATATGCCCTCGGGACCTTTCGGCGCCTACCGCCAGGACTATTTCCACAACCGTCTCTGCGTCCGGCCCGAGAAGATCTTCATGGGCCAGAAGCAGGGCGAGTACCGCTACAGCGTGCGCGACGCCGTCGTCTCCCAGGACCTGCTCGGCTTCCTGCGGAACGCCGGCTCCTACCGGCGCGCGAGGACCCAGAAGATCGATTTCCTGACCTTCTCCGACTTCGATTACAGCCGGACTCGGACCGTCGACGACGGCTGGGGTTATCAGTCGGACCGGGTCGTCGTCTACGTCAAGGATCCGGGCTTTTTCGTCGTCTTCGACATCCTCAAGTCTCTGCGAGAAGAGTATTTCACCATGGCCGGGCTCTGGCACACACAGAAGATCTACGCCCGCGGCGACCATTGGTACGACACCGGCTATGAAACGATCCAGACGGCGAGCCTGCCGACGGACCGCCGCCTGCTCATCGTCTTCCCGTCGACCGCGACGGCCATCGAGGGCGTCGAGCCGGAAAAGCGGCATTATCAGGACGAATGGCTGATCCATCAGACGAAATCGCGACATTTCGAGCTCGGCGGGACCGACGTCCTGGTGACCGTCCTCGTCGCGCATGGCGCGGCGGAGGACCCTCGGCCCTGGCTCGGCCGTGTCTCGCTCGCGCCCGCCGGCCGCGACGGCAAGGCGGCCGGGGTCCGGATCCTCTGCGGCGACAGGGAGATTCTCGTCGGCGTCAAGGCCGACCTGCGCATGGACATCAGCCGCGACTGGCGGCGCCCCCGCTACACGTACGACGCCGGCCGGATCGCGGTCGGGGATATCGAAACCAACGGCGATTTCGTCTTCGCCAGCCTGGCGGGGAAACGCCTGAATTACACGATCGTCAACCTGACCAAGGCCCTCTTCCGCGGCACGCCCCTCGTCGAGGCCCAGGATTCCCTTTTCGGCCTGGCCTTCGATGCCAGCCCCGATCAGGGCGGCACGGGAAAGTTGCGTTACTGGAGGGATGAAACGGTCGTCAAATAGCCGGGCCCGTCAGATCGGCAGGCCCTGCTGCTTCCGCTGGGCGTTCTTCTGGAGGCTTTGGCCCTCGCTCAGCAGCCCCGCCAGCTTGTCGAGCGTCATCCGGATTTTGATGTTGGCCAGCTTCCTCTTGCCCGACTTCTGGGTCTCGAAATTCGTCCGGAGGTAGGCCTCGATCTCCCCGGGGTTCATGATTGTCTTGATGAACTCGTCGCCGGTGAGCTCGGCCTTCAGGTCCTCGAGGGTCTGGCCCTGGACGACGATCTTGTTGTCGATGAGGGCTTTTGTCCGCCAGGCCTCGAAATCCTTGGCGGCGTAGACGGGGATGGGGCCGAGGAGCTTCTTGGCGTCCTGCAGGGTCTGGTCGAAGAAGGCCTTGCCTTCCTTGAGAAAGTTCCGGGCGCGGTAGTACACGGGATCGTTGGACGGGATGCGGTCCTCGAGGTAGTCCTTGAAAGTCACGATCGACTGGCAGAGGAGCTCGTAGCAGTGGTTGGCGCGGAGATAAATCTCACGTTCGACCTGGACCTGCATTCTTCCCTCCCATGATTGGTCTCAATCTAGCACAGGCCGGGGCCGGTTGTCAAAGACGTTTTCAAACCGCCTATTTCCTGAGGATCGAGGCGGCGACGACGTTGGCGACCTTGCTCCGCATGGCGATGATGTCCCCCTTGTCGTCCGGGTGGACGCGGTTGGTCAGGAAGATGACCGCCGTTCGCGTCTCGGGATCGATCCAGATCGACGTCCCCGTGTATCCAGAATGCCCGTAGGAGTTGTAGTTGAACAGGTCGCCCCGGACCGTACCGTAATCGGAGGTGAAATCCCAGCCCAGGCCGCGGCCCGTCTCCGCGACTTTTGGAAAGACCTCGGTCATCCGGTCCACCGAGAGCGGGCTGAGGACGCGGACGCCGTTCCACTCCCCGCCGTTGAGCATCATCTGGGCGAAGATCGCCAAGTCGTCGGCCGTGGAGAACAAGCCGGCGTTGCCGGAGACGCCCCCCTGGAGCCGGGCCAGCGGATCGTGGACGACGCCGCGCAGGGGAACGCCGTCGACGACCTGGGTCGGCACGCACAGGGGCAGGAATTCGGCCGGAGGGTTATAGAAGGTCCGCCTCATGCCGAGCGGCTTGAAGATGTTTTCGGCGGCGAACTCGGCCACAGACTTCCCCGTCACCTTCTTGATGATTCCGGCCAGGGTGATGTAGTTGAGACAGCTGTAGGTGAAGCGCGTTCCCGCCGGCGTTTCCTTGGGGATCGCCGCGATGACCTTGATCAGGTCCTCGGTGGAACACGGCCGGCCGTATTTTTTCTCGACGTCGTTGGGCTCGGTATAGGGCGGAAGCCCCGACGTGTGGGTCAGGAGGTGCCAGAGCCGGACCTCTTCGCCGGGAATCCCTTTTTCCTGGATGTAGGCGGAGAATTCGGGGACATAAAGCTTGACCCTGTCCCACAGCCGGATCCGTCCCTGCTCGACGAGGATCATGATCGACGTCGCCGTGGCCACGGGCTTGGTGACCGAGGCCATGTCGAAAATCATGTCCACGGTCATGGGCTTGGGCTCGGGCACCCACTGGCTCTGGCCGAACACCTTTCGATAAACCGTCTTGCCCTTGCGCGTCACGAGCAGGACGGCCCCCGGGAAGTCCTTCCTCTCCAGGGCCTCGCCCATGAGCGTGTCGAGGCGGGCCAGCTGCTTCGAGGACATCCCAACGTCCTCCGGCCGGGCGGCCGGCACGGACTGCCCGCGGAGCGACGGGACGCTCCCGAGAAGAACCAAGACGGTCAGCAGAACGATGGACGTTTTTTTCATCGCGGCCTCTCCTTCGCCCGGCCCGGGCCGGCTCAACGGCTTTTCCCGGGCGCCGCCGGCTCGTCTTTCCAGACCAGGCCGTCCTGGCGGATATGCCAGCTCGCGCCCGCCTTGTTCGTGTAGATCGCCTCGAACAGGCTCGAGGTCGCCTGGACGAGCGGCGGGTATTGCCAATCCTTGACCTTCAGCTCCTTAACGCCGGCCAGGCCGAGGGCGTTGAAATCGGCGGCGAACCGCCCCTTCTCGGAGAGGACCGCCCTCTGCCGGTAATAGATCCGGCGCAGGGCCCACTTGACCTTCTCCCCGGGCAGGTCGCGGAACTTGTCCCCTCCCGAGCCGGCTTCCCTGTCCGAGAACTGGACGTACCCCCACATCTCCGGGTAGTGAATGTTGACGACGCCCTGGGGGACCCAGGTCCAGTTGTCCTCGGGCAGAGGACGGCCGGTCGACTGGTCCTTGGCCTTGGCGTACTTGCCGTTCTCGACGTTCACGTCGTATTCCACCCGCGAGAAGTTGACGCGCCACTGGTCGCCCGGCGCCGGCCGCTCGGGTTTGCCCGGAATGCATTCCCGCAGCACCTCGAACGGGATGGCGATCTCGACCGTCCAGGCCTTGTCCTTGTCCGACGAATCATTGAGCGTTCCTTTGACGAAGACCCCCGTCTTGAGGCCTTTGATGTCCCAGGCGTGGACGGCCGGCCCGCCGTCGCGGTAGGGCTTGACGAGGAGCAGGTCCCAAACCGTGTTCAGGGCATTCATCTCGAGCTCGTAATAAGCGTGGCTGTCGCCGTCCGGGTCGATGAAGACCTCGAAGTCGTTGTCCTCGAAGATGATCGAGTCGCGCGTCGTCAGCGTGGCCCAGACGTTCGGCTCCTCGAGGTAGGCGCCGATGTAGAGATACGCGTCGTCCCAGAGCATCTGGACCCTCGTCCGGAAGCGGGGGCGAGGATTGCCCGGCCCCATGATGTCGCCGAAGACCTCGGTCCAGTCGGCCTTCAGCCAGGAGTCCTCGCTCAGGCGGCCGTCGATCTCGATGGGGCCGGCGGCGCGTTGAATGACGTATTTCGCCGGAGAGAAGGCGACCTTGGGCTCCGGAACGTTCAAAAGACCCTGCCCATAAGCGGACAGGCATCCTCCGAGGAGGGCGGCGACGGCGAGCGGAATCCAGGCGAGTTTGGCAGCTTTCACGTCATTCTCCTTGAGGCCGGAGATCCAGATAACGGACGTCGTTCCCGCACCAGGCCAGGAACCGCTCGAAATCCGCGACAGAGATATCCAGCGTGGCGGTGTTGGCATTGGGATGAAACGCGACGAAGGCGCTGCGCCGCAACTCCTCGTCGACGATGACCCGGACGCTCTTCTCAGCGTCGTTGATCAGGCCGAACGGCGAGACGGAGCCAGGTTCGAGTCCGAGGCGCGCCTTCAGCCGTTCCGACGAGCCGAAACTGAGACGGTCCTCGCCGAGGACCCGGTTCAGGCGCCTGAGATCGACGTCCCTCGAGGTCGGGGCGATGACCAGGTAATGGTGATTCCCTTTCTTGTTGCGGAGGAAAAGGTTCTTGCAGTGGGTGCCGCGGAGCTCCGTCCAGTACTTGTCCGCGTCCTCGACCGTGAAGACCGGCGGATGCTCGTGCCGGACATAAGCGATCCCCAGCCCCTCCAGGGCTTCCAGGACCTTTTTCTCGATCTCGGCGACGGGCATTTCGACGGCTCTCGCGGCGACTTTTCAAGGCTTACAATAAACCAAAACGAGGCCGGCGCGCAAGCCGGGAGGTCCAGGTACGCCGGAGCGGCCGGAGACGCCCCGCCACGGCGCTTGTTTTCCGCCCGGATTCCTTTACAATATCCGCCAGCGGAGACAACCCCGGCGGAAAGGACGGCCCATGAGCGCTTCCTCGATCCTCTTCTCCCCCGTTTCCCTCGGCGGCCTGACCATTCCCAACCGCTTCGTCCGCTCGGCGACCCAGGATTTCATGGCCGCGGACGACGGCGAGGCCTCGGAAAGGCAGGTTGATCTCTTTTCCCGGCTGGCCGAGGGGGAGGTCGGCCTCATCATCACCGGCCACGCCTATGTCCAACCCTCCGGCAAGGCCGGCCCGCGCCAGCTGGCCGTCCATGACGACCGTTTCATCGAGGGCCTTCGCCTGGTCACGGCCGCCGTTCACGGCCATCCGTCGCGCATCTTTCTCCAGATCGCCCACGCCGGCCGGCAGACGAAGGAAAAGCTCTGCGGCTGCGTGCCCGTTTCGCCTTCGGCGGTCTACGATCCCGCCTCCAAGATCATGCCCCGCGAGCTCTCCTCCGGAGAGATCACGGCGCTCATCGGCGATTTCATCCAGGCCGGGCGCCGGGCCAGGCAGGCCGGCTTCGACGGCGTCCAGCTCCACGCCGCCCACGGCTACCTGCTGAACGCCTTCCTCTCCCAGCATACCAACCGGCGGCAGGACGAATGGGGCGGGCCGCTCGAAAACAGGGCCAGGGCCCTGCTCGAGATCCTGCGCGGCATCAAGTCCGCCGTCGGCGCGGACTTCCCGGTCGTCGTCAAGCTCAATTCCTCGGACTTCATGGAAGGCGGGGTGACCGTCGAGAAAAGCGTGGAAACCGCTGTCCTGCTCGAAGCGGCCGGCATCGACGGCATCGAAGTCAGCGGCGGCACGGCCGAAGCGGGCCGCGGCTCGATCTGGGCCGGCCTCCGCGCCGAGGCGGACGAGGGCTACTTCGTGCCCGCGGCCGCCCGGATCAAGTCCGCCGTCAGGGTCCCCGTCTTCGGGCTGGGCGGCATCCGGACCATGGCCGTGGCCGAAAGGTTCATCCGCGAAGGCCTCGTCGACCTCATTTCCATGAGTCGTCCGCTCATCCGCGATCCGTATCTCGTCAAGAATTTCCGCGAGGGGCGGATCACGAAATCGGAATGCGTCTCCTGCAACAAGTGCCTCAACCTTCGGGGCATCCGCTGCGGCTGGTCGCGGACTCCTGGAAGCGACCCGCAGAAGTGAGGCTGAGGGCTCGAAGCCGCACTTCTGATAAATATCTGAAAAAAGCATCTATTCTTCGTGGGCTTGGGATTGCTCTTTCTTGACTTCGGCTCCGCGTTCGCATATAGAACGGGAAGGAGACGGCTCATGATAAATAAAATCATCACATTATCAATCTTGGTCGTCGTGTCTCTGGCGTTTCTAGCCGTCGCGTTGCCGGTGTCCGGGCAGGGCTCGACGATGGGGCAGAACATCTTCAATATCAAGGATTTCGGGGCCACCGGGAAGAAGGGCGAGAACGCCCAAGCCGCCATCCAGAAGGCCGTGGACGCCTGCGCCGCGGCCGGCGGCGGCGTCGTCTTCCTCCCGCCGGGCCAATACAGCTCGGGGACGATCCATCTCCGGAGCCACGTCACCTTCCATATCGAGTCCGGCGCCGTCCTCTATTCCCTCCACGGCGACAAGGCCGCCTTCGACAAGGACGCCCTCCTTTACGGCGAGGACCTGGAGAACATCACGATCGAGGGCCGGGGCGCGGTCGACGGCGAGGCCGCCTACGATTGGCGTCCGGCGGGCAACCACCAGGACGACTTCATCCGACCCAACCGGGTCGAGATGGAAAAGCTCGGCCTGCCCCTCCCCCGCTCCTTCCCCAGGGACGGGCAGTACGGCAAACTCGTCCTCCTCGTCCGCTGCCGCGACGTCCATATCTCGGGTCTGTCGTTCCGCGCCTCGCCGTCGTGGACCATGCACCTCGTCGCCTGCGAGCGGACGGTCCTCGAAGGCCTCGACATCCGCTCGAGCCTCAAGGACGGCGTCTGGGCCGACGGCATCGACCCCGACGGCTGCAAGGACCTGCGCATCGCCGACTGCACCATCGAGACGGGCGACGACGCCCTGGTCTTCTACTCGATGGACTGGTTCGGGCCGGCCCGGCCGTGCGAGAACATCACCGTCACCAACTGCCGCCTGAGCTCGGCCTCGAGCGCCATCAAGTTCTGCGACGGCAACATCGCCGGTGTCCGCAACGTGACGATCGACAACTGCGTCATCACGAACTCCAACCGCGGCATCGCCTTCATGACCTTCGACGGCGGTCCGGTCGAAAACGTCGTCCTCTCCAATCTGACCATCGACTGCGTCCGCAACGACTGGTTCTGGTGGGGAGACGGCGAGCCCTTCCACTTCAACATCCGCAAGCGGAGCGAGGTCCACGCCTCCTTCTCCAAGGACAAGGACCGGTCGGCCGGCCTCATCCGCAACGTCAAGATCCAGAACGTCATCGCCCGCGGCTATGGAATGAGCGTCTGCAACGGCCACCCGGACTCCTGGCTCGAAGGCGTCAGCTTCGAAAACGTCAGGCTCGTCATCGCCCACGACCCGCGCTATCCCTATGACAAGGCCACGTCGGCCATCCGCTTCGAGCTCGCCCGCAACCTCCGGCTCAGGGACTTCGAGGTCCTCTGGGAGAAGCCGATCTATGAAAGATGGCGGACCGCGGTCGTCTTCGAAGACGTCGAGGGCCTCGTCCTCGATGGCCTCGCCTGCCGTCAGGCCGTTGACGGCGCGTCCGCGCCGGCCGTCCTCCTGCGCCGCGTCGCCGGCGTCGTCATCCGCGACTGCCGGCCGGCCGCGGGGACGGGGACCTTCCTCGAGTTTTCGGGCCCGGGCGTCAGGGACATCCGGCTCGCCGGAAACGAAACGCCCCGGGGCGGGACGCTCTTCCGCCTGACGGACGGCGCATCGGAAAAAGAGATAGAAATAAGGCATTGAATTTTGCCGGCCATTTGGCTACAGTGATGAATCCCCATGTTTCGAGGCCCCATGATCACTGACCCGACAAGCGGCGTTTTGAAAGAGATTCAACCGAGGATCCGGGCTCGTTTCCCCCTGCTCGACAGGGACGCGCACGGCCGGAGGCGCATCTATCTCAACAGCGGCGCCGGCAGCCTGATGGTCGACACCGCCATCGAGGCGGCGGCCCGGGCGAACCGGACGCTCAATCCGATGCCGGGCGGCGGCTGCGCCGGAGAGACCGAGACGGCCGTCTTCCAGGACGAAGTCCGCGCCCTCGTCGGCGATTTCGTCCATGCCTGGGACCCCCGCGAGATCTCCTTCCACTTTTCGACGACCGCGGCTCTCTTCAACCTGGCCTTCGGCCTGCGGCGGGACATCGTCCCGGACGCCAACCTGATCGTAACCGACCTCGACCACATGGCCAACGTCTCGCCCTGGGAGACCGTGCTCGGCATGGGGAACGGCTGCGAGGTCCGGCGCGCCGGCGTCGCGGCCGACGGGACGCTCGACGCCGGCCATCTGCTGACGCTCGTCGATCGCAAGACCCGCCTCCTGGCCATGACCATGGCCTCCAACGGCTTCGGCACGATTCCGCCCCTGGCCGAGATCATCGCCGCCGTGCGCAAAAAATCTCCGGACTGCCTGGTGGCCGTGGACGCCGTCCACCACGCCCTTCACGGCTCCATCGACGTCCGGGCCATCGGCTGCGACTTCCTGGCCTTCTCGGGCTACAAGGTCTTCGGCCCCATGCTCGGCGTCCTCTGGGGCAAGGAAGAGCGCCTGAAGAAGGTCAGGCCCTATCGGGTGGAGACGAACGCCGAGGCCCTGCCCGGAAAGTTCGAACAGGGCATGCTCAACAACGCCTCTCTGGCTTCCCTCCAGGCCGCCCTGGAATACCTACTCTGGATCGCCGCGGAGACGGCCGGCCCGGGGCGGGTGGGCGAAAGCCGCCCGGAGCGGTTCGTCCGGGCCATGGCCGCCATCGAGGAATATGAGCGGGGCCTTTCCCGCCTCGTCCTGGAAGGATTCCGCCGATTCGAATCGCGGGCCTTCACCTGCTACGGCATCACCGATCCCGACCGGTGCGCCGAGCGCGACCCGACGTTCGCCTTCGAGGTCGCCGGCCAGCCTCCCTCGCAAACCAAGGCCCTGCTGTGGGACCGCTACGGTATGCAGATCGGCGACAGCAACCACTACTCGGCCGCCGTCTATCGCCATCTCCGCAAGCCCGCCGTCTGCCGGGCGAGCTTCGCCCATTACGACACGGCCGAAACGGTCGACGCCTTTCTCTCGGCCCTGGCCGAGATTGTCCCCTCTTCCGCCAAAGGAGGAACGCGGTGAAGAGGCTGATATCCCTAGCGGCCGCCGCGCTCCTATTCACGGCGGCCTCCGGCGTAGCCCGCAATCCCAGGGTCGTGATCAAGACGGAAGCCGGCGATATCGTCGTCGAAGTCCGGGCCGACAAGGCCCCGGTCACGGCGGCCAACTTCCTACGGTACGTCGACGCCGGACTCTACGACGGCACGACCTTCTTCCGCACGGTTACCCCCGGCAACCAGCCGAAGGACAAGATCCGGATCGAGGTCATCCAGGGTGGCCAGGTCGACGAGGCCCGGGAATTCCCGCCCATCGCCCATGAAACGACGAGCCAGACCGGCCTCAGCCACGCCGACGGCGCGGTCTCCATGGCCAGGGACAAGCCGGGCACCGCGGCCTCGAGCTTTTTCATCTGCGTCAAAGACCAGCCGGAGCTCGATTTCGGCGGCCGCCGCAACCCCGACGGCCAGGGCTTTGCGGCCTTCGGCCGGGTTGTCTCGGGCTGGAGCGTCGTCAGGGCCATCCAGCGGCGTCCGGCCAGGGGGCAGCAACTCGAGCCTCCCGTCAAGATCATCACCGTCAGAAGAATAGACAGGTAAATCCAAGAGGACAGATAGGGCGGCCCGGCTGTTGAGGCCGGGCCGCCGCTGTGATACAGTTGTCGGAGCGATGAAGGGGGACCCGGGGGTCCTCCTTTCCGAGTCCTCACAAAGGAGTTTTTCATGGCCAAGTTCGAAGGCGTCAAGTGGGCGCCGCGCCAAATGCGCTATCTTCTCTCCGGGAAGCAGTTCAGTCTCCCGGAGCAGGATGACAGAGTCTTCTGCGTTTCCCGGTCGGTTTTCTACGCGACCTTCCTCTGCTTCGAGGGCGTCCGCTTCTTCGCCAAGAAGAATGCCAAGGGCCAGCTCGAGGTCGTCCTCCTCAACTGGCATAAGAACCTGGAGCGCCTGCAGCGGGGCATGGCCTTCAACCTGAGCAAGAGTCAGACCGCCCTCATCCCGACGGTCGACGAGATGGAGGGCCTCATCATCCACCAGTACTTCCAGGACCCGGCCATCAGGGGCTTCCTCGAGGAGATGGCCGCGGACGGCGTCCAGGGCTACCTGAGGCCGTTCACCGTGGACGAGGAACAGTCCATGGGGGTCACCTTCCCCTCCCAGCCGGCCCTGCGGGCCATCTTCTGCCGCTACGACAATTACCTCGGCGAGCCATTCACCGGCGTCGTCATCCCCCACCTCGTCCGGGCCACGAGCGCCAACAAGACGGGCTGCCTGAAGCTCGGCATCAACTATTTGATCAGCCTGAAAGCCATGGACGCGGCCAAGGACGTCGATCCCGGCGCCGCCGCGGCCCTTTTCCTCGACGACCGGACGCACCTCAAGCTCGAGGACCGGCACATCACGGAATGGGATTCGTCCTGCTGCCTCTTCGGCTTCAGGGACGGGACGGTCGTCAAGATCCCGGAAAGCGAGCTCATCCTGCCCTCGGTCACGATCCAGGGCATGGTCGCCATTCTCAAGGAGATGGGCGTCAAGATCGAGGAACGACACGTCGCCTACGGCGAGCTCCTGGAGCGCGCCAAGTCCCGCGACCTGGTCGTCGCCGCGAGCATCGGCACGGCCGGCATCATGAACCGTTGCCAGAAGCTCGTTTGCGTGGACAAGGACAACGCGGTCGCCGCCGTCCACACGCCGGACGTCCAGCACCCGCTGTACAAGAAGCTGGCCGAGGCCAAGGCCTATTACTGGGACATCTACAGGGAGAAGGCCAAGCTCCCGGCGGGCATGAACCTCTTCAAGTACGCTCTCTGACGCGGACACGAAAAAGGGGCGTTTCCCGGTTCCGGAAGGAACGGGAACGCCCCTTTTTTTTGGTCTTTATGCGCTCAGAGGCTCATGGCTAAGAGCATCCAGTACTTGTCACCCAGCTCGAGGGATTTCTTCATGGCTTCCCTGGCGAAATCGTTGGTGTAATTCGTCAGGACCTGGTAGGCCGCGGCCAGCTTTTTGTCCGGCTTCCCCTTCTGGGCGCCCAGGACGTCCTGGACCTTCTTCTCGAGCGCCGGCAGGTCGGCGAAGGCCTTTTCCTCGAAGCCGGCGAGCGTCTTCAGCATCTCGGCCTTCGTCGTTCCCCACTTCAGGGTCGCCAGCCGGTTGGTCCGGCGGAAGATCCAGTCGGCCGAATCCATGCGGTAGCGGTGCTGGCCGCAGATCTTGTACGCCGGGGGAAGGTCCGTCGTGCCGGCGAAGATGGGGACGCGGGGGCTCATGGCCGGGTTGTCGAAGGCGAACCAGCAGATGGCGCCGACGGACGGCGGCAGCCAGCCGCGGACCTGGATGACCGTCGCGTAGGAACAGCCGGAGATGGGGATCGTCCTCTGCATCTGGATCGTGCCCGGCTTGAGGGCGTTGGCGAGCATCATCACGTCCCTGGGCATCCAGGCGCTGGCGATGGGGCTCGGCACCATCTCGGGCGCGGCCGGCGGATTGGCCGGCGGGGCCTGATCGCGCCTCATCATCTGGCGCTTGGGGACGAGGAGGTTTTTCGTCATGTCGAGGTCGGTCCCCGCATACGGGTCGCGGTAGATCGCCAGGACGTCCTGGACCGAGAGCTTTTTCTCGGGCTTGACCGAGAACGGCAGCTCCGGCATGTCCATGGTCAGCTTGAGCGACGGCGCCAGCGTGCTCAGGACGAAGAACTCGCGGGTCGAGAACGGCTTGCCGCCCCGCTTGGGGTCGAAGCCGAAGACCTTCCACCACTTGAAGGGCTCGCCGCTCTTGGCGTCCCAGAAACCCATGTCCTCCGCGACTTTGTAGATGTTGTCGGAGGCCATATAATGGTCGGGGTCCTTGAGATTGATCACGGAAATGCGGGGAATGTTGGCGGAGATGCCGACCTCATCGTCGGGGATGCGGACGGCCGCCCAGATGCCGCCCTTCTCCAGCGGCCCGGCGCCCATGATCTCGAAATGCCAGACTTCCTTGCCGTCGGCGATGGTGATGCATTCCCCGTAGTCGCCGTAGCCGTACTGCTTGACGAGCTCGCCGGCCAGCTTGATGGCCTCGCGGGCCGTCTTGCAGCGCTCGAGCATCAGCCGCTCGATTTCCTCGATCATGAACATGCCGGTGTTGTTGAAGAGCTCGGGCCGGCCGCCGATGGTCGTTTCGCCGATGGCCAGGCCGTACTCGTTCAGGCAGGGATAACATGTGTTCAGGAACTGGTAGGTCTCGGGCACCTGGGGGATTTCGCCCGTCTTGACCACGCCCTTGAGGTCCGCCGGGGTCTCGGTGTGCATCTTGCCCGAGAAGATTTTGTTGACCGACTTCGCCGGCCACTTCTGATGCGGCACGATGTTCACCCAGGTCCGGTAGGGACCGTCGCACGTGTGGCAGGTGATGACCGAGCCGTCGACGGTCGCCAGTCGGCCGACCTGGATGGACGTGCAGCCGTCCCATTCGGATGGCCAGGGCTTGGCGGCGGGCCGCTCGGCGGCGGCGACGGCCGCGGCCGCAAAGAGAAAGGCCAGGACAATCAGGGATACCGAGGCTTTTTTTCGCAGGGTTGTCATCATCGGATCGCTCCTTTCAAATGAGATAGGGAGATTATTGAAAAAGGCCGGGTCCTGTCAACCCTTTTCGTCAAGCGCCGCCTGAAGAGCCGAGATCCCGCGTTCGCCGCCCGGCCTCCCTCCCCGCTGCCGGGGCTGGCTTTTGTCCGCGCCTGTCCCCGCTATTCCGCGACGATGACGAGGTCCCAGGGCGGCAGGGTGATTTCCTGGGACTTGACGATTTTCCGTCCGCTCAGAATATCCCGGGAACCCGGATAGCCGTAGACGAACGTGCGCGGCTGGGAGGAGAAATTGAAGAACGCGTGGACCGTCGTCCCGTCGGCCAGAACGGCGTGCTTGGCCCTGATCTCCGGCGGAAGGCCGGCGTCCGCCGACCGCACGCCGGCGGATTCGAGCGCGGCGGCGACAACCTTCTCCTGGAGCGTGTCCGAGAGATATGTCCCCTCGTATGTCAGGCTGCCCTTGCCGAAACGGTTCCGCGTGACCGCGGGAAATTTCCCGAAGACCGGATGATCATAGAAGGCCAGAGGCTCCGACGTCTCCGGCATGAGATATTCGGCCCACGCCGAAACCGTGTTTTCCGCCCCGGCCTTGAACGGATCTCCCTTCATGCGCAACGGGCCTTTGAGGTTGGTGAATTCGCTGTAGGAAAAACCGCATGCCCCCCGCAGCGGGCCGGGCGCGACGGAGCGCCTGACCGAGGAGTTCTCGTCGGTGAAACCGCTCTTGAACGCCATCAGCACATGCCCGCCGCCCTTGACATAATCCGCGAGCCGCTGCAGGAGATCGTCGGAGGCCACATAGAGCGGCGGGACCAGGATGAGATCGTACCCGGTCAGGTCCCGGCTCTCCGGAAAGAGGAAATCCGTCTCGATGTTGAGCTTGTAGAGCGCCCCGTACATCTGGTCGAGGACGGTCATATATCCCACGGTCCGGTCGAACGGCATGGCGTTCAGGCCGTTCCAGGAGTCGAGGCTGTAGAGAATGGCGACCCGATTTTTCTTTCTGAGATTGACCAGCCGGGGCCCCGACACGGCCAGTTCATGGGCGATGCGCGACACCTCGGCGTAGATCCGGCCCGGCTCGAGGTCGTGGCCGAGGATCCCCTTCCAATAGGTTTCCTGCCCGTTGTGGAGCGAATGCCAGTGCCAATAGGCGACGAGGTTGGCTCCGCTCATGACGTTGGCGTAGACGGCAAGACGGAGCTGGCCGTCGTAAGGAGGGAACTGGCCGCTCGAATCCCATCCGGTCGTCTGGGCCGTCGTCTCCGTGACCAGGTAATTCGTGCCCTTGAGGGACCGGTTGATATCCCCGCAATAAGCGATGAACCTGCCGGTCATCTCGTCCTGAAGGTCCATATAGATGTTGACGGCCGGGACGTCGAGGAACGCGGCGATCTCGGGCTGGCTGACGTCGCCCGGGAAACCTCCGACGAAATCATGGGTGATGAACTGGTTCGGCCGCATGAGGCCGCGGACGATCCCCGCCTGCCAGCCCAGGAAATCGGCGGCGATTTTCTGTTGGAAGCGTTCCCATTCCAGCTTGTAGCCGGGATTGAGCGCGCCATCGCGCGGCGGGAGATCGTCGAAGCTCGAGATCCTCTGCCCCCAATAGTTCAAGAGCCAGGCCTTGTCGAGGGCTTCGGGCGTCACGAATTTTCGCCGGAGATATTCGCGGAAGGCGGCCTGGACATGAACGTCGGCCGTGCCCGACGGGTGGCTCTCGTTGTCCAGCTGATAGCCTATGACGGCCGGATGATCCCTGAATTCGGCGACCAGCCTGCGGATGATCCGCTCGGCGTATCTCCGGTAGACCGGATGGGTCATGTCCGACATCTGGCGCAGTCCGTAGGTGTACCTCGGCTGGTTCAGCGGCCTGACCTGGATCTCGGGATGCTCCCTGTAAAGCCAGGCGGGAATGGAATAGGTCGGCGTGCCCAGGATGACCTTGATCCCGGCTTTGTGGACCCGGTCAAGGACGCGGCGCAGCCAGGCGAAGTCGAAGACGCCGTCGGCCGGCTCGAGAAGCCCCCATGACGACTCCCCGACCCGGATAAAATTGATGCCGGCCTTCTCCATGAGCTCGACGTCCTTCTCGAGCCGTTCATATGGCATGTATTCCCAGTAGTAGGACGCGCCGTAAAGGATGGTCCCGAACCTGGGCGCTTCGGCGGCCAGGACGGCCGTGACGCAGCCGAGAAATGCCAGGGCGGCCAGGAAAACAGAAGCCTTCTTGCGCGCGGTTGTCAACATCGGATTATTCCTTTCGAACGCGATAGGGAGATTATTGAAAAAGATCGGGCCGTGTCAACCTCTCTTGCGGGCCGGCCTGACCGGCTTTTGGACGGTCGGCTCGTACAGCCGCTCGAGGAGCGCGCCGAGCATGTCCTCCGCCGTCATCCGGGGGCCGACGGCGAGCCGGATGACGACGATTTCCCGATCTTCGTAATAGGCGATCAGGGGCATGGTCCGCATCCGGAAAATCACCAGCTTCTGGCGGATCGCGCGCAGCTCGTCATCGGCCCTCTCTACCCGGTCACCTCCCGTGTCAAGGATGATCCGTTCCCGAACAACCTCGGGGGCCGCCTCCAGGCTGACGACGAGCTCGATTTGGACGACGTCCTCCATCATCCGGGCCTGGCCGATATGGCGCGGCAGGCCGTTGAGGACGAGAACGTCATGCTCCCCGACCCCGCGGCCGCGGAGAAAAGCCCTCAGGATGTTGACGGCGATGGGGAACTCGTGGTCCTCGAGCAGGGCCCCCGTGGCCAGGGAGCGGCGGATGACCTCGAGGTCCTGCGGGGCAAGTCCGGGGACGCGCCCTGGAGAGGCGGCGACGGCGCGGAGCTCGGCGCCGAAGTCAAAATGGAAACATCTCCGCCCGGCCGCCCCCCTTTCCTCGAGCAGGCGCCCGAGAGGCGTCTTGCCCGCGCCGGTGGGCCCGACGAGCAACCAGGCCGGCTGCGACCGGACGTCCATGGTCAGTTCT
>Ga0315282_10000502_pt1 | contig 77070 bp, 75 predicted proteins | sample YL17G07_20_MG_FD_203693 | JGI IMG/M metagenome (GOLD analysis project Ga0315282, IMG submission 203693) | Sediment microbial communities from Yellowstone Lake, YNP, Wyoming, USA - YL17G07_20 | ecosystem: Environmental > Aquatic > Freshwater > Lake > Sediment | place: USA: Wyoming | collected... | reverse complement strand
CGAGTTTGCCAAAGAAGGTTTTTTCGATCAGGACCTTGCCATAGGTTGCGCCGGTTGCTGCCTGCATGCCATCAACCATACAGGTCTGCGGATGACCCTCGCCAATCTCAGGAAACACAAAGAAGCCGTGATCTTTTTCATACTCTGCGTTAAGGTATTCCATCGCCAGTTTGCCCATCCGATAGCCGATCGGCATGAACGGGCAGCGGTGACCATGAAACTCAAAAGCCCATTCCGGCGGGATATTTTTCGTCGTCATTTCTCTTGACCTCCTGATGACTCGAAAAAAAGAAATTTCCGGAGATGATCGAATAATCTTGAAGCGGGGAGTCTCTTAGCCCCCCTTCCATCGACAATGACAAAATTCAGATTTCTTCATCTCAATCCTGATGATAGAGCCTGATAAATCTGGACATGGCCCGCTTTCTTTCTTCGATCCGTTCCGTCCACATGTCCAGGAGGATTTTTCCTTGAGGAGTGATGACGTAATATCTCTTTTTTCGCCGGCTCTTGGTTTCCTGCCAGGATGACTTCACGAATCCTTCTTTTTCCAATTTCCTCAGGGTCTTGTAAACCGAGCCCATATCAACGGATTCTTTGTGGAAGCCTAACCTTTCGAGCTTTTCGATCAGATCGTATCCGTAAGAGAAATCTTTGGAGAGAAAAAGAAGGATGCTCGGCTCGATGAATTTTGAGATTCTGTGGAGAGAGAAGAGACAGCCTCTCTCTTTCTTCCGGAGGTCCTTTTTCACGGCCATGGAGCCCATCCTTAACGAGGCTGAAACATATATGAATTAATCATATATGTGCACGGGCCAGTTGTCAAGGGGGAAAAATCCCCTTTCAACCTTGACTCGGCCGATGCTCTTGCATATGATCCACTTGGGCGCGGCGTCTATGAAATGCGGGACAACAAGGCCGTCCCGGTCAATGCCATGAGTTGCATGGTCGGCTGCAGCACCTGCGGCACCGTCTGCCCGGTGGCGGCCATCAGCTTTCCGGATCGCGACGTGATCTGGAAGCTGGAGCGCGAGCATAAGATCTTCGGGATCGTGCGTCAAGACGCCCTCGTTCATGTCCTTCGATGTCACTTCGACCGACCAGGAGGATATCCAGGCCTTCCTGCCGGAGCTGCGTTCGCTCATTCGCGAGAACGGCCTGGTCCTGGTGAACGAGACCAATGTTTCGTAACCGGACATCGGCGGATATGTTGCGATATGAAAACCGGAGAAAGGAGAAACCACGCGTGTCGCCTGAGATCCATCGACTCTATGTGTTGCCCGAGTGGGCTTTCACCTTCCACCGGCACCGCTACGTCCGCTGCCAGGGTGGGAAGCCTGTCTGCATTCCCTGCTCGGGCGATCTGCGCTGAAGCAGCGGGAGTTACCGATGAGTCAGCGCCATGAACCGCTCGCGATCGGCGACAGGGCCTTGGAAAAAAGGCTATGGGCCACCGCCGCACTCAATGTGGCCATCACGATCGCTGAATTCGCCGGCGGACTCGTCGCGGGCAGTCTGGCGCTGCTCTCGGACGCGGCCCACAACCTCAGCGACGTCGTCGCCGTCCTTCTGGCGCTGATGGCCCGGCGGTTCAGCCGTCGCCCGCCGACGATCCGGCACACCTACGGCCTCAAACGCATCGAGGTGGTGGTTGCTCTGGCCAACGCCGTCTTGCTCATCGGCGCGACCGTGCTCATCGCCCGCCAGGCTGTGGTTCGGCTTTTGCACCCCAAGCCCGTCGTCCAGGGCATCATGCTGGTGGTCGCCCTGGTGGCCTTGGCGGCCAACGTCGGATCGGTCCTGTTGCTCAGGCGCCACGACAAGAGCGATGTGAACGTGCGCGGCGCGTTCCTCCACATGGCCCAGGACGCCCTCGCTTCTCTGGCAGTGGTAGTCGCGGCCTTGCTGGCCCATACCGCCGCGGGTCCCTACGTGGACGCTGTCGCGGCGCTGCTCGTGGGTCTCGTGGTCCTGCGCAGCGCACTGTCGCTGGCCTGGGAGACGCTTTCCACGATCCTCGAAGGTGTGCCCCCCGATGTAAACATCGTGGATCTGGCGGATCGCGTGGAGCGGACTTTCCCCCCGTCCCGCCTGCACCACGTACACGTTTGGGAACTCGGACCGAACCAGCGCCTGCTCACGGCCCACGTCACCGTCGGCCGGGAGATGACCGGCGGCGACATCGAGCGTTTCCTGTCGCGGCTCAAGGTGTTCCTGAACGAGCAATGGGCGATCAACCATGCCACGATCGAGCCGGAGGTTACGGGCTGCGAGCAACCCGAACTCTTGGGCCGGTGGGGAAATCCGCAGCCCCCTGACCAGACCGCGCTGCCGCGATCCGCGGCGGCCGGGTCGACAAACTCGGAAACACAAGGAGAAAAACCATGATCAAACCACAAGACTTTTACGAACACGGGCTTGCGTTTCACGGCCACAAGTGCCCGGCCATGCCCATGGGTTTGCGTGTCGGCGCGGCCGCCATGAATGCGCTGGGCGTCGAGCGCGCCAAGGACGGCCAGCTCCTCGCCCTCATCGAGCTCGGCGAGGACCACTGCGCCACCTGCTTCACCGATGGCGTGCAGATGATCACCGGCTGCACGCTCGGCAAGGGCAACATCAAGAAGCTCCACTACGGCAAGTGGGGCGTCACGTTGGTCGAGACGGCGACCGGACGCGCGGTCCGCGTCACGCCGAGGGCCGAGGCCATGCTCGCCAACAAGCAAACAGACTTCTTCAAGGAATACCGGGAAAAAGGCATCCCGGCCTCGAAGGTTCCGCCCGAGGTCGTCGAGCCGCTCGTCCAGCGGGTCATGGCCGCGCCGGATGCGGCGCTGCTCTCCGTGGGGCCGATCTTCAAATACGACATTCCGCACCGGCCGCATTCCTTCTCCAGTCTGGTCTGTGGCGAGTGCGGCGAAATGGTCGTGGAGGGTTACGCCCGCGTCGTCGGCGACAAGCGGGTGTGCATTCCGTGCCAAGAGAGACTGACCGGGGCCAGGGACTGAAGGCCGCGCTGCCCGCAGCATTAGTCAGGTCGCACCGTCTTCGGAGTTCGTCATGACTACAGCTTATCTCATCGCGTTTTTCGCCGTGCTGGCGGTATCGGTCGTGTTCTCCATGTTCGGCAAGGGAGGCGGCTCGCTCTACACGCCGGTCCTGGTCATGCTGGGTTACGGGGTCGCCGCAGCCATATCCACCATTTGCCGGGGGTTTTGTAAGCGAACCCTGGCCGCACAGAGTCGCAGGCGGATGCCGTTGCCCACGCCCGCGCGGGTGGGCCTGTGGGTGGTTGTGTTCGTTCTCTCTGCCGCATCGATACCCGCCCGGCCCGATGAGGGCCGGCCGTCGGAGCAACTCAACCGCCAGGACGAGTTCTGGTCGCACCTGAAGAACATGCGGGCCGGGCCCGTGATTTTCGATTTCGGCGGACAGGCGCGGATGAGATACGAGCACGACGACGGATTCACCCTCAAGGGCTACGAACCGGGAGGCCGCGACCGACTCCTCCTCGAGCGGATCCGCCTGGACCTCGCCGCCCGTTTCAAAGAGGGGCCGCGGCTCTTCCTCCAGCTCCAGGACGCCCACGCGTTCCTGACCCGGTTCAACGACAGCGACTTCCCTGTGAGCAGCCCGATCACGGACACACTGGACATCCGCCAGCTCTACGTCGAGTGGCAGCGCATCGGCGGAAGCCCGTTCGGTTTCCGCGTCGGGCGCCAGCAGATCTCCTACGGCGACCAGCGGGTCTTCGGACCGGGGAACTGGGGGAACACCGGCCGCTTCGCCTGGGACGCGGCGATGCTGAAGGTCGACACGCGATGGTTCTGGACCGACGCCTGGGTCGGCAAATACCTGACCTATAAGTCCGACGTGTGGCCGAACCGCGACGTCGATCGCTTCCTGACCTTCGTTGCCTACACGCACCTCAAGGAGCTGCCCTTCCGGCTCGACCTATTCTATGTCCTTAAGCACGACACGAGCGGGACCGCCGCCGGGGAATCAGGCACCGGCAATCTCCTCTCTCACACGGTCGGCCTCCAAGCCGAGGGCTACGCGTTCGACCTCCTGGACGCGAGCGCGACGTTTGCCGCCCAATTTGGCCGATACGGGCGCGACCTCCTGCGGGCCTACGGCGCGAGCGGGAAGCTCGGCCTCACGCTGCCGGTTCCCGGTAAGCCTAGGTTTGGCGGACAATACACTTGGGGCTCCGGCGATTCGAACCCGACCGACGGCGTGCACGGGACCTTCGACGGCGTTTACGGGGGGCGCGACATCTACTTCTACGGATACCTGAACCTCTTCTTCTGGGCGAACCTGAGGGACGCGGAGATCGATCTCAGCGCCAAGCCGCATCGCGCCCTCGAACTCTTCGTCGAGTATCATCACTTCAGGCTCGACCAGCCGACGGACGCCTGGTACACGACGGGCCTCAAGGCCTATCGGCGCGACGCGGCGGGGCGATCGGGGACCGCGCTCGGCGACGAGCTCGATATCCGCGCGACCTGGACCCTGTGGAACCACCTCGAACTGATGGGCGGCTACGGCCGGTTCTTCCCGGGGAGCTTCGTGAAGGATACCGGACCGGCGGCTGCCGCTAACTGGTTCTTCGTGCAGACCGCTTATTCCTGGTAAAGGGAGTGAAAGTCCAGTTTCTCTATTTCATCGGATGCCCTAACGCGGAGCCAACCTTAAAGCTTCTCAAAGAAGCAATCCGGGAAGAGGCCCCCGACGCGGAACTGGAAAGCCGCGAGGTCAATTCTGAAGAGGACGCGGGCCGATATGGTTTTCTCGGCTCGCCCACGATCCAAATCAACGGTCTGGATATCGAAAAGAAGAGAAGAAAAGATTCCCCGTATTACGGATGCAGGATTTATCGGACGGAACAGGGCTCGAGCGGAGTCCCCCCGAAAGGGATGATCGTCGATGCCGTCCGGGAGGCCAAGAGCGGACGCCGCTGACCCTGAGGAATTTCCGAATTCGAGATCGCTTCCCGGGTCGAGGGGCGAACGACAGGTTTATTTATAGGTTCTGTAGACGAGGGAGGCGATCCGGGCGATCATCCGCTTGGCGATGACGGCGCCCGTGTTTCCCTCGGTCAAGACGCAGATCAGGACATCCCCCCGCCCGGTGAAGATGATCCCGGCGTCGTGGCAGACTTTGTTTTCGAGGCCGGTCTTGTGGGCGACGGGGGTCTTGCGGGGAAGGTACCGGGGGATCCGGTCGTTCACTTTCTGTTCCTTGAGGACCGCCAGGCACTTTTCCGAGGCTTGCGGGCTGACGCAGCTCCGGCGATACATCATTTCCAGAATGTCTGCCATCTCGCGCGGCGTCGTGAAGTTCTCGATCCCCCTGGCCCGGGACCGGAAGTCCATCATCTTCCGCGACAGGTTCGTCCGCTCGAGCCCGAACTCCCGGAAGGTGCTGCCGAGATAATCGAACCCGAGGAGGTCGATGAGCATGTTGGCCGCGGTGTTGTCGCTGTCCGTGATCATGAGCTCGAGGAGCTTCTCGATCGTGACCGGCGTTCCGGCCGGCGCCGCCCGGAGGATGCCCGAGCCCCGGACCTTGTCCGCCCTTTTCAGGGTGAGGACCTCCTCCAGGGAGATCCGGCCCTCCTCGACGGCTTTGAGGCAGGCGGCCATGATCGGGATCTTGACCATGCTCGCCGACGGGAACGGCCGGTCCTGGTTCCGGGCCAAGGTCCGTCCCGTCCGGAAGTCCTTGATGACGAAGCCGAGCGTGCCCTGAAAATCGCGGAGGCTCCTCAGGATGTCCTTTTCGAGCTCCGCCCATTTCGCGTCCAGCGGCTCCCCGGCCGCCGCCTGGGGGATCACGTATTGAAGGGGGGCATCAACACCCGGCCCGGCCGGGGACGCGACCGCGAGGGAAGCAAGAAGGAGCGCGAGGGTGAGGACCGGCCACGAAGCGGATTTTCTTTTCATCGTTCGGCGCAATGGATTCTTATCTTACCAGCACGGCCGCCGTTTTTGAAGTCCTCCGTGAGAGAAAGGTTGAACTCCCGGCGTGCCCCTCCTATAATCGCTGTGATGACCTCAAAAGAAAGAATGCTCCGCGCCCTGGCCAAGGGGAAGCCCGACCGCCTGCCGGCGACCGTCCACCAGTGGCAGAAATTCCATCTGGACACCTATCTGGGCGGCGTCACGGACCTCGAGGCCTTCGAAATGTTCGACCTCGACGCCTCCATCCAATATTCCCAGGACGCGGGGCAGTTCCGGCTGGCAAGCGCCGATTCCGGCAAGTCCTCGACCTCCGATTGGCAAGACGAGGTCGAAGTCCTCAGCGACGACCCGGACAACAGGGCCTGCCGCCACACGATCCGGACGCCCGGGGGGACGCTGACCTACGCCGCGGCCGGCAACCGGGCCACAACCTGGATCACGGAATATCTCATCAAGCGTGATGAGGATATTTTTCTTATCGCTAAGTACATGCCCGTCCCCGGCCTCGAGCGCGCCGCGGTCAGCCGGATGTACGAAAAAGTCGGAGACAAGGGGATCCTGCGCGGCTTCGTTTGGGGCAACCAGGGCGGCTGCTGGCAGCACGCCGCCTGCCTGATGGACATCCAGGAACTCATCCTCAAGGCCATGGACGACCCGGGCTGGGTCCACGAGCTCCTCGGGATCCTGCTCCGGAAAAAGCTCCGGTTCATCGAGACCATGAAGGGCGCCGAATTCGACCTCGTCGAGACGGGCGGGGGGTCGGCTTCCTCGACGCTCATCTCGCCGGCCCTGCACCGGGAATTTTGCCTGCCCTACGACCGCCGGATGCACGACGCCCTCCACGCCCTCGGCTTCACTGTCGCCTACCACACCTGCGGCGGGACCCGGGGCATTGAGGAGCTGATCGTGGCCAACGGCTGCGACGCGTCCGAGACCCTGGCCCCGACCTCTATCGGCGGGAACCAGGAGCCCTGGGAGTTCAAGGAGAAGATCGCCGGCCGCCTGGCCCTCATCGGAGGGCTCGACCAGTTCAACGTCCTGACGACGGGGACAAGGTCCGATATCCGGGCCATGGTCTTCAAGCTGTTCGAAAAAATCGGCGGCGAAGGCGGGTACATCCTGTCCGCGAGCGATCATTTTTTCGACACGCCGCCCGAGAACCTTCGCATCTACGCGGAGGCCGCGCGGGAATGCGTCTATTGACGGGGTCAAATCTTCATTTTTGCACTTTTCCCCGACCTGACCCCGTCTTAATTGTCATGTTATCTAATAGTTAGACAACTTCCATCGATATTTTTCATCAATATTGCCTTCGACACTCCTTGACCGGCAGCCCGACCCTTTCCCCGTATGAACAGGGACCCGAGGCTTCAGCCCTGATCTCCGTCCGGGCCGCCCAGCATTCGCCGCTGGGCCTTCTTCTCGGCGTAAGGGCGCGGGACGTAGACGCTCTCGCCGGTCGTCGGGTCCTTCCCGGTGTGATACATGCACGTCGAGCGGGTCATCGGCGTCGGGGTGAAGATCTGGACGCCTTCGACCGGCTTCTCCCCGTCTTTCTCCAGCTCCTGGAGATAGGCGGCCAGCTCTCGCGCCTCCCTATCCGAGGTCCCCGGGTGGGCCACCATGAAGTAGTACTTGAGATGCTGCGGGCTCGCCCACCGGCCCCGGCCGGCCTTCTTGTTGATCTCCGCGAAGACGCGCCGGAACTCCTCGAGCGACCGCCGGCCGCCGCTCTTCCCCATCAGCCGGAGGACGTTGTCCGAAACATGCTCGGGAGCGATCTTCAGAAGCCCCGAGATGTGGTGCTTCGAGAGCTCTTCGATATATTCCCGGCTCTGCAGGGCCAGATCATAGCGGATGCCGCTCCGGACGAAGACTTTCTTCACCCCCGGGATGCGGCGGGCCCCCCGCATGAGGGAGATGAGCCGCTTGTGACTCCGGTCGAGACGGCCGCAGTCCAGGCAATCCCCGTCCCGGCAAGGGGTTTCGCAATCCATGCCGTACATATTGGCCGTCGGGCCGCCCAGGTCATCGATGAAACCCTTGAATTCGGGATGCTTGGTCAGGCGCCGGATCTCCGCCAGGATGGATTCCTCGCTCCGGGAGACGATCCGGTCGCCCTGGTGGAGGGAAAGGGAGCAGAAAGAGCAGCGGCCGACGCAGCCGCGGTGGGTCACGACCGAGAACCTGGCCATGCCGAGCTCGGGATAGCCGTCCGGGATCACGCGCGAGAACGGCAATCCGTAGATCCAGTCGAGGTCGCTCGTCTTGTATTCGGGGGCGGGATACTGGATGACGAACCGGTTGGCGTGTCCCTGGGCGAGCAGGCGCCGGTTGGTAAGCCGGCCCTGGGCTTCGCAGAACAGGTCCTTGTCGCGGCTCACATCCTCGAAGGACGGGATTGCTTCGGCGCCCACCGGCGGCTCGTTCCGGACGACGCACGTTCCCGGAATCCCGTCCAGCCCCTCGCCGCGGGCAAGCCGTTTCGCGATCTTCAGGACCTGGATCTCGCCCGGGCCGTAAACGAGGATGTCCGCCCGGGTATCGAGAAGGATGGATCGCCGGACCGCGTCGTCCCAGTAATCGTAGTGGGCGAGACGGCGGAGCGACGCCTCGATCCCGCCGAGGACGATGGTCGCCCCGCGGTGAAGCTCCCTGATCTTGTTGGCGTAGACGACGACCGCCCGGTCGGGCATCCGGGCGATATAGGGGACATTACGGTCGCGGGCACGGTCGCGCTTAAGGGGCGAATAGTTGACCAGCATGCTGTCGATCGAGCCCGAGGTGACGCCGAAGAACAGCCGCGGCCGGCCGAGCTTGAGGAAATCCTCCCGGCCCTTCCAGTCCGGGGATTCGATGACCCCGACGCTGTAGCCCCTTGCGTCGAGAACGCGGGCGATGACCCCGACCGGAGAGAGCGGGTGGTCGGCGTAGGGCTCGCCGCTGACGAGGATGACGTCGAACCCGGAGCCGTGCGTCGCGATCATCAGCACTATTGTAGCATGCCATCTCCGCGCGAACGAAAGGTTGGAATCGCCACACCCAAAAAGGCTCGCGATGATATTCGGCAAATCGCCGCTGATCGATCGGCCGGACGGAAGCCGGAGCGGGGGACAACCCGGGCTTTAGGCCGGCGCGCCGGCCGGGCCGCCTTCCCGCGGGACCGCGTAGAGCCCGAAAACGGCGTTCGCGACGAGCAGGGCCCCCGCCAGGAAAAACGGATACTGGAGCCCCGCCCGGAAACCGAGCGACGAGAACACCACGGCCCCGGTCATCTGGCCCATGGTCTGGAGGGACATCAGCAGGCCGGCGCTCCCGCCGATCGTCCGTTTCTCGAAGAGCCGGGAGATGGTCAGGAGGACCAGGGCGCCCATCAGGCCGTCGCCGGCCTCGTGGACGACCCGGAAAAGGAACGACAGCCGGACGTCTCTCTGGACCATGAGGACGAGGCCCAGGCCGGAAAGCATCATGCCGAGGAGGAGAAGCCTGCGGTTCCGTTCCGGGTCGACCTCCAGGCGGCTGACGAACAGGGACGACCCGGCCAGGGCCAGGTAGGCCAGGGCCATGTAGAGCGAGACCTGGAAATCGTTGAGCTTGAAACGGCCCTTGAGGAAGGGGCTGTAAACCGTCCCCTCAACGCCCCAGTGGAGGGCCAGGACGAAGAGGAAGGCCGAAAAGGCCAGGGTCCTCTTTCTGAGGATGTTCGATCGGTATTCCCGGATGGTGACGACCGAGAACTTCTCCCGGCCAAATCCCCGCAGGGCCAGTGTTGAGAGGGCCATGAGGACCGCGAACACGGCGAGCAGAGCCCGGTAGCCCCCGTAAAGCGTCAATGCCCCGCCGGCGACGAGCCCGATGGGGGGCCCCACCGCCAGCCAGAAGTTGTATGTCCCGTATTTCCGGTTGGGGTTCCGGTCCGTCTCGTCCTTGTAATAGAGGCTGTTGGCCGAGACGTCGAGGGCGTTGTTGGCGATGCCGAAGAGGAGAAAAACGAAGGCCATGAGCCCCGCCCCCCGGACCAGTCCGATCAGGACGAAGGTGAGGGCCTGGGCGAGCAGGGCCAGGAGGATGACCCTCTTCATCGAGAGCCGGTCGTTCATCCAGCCCGTGGGAAAGGAGAAGACGATCGGAGCGAAGGAAAGGCAGGAGATGATGAGGCCGATCTCGAGGCCGTTGAACCCGAGCTTCAGGAAGTGGAGGGGGGCCAGGAAGAGCGCGGCCGTGAAGGTGAGCTTCCGGACGAAATTGATGATATGGATCTTGCGGATCATCGTTGAATGGCGACATCATACCATGATGCCGGGAAATGAAAAGGGGCGGCCCGCCGGCCGCCCCCGTCTCAGACTGTGAGGGGACTATGGGAACACAATACTTTGTCCCCGTCATTCAGGGACAGAGTATTGTGTCCCCTCCGGTTCAGTATTTCTTGAGGTCGATGTTGCCGCTGAAGCTTCCCAACCGGATCCTGGCCCCGCCCTTGTTGACGGTCCCGTGGATCTCCTTCGGGGAGAGCTTGCCGACAACCTCGATCTGGAAGTCGCTGTCGATGACGCCGCTGAACGTGTTGGCCTCGAATTCGAAGGCCGAGCCGGCCGGGATCTTCATTTCGACGTTTCCGCTGTGGGACTTGAGCTCGTAGTTCCCTCCGGGCATGATGGTCCCCACGTAGGTGATATTCCCGCTGACCGTCTTCCCGGTCACCGTCCGGGCCTCGGCCACGTCATTGAGCTCGATGTCGCCGCTGACCGATTCGAGCTCCACCGAACCCTTGACCTTGGTCGCCCTGACGTCCCCGGAAACGGACTTGAGATAGGCGTCGCCCATCACGTTCTCTAGAGTAATGTCGCCGCTGACCAGCTTGACTTCGACGCCCGCCGCGCCGAGAACGTTCACGTTGCCGCTGACGGAGTTGACCTTGACCGGACCGCCGTGAATGCAATCGAGGGTGACATCACCGCTCACGGACTTCACGTCGGCGGCCGCCTTTTCCGGGATCCAGAGTTTGTAGGAGACCGAGACGTTGATGTTGTTACCCCAAAAGCCGTGGTACTCGGGGTATTTGGTCTCGATCCGGACAACGCCGGTTTCGTTGGTCACTTCGATCGTCACTTCCTTGGCGTTCTCCTTGGCCTTATCGAGGCTCGACGCCTCGGACATCTTGAGGGCCTCGATCTTGACCTGGTCTTCCTTCCAACTCTTGATCTCGATGTCGCCGGAGACATTGATCAGATAGACCTTGCCGCCTTTGGCCAGGGCTGCCGTCTTCTCGAATTTCTCCTCGTACTTCTCGCGGCCGAGGGCCAGGGCCGCGCCGAGGGTCAGGACGAAGGCCACGCCCAGCGGGACCGCCAGCTTTTTCATGCTTTCCCGATTCATCATAGTCATCCTCCTTCTTGTTTGTTTTTATAAGGTCGTTCCCCGCTTGACGGCAGCCGGGTTCTTTCCGGAGAACTCCAGGGCCGTGTCGAGGATATGGACTTTGTCCAGGTAGGCGGCCAGGAGGTAATTCCTGGCCTGAAGGTCGTCCGGCTCCTTCAAAACGGCCTGACGGCAGGCCTGGATGGTGGCGTCGACGACGGCCAAGTTCTTTTCGAACATCTCGGCCACCTGGGGAACCATCATCCCTTTCTGGGAGGCGAACGCTTCGCCGAGGGACGCGATGGCTTTGTTGTAGTATCCTTCGGCCTCGTCCAGCTTGGCCAGCGTGTACTTCTCGGAGTTCTTGGGGATTGCGGGGCTTCCCCGGCGTCCCAGGCGGGTCCCGACGATGATCCCCGAGGCGATGAGGATGAGGGCGACGGCGGTCGCTCCGGCGAATCTCAGGGCCGGCGCGCCCCAGCCGAACGACCAGGACCGGGACGCCCTCTCCGGGACAGTGGCCAGGCCCGCTTCGGGGGCACTCAGCCAGCGCCTGATCTTCAGCCAGACGGCGTCTCCGGGCTCGGGACCGGCCAGGCCTGGAGCGGCTTCGGTCACGGTCCGGAAGTCCCCGAGGAGCTCCCGGCAGGCCACGCATTTCCGGACGTGCTGTTCGAGCCCGGCAGCCTTCCCGGCCTCGAGCGAGCCGTCGACGTATTCGCTGATGAGTCTTCGGGCTTGATGACACCGCATGGTTTTTCTCCGTCAAACGATTTTCCTTGCTTTGAGGAAGGCCCGCAGCTTCATCCTGGCCTTGAAAAGCTGGGATTTTGAGGTCCCCACGGAACAGCCGAGGAGCCGGGAGATCTCTTCATGCTTGTATCCCTGGACGTCGTGGAGGATAAAAACGCTCCGGAGACGCGGGGAAAGGGATTGCACAGCCGTTTCCAGGGGCTCTTTGAGATCCTTTTCCACATGTTCGGCCCCCTCGTCCGGGATCTGCCCCTCCATCTCGCTGAGGGGGACGGTTTTCCCGCTCTGGGCCTTTTTCTGACGCAGGTAGCTGTAGCAGGTGTTGAGGGCGATCCGGTAGACCCAGGCCGGGAACGTGTCCGCGTCCCGGACTTCCCGGAGATGGGAAAAGACCTTCAGGAAAACGTCCTGAAGGAGGTCCTCGGCGACCGCCTGGTTCAGGGTGTGGCGGTACTGCAGGCCGAACACGGGGCGCTTGAACATCTCGTAGATGGATTCCATGGCCGCGAGGTCGCCGGCCCGGCCGCGCTCGACGAGGTCGGCCAGACGGACCTTGTCGGCCGTCCCCCAGACGGGCTCGTCCCGCTTGGCCCCGTTCATGAACCCGGCCGCCCCCGGGAATTCCTCCCGCTCGCCATGGACCCTATTATCCATGATTTCCCCTGAGACTGCCAGGATCAGGTCGGGTGCGCCCATTTCTTTCCTCACCCGTAATAGATGAAGCGCCCCGGCAAAAGGTTGCCTGGGCAAGAACCTCGAGGCGGCCGCGTTGACAGCAAAAACCGGATGAAATAGGATTTCACCCATGATGAAAAGGCTGTTTAAGACAGCGGCCGCTTGGCGGGCCTGGCTGGAGCATAATCACGCCCGGGAGAAAGGGATCTGGCTCGTCTACTACAAAAAGGGGTCGGGCAAGACATCCGTGATCTATAAAGAGGCCCTCCAGGAAGCCCTTTGTTACGGCTGGATCGATTCGACGACCAATCGGTTCGACAGCGAGCGGTACATGCAGAGATGGACGCCGCGGAACACCAACAGCGTCTGGTCGGCGGCCAACAAAAAGCGGGTCAGAAAGCTCGTCGCCGAGGGCCGGATGGCCGCGCCGGGGATGTAAGGCCAGCCCCATCAGCCGATTTGGACGGCCGGCATCGAGATCGAGCCACCGCTGATCCTTCCTTTTTTGTTCCCCGCGGTCATATCGACCGATTCTGGTGTTTCAGTTCGGCCCCCAGCGCATGAGGACAGGCGGGATGAGAGCCAGGGCCGCGAACAGGACCCAGGCGATGAGGAGCGGCACCATCCACTTGGCCCATTTCTCCCACTTGAGCCCGGCCAGGCCCAGGATCCCCATGGTGACCCCCGACGTCGGGAGGACGGGGTTGATGTACTCGGCGAGCTGGAAGGCGAAAACCGATGTCTGCCGGGTGATCCCCACCAAGTCCCCGAGCGGGGCCATGATCGGGATGGTCAGGGCGGCTTGCGCCGTCCCCGAGTGGACGAAGAAATTGATGACGCACTGGGAGACGAACATGAGCTCGGAGGAGAAGAGCGGGTGGAAGCGCGAGATGGCGCCGGCCATCCCGGCCAGGATCGTATCCAGGATCTTTCCGTCCTGGGCCACGATGAGGATGGCCCGGGCCGTGCCGATGATGAGGGCCGCGTTGACCATGTCCTTGGCGCCGTCGACGAACGCTTTGCCCAGCTCATCGCCCTTGAGCTTGCCTGCGATCCCGGCGAAGATGCCCATGGCCAGGAAAACGCCGCCGATCTCGTAGATGAACCAATGGTATTTCAGGATGCCGAAGACCATGAAGCCGAAGCCCGCGAAGAAGACCGCCATGACCCGTTTGTGGGCGGCCGTCAGCGGGAGCTTTTCGATGACCGGGCCTCCGACCTGGAGCTTTTTCCTCTTTTCGAGGTCCTCTTCGTAGGTCGGGCTAAGCTTCGGATCCTTGAAGATCCGGCCGGCATAGCGCATGACGACGGCGATGACGATGGCCGTCCCGCCGGCCCAGACGATCAGCCGGTAGCCCAGTCCGGAATAAAGGGGGAGGCCCGCGATGCCCTGGGCGATCCCGACCGTGAAGGGATTGAAAAACGCCCCGGCAAACCCCGACGCGGCGCCCAGGAAGGGCAGGGCGACGCCGACGATCGTGTCGTAGCCGAGCGACAGGGAGAGCGGGACGAAGATCAGGATGAAGGGCATGGTCTCCTCGCACATGCCCCAGATGGCGCCTCCCAGGGAAAAGATGATCATCGTCACGGGAATGAAGAGGACCCGGAGGGTTTTGCTTTGCCCGAACTTCAGGGCCAGGTTGTGGATGACGGTCGCAATGGCCCCCGTCTTCTGGATGACCGAGAAAGCGCCGCCGCAGATGAAGACGATGATGATGATGGCCGCGGCGTCCACGAACCCCTTGGCCGGCGAGACGAAGAGCCCGCCGAGCCCCTGGGGCCGACTTTCGGTCCGCTGGTAGGACCCGGCCACGGGGATGGTCCGTCCGTCCTTCTCGACCCTCTTGTACTGGCCGCCCGGAATGATCCAGGTGGCGGCCACGGTCAGGACGACCATGATATAGATGAGGATGAGGGTGTGGGGGAGCTTCAGCGTCTTCAGCGTCTTCAGCGTCATCGCGTCGCGACCTTTCCGGTGGCCAGGTCGTAAACGTCGCCGGGGAGGAGGACGTGGAGGACGATGCCGCGGGCGCCGAGGCGGCCCGTCGGCGACTTCGCGGTCTTCGCCCGGCGCGCGTCGAAGATGACGACCTGGTTCTCGCCGAGGACCTCGTAGCGGCCGTCGGGCCGGACGAGGACGGCCGTGGACTCGTCGATGCCGACGCCGACGAGCTTCGGGTTCTCGATGACGGTGGCGATCAGCCGGTTGAGCCGCCGGCGGGTCACGAAGTGCTGGTCGACGACCGCGGCCTTGACGAAGCCGAAGCCGCGCGTCCGGATGACGTCGTCCGCCCAGATGACCTCCCAGGATCCCTCCTTGTTGTCGGTCCGCTTCTCGTCGCCCGTGATCATGACCTCGCTCATGACCGCGGCGCCCGCGCTCGTGCCGCCGATGACGCAGCCCTTCTCGTAAACCTCGAGCATCTTCTGATGGATGGGAGTGTCGAGGAGGGCGGCCGTCAGGCGCGCCTGGTCGCCGCCGGCGAACCAGACCCCGCCTGCGCCGTCGAGGATCTTCGCGCTGTCGGACTTCAAGGCCTCGTCGTGCGTCAGCTGATAGAAGACGACGTCCTTGACGCCGTTCGCCTTGAACTCGGCCACGAGCTCGGGGCCCACTTCCTGGGGGACGCCGCTGGCCATGGTGAAGATGACGACCTTGCCCGTGCCGAACTTGGCGGCCAGGTCGCCGTAGTGCTTCATGAGCGGCGCGTCGCGCTCGCCGCCGCCGATGATGAACAGATAGCCTTTGGGCCCGGCCTGGGCGGCGACGGCGCAGGCCAGGAGGATGATCAGGAAAACGATCGGATTTTTTTTCACGCGACTCCTCCGGATAAAGGACGATTTACGGAGCCCTATCTTACCAGAAAAAAGGGGGACGGTCCTGTTTTTCCCGGGCAGGCCAAGGGGGATTTGGGCTCGAACCTAGATGAAAAAACAGGACCGTCCCCCTTTTTCTAAAACAAAATATTCAGGGCCAACGGCTGGCCGGGCTTGACGACAATCGGTTTGCCCCAAAGGATGCGGAGGACGCTTCCCGCCTTCTTGAAGGACGGCTTCGTGACCGTATTTCCCAGCGTTCCTCGGAGCGATTTTACTTTCATGGTTTGGAGCGGCGCCGGAGCCGTGAACACGAATTCTTTCAAGGTCAGCCCGCCGGACTCAACCTCGACTTTCAGCTCAGCCGTTTTCCCGTCCGAAATCTTCTGGGCGTAGGTGCCCCAGCCGGAGCCGGCCGTCCAGACGGTCCGGAAATCTTCGGCAGCGACCTTCGGGTCGAACCCCATTTTCATATCGGGCCCCGAATACGAGAAGCCGCTGAGGGCCAGGAGAACGCCCCAGGACGACATGGCCCGGGCGTAGTGGTGGCCGCATTCGACCTCGTCCCAGGGATTACGACGGCGGCCGTCGTACCTGTCGCGGGCGGCCTTGACGACGCTCAGGCCCTCCTCGACGAGCCCTTCGTAGATCAGGTGGGAGGCTACCTGGTACTCGATGCCCGTCCAGACCTCGTCCGAATAGGGGAACGGCAGCGGCGGCCGTCCGCCCTTGGGCCAGGAGCAGAGAAGCAGGCCTTTCTCATCGGCCAGGGCATAGGTTCTTTGGACGTTCGAGAAATTCCGGAAGTCGGGCCTGAAATTGTACTTGTAGATGGCGCCGAGGGCCGACCGGATGCGCTCCTGGGGCAGGTAGCGCCCGAGGCCCGAAACCATGCCCAGCCACTGGCCGAGGAGCTGGTCGGAGAGGCAGCCCTCGCCGTACTGGTATTTCTTCTCCATGACCTGGTCGTATTTCTGGACGTAGTACTCGCCGTTCCAGAGGACCGCATCGTAGTTGCTGCGGCCTTTCTCGTAGAGGGCTCGATAGGCCTTCGCCGCGGGCCAGTCGGTCATGGCCACGGCCATTTCGGTCGCGGCCTTGAGCGCGCCGAGGTAAAAGCCGCCGATCATGCTGTTCGGGCCGTAGAATTCGATGTCGTAGGTGTTGTGCTGCTCGCCCTCCATGAGGCCGTCCTTATTCGCGTCCCAGGACGTCCAGGCATATTCCATGGCTTTCCTGGCCTGGGGCCAGAGCTTTTTCAGCCAGGCGGTGTCGCCCGAGACCTGCCAGTCCCGGTAGAGGCTGATGATCCGGCCCATCTGACCGTCCGCGGCCGGCTTGAAGTTCCAGAAGACGCCGCTCCCGAGCGGCAGCGACGTCCGGAACATCATGGCGCCGTCGGGCTTGACGTTATTGAGGAAGTCGGTCTCGCGCATCGACCGCTCGAGCGCCGGGAAGAGGAAGGCCAGCGATTGCGCGTAGTTCCAGACGTGGGCGCAATTGAGCGGGCAGCAGCCCGTCTGGTCGCCGCAGCCTTCGAAGCCGAAGAACTTCCCGCCCTCGAGCCAGAGACAGGTCGGGGTGCGGATGATGGCCGCCTGGCTCGAGACCGCGTCGAGGACGTAGGGCGGCAAGGTCGAGGCGAAGAGCGCGTCGTGGAACCGGCGGCTGTCCTTTTCCAGCCGGTCCAGGTTCGCCTGGAGGTACTCGGCGGCCTCCCAGGAGTCCTTGAACCGCTCGGCGTAGTGGTTTTTATAGATCCGGCCGCGCTGCTCGGGAACGACGTCAAAATAGTCGAGAACGTTGGGGAAATTCCAGGAGAGGATGAAGGGCAGCGTGACCTCTTCGCCCGGCCCGATCGAGGCGACGAGCCCGAGCGTCCCGACGTCGGATTGCTTGTCGGGGGACGGCGAGACCTCGGCCAGGTCCTTGAGCCGGCCGTCGGCCGCAAAATCGTCCCAAAAGATCTGGAGGTCGTCCCACCAGTCGCCCCGCACCCAGTGCGTGAGATAGGTGATGTCGCTCCAGGGCGTCGCAAGGGACATCGTGCCGGAGGCGGGAGATTCCGGCTTCACTTTGTTCGAGGACATGGCCAGGCCGCGGAGGGCCGCTGTTTCCTTGAGCTCGTTCACGTTCTGCCCGAACTTGTCGTTCCCGAGGCCGCCGATCTGTCCCTCGGCGTCGTAGCCGATGGGGTTGAGGATGGAGCCGGCGATGGTGATCCGGGCGGGCGATGAACCCGTGTTCTTGACCTTGAACCTCAGAACGGCGGCCGGGATGCCGGAGTCTTCCGGCTGGAGCGGGATGAACGGGTTGAAGGCTTCGAGCGTGACGGCCAGCGGGATCCGGCTGTCGGAAAGCTCGACCTCGGCGAAAGGGTATTCTCCTTTGAACCGGGCTTTTTCCATCCTCGGCAGGCCGGGGACGTCCTCGCGGCGGAAGCCGAAGCCCGTCGTGAAAGGTGGCTCGAGCGGGCCTTCCAGGACGCGGACGAGCTTCCGCCCGTCCTGCTCGAAATAGAGGGCGAAAAAGGTGAACGGGAGGTTGACGCCCTTGCCGGGCCGGTTGAAGATCTCCCAGTCGCGGAGGTTGCCGCGGCCGCCGAGGGACACCGTCCCGGTGCCGATGCCGCCGAGCGGAAAGGCGACTTCCTTGAGCGCGGCGCCCTCGAAGACGCGCTGCGGCCCCAGCCCGAGGAGCGCGGCGCTCGTGTAGGCCGGAGCGGCCGTTTTCTGCCGAGAGCCCGCTTCACCGGCCATGATCGAGCCGAACGGAGCGAGCCCGGAGGAGAATACGAATCCCAGGAATAAAAGGCTATGAAGAATGCGGTTTTTGTTCGTCACGTCAGGCCCTCCCCCGAAAATGAAATCCGATCCATTTCGCCCCTGTTCTATCGGATTGAAATCCGAATGTCAACATTTCGTGTCCTATGAAGGGGTGTAATATATTGGAGCTGTCGTTAAATAGAAAAGGATTGACATATATCATACTATGATATATTTTACATATAGAGAAAAATATGCCTGCTGTTTCGTTCTATTTGCCGGAGGATGTTTTGAAGGCTATCCGCACCGAGGCCCGAACCCGCAAGATGTCTGTCTCGCGGTTCATCCGCACGGCCGTCGAAGCCCAGTTGGACACGGAGAACCGGAAAAGGGCTAAAGTCGAGTTCGTCAGGAGCCTCTGCGCGGCCGACCTTGGGACCTGGGAAGATGCCCACCGAGAGAGGACCGAGGAATCGGATGATCGGGGTTGATACGGGATTTTTCTTTGCCCTCCGCGAAGATCATTCTCTGGCCGTGAGGCTTTTCCGGGACTCGGACATCATCATTTCCGCCCTGACCTTGTTCGAACTCCGACGCCTCTCACTCAGGAAATCGATCTCCTGGGATGACCTTGGCCCGTCTCTTTCTCGTTCCGTGACGATCGTCGACGTCACCGGCGAGATCGCCGACGAGGCCGCTCATATCTCGCACGGGACCGGAATGCCCGCCATCGATTCGCTGATCCTGACGAGCCTTGTCGCAGCCGGCTGCCGGACTATCTACACGCGCGACGAGCACTTCCTGCGGTTTGCCCGGAAGGACATCGAAATCATCCAGCTCTGATTTCAGGCGAGGGTTATTGGTCTTTCCCCCTGCGCCTCTTCTTAAGAATCGCCTCGATTTTGCGTTCCATGTCGCCGGAGTGCGTCCCCTGCCAGTAGACGCGGTCACAGCCGGGACAGAGAGCGAAGGATTCGGCGTGCTCCAGGACATAGGGGGTCACCAGGTTCTTGGCCCGGGATCTGGGCAAGGGCTTGAGGGTCCGGTTGCATTCGAGACAACGGGAATTGGGCCGGATGTCGTCCCAGAGGGCGAATTCGTCCAGGACCTGGACGAGCTGCTCTTCCCAATCGTCGCTGATCACGAAAAGCCGGCTTTTCTGCCTCTTCCTTCTGTCGATGAGCCCGGTATCGCGGGTCAGAAGGACGCGGCCCTCCCGGCGCGAGATGTCGATGAGGTCCTTGTCCTCGGCCTTGGGAAAAAAGAGGACGTCGAAGCCCAGGATCTTGAGCCACTTGGCCAGCCGGCCGAGCATGCAGTCGGCGACGAATTTCATAGGCCTCCCCCCCCGGGGCGGGCTCCCCTACAGCCGGAGGAGCCGAACGCCCAGCCCGGAGACGAAGATCGTGAACAGGACCCACGGCGTGATATTGGCCTTTTTCTCTTCGCCGTGGAGATGGATGTGGTCCAGGTCGGCATGGGTATGGAGATGTTCATGGGCACCTTCCCGGCCCGCTTCCCGGGGACAAAAAAATGGTGGACGGTAGGAGACTCGAACTCCCGACCTCAGCGTTGCGAACGCCGCGCTCTCCCAGCTGAGCTAACCGCCCACGTCGGACCTCAAGCACGAAGGGAACTCTATTTGTACCATTTTTCCGGTTTTTTTTCCACGGCAAGTCATTGAACGGGGCCCGGCTTTGACCTAGAATGAGGCCGAGGAGGGCATCATGGGCAAGGCATTCCTGGTCATCCTTCTCATCGCCGTGGCCGCCTTTTTCTTCTACAAGCAAACCCACAAGCCGCTCTCGGAAGAGGAGCTCAAGGTCAAGGCGGTCGAGGAGCGCTTCCTCTCGGCTTCCGCCAAGTTCATGGGGGCAGCGGCCGGCGGTGTCGCCGTCGGGCTGGATGTGGCCGAAGCCGCCGCCATCCGGGTCCAGAAAACCCGCGATGAGCTGGCCCGTCTCATGGGCACGCTGACTGAAGACAAGGCGGTCCTCAAGGCGGAGGAGCTCCGGGCCAAGATCGACGAGTTCATCCGCAAGAACGATATCAAGTGAGGGGCTCGTTCGGCGTGCAGCTCTTCGGAAAGCCGGTTCGGATGGGGCGCTCGGTCAGGCGCCTGGGGAAAGCACGCCTCGAGGTCGCCGTGGAAATGACCGCCGACGGCTTCATCGTCCGCGGGACGGTCGCGGGCCGTCCCGGTCGCGTCGAAGTCCTGCGCCTCCCCGTCCCCGAGACCTTCCTCATGAACAACTGGCAGTCCTGGGGCCCCACCCAGAAGGCGACGCCCGCGGGCACGTTCCCCGAGCTCGGGCCGATCCAGGCCACGAACCCTTACGGCTTCTCGCCTCTCCTCGGAGAGCTCCTGCCGCGGGTTTGGAGCGACTATTTCATCGCCTGGGACAGCGCCGTCCTCGGGTTCCTGACATCTCAGATCGCCCATCCCTTTTTCCTCGTCGAAGGCGCCGAGCTCGTCGGCTACCTGGAATATTTCGATGCCGAGTTCGACGACCCCGTGCCGCTCGAGCCCCTGGCGATCCTGCGCGGCGGCGCGGTCGAAGACCTGTTGGACGTTTATGGATCTCTCATCAAGAAGGAGAACCGGGTCCGGATCAACCCCTGGAATCCCGTCGGTTGGTGCAGCTGGTACCAGTATTTCGGCGACCTCACCTGGGATGACGTCGTCCGGAATATCGAAACAGCCCGCGGTCACAAGAGATCTTTTCCCTTCGAGGTCTTCCAGGTCGACGACGGGTACGAGCGCGACATCGGCGACTGGCTGAAGGCCAAGCCGGATTATCCGGCCCTGGACGGTCTGGCCCGGGCCATCACCCGGAACGAGTTCCGGGCCGGGATCTGGACCGCCCCCTTCAGCGCGGCCGAAACCTCGGACGTCGTCGCGAACCACCCCGGCTGGATGGTGGCCGAGGACGGCCGGCCCAAGCCTTGCCACCGGAGCTGGAACAAGACGATCCACGCCCTGGACCTGACCCAGCCCGCCGTCCGGGCCCATGTCTTCGACCTATTCGTCACGCTGAAGAAGGCCGGGTTCGACTACTTCAAGATCGACTTCCTGTTCGGTGCGGCCATGCCGGGCGATCGCCGGAAAAACGTGACGCCGATCCAGGCCTACCGGGAAGGTCTCCGCGTCATCAGGAAGGCCGTCGGAAAGAGCTTCGTCCTCGGCTGCGGCGCGCCTCTTTTGCCCTCGGTCGGTTTGGTGGACGGGATGAGGATCGGCGAGGACACGGCCCCCTACTGGAAGACGAAGCCATCCGCCTTCCAGGGCCCGAACGCCTATTTCGCCCTTAAAAACGCCCTCCTCCGCCAATTCATGCATCGTAAGCTCTGGACGAACGACCCGGACTGCGTCCTCCTCAGGGACCGTGAGATCGAACTCAGCCGGAACGAGCGCGAGCTCTACGCCCTGGCATGCGGCGCTCTGGACAACATGATCATCGACAGTGACAATCTGTCCCTGGTGGGGGAAGAGGGGAAGAGCCTGTTCAGGCGGTCTCTCGGGCTCAGGGGAGGGAAAAGCCGGGTCCTGGGGCTTCTCGGGGACGAGCTCTATCTCATCGAGTCCAGGGGAGGCCCGGCCGGAGATTTCACCCTGGGGGTCAACCTGGCGGACAGCCCGGCGGAGATCAGGGGGAACACGGTTGCCGCCCGGTCAGGGGCATTTATCAGGTACTGATTATATATAGAGAGCCCCCTCCTGCTCTATTCCCACCTGATTGGTTCCTTTGGGCCTCGCCTTTTTGATCCCCGGCGTTCACAGAATACGTCGATTGCCCCTGATGTCAATAGCTCGGCCCCGGATGTCTGTTGTTGTCTGATAATGTCACGTCAGGGGAGAGTTTTTGAGGTGTGAAACCGGGTTTTTCACCCTGGTCGCAGACGGCAATTGATATCTGCGGCTGCCAAAAATGGGCACAAATTCAAGGAATGAAGAAAGTCACCCCGGGATCGGCCTTCCCGATTTTAAAGGATCCTGACTTCCCGCTTCCCCTTGGCGACATCGCCGATGACCCAGGCTTTCTGCCCCAGCCGGCCGAATAGAGAAATGACCTTGTCGGCGTGTTTCGGGGAAACGACCAGAGCCATGCCGATCCCCATGTTGAGGGTCCGGAACATCTCCCGCTCGCTGACCTTCCCTCTCGCGGCGATCTTGCGGAATATGGCCGGGATGGGCCAGGCGCCCTTCTCGATCCGGACCGTCAGCCCCTCGGGGATGACCCGGGGAATGTTGTCGTAGAAGCCGCCGCCCGTGATGTGGGCCATGGACTTGATGGGCACGGCTTTGAGCACCCTGAGGATATCGGATGAGTAGATCTTGGTCGACCGGAGGAGCTCTTTCCCGACGCTGCCTCTGAGCTCTCTCTGGGTGAAGGCCTTCCGGGCGAGCGAATAGCCGTTGCTGTGGAGTCCGGACGAGGCGAGCCCGATGACGATGTCCCCGGCCCGGCAGGCCCGTCCGTCGATCATCTTCGCTTCGTCGACGATCCCGACCGAGAAGCCTGCCAGGTCCCACTTGTCCGGGGCGTAGAGGCCCGGGAGCTCGGCCGTCTCCCCGCCGAGGAGCGTGCAGCGGGCCTCCCGGCATCCCTTGACGATCCCCTTGAGGATCTCGTAGAGCACCCGGGGCCTGACCTTTCCGACGGCGATATAGTCCAGGAAGAACAGGGGCTCCGCGCCGAGGACGACGACGTCGTCGACGCACATGGCCACGAGGTCGATCCCCACCGTGTCGTATTTGCCGAGCATGTCGGCGATCATGAGCTTGGTCCCCACGCCGTCCGTCGAGGAGACGAGGACCGGCCTTTTCAGGCCCGCGATCCGCGGCCGGAAAAGCCCGCTGAAGCCTCCGATCGTGCCCAGGACCTCCGGGCGCTCGGTCGACCGGACCAGGGGCTTGATCATTCGGATGAAGCGGTCGGCCGCGTCGATGTTGACTCCGGCCTGTGCGTACCTCAGTCGCGCCATGCTGCGTTCTCCCTGGGAAATCCGCCTTTTTTATAACACCCCCTCCCGGGCAAGTCAAACCGGAGTCAAATTCAGCTCCCCTGAATCGTTTTTATCCAGAGGAGCGGACGCAGGGGGGATGTCCCGGAGAAAACACTGAAGCTCCACGGACTTACGTCCGTGGGATCCAACTTTTGCAGGCTTTGGAGCGCCCGCCCCCGAATGGGGGTTCGCTCTTCCTCCGCGGACTCACGTCCGTCAAGGGACGAGCCTTCGGCTCGCCACTCGCCCGTGGCTTATATCCACGGGCGAGTACGGCGGAAGTGGACCCTCGGGCAAGCCCGGGGCCCCGGCCGCTGTGGAATCCCGCGAAGGGGATTGACAGGCCGGGGAAGCCGTTATACCCTTCTGGTCCGTGGCCATGAACGCTCGTCCTGGAGGGAACCCGATGCCCAGAAACCGCCGTATCCTCTTCGTCGCTATTCTCGCCGCGCTGATCGCGCCGGCCCTGCGGACGACCGCCGGGCCCGCGCCGAAAGAGACCCCGGCCGACCTCGTCCTGACGAACGGGAAGGTCGTGACCGTCGACGATAGGATCCCGCAGGCCCGGGCGGTCGCCGTCCGCGCCGGCAAGATCGTCGCCGTCGGGACCGAGAAGGACATCCAACGCTATATCGGCGGATCCACGCAGGTCATCGACCTCAAGGGCGCTCTGGCCATTCCGGGGATCATCGACAGTCATGGCCATTTCACGAGCCTCGGGGCCTCCAAGATGATCCTCGACCTGACCAAGGCCCATTCATGGGACGAGATCGTGGCCATGGTCGGGCGGGCGGCCAAGGCCGCCAAGCCCGGCGACTGGATCCTCGGCCGGGGCTGGCACCAGGAGAAGTGGGACAAGGCCCCCGAGCCGAGCGTCGACGGCCTGCCCTTTCATGACGCCCTGAGCCAGGCCGCTCCGGCGAACCCCGTCCTCCTCGAACATGCCAGCGGGCATTCCAGCCTGGCGAACGCCAAGGCGATGGAGCTCTCCGGGATCACGTCCAGGACCCCCGACCCGAAGGGCGGCCAGATCATCCGCGACGCCAAGGGGAACCCCATCGGCGCCTTCCTTGAAAATGCCCAGGGTCTCATCCGATACAGGGAGCCGAACCTCACCCCGGAGGAGGCCTTGGCCAAGGAGAGGCGTGAAATCGAGCTCGCCGCCCGGGAATGTTTGAGGAACGGGGTGACGACCTTCGATGACGCCAGCACGTCCTTTGCGACAGTTGACCTGTACAGGAAGATGGCCGAAGAAGGCGCCCTCGGCGTCAGGCTCAACGTCATGTTGAGCGAGAACAACCGGACCCTCGCCGCCCGGGGCTCCGCCTACAGGATGATCGGGGCCGCCGACAACCACCTGACCGTCAGGGCCATCAAGCGGTTCATGGACGGCGCCCTCGGATCCCAGGGGGCCTGGCTCCTCGAGCCCTATGCGGACCGCCCGAACTGGACGGGCCTGAATACGGACCCCGTTTCCGAGGTCAAGGAAACGGCCAGGTTCGCGATCGAGAACGGCTTCCAGCTCTGCATCCACGCCATCGGCGACCGGGCCAACCGGGAAGTGCTGGACGTTTACGAGGAGACCTTCAAAGCCCACCCCGACAAAAAGGACGTCCGGTGGCGGATCGAGCACGCCCAGCATCTCAGCCTCGCCGATATCCCACGTTTCGGCCGGCTCGGCGTCATCGCCTCGATGCAGGCGGTCCACTGCACGTCGGACGGACCCTGGGTCCTCAAGCGGCTGGGCGAGAAGAGGGCCGAGGAGGGGGCTTATATCTGGCGGAAGCTCATGGCGGCGGGAGCCGTCATCTGCAACGGCACGGATGTCCCCGTCGAGCCCGTCGACCCGATCCCCGGTTTCTATGCGGCCGTCACACGGAAGATGAAAGACGGAACGGCCTTTTTCCCCGACCAGAAAATGAGCCGGATGGAGGCCCTCCGGGCGTACACGATCAACGGCGCCTTCGCGGCTTTCGAAGAGGGGATCAAGGGGTCGCTCACGGCCGGGAAGCTCGCCGACATTACCGTCCTCTCAAAAGACATCCTGACCTGCCCGGAGGAGGAGATCCGGACGGCCGAGGTTCTTTACACGGTCGTCGGCGGAAAGGTTCTCTATCGCAAGGAGCGCTGACCGAGGGCTTCAGTCCTCCGCGACGCCGCCGAGCTTGTCCTGGACCCGCCTCAGCTCTTCCTGGGCCTCTTTCATGAGCTTGTTCTTGAAAACGAGCGTGCCGATCTCGCTCGTGTGGTCCATCGAGGCCTTCAACCTCTCGATCCTCTCGACGAGCTCCGCCTCACGGCGGTGGAGCTTGTCAAGCTCGTCTCTTCTCGCGGCATCGTTATCCATGGATCGATCCTTGTGTCGCTTCCATTCTAGGGCGAACACCGATCGTAATCAAGGAACGGACGGAGGTATCAGTTTTCGATCGTGATCCGCACCGTCCGGATCTCGAAGGGCTTGAGGCTGACGGGGACCGATCCGACCTCGGTTTGTTCCGACGCGCCCATCCGCCTCGTCGTGAAGCCCAGAAAGACGGCGCTCGAAACGCGGGCTTCGGTCGCCTGGCCCGCGATCTCGCGGAGGCGGACGACGGGCGTCCCGTCAGGATCAAGCCAGAGGGCCTGAATGATGACATTGGGCCGGTCCACGGAGATCAGGGATTCGAAGGGTGTCGTGAATGGCCCCTTGTTTTTTGGCGGGAGCCAGACCGCGACGAGCGGACTATGGACCTCCCAGCCGAACCGGGAGGAGACAACGCGGTCGGAGCCGGCGGGAGAGGCGGGCGCGCCGGTCAAGGGCGGTGCGGGAGGAAGGCTCGTCAGCGAATAGCGGAACTCCACCCGGCCCTCCTGGCTGGCCTTGAAGTTCGTCATCCAGTAGTTGTTCATGGCGTAGGAGAAGACCCAGGCGTTGGTGAGCTCGAGCTTCTTGAGCCATTTCCCGGTGTTGATGTCACCGAACTGGATGAGCGGGGCCTCGATTGACGACCAGATGACCCGGGCGTCCTTCCCGGAGAATTCGATCCAATGCTGGACGGTGTGCCAGTCGAGGGTCGTCCCGGGCAACTGCTCAATCCCCGGAGCCATGTCGGCATCGGAAATCTCAAAGCGGACGTTCGGCCCGGGCAGTGCGGCTGCTAAGGGGTCTATCTCCTTGGGCTTAGCGGCCGGCATAATCGCGCCGGGCTTGCTGCTGAATGCGCCCGGCAGGCCGGGTCCCACGGCGAACGGGAAGGCAAAATAGACGGCCTCGGGGTCGAACGTCTCCTCCTTGTTCAGGATATTGACGAGGTCGATCCGCTTAACGTCGTCATAGAGGATGATCCGCTGATCGAGCCGGCGGCACATCTTGGGCGCGCTGGTGACGAGACAGCTCTTGGCGACGGGTCCGCGCCACTCGACGCCGATCGACGCCGTCGACTCGGGCGCCCAGCGGCGGAACACCGCCCGCTTCGTCATGTCGTCCACGGCCTTGCGGCCGCCCTCCGGCTGCTCGTAAATATAGGTGTTGAGCGGCCAGGGACAGGATTTATCCACGAGCTCACGACCGATCTCCTTGTCGATGAGGCTCGCGAGGCCTCCTGTCTTGGAATCGACGGTGACGCGGTAGAATCGGTTTTCAAGGACGGGATCGCCTGCCTCGTTGAGAAGCATTTTCTCCGCTTTGGGATTCGGCGCCGGCCCCTCCCCCGGCCTGACCGTGAAGACGGCGTATCCCATCGAGGGGATGTCCTTGGCGAGGACGACGATGGCGTCCTCGCCCATCATCTGGAACTTCGCCTCGGTCCCGAGGCGCCGGTCAATGACCCGGAGCTTTCCCTTTGCTTCGCGGAGCGGCCCGGCCGGTAGCGCCACCCGCACGGCGTCAGTCCGCGTCCAGGAAAGCGGATTGAAGAGGACGAACTCGTATTCGCCGTCGGCGCTGATGAGCTTGGCCAGGGCCTCGGTCCCCCGCCGGAGGAGCGTGCGCGACGCCTCCCGCGCCATGTAGGCGAAACTCGACTTGAGGGCCCACTGGCCGCGGGCCAGCTCCGACTGCGGGTCGTCGATACTGTTATAAGCGCCCCAGGTGTGCTCGTCATAAAGCATCGAGAGGTCCCAGGCCTCGCGGACGGCCTCGGCGGGAAAGCGGAAACCCTTGTCCAGCCAGGCGGCCAAGGCCGACCACTTCTCGGCCGAGATCAGGTCGTTGTGAGTGACCCGGTTGAGCCCGGTTTCGAAAGAGGTCGAAGCGACCCCGTCGGTCCAGTAGTCGGGCCAGCCGAGCTTGTAGGTCGGGAGGCCCGGACCGTATTTGGCCTCCATGGCGCTGAAGAACTCGTGCAGGGTCGCCAGCCGGAGCTTGGGGTAGGCGAACGCCTCGTTCCATTCTTTGACCCGGTCGGAGAGGGCCCGGCCCGGCGGGCAGTTGTCCGTCACCCAGGCGCTGATGTTGAAGGCGATGAGGTCATAGGGGTAATCGCCGCGCGTTTCGAGCGTCGCGAGGTACTCCCCGACCTTGGGCGAGCTCTTCGAGAGCGGCTCGTGGAGGAGGAGATCGTAGTTGGCGAACAGGTAGTGCTCGCCGTTCCAGTGGAGGATGCGGCTGCCGTCGGGCGATTCCCACCAGAAAGCGCAGGGCCGGCGGAGGGGCGCCCGGGACCGCGTCTCGTTGATGCCAGTGGCAAAATACTTGATGCCGGCCTGCCGGAAGATCTGGGGCAGGGCCCAGCTGAACCCGGTCAAGTCGTCGTTCATAGCGCATGTGACGTCGATCCCGTAGGCCCGGGCGAATTCGCGGGAGAAGTCCAGGGAGCGGATGAGCTCTTCGTGGGCAAAACAATCGGATTGGTTGAGGAAGAGCCCGGAGAGCTCGACGCGGCCCGCCTTGATCAGTCCGGCGAGCTCCAGGACCTTGCTCTGCGGACGGGACTTCACAAAAGCATTGAGGGTCCAGGAGACCTCGATATTCCAGCGGAACTTGGCGTCGTCGGGATAACCGTCGGTCTGCCGGCAGTAATCGATGACCGAATCCAGATACTCGGCGTGATTGCCCGCGACACGGGTCTGGAGCTCGGTGTAGCCGATGTCGGTGTGCGAATGATGGAAGAGGTCGACCGTCCACTTGCGCTGGGGTTTGAGCGCGAGCTTTTTCCTGACCGTCAGGCCCGAAGCCCTAAGGGTGAACACGGCCCTTACGGGTTTCTTGATCTCGGGAACGGCGACAGGGAATGAGCTCTTGCCCTGGGCGATCGGGTTCAAAGGAAAAGACAGGTCGCAGCCGTTGACCCTGACGGCCAGCTCTCCGGACGTCGGGGCGCCGCCGTTATCGACGCTCACGGTCAGGAGCTGCTTGAGCCCCTGCCCGTCCCTGACAAAAAAGACCGTGGGTCTCACGTCGAAGCTTAGGACAGCCGGGGCTGCGGCGCCGAGCACGCCTGGGGAAGCCATTGGTGAGGCGCCGCTGTGCTGCTCGGCGGCAAAGGACGTAATGGCCACGAACGCGGCCAGGGCGATGGCTGCGGCCGGGCGGCTCAGGCTATTTTTCGAGATCATCGCCGACCCTCCTCCAACCGGATGTGGTGAGCATGAAATCCGAGCTTAATCTACCACGCCGTTCCACGCGAGACAAGCCGAGGGAGCGTCCCGTTTTCTTACGTTTTTTTAGCGAGAAAAGAAGATGGCTACCTCGGCGCTTTCAATTTCAGGGCTTCGGTGATAGCTGGAACGGCAGAAGAAAAATGCGCAGGGGGATCGTCTCAAAATACAGTGAAGGAACGGGTGACCCGGTGCCAGTCCCCGCCCGCCCGAGGCGGAAGGGGATTGCGCGAGAGCGCTGGGGGTTCCAAGGGGCGGCTTCCCCCTGGTCGGAGTACTCGTCTGCGTCCTTCAGCCACGGAGCAGACGAGTGCGGAGAGGGGTGGTTCAGGAGGGGGCGTTTTCCCCTCCGCCCTCGGGGGGATGGGTGGAGCTGAGGCCGGACGGGGACACACCGGGACAGGACCCATCAATCGTTGTCCTTATCACGGGAAGGAGATGCTTGCACAAGTCGCCGGGAGCACTTGCCAGGTGTTCGGAGTTGTGCCATCATAAATATTTGGAAATGGAGCTCGACGAAAGAGATCGCCCATGAGGCCCAATCGATATATCGTCGCTTTTCTCATCATCCTCGTCCTCGTCGGCTGCGCCTCGGTCGCGGCCCAAAAAAAGAAGCCCGCCAAGAATTCGGACAAAGACCCCCAGTACCAGTTCGAGAAGGGGGTCATCGCCCTCCGCTACGGGCTCACGGACGAGGCCATCCGCTACGGGAACCTGGCCGTGTCCCTCGACCCCAAGCATTATGGCGGCCATAGTCTTCTCGGCAACGCCTACTACAAGAAGGGAGATTTCGCGGACGCGGCGGCGGCCTTCGAAAAGGCTCTGGAGCTGCGGCCGGAGCTGGCCGAAGCCCACTTCAACCTCGGCCTGGTCTCGTTCGACACGGGCACCCTGGACAAAGCCGAGTCCGAATTCAAGCAGGCCCTGGCCATCAAGGAAGACGCCAACACGGCCTACTACCTGGCCAGGGTCCATCTCGGCCAGAAGAAACTCGACCAGGCCCTGGACGAGGTCCAGAAATCCCTCAAGCTGGATCCCCGGGCTCCCGGGGCGTACAACCTCAAGGGTGTCGTCCTGAACCAGCTCAGCCGGTATGCGGAGGCCGCCGGAAGCTTCCAAGCCGGATTGATCCTCGCCCCCGACGACCTCAATCTCCAGATCAACCTCGGCATCGCCCATATCAACAACAACGAGCCGGACAAGGCCCGTCCCATCCTGGAAAAAGCGCTCCCCCGGATCCAGGACCCGGCCCTCAAGGCCCAGATCGAGAGCTATCTGAAGTCGATCAAGCCCCCGGACGGGGACGCCTGAACCAGCCCTGCGCCGACCGGGTGACCGCATCAATCCATATCGAATATAATACCGGGCAGAACGAATGTCCGTCTCGCGCGTCTTGGTGAGTGAGGCGGAAAAAGAGATGGAAGCCGTGATGCCAGGCCTGAAAGTCGCCCCGCGGCCGGATGCCATGCCCTTCACCCAGGACTCCTTCGACGGGATCTATGAGATGTACAAGGAGCCCGTCTTCCGCCTGGCCCACGCCCTGACCGACAACGCCCGGGACGCCGAGGACCTCTTCCAGGAAACCTGGCTGCGGGTTGTGCGGTCGGGCCGTGAAGAGCCACGGTCGGGCGACACCAAGGCGTGGCTTTTCACGATCACGGCCAACCTGCACCGGGACGGTCTGAGGAAGAAGAGGATCCGGAGGCTCTTTTTTCTCGAGCGGGCCCGGGCGATGACGGACGAGGCGGCCGACGCGGACACCGGATGGGAATCGGGCCGGTTCCCGGCCCGGGACTTCGCCGTCCGGGAGGACCTGCGGCTCTGCCTTCGCCGGGCGATATCCCGGCTGCCCGCCCGGCAGCGTGAGGTCTTCGTCCTCAAGGACATCGAGGGCTACAGGCACGCGGAGATCGGCCGGATGCTGGGCATCCCCGAAACGACCGTCCGGACCCTCCTTCACCGGGCGGTGAAGGGCCTCCAAAGGGAACTGGCGGCATTCGGACCCGCGGGACCCCGGACGGAGGCGTCAGAGGAGAATAAGCCATGACCTGCAAGGCGATCGAGCAGCTGATCCTCGAAAGCGAAGAGCGACCCCTCCGCGGGGACGAACGGCGGCTGGTCGAGGACCATCTCCGGGGCTGCCCCGGCTGCCGGATGTTCCAGGCCGACCGGCTCACGATCCGGAAAGGGGTGCGGGACCTCGGCCGGGCGGAGCTGCCTCAATCCCTCGACCTGAGGACACGGCGTCTGGTCCGGGAGGCTTTGGACATGGATCGGGCGGCCGGAAAAGCGAAGATCCCCGGTCTGGTCATCGCGGCCTCGGTCCTGTTCACGATCCTGGCGGCGATCTGGCTGACCGCGACTCTTATCGACGTCACGCCGGGGCAGCCGCTGCCGTCGGGCGCCTGGGCCGCGATCGTCTTCATCGCCCAGAACGCGCTGGTGCTTTTTCTCTCGCCGGTCATCCTGCGGATGGCCCGGCCGCCGGAAAACGGAACATCTTCGTCCCGATAGCGGGTCATAAGGAGGTTCACATGACAACGAACAATAATCACGCCACATGGGCCCTCGTGGTCCTGATCGGGCTCGTGCTGCTTTTGGCCTTCCGGTCCATTTTTTTCGTCCTGCCGTTCGGCTTCTTCCCCGGCATCTCCCATGTCTTCCGGGACGCCGGCCATTCTCTGGGCGGGGTGTTCGGGTTCATCCCGTTCGTGTTCATGCCCCTCGCCCTCCTGGCGCTCTGGGTTTTCGTGATCATCTGGGTTTACCGGGACGCCGAGAGCCGGGGCATGAGCGGGATCCTCTGGGCGCTCCTGGTCCTGATCGGCAACGTCGTCGGGCTGCTGATCTATCTCATCATGCGGCACGAAACGCCCGTCCGGCGGGCGGAGCCGGGCCCGGCCTCGCCTGTCGCGTCCTGCGCGGGATGCGGGAAGCCCGTCGCGGCCGGCTACACCTATTGTCCCTACTGCGGCAGGCCCAGCAAAGCGGTCTGCCCGTCGTGCAAGAAGCCGGTCGAGACGGGCTGGAAAGTCTGCCCGTACTGCGGGATGAACCTCGACCCCGGCAAGACCGAGCAGGCGTAATCAAGGGGCGCGGAAAACGTCCGCCCGCACCGAGGCCCTCGCGATGCGCTCCTCGACCGGGTTGACGCCGATCCCCGGCCCGGCCGGAACGCGGACCCGGCCCGGCCCGCTGAGCTCGATGAACGGGTCGATGATGTCTTCCTCGTAATAGCGCCGGCTCGCCGAAAGGTCGGCCGGGAGCTTGAAATCCGGGAGCGAGGCGATGTGGAGGTTGTGGGCTCGGCCGATCCCGCTCTCGAGCATGCCGCCTCACCGGACCGGGACACCGTGCGCCTCGCAATGATCGTGAATCCGGCGCATCTCGACGGGCCCGCCGACGCGGCCGACCTTGATGTTGATGACCCGGCAGCTTCCCATCTCGAGCGCGGCCCGGGTCGTGTCGAGCGACAGGATGCTTTCGTCGAGGCAAAGCGGCGTCTTCATCTCCCGCTGGAGCTTGGCGTGGTCCCACAGGGCGAGCTCGAGCCCCGCCTTGGCCATGAGGTTGCCCCGGAAGATCCCGGCTTCGCGGGCGAAGTCCCCGGGCTCCTCGAGGCCCTTCCGGAAAACGAGGGGAATGAGGAAATCCTTCAGGATGTGCCAGGCGGTCTCGGTCGTTTCGCTGCCGTAGAGGGGGGCTTCCTCGGCGACGCACTCGCCGTAGCCGCAGACCCCGCCGGAGAAGGCCTTGATGATGATGAACGTCCGGTCGAACGCCCGGCCGAACGACGTCTCGAAGAAATGGACATAGGGCAGCCGCAGGAGCGACATCTCGATCCGTTCGATGCTCATATTTTCCGGATTTTGACCTTCTCAGCCAAGCCTGACGCCTTTCTGCGAAGCCAGGCGCTCGTAGACGGCGATGACCTTCCGGGCCATGGCTTCGGCCGAATATTTTTCCCGGACGGCCTCGGCGCCGCGCTGGGCCAGGCGGGCCGCCAGGTTCCGGTCCAGGTAGAGTTTCAGGACGGCCTCGGCCAGGGACCGCGGGTCCCGGGGAGGCGCGAGGAGTCCGGTTTCCCGGTGGACGATGACGTCCGGAGCCCCCCCGGCCTCCGCGGCCACGACCGGGACCCGGCAGGCCATGGCGTCGAGGAGAGAGCCGCCGAACCCGATCAGGGGCGAAGTCGTGACGAAAACGTCCAGGGAGGCCAGGACCCGGGCGATGTCCGAGCGGAAGCCGAGGTAATAGACGGCGTCGCTCTCGGGGAAGTCGTGGCCCTTCTTGTCCGGCTCCAGCCGGAGCGAGCCTTCGCCGAGGATGATGACCTTCGCTTTCGGGGCATGCTCCCGGATGACGACGGCGGCCTCGAGGACTTCGCGATAGCTCCGGGGGTCCTCCAGGCCGGCCACGACACCGACCAGGAAATCGTCCGGGGCGAAAGAGAATTCCTTCCGGAGAAAGTCCCGCGGCCCGATGTTCTCATAAGACGAGAAATCGATCCCGGCCGGGATGACCTCGACGGACCTTTCGGCGAGTCCGCCTCGGACGAGGACGTTCCTGACGCCCTCGGAGCCGGCGATGACCATATCGATCGTCCTCGCCGGCGGCCGCCCCTCTCGGCCTCCGGGGTCCGTCTGCCTGGTCAGGACGCGGATGGGCACCTTGGCCAGGGACGCCGCCGCCGACCCGACAGCCAGGGCCGGGGCGTCATGGAAGTGGACGAGGACGCAACGGCCCCGCTTCATGGCCCCCGCCACCCGCAGGATGGCGCCGAGGCTCCGCCCGCCCGGCATCCTGACGGCGATGAGGGGAAGCCCTTCGGCGGCGGCCTTCTCGTGGAGGGGGCTTTCCGGCTGGACCACGAGCCTGGAGACGAAGCCCCTCGCCCGGACCTCGCGGGCCAGGATGAGGGCCTGGCGCTCCGTGCCGCTCCATTCCCGGCCGGCGTCAATAAGGAAAAGGCTCAATCTCGTCTCCCTCGGCGCTTCCCAAAGAGGGCCCGGGCCGCGTTTTCCGAGATAGATGTCAGGATGACTGCGGAGATTTCCACGCGGTCATCTTAGCACACGGGAAAAAAGCAAGGCAAGCCGCGGGGGACTGCCGCTCAGGTCTTGCCGGGGAGCTTTCTTTTGCTTACCTGATATAGTCGCTCAGAGTGATGTTGCGGGTTTCGAGGGTCGAGCCCGTGACCTTGGCGATATTCGCCATGGCCACGTTGTAGTCGACGAGGGCCTTCAGCTCCAACGACCGGGCGCTGGACAGGGCGTCCTGGTAGGTGAGGACGAAGTAATTCGTCGACAGCCCGACGTTGAGCTTCTTCATCTCGGCCTCGAGCTGTTTTTCGGCGAGCTCCCGGGCCACGCGGTAGGCGTCCACGCTCTTGGCCGCCGTCTCCAGGCTCAGGACCGCGTCGCTGACCTCGAGGGCGATCTGCTGCTCCTCGTTCTTGAGGCGGGCCTGGCTCTGCTCGAGGTCGAGCCTGGCGTAGGCATAATTGGCCCGGCCGACGACATCGCCGAAGGGGATGGATAGGGTCAGCCCGATCGTCCAGTTGTTGTAGAGGAACTTGAAGGCGTCCCGGAACGCCCGTGAGGCGCTGCCCTGGTCGCCGAGAGTGGGCGGCAGGAAGGGGTTTGCCGGGTCGTAGATGAACTGGGCGCCGGAAATGCCCGGGCTGGCCTTGACGAGCTTCAGGTCGAGCTGCGGCAGGAGTTGGTTGCGGGCGACCGTGAAATTGATGTGTTTCGTGTCGACCGCGTATTTCGCGGATTCGAGCTCCGGCCTCCTGGCCATCGCCTTTTGAAGGGCCTCCTCGTATGTGATCTGGAGCGGCTTGAGGGTGGGCTTGTCGGCCGGCACGACGAGCCGGCCCTTGGCCGCCTCGTCCGCGCCCAGGTTGAGGAGGGTGCCGAGCTGGTCCCGGCTGCGCCTGACCATGGCTTCGGCCTGGAGGATGTCGGCCTCCCTCCGGGCCACGGTCGCCTCGGCATTGAGGACCTCGATCGGCGCCTTCTGGCCGACCTCGACTTCCTTTTTCGTCTTGGCAAGGAGGTCCCGCCCGAGGTCGAGGGATTGCTGGAGGGCCTTCAGGTTCTCGATCGAATAGACGAGGTTCCAGTAGGCCGCCTCGACGGAATAGACCGTGTTGATCAGGGTCGTCTTGAACTGGCTGCGCGAGATGTCGAGGGAATTCTGGGCCACGATGATCTGCCTGCGGCTGACCTTCCAGCCGAAGTTCCGGAGCAGCGGCTGGGTCAGGGAGAGGTTCAGCCGGCTCGTGTAGGACGGGTTGTAGTTCTGAAAGAGCTGATTCGTCCGGGTCCAGGTGTAGTCCAGGCCAACGGAAAAATTCCCCCCGAACGGGATCTGCTGCAGAATGGAAACGCTCGAGTCCGTGGTGTTTTGAGCGTATGTGCCCACCTTCTGGATGGACCAGGTCGAGGGCTGTTCATACCGGTTGCCCGTGAAACCGAGCTCGAACGTCGGCATGTAGAATTGCCTCGCCTGGGAGAGCGTCGCCCCGGCCAGCTCGGGGCTGACGACCTCGGCGGCCACGTTGAGGTTGTTCTTCAGGGCTTTGACGATGGAATCCTCCAGGGTCAGGGACAGCTCCTTGGTCTCCTGCCCGAACGAGAAAAGGCCGAGGAGAGCCAGGCTGATAACCGCCGCGCCGAACGTTCGCTTGTTCATGTCATTCCTCCAAAACGATGTCTTTTCGCCAGAATGCCAGTCTATCAGATTCGAGAAGGGGCGCAAAACGACGCCCTCTAAGATATATACGTATTTTCACGGCTTTCGTTTCGCTTTCATTCGGGCCAACGGATCCGGAGAAGGGTCATCTTGTTGAACAGGGTCTTGCGGCTCACCCCGAGGAGCCGGGCCGCCCGGGTCCGGTTCCCCCCGGTCTGCCGCAGGGCGTCGAGGATGAGCTCTCTCTCCGTCCGCTCGGCGACGCCCTGGACGGTCTCCCGGAGCGCCTGGGGCGGCCGGGCCGAAGGACCGGCCCCGTCCGTCTCCGCCGCCGGGGAACGGAGCCGCGAGGGCAGCGCCCGCTCGTCCACCCAGGGGCCGTCGGCCATGACCATGGCCTCGTAGATCACGTTCTCGAGCTCACGGACGTTCCCGGGCCAGGGATACGCGGCGAGGCGGGCCATCGCGGCGGCCGTCACCCCGCCGGCCTCTTTCCCGAGCTCCCCCGCGTATTTCCGGACGAAGTGTTCGGCCAGGAGCGGGATGTCCTCTGCCCTGTCCCGGAGCGGCGGAAGCTCGAGCGACAGGACGGCCAGCCGGAAATACAGGTCCTCCCGGAAGGCGCCCTTCCGGACCTGCTCTTCGAGGTTCTTGTTCGTGGCCGCGATGACCCGGACGTCGACCGGGATGGTCGCCGTCCCGCCGACCTTGACGATCTCCCTCTCGCCCAGGGCCCGGAGGAGCTTGACCTGGGCGTCCTGGGAGAGCTCCCCGACCTCGTCGAGGAAGATCGTCCCCTCGTGGGCCAGCTCGAACTTGCCCGTCTTTTCGGTCCGGGCGTCCGTGAAGGCCCCTTTGACGTGGCCGAAGAACTCGCTCTCGATGAGGTCCCGGGGGATGGCGCCGCAGTTGACCACGACGAACGGGCCGTCCTTGCGGGGGCTGGCGAAATGGATGGCCCGGGCGACGAGCTCCTTGCCGGTCCCGCTCTCGCCCGTGATGAGGACCGTCCCGTCGACCCGCGACATCTTTTCCATGAGCTGGAAGACCGAGTTCATCCGGCCGCTCGTCCCGACGATGTTCGAGAACCGGTAGCGCGAGACGAGCTCCGACCGCAGGTTCTCGACTTCCTTCCGGAGGGTCTTGACCTCGAGGATTCGGGCCACGGCCAGGAGCATCTCCTCGTTGTCCACGGGTTTTTCGAGATAGGCGTAGGCGCCGAGCTTGGTGGCCTCGACGGCGCTCCGGATCGTCCCGTAGGCGGTGACGATGATGATCCCCGTCCCGGGGTGATCCGCCCTGAGGCGGGCCAGGACGTCGAGCCCGGTGAGGTCGGGGAGGTTCATGTCGAGCAGGACGACGTCGGGCTCGAGGAGCCGGGCTTTTTCGACTCCCGCACCTCCTGTCTCCGCCGTCCCGACCTCGTATCCATGGTCCTCGAGGAGCAGGGAAAAGACATCGCGGATGTTCTTCTCGTCGTCGATGATCAGGATCCTGGGCTTCATGCGGGGTCTCCCTTTCTCAGGCCGCGGGGAGCGTCACGAGGACGGTCGTCCCTTCGCCGACGCGGCTCCTCACCTCGATCTCCCCCTGGTGCGATTTGACGACGCTGTAGCAGATCGACAGGCCCAGCCCCGTCCCGCCCTTTTTCGTCGTGAAAAAGGGGTCGTAGATCTTGTCCATGTTCTCTTCCGGGATCCCCTCGCCGGTATCGATGATCCGGGTCAGGATCTTCCCGTTGGCCAGGGGCAGGACCTCGCAGGCGAGCTTTCCCCCGCCTTCCATGGCCTGGATGGCGTTGAGAAAGATATTGAGGAAGAGCTGCTTGACCTGGGACTTATCCCCGTTGAGGAAGACCGGCCCGGCCGGGAATTTCGTCTCCACCTCGACCCCGGCGGAGCGGGCCTGGAAGGAGATCAGGGCCAGGCTTTCCTCGAGGGTCACGGCCAGGTTCACCTGTTCTTTTTTGATATCGGACGGCCGCGAGAACGACAGGAGCGCGGCCAGGATCTCGTCGATCCGGTCGGTCTCCTGGAGGGCGATCGCGAGGAGCTTCTTCTCTTTCTCTTCCTGGAAACGGCTCTCCAGGTACTGGAGGGAGGACTTGATGGCGGTCAGCGGGTTCCGGATCTCGTGGGCGGCGCCCGCGGCCAGCTCGCCGATCGTCGCCAGCCGGTCGGCCCGGATCATCCGCCGGAACCTTTCCCGCTGCTCCTTGTAGAGCATGGCGTTTTCCAGGGCGATGCCGGCCTGGGGCGTCAGCGATTCGATGAAGGCCATCTCCGGCCTGGAAAAATCTCCCGGAGGCGTTTTCGGCCCGACGCAGAGGATGCCGATCAGTCGGTTCATGGACAGGAGCGGGAAGCAGAGCTCGAAACCGAAAGTCCGGAAGATGTCCCGTTCTCTCTCGCTCAGGAAATCGAAGACGCCGGGCTGGCTCCGGACCTGGAGATGGGTCTTGTTGATCTTGAGCCACTTGGCCAGGTGGTCCTGGGGCGAGAAGGCCAGGGCCTTGAGCCCGGCCTCGTCGATGCCGGTCGCCGCCGAAACCCGGAACTGGGTCAGGTCGTTGTCGTAGATGAAGAAGGCCAGGACCTCGACGGGGACCCCTTCCCTGACCGTGCCCAGGAAGTTGAGGGCGATCTGGTCGAAGTCCTCGATGAGGTTCAGGCTTTCGGCGAACTCCCGGAAGATCAGGCGCGTCTCGCCCTCGGCGACTTTCCCGCGCGCCGGCTTGGTCTTCGAAGGACGGAAAATCACGCTCACGGATTCATGCCCCTGCCATTAGAATGATACAAGGATACAGGAATCCGAAGAATTTGTAAAAGCAGCCGATTGGGTAATTTGGGTAAATCACTTCCCATTTATGGGTAATTAGGGTGACACTTGCGCTCATCCTTATCCCTGTCTTTTCGACACTGAATCTTATCATTAGGCAATCCTATTGCAATAATCGGGCCGAATCGGAGCAAGAATAGAAAAGAGCGGAGGGGTGGCACGGCGCCAGTCACCCCACGCCCGCAGCGGAGCGAGGACGGAGGGGGATGCGCCGTGACAGGACCGTCCGACCTTCTTTCGGCCTAAATCGTTGGCGTACGAAGGAGTTTGGCACTAGAATTGCAAGTATGGAAGTGACACCCTTGGAGGGATACGCATGAAGATCATCAAAACCGTCGCCGTCCTGGTCACGTTCCTCGCCGCGGCCTGGACGCTGGCCGCCCAGACCCAGGAATCCCAGAGCATGAAGCTTCTCCGGTTGAAAAGCGCCCAGCTCTCGCTCGAGCTGAAAAAGGCCGATTTCCAAAGATACCTGAAATTGAAAGAGGAAGGCCTGGCCTCCGAGGCGGACTTCGCCGAGAGGCAGACCGCCTATCTCCAGGCCCAGGTCGATTACCAGCAGGCGCTGATCAACTTCATGGGCAGCGAGGCCCGGATCTCGGTCGCGAGCGCGGTCAAGTTCCAGGATCGGAGCGGCAAGAAGTTCGTCCGCGTCTCCCTGCGCTATTCGTCCAAGGAGCTCAAGGAGCTGGCCAATCTCAAGATCAGCGCCGAGGACCTCTTTCCCCTGGACTTCATGAAGGAGATCAAGGATGTCTATGTCTCCCTCCTCTCGGAGGGGAAGATCATCTCCGACCCGTACGAAAAGGTCGTCAAGTCCCTGCCCATAGAGTCGGAGAGGGAGGTGACCTTCCAGCTCCTCAAGGACGTCGAGAACCTGGAAGTCAGCGTTGGCTATTCCGGGAAGGAGGAAAAGACCTCGGTCTTCCTCCAGAAGGGGGTCAGCGCCAACATCGTGACGGTCAACTCGGCCCAGTTCTCGCAGGAGGCCGACCTCGAGGGCACGGCAACCTACGACCTGTCGCTCGAGAAGTTCAGCGGCGAGGCCAACATCTTCAAGCTCGAGGTCGCCAACCTGCCCCAGCAGATCACCTACGAGTTCTCCGACCCGACGACTTCGGCCCGGCTGTCCCAGATCAAATTCAGCGAGGGCGTCACGAGCCTCAAGCTCCAGCTCAAGCTCTACCTCCCCAAGAACCCGGACGTCCAGGTCGTCCTCGACAAACCGATGGAGTTCTTCGTCCTGGCCATGGACAACGACCAGACGGCGAAGCTTCGGGAGATCGAGAAGGCCAACCCGGGCGTCGTGATCGAGCCCAAGGATATCGACGTCCTGAAGGCGGGGTCCGTCAAGCTCGAGCTCATCCCGCGCGGCGTCCCCAGGGTCGAGGTCCAGGCCGTGAACCTCTACCACGAGATCAAGGTCGGGGAGACCGTCGGCATGGACGTCACGGTCAAGAACACGGGAACGCGCAAGCTCAACAATATCAGGGTTTTCTGCGACCTGCCCCTGAACTGGCGGGTGGAGATCAAGCCCGACCTGATCGCGACCCTCGAACAGAACAAGGACGAGGTCGTCACCATCAAGTTCATCCCGCCGACGGACGTCTCGGTCGGCGATTACGAACCCAAAATCCGGACGGATTCAGCGGCCGAGAACCGGCGGGTCGAGTCCGAGGACAAGATCGTCCGCATCCACATCACCTCGAAGACGAACGTCCTGGGCATCACGGTCCTGATCCTGCTCCTCGTGGGGCTCCTCGTCGGGATTGTCGTCTTCGGGATCAAGCTGACGAGGAGATAGGAAGCGCAGATGTTCGGCACGATCTTTAAGAAAGAGCTCCTTGATCAGATCCTCAGCCCCAAGTTCCTGATCGTCTCTCTCCTCTGCCTGGTTCTCATCCCGGCGAGCTTCCTCCTCAACTATGCGAGCTACCAAAACGTCTTTCACGAATACGACTCCTCCCAGAAGGAGGCCAGGAATTCCACGACCGTCTACCGTGAGCCGAGCGTCCTCGCCACCTTCGGCATCGGGCTCGAGAGCGTTCTCCCCGAAAAAGTCACCTTCGCCAAGTACGAGACGGATGCCAAGGGGATTCAGGCCCAAAACGAGGTCCTGAGCCAGATCAACGGAAAACTCGACTTCGTCGTCATCACGAGCTTCCTCCTCGGCCTTTTTGCCATCCTCTACGCGGGGACGATGGCGAGCGGAGAAAAGGAGGCCGGGACCCTCAAGCTCCTCCTCTCGAACCCGACCAAGAGGAGCACGTTGATCGCCGCCAAGTTCCTGGGCGGCTTCAGCGTTCTCATGATCCCCTTCGCGGTCAGCACGCTTCTCGGCATCCTTCTTCTGCTCATCGAGGGATTTCCCCTGTTCGCGGCCGGCAATCTGGCCAGGGTCGCGGCTCTGCTCGGGCTCTCCGTCCTTTACCTCTCGGCGCTATTCTGCCTGGGCCTGCTCATCTCGACCCTGACGCACCGGACGAGCCTGGCGCTTCTCGCGGGTTTCTTCGTCTGGATCTTCCTGACGTTCGTCATCCCGAAAACGAGCGAGCCGCTGGCCGGTCTCATCCGCCGGATACCGAGCGAGGAGGTCATGAAGGCCAACCGGGCCCAGGTCCGCAGCCAGATCGAAAAGGAGAAGGGCAAGGCCCTGGCCCCGCTCATGCAAAAGTATCTCAATGATCAAGGGCAGGGGAAATGGGACTGGAACGCCTACACCAAGGCCCGCGGGCCGGTGGCCAAGGAGTACGAGGAGCGGCTCGACCAGACCCTCCAGAAGTTCGACGCAGATTACGAGCGCCGGAAGGCCGCCCAACGGGCCCTCAGCCTCAACATCGCGAGATTGTCGCCGGCCTCCGCCTACACGCAGGCGTCCCTGGACTTCTGCCATACGGGGATCGCCGACCTCGAGAATTTCTCACGCAGCCTCCAGGCCCATTCCATCCAGCTCTATCAGGCCGTCTTCAAGTACTCGTTCCAGGACACGTTCACATCCGATGACAGCAAATCCTTCCGGTCCATGGGAGGGGATTCGAGCCCGGAGGGCAAAATCGATTACCCGAAATTCCGCTACCAGTTCCCGGCGTTAGAGGACACTCTGCGGGCCACGGCGCCTGACATCATCCTGCTCGTGCTCTTCAACCTGATCTTCTTCGCCGCGGCCTACTATTCGTTCACGAGATACGATGTCCGTTAAAAACTCATGTACATACATTCGTGCATATCTCGGAATCAAGGGGAAGTACGCATACCCCCAGAGCATAATACAAGAAAACCTGCCATACCATAACGAGGAGGTAACATGGCGAAACAGCAACCCATCCTGAAGACGGACGATCTGTCCAAACGCTACGAGGACGGCGTCCTGGCGGTAGATCACCTGAACCTGAACATCTACCCGGGTGAAGTCTACTGCCTGCTCGGGGCCAACGGCGCGGGGAAGACGACGACGATCAACCTCTTCCTGAACTTCATCCCGCCGACGACCGGGACCTGCTACGTCAACGGCATCGACGTCACCAAGGACCCGCTCGAGGCCAAGAAGTACGTCTCCTTCGTCTCGGAGAACGTCATGCTCTACGGCAACTTCACGGCCCGCCAGAACCTCGATTTCTTCGCCAAGCTCGGCGGCAAAACGAACCTGGCCAAGAACGATTACTACCAGGTCATGCGCAGGGTCTCGCTCCAGGAGAAGGCCTTCGAACAGCGGGTCAAGAACTTCTCCAAGGGCATGCGGCAGAAGCTCGGCATCTCGATCGCCGTCATCAAGGACGCGCCTGCGGTATTGCTGGATGAGCCGACAGCAGGATTAGACCCAAAGGCGGCCGAAGAGTTCCTTGAGATCCTGGACGAGCTCAAGAAGGAAGGCAAGGCCATTCTGATGTCCACCCACGATATCTTCCGGGCGAAAGAGATCGGCGACCGCGTCGGGATCATGAAGGAAGGCCGGCTCGTCATGGAGCGGACCCGCGAGGAGCTCCAGTACGAGGACCTGGTCAAGATCTATATCGACTACATGAAGTCCGAGCCGCTGACGTTGTCCTAAGGGGCTGGCGCCGCCAGCGCGCGGCCGACCCGCGGCCGATGCGCCGCCGGCACCCGGAGACTACCGCCATGCTGAAAACGATCATCAAAAAAGAAGTGCTGGAGACGATCTTCAGCTACCGTTTCCCGCTCTTCGCCGTCATCTGCCTCCTCCTCATCCCCCTTGGGATGATGGTCAACCAGGCCAGCTACGCCAAAAGGGTCCGGGACTACAGCGAGCAGGTGCGGCTGGCCGACGAGGCGGCCTCGAAGCTCAAGATCCAGGACGTCATGGCCGGGACCGTGGCCATCAAGGGCTTCCGCCGCCCCGCCCCCCTTTCCGTCTTCACCCAGGGCTTCGAGAGCACGCTCCCCCGTTATTACGAGTTCACCCAGGACGGCTTTAAGCCTGGCGAGTCGGCGAGCGACGACGAGTCGATCCTCTCGGTCCAGGGCAAGGTCGATTTCGTCTTCCTCGTCCAGATGGTCATCAGCCTGATCGCCCTGCTCTTCGCTTCCGACATGATCTCGGGAGAAAAAGAGTCGGGGACGCTGCGGGCCATGCTGGCCAACCGCCTGCCCCGCGACACGCTCCTCGCCGGGAAGATCGAGGGCGGCGACCTCGCACTCTGGGTCCCGTTCCTCATCGCCTTCCTGCTGGGCGCGGTCGTCCTGATGCTCGGCGCCTTCCCCCTCTTCGCCGGCGGCGCGGCGGGGCGCGTCCTCGTCATCTTCCTGGCGACCTCCCTTTTCGTCCTGACGTACTTCACGATCGGGATCGCGGTCTCGACGAGCGCGGCCAAGGCCAGGACGTCGCTTGTCGCCATCCTCATCGTCTGGGCGGCGTTCCAGCTGATCATCCCCAAGCTCGGCGACATGGTCGCCCGGCTCGTCTATCCGGTGCGGACGGAGACGGAGATCTCGCTGCAGAAGTCGCTCCTCGTCCGCTCGCTCGACATGGACCAGGCCAAGGAGCTCGGCCGCCAGTGGGACCTGATCTTCGGCTCGTTGTCTCAGGAAGCTAGAGATAAACAGGACTCGCCGGAGAACAAGAAGTGGGAACCGATCCGGGACGACATCCAGCAGCGGACCCGCGAGAAGAAAAGCCAGCAGCTCGCCGCCATCGACGAGACCTACACGCAGGAAAGGCGGCGTCAGCAGAACCTGGCCGTCAACCTGTCGCTCATCTCGCCGAGCGCCGCCTTCGCCCGGCTCCTCGCCGACGTCTGCGGCACGGGCGAGCTCGAGCGGGCCAAGTACCTCGAGGCCGTCCGGGCGCACCAGAAGGCCCTCGACAACGAGCTCTTCAGCAAGGTCAAACGGACGCTCATGATCCACGAGGGAGGCCAGATGTCGATGGGATTCTCGGCCATGCCCGTCGACGCGTCGAAGCTGCCGAAGTTCGTGATTACGTCGGCGACGATGGCGGAAGCGTTCAAGGCGAACGTGCGGAGCCTCCTCTCACTCCTCTTCTGGCTCATCGCGCCATTCGCCTTCGCCTATGCCAAGTTCATCAAGTACGACGTGAGGTAATGAATTGGGGACACAATACCAATTTCCGATTTATTCCCGCCACAAGGTAGGGCTCTCGGGGTCAAAACACGTCACCCCGATTGAGCGAAATTCGGAAATTGGTATTGTGTCCCCCTTTTTGAGGATCAGATGCTGAGAACGATCATCAAGCGCGAAATCCTCGAATACCTGAAATCCGCCAAGTTCCTGATCGGGCTCGGGATCACACTGGCCCTGGCGGTCGGAAGTACGCTCATCAACGTCCAGGATTACAAGGGGCGCCTGCAGGACTACCAGGCCGCCGTTCAGGAAATGAAGAGTGACGGCTTCTACCAACACTTGTACCGACCGCCCCAGGTTCTCAGCACCCTCATCCAGGGCAAGGACCGGAAGCTCGGAAACAGCATTACGGTTACCTACCTGAATATCCCGTCTACCACATCGGGCTACATGGGCGAGGGGACGAGTCAGCATTATCGCCTCGTCTCGGGCTTCGCAGCCGTCGATTTCGCCTTCATCGTCCGGGTCGTGCTGAGCCTGATGGTCGTCTTCATAGCCTATAACGCGGTATCCGAGGAGAAATCATCCGGAACCCTGAAATTGACCCTCTCCAACCGGGTGCCGAGGGACCAGCTCCTGCTCGGCAAGTTCCTGGGAGGATGGTTCGTCATCATGGGCTCGCTCGCCGTCGCCGCCCTCGCGTCCCTGATCCTCGTTCTCTCCCATTCGTTCATCGCCTTCGCCTCCGGCGAATGGACCCGTCTTCTCGCCTTCATCGGCCTCTCCGCCCTCACCCTGACGGTCTTCTACGCGATCAGCTTGTTCGTTTCCGTCCTGGTCGACAGGCCCTCCATCTCCTTGATGATCCTGCTCCAGGCCTGGGTCTTCCTGATCGTCATCTACCCCAACCTGGGTGTCATCGCCGCGGAGAACCTCACCAGGCTCCCGTCCCAGGAGCACCTCGCCCAGCAGAAGGACGCGGCCTTCCAGCCCTACGCGGCGGAGCAGAAGAAGGTCCAGGAGGCTTTCAGCCAGGGCGTACAAAAGGGTGAGGTGAGCAAGGAGCTCAGCTTGCGGAATATCGATCTCTGGGCTAAGAGGGCCGACCTCGAGCACCAGGTCGACGAGGAATTCGGCCGGAAACTCACGGCTCAGACGAACCTGGCCCGGGCGATCTCGGGCTTGTCGCCGGCGGTTCTTTTCGACCAGGCCGCCGAGCGTTACGGACGCACGGGCCTGGCCGAGTACGAGCGCTTCATGCGGGAGGTCTATCGCTATTGGCAGCAGCACGTCGAGCGGTCGAAGCTTATGTATACCGACCGTGAGGCTTACAAGAAGGCGCCGGCCATCGAATTCCGTGTTCCGGTCGAAACCACGGCCGAGGCCTTCGCCGCGACCTGGCTTGCGTGGCTCCTCCCCGCCTTCTTCAGCCTGGCCTTTTTCGCTCTCGGCTATACGGCTTTCCTGAAAAAGGACGTGAGGTGACGTGATGAAGACGATCATCCGGAAGGAACTCCTGGATCACCTGAGAAGCGTCCAGTTCGCCGTCTTGCTCGCGGCGAGCATCGTCCTGTTCGCGGCGAACGGGCTCGTCTTCGTCCAGCAGTACACCCGGCTGAACACCGATCATCACAAGGCCGTCGCCGAGAACGATCAGCAGCCCAGCACGATGATGACGCGTCCTTACCGGGCGCCGAGTTCCCTCCTGTTCATGGCCGAAGGGGGAGACAAATCAAGCCCGAAAGGATACTGGCTGGGACCCAAGCTCACGCGCTCGCCCATGCCCGCCGGGACCGCCAATTTCAAGATGCCGGACATCCCGGAGCTCGACTGGGTTTTCATCATCAAGATCATCTTCAGCCTGTACGTGATCCTCCTCGGGTTCGAGGCCGTTTCGGGGGAAAAGGAGCGGGGGACGCTCCGACTGGTGCTGTCCAATCCGGTCGGCCGGGTGAAACTTCTGACCGCCAAATACCTGGCGATCATCTCGAGCGCCGCCATCCCCCTGCTCGCCGGACTCCTCATCAGCCTCATTGTGATCGGCGTTTTTCTCCCGGCCGTTCTGGGGCCGCAGAACCTCGCACGCATCGTCTTCTTTTTCATCCTCGCCTTGGCCTACCTGTCCTTGTTCGCATTCTTGAGCCTCCTTTTCTCCGCGCTCATTCCCCGTTCTTCCCTGGTCCTTCTCGTTCTCCTGGCCTTCTGGATTTTTTTCGCCTTCTTCATCCCCGACACGTCGAGCATCGCCGCCCAAAAATTCTCGAAGGTTCCGAGCGAATACGAGATGGCCAAGCTCCTCGGGCCCACCATCCAGGGAGAAGTCTGGAAGCGGATCGCAAAGATCCAGGACCGGATCCAAAAGGGAGAGCTTAAGACCGAGCAGGCTGTCCGCGAGGAAGCCGACCGCGCCTACGAAGAGGGCCAGGTCAGCGTCCGCAAACTCTATGACGACTATGATAACGCCATGCAGGAGCGGGCCGCTTTGGCCCAGCGGATTTCCCGCGCCTCGCCGGCCGCGCTGTTTCAGTATGCCGCCGAGGCCGTGTCCGAGACCGGACCGACGGCCGAATCCCGGTTCCTCAGGGACGTGAGAAACTATTCCAGGACCTACGATGACTATATCCTCAAGAAAGTAGGAAAGGTCGTCGGCACCTCGCCCTGGAGTTTTTCGACCGGGGCGACCTTGAACGGCAAGTACATCGACCTCCAGTCGCCCTTTCCGCAACAGTACTCGGGAGACAAATCGGACTTTCCGAAATTCTCGGAGAGCCGGCCATCGCTAATCGACGGTCTTCACAATGGGCTGTGGGACATCGCGGGCCTGCTCGTCTGGAACATCATCCTCGCCGGCCTGGCATTTTCGGTATTCCTGAGGACGGACGTGAGGTGAGGTAAGCCATCATGACCTGGACCATCGCCCGCAAAGAGATCGTCTCGAACCTCCTGAGCTACAAATTTTTCATCGTCCTGCTCCTGATCGTCCTGCTCGTCGCCACCAGCCTCTTCATCATGCACCGGGACTACAGGCAGAGGATGGCCGATTACCAGACTATCCGGCCCAAACCCGGCGAACGGATCGCGCTCGTCGCACCCAATCCCCTGTCCATCTTCGCCAAGGGGCTCGACGACGCCATCACCCGCTCCTTCGAGATCAGCCCCGTCGGCATCGAGGTCCGGGCCGGCCAGACGTCGGGCAACATCATCTATTCGTTCTTCCCCGCGCCCGACTTTCTTTACGTCGTCCGGGTCGTCCTGTCGCTCGTCGCCCTCCTCTTCGGTTTCGACCAGGTCAGCCGGGAGCGCGAGCAGGGGACGCTGAAGCTCCTTCTGGGGAGCTCCATCTCCCGGGCCAGGGTCCTCGCCGGCAAGTGGATCGGGAACTACCTGAGCCTGGCCGTCCCCTTCCTCCTGGTGACGCTCCTCGGCACCGTGGTTCTTTTCCTCGACCCGGAGGTCCGTCTCTCCACGGGCCAGTTCGCGCGGCTGGCGCTCATCGTGACTCTTTCGCTCCTCTACCTAGGCTTTTTCCTGAGCCTCGGCATGCTCGTCTCGGCCCTGACCCGGCGGGCGGCGACGTCCGTCATCGTCCTCCTCTTCATCTGGGCCCTTTTCGTTTTCATCATTCCCAACCTGGGCACGCTGCTGGCGCGCCAGTTCGTCAGCGTCCCGTCGGTCCGGGCCCTGAGCGAGAAGCGGCAGCAGACCTGGACGCGGGAGGTCCTCCTTAGCATCAAGGACCAAAGCTGGCAGAGCCATATGCGAACGATCAGCGACGAAAACGACAAACTGGCGCAGGACTACCGCCTGAAGTTCGAACGCCTGGTCCGGCTCTCCCGGGACATCAACCGCGTCTCGCCGGCGGCGAGCTTCCTCGACGCCTCGAGCGAGATCGCCGGCACGGGCATCGGCGAGGAGAGCCGGCTCAAGAGCGAGGTCGTCCGCTACAAGGACTCGATCATCGACCAGATCATCGCCGACCAGGGTTCCGGAAGGAGAGACGCGCAGTACCCGGCCTTTATCTACAGACCGAGGCCGCTCGCCGAGATCTTCTCCGCAGGGGCTCTCTTCGATGCGGTCTGGCTCGCCTTCTTCAACATCCTGGCCTTCGCCCTGGCCCATGTCGCGTTCGTCCGCTACGACGTGAGGTGACGCCATGCTGAAGACGCTCATCACCAAAGAGATCCGGACCAACCTCCTGTCCTTCCGGTTCCTCGCGAGTTTCGTGATCCTCTTCGTTGTCGTCGCCGTCACGGCCATGGTCCTCGCCGGCGACTACCTGCGGAAGCAGGACGAATACTCCCAGCGCCAGGCGGAGATCGAGAGCTACCTCAGGAGCTACGCCCACTTCAACAGGATCGGCAATATCCTCCAGCCGACGCAGCCTCCCATCCCCTTCCAGGCCCTCGTCCGGGGCCTGACGGCCGACGTCAACATGGAGGAGTTCGACGACGACCCGCTGCCGGTCATGTTCCCGCTCATCGACCTGACCTTCATCGTCACCATCCTCATGAGCCTCATCGCCCTGATCCTGTCCTACGACGCGGTTTGCGGGGAGAAGGAGGACGGGACGCTGAAGCAGATGCTCGCGAACGGCCTCGCAAGGTCGAAGATCGTCCTGGCCAAGTTCGCCGGCGGTGTCCTGACGCTCATCGGACCTTTCCTCGTCTCGCTCGCGGCCGGAATGCTCATCATCCTCCTCCACCCGCGCGTCAACTGGACGGGCGCGGACTGGGGCGCCCTCGGGCTGATCGTCGCCGGGGCGGTCCTCTACATCTCCGTCTTCTGTCTCATCGGCATCCTCATCTCGTCGGTTCACAGGACCAGCGCGTCGTCGATCATGACCTCGCTCTTTGTCTGGGTCCTCCTTATCCTCGTCGTCCCCAACCTGAGCCCTTATGTCTCATCGTTCCTCGCGCCGGCGCCGTCGCGGATCAAGGTCGCGCGGGAAGTTAGTCGGTTAACGGACGTCGATCGGGACGACCTCGGGCGGAAGCTCATGGCCGAATACCGGGGCGAGGTCCTCAAGCAGTTCCCGGTTCTCGGGGAGCGGATGTCGGAGGCCGAGGTCAAGAAGCGCGTCGCCGGGGACCCCGAATACAGAAAGGCGTACGAGGCGGCCAATGCGGCGACCGAAAGAGCCTGGGCCGAGGCCAACCGGACCCAGAACGCCAAGGCCGAGGTGCTGAACCAGGACCTCCGTCAAAAGGAGGAGGCCCAGACGGACCTGGCCCGCTCGATTTCGATGGCCTCACCGCTCGCCGACTTCAGCTACCTGGCCACGGATTTGTCGTCGACAGGGACCCAGAACATGGTCCATTTCGGACGGCTGGCCCAGGCCTGGGACCAGGCTTTCTACCGCGACTACCAGAATAAAAAAATCGCAGAGCTGAAGGCCAAGGACCCGACCGCCGACGCGTGGAACACGGCCATCGATATGACCGACTCGCCCCGGTTCCGCTACACGGAAGAGGGGCTCGGCGGGAGGGTCAAGGCGGCGCTGCCTCCGTTCGCGGCCCTGCTGGGCTACTGCGTCGTGCTTTTCGCCGTGGCCTATATCTCCTTCATTCGCTACGACGTCCGATAGCACTCAGGGCGTGGGTTCGCCGATCTCGTCCCAGGTCCGGAGGCCGGGCACGGCCAGGAAGTGGGAATCATAGGTCGCGAGGACCGCGCCCGTTTCCATCGCCTGGGCGGCAATCCAAACGTCGTTGATAGGGATTGGCCGGGCGGACTTCTTGAGAGTGGCCTTGATCATCCCGAAGTATTCGGCCGTTTCACGAGTCGCGTCGCGGACGGAGACGCTGGGTTTGGCCAGGAATCGGTCGAGGACCTGTCGGTTCTGCTTTTCCTTGGCCCCGGCGCGGAAACCGGCAAACAGCTCGCCCAAGACAAACACGGACATGAAGACACGGTCCGCCTGAGCGAGGCAGGCGAGCACTTTTTCGTCGCCAGCGAGGAACCGGACATAGGCGTTCGTATCGAGGAGGACCTTCTTCATCGCCAATCCTTTGGGTCGACGGTTTCAAAGTCGCCGACGCACTTGAGGAAAAGCGAGGCCTCCTCTTCGGTCCATACGCCGCTGAGGTCGACGAATTCTTCCCTTTTGTCCGTGGTTCCTCGCTGATCACCCAGTCCGAGCGACTTCGCGATCAATTCCTTCATAACCTTATTGACGCTCTTGTCCTCGGTTTTGGCTCGTTCCTTGATCGCTTTTTCCGTTTCTTTGTCGATTCCGTGGACGCTCATTGACGACATAGGTTTGTGCATCGCTGTTCGCCTCTTTTCTATTCATATTATGCATCACAGTTCTTGGCAAATCAAGGCCGAGACTTTTAAACCTATTGGCCAGCCCAAAAACCGAAGGCAAATGGATTTCTGCCGAGAAGCTTAAATGCTCATTTTCAGGGGCAACAATGAGGACCTAAGACCAAAAGAAGGCCCCAATTTGCACACATTTTCTTTATTATCTATTGGTTACTGAGGCCCGACCCCAATTTTCTTTCTTTTCGTCTCGATCGTCCTCTTCCGCTCCTCCAGGATCCGCTCGTACTCCAGCGGATGGAGGGTCCGGAGCTCGCGGCCCATGATCTTCCCGTTGAGCCAGATCTTGCTCATGGGGAAGGCCTCGGGGTTGAGGTGGACGTTGTACATGTGCCAGATGATGATCGCCAGGAAGGCCAGGATGGCCTCGTAGCTGTGGACGATGATGAAGATGTTGTGGACCCAGAGCGGAAAAAGACGGAGGGAGAGCTCGACCTTCCACATGAAAAATCCGCTGACGATCATGACCGCCGACCCCCAGGCAACGGCCCAGTACTCGAATTTCTCGACGAAGTCGTAGCGGTCGTAGCGGGGCGCATCCTTGAACAGCCAATAGGGACGACCGGCGAAGAATTTCTTCCCGATCCCGAACCGGCTGAGGAGCCGCGTGATCCCCAAGTTGTAAAAGAGTTGCTCGAAGGCGTCGCGGAAGTCCTTGGCCCGGGGGATCAGGGCTCTGAAATTCGCCCGTCCCCGCGCCGTGAACGCCGTATAACTGGCGTGCCAGACGAGGCTCGCGGCCAGGAGGACCGCGGCCACCCGGTGCAGAACGCCCCTGGCGGCGAAGGCCCGGCCGGCCGGGAAGATCCACTTGAAGAACTTGAGCTCATAAAAGAAGACCGGCAGGCCCGTGGCCATCAGGGTGATGACGGTCAGGATGAGAAGATAGTGCTGGATGCGCTCGGCCGGGTTCATCCGGACGAAGATTTCGTCGTCGCGAATGAGGTCCAGGTCATTCATGGGTCTTCCTCCGGACGCCCTCCGGAAGAGGTCGGCGGAGATGAACAGCAGGAATCCCCCGACGATCGCGGAGATCATGACGATGTAGACCGTCTTCATGATGGCGGGAAGCCTGTTCTGGATGCCGGCGCCCGCCGCCCCCGGAACATTATGGATTTTCCCTTCCGCGACGTGCCTGGTTGCGCCCGGATGGCACCGGCCGCAGGTTTTGGGAAGGTTGGCCGGGTAAATCGAGGACTCAGGGTCCGCCGCGCCGCGGATGTCGTGGGTCCCGTGGCAGTCCTTGCAGTCCACGGCCGGGCCGCCCTTCTCCGCGGCGGCTCCTCCATGGACGCCCGTTTTGAGGACCCGGGCTTCCTCTTCGTGGCAGCCGGCGCAGCTCGCGCTCTTGAGCTTCTCCGCGTGAGGAAAATTCTTGACCGTCCTGAGGTCGGCGTGGCAGTCGACGCAGGAGATCTTCGCCTGGCCGTGGACCGAGGCCCGGAATTTCTCCGGGTCCACCGCCACGAACGTCCCGGCGCCGGACTTCAGCCGCGGGTCGGAATGGCAGCCGAGACAGTCCTCGTCGGTGACCGCGCTTCCGCCGGCCGGACGGGCGCAGATGGGCAGGAGTACAACGAGGGCGAGCGGAAGAACGGTCCGGCCGGCTTTCATCAGGCCCTGGCCGGACGAAAGGGATCGACTCGGGACATCGCGTGGGAGGCCGGCAGAGACTTATCCTTTCGGGGTCGAATGCCTGATCTTCCCCCAGGCAGCGTCGAAATCGAAAACCGTGCCGTGGGCGCTCTCGTGACACTTCAGGCACAGGGCCTTGATCTTGTCGGGGCTGCCGTAAAGGAGGAGGCCGTTCTTGGCCGCCGCGTCCCTGTTCTTCATGAGGCTGAGCTTCTTGTATTCGCTCCCCGGGCCGTGACAGGCTTCGCAGGAGACGCCTTCGGCCTTGAGTTCCGGGGCCTTGGCGCAGAGCGGGGCGTGGCATTTCAGGCAGGCGGGGCTTTCGGCGGGCGGGGTGGCGACCCCGGCGTCCATCGCCATCCCGGCGGCCTCAGCCTTGCTCAGGGCCTCGAAGGACTTGGAGTGCTTGCTCTCCTCCCAGATCGGGTACTGCCGGCCCTGCCGTTCCGTCCTGTGGCAGACCTGGCATTTCCGGGCCCCGACATAGGAGAATTCCTGGGCCGGGGCCGGGCTGACAAGAAGACTACAAACGGCGAGAGCGGTCAAGGCCAAAGCTTTTTTCATGACGTCTCCTCTTCTGCAGCTGGCGCCATCCATTCTAAAAAACGGGCGGGGTCTTGTCAATTTCAGCGGGGGTAGGCGTCGAGGTCGAGGTCCGGCGCCGTGTCCGGCTGGCGGGCGAATTTCTTGAGGGCCACGGCGGCGACCATGGCGGCATTGTCGGTGCAGAGCTTCGGCGAGGGGACGAAAGCGGCCAGGTCCGCTTCCCGGGCAAATTCCTGGAACCGGGTCCGGAGACGCATGTTCCGGGCGACGCCGCCGCAGAGGATGAGCGAGCGCGGCCGCGTCTCGTCGACGGCCTGACGGACGTTCTCCAGGAGCGACCGGGCCACGATCTCCTCGAAGCTCGCCAGGAAATCGGCCAGCGCCGGACCGTCCTTCGAGATCCCGTTTCCCCGGATGTGCCTGAGGGCGGCGGTCTTGAGGCCGCTGAAGCTGAAATCGAGGCTCCGGTCCTTGGTCCGGGGGATGGCGAAGGGAAATTTCTTCGGGTCGCCGCCGATGGCCAGCCGCTCGATGACCGGGCCGCCCGGGTACCCGAGGCCGAGGAATTTCGCCACCTTGTCCAGCGCTTCTCCGGCCGCGTCGTCGCGGGTCCGGCCCAGGATTTTGTAAGAGAGCGGCTCTTCCATGAGATAAAGGGATGTGTGGCCGCCGGAGACGAGAAGGCCGAGGGCCGGGAACGGGATCCCGGGATTCTCTAAGAAGGCCGCCTCGAGATGCGCGGCGAGGTGGTCGACGCCGATGAGGGGCTTCTTGAAATAATAGGCGAGGCTCTTGGCAAAGGACAGGCCGACGAGGAGAGAGCCGATGAGGCCCGGGCCCTGGGTCACGGCATAGAGGTCGATCGCAGCGAGCTCGACTCCGGCCCGCGACAGGCTCTCGCCGACGACGGCGTCGATCGTCCTGATGTGCTGGCGGGAGGCGAGCTCGGGAACGACCCCGCCGTACGGCGCGTGGATCTCGTCCTGGGACAGGACGATATTGCTCAGGATCTCCGGCGCCTCCGAAGAAGGAAGACACGTACCTTCGGTACATGTCTCCGGGCTCCTGGCCGGGCTCACGGAACCGCGGAGAACGGCTGCCGAGGTCTCGTCACAGGATGTTTCGATGGCCAGGACAAACATTGGAAAACCAGCCTCCGCCCTATCATACCAAATCGTGAGGGCTCAATCGACTTCGAAGAGGACCGGGAAACAGCGCGCCGCGGCACTCGCCGGGCCGTACCCCCCTCGGGTATTAAGTCCTTGTTTTGAGGCCCAAAAACGCGGATTTAAGGCCGAAAACAGGCCTCGTTTCTAAATCATCTTATTATTTATCAATTAGTTATTGAGGTCCGACCCCAAATCCATCAAATCTATACGGCGGGCGGAAGAGGCCGCGCTCGGTGATGATGCCTTTGATGTATTTCGCGGGAGTGACGTCGAAGGCCGGGTTGCGGACCTCGACGTCGGGGACCGTGATCAAGCGCCCGCCGACCTCGCGGACCTCTTCGGGCTTCCGCTCCTCGATCGGGATCCCGCTCCCGTCCTCGAGCTCCGCGTCGATCGTGCTCATGGGGGCGGCGACGTAGAACGGCACCTCGTTCTCCTTCGCCAGCACGGCCACGCTGTATGTCCCGATCTTGTTGGCCGTATCGCCGTTGCGGGCGATCCGGTCCGCACCGACGATGACCAGCGAGATCTCTCCTTTCCGCATGAGCCACCCGGCCATGTTGTCCGTGATCAAAACGATGGGGATCCCGTCCCTGGTGAGCTCCCAGACGGTCAGCCGCGCGCCTTGGAGGAAGGGCCGCGTCTCGTCCGCGAACACCCGGATCTTTTTCCCCTGTTCGGCCGCGGCCCGGACGACGCCGAGGGCCGTGCCGTAGGCCGCCGTGGCCAGCGCTCCCGCGTTGCAGTGGGTCAGGACCGCCGCGCCGTCGCCGATGAGGTCGCGGCCGTGGACACCGATCATCCGGTTCGTTTCCGCGTCCTCGCGCTCGATCGCCTGGGCTTCGGCGAGGAGCGCTTTCTGGAGGGCCCGGAGCCCCAGGCCGCGGGCCCTTTCGTAGGCCGCCCGCATTCTCTCCAGGGCCCAGAACAGGTTCCGGGCCGTGGGCCGCGTCCGCTCGAGCCTCCGGTAGATCCTGTCGAAATCCCGCTCGAGGGACCGTCCGGTGTCGGCCCGCACGGACATGAGCCCGAGAGCGAGGCCGTAGGCCGCCGCGATGCCGATGGCCGGCGCCCCGCGGATGACCATCTTCTCGATGGCCTGGGCCACCTGGATGTAGGTCCGGCAGCGGATATAGACCTCCTGGCCCGGGAGCTTTCTCTGATCGATCATGATCACGGAGCGGTTTCGCCAGGCGATCGTCGGCAGCATGCGTTAGTTCCCGGGGTGATCCTGTTTCCAGCCCGGAGTCCGGGCGTCCTTCCAGCCCCACTTCTTCAACCAGGCGGCATGCGCGGCGGCGAAGGCCTCGCTTTCGGCCTGCGGAAGCGAGCCGGTCAGCTTGTCGTAGCAGAAAATGACCTGGTTGTCGTTGTCGCGCAGGACTTTTTCGGAGGGGAGGCCGAGCTCGCGGGCCATGACGGCCTCTTCATAGCTCCGCCGGTAGTCGGCCCGGTGGCTCTCGACCTGGGAGTGGAAATAGTGGTAGAAGCCGCAGGCGAAATCCCCGGCCTCGAGCTTCTCGATCGTCCTGACGGCATCGGCGAGGGCCCGGCTCCTTTCTTTTTCGCCGAGCTGGAGCGTCCGGGCCAAGGTCAGGTCGGCGTATCTTTGGGCCGCGGCGAGCCGGACCGGCTTGAACGCAGACTTGCTGACGAGGTTTTCATAGGCGCGGAGGGCCGGCTCCCCGAGCCCAAGCTCCTCGAACGAGACGGCCAGACCGAGGAGCGAGGAGTCCGAGGCCCAAGCCTCTCCCGCCTCGAAGCCGAGGCCGGAGGCCTTGATGAAGCTCGCCTCCGCGTCCCGCCAGAGCCCGAGGCACGCCTCGGCCATCCCTTTGAGCATGTAGGCCTGGCCCGACGGGTTCCTCCGGGCTTCCATCCCGGCCTCGGCCAGGGCGCGCTTGTAAGCGGCGACTGCCGGCTCCGTCTGATAAACCCGGGAAAACTCCTGGGCTTCCGTGTAGGCGGTCTTGGCGTTCCGGAGATGGGTTGCGCAGGCCGCGCAGAGGACAAGGGCCAGGGCCGAGACGGCCAGGAAGCCAGGCCTTCGCGTCCGCACGTTCGTCATCATCTGCTTTTCGCGCTCTTGGCCGCCTTCTTCTTGACGGCCCGCGTGATCGCGTTCTGGACCTCCTCGTCCTTGAGAAGATGGATGCCGAGAGCAGCGAGTTCCGCCCCGAGGTTCTCCAGGGCCGCCCAGAAATGGGCGCTCTCCTCGGCGGGCCTGATGTCTTCCCTGGCCTTGGTTGCCCGCGCTTCGAACTCGGCCGCGATCTTCCGGTAATCGCCGGCGGCGATCTCTTTCTTGAAGAGCGCCTTGAGGAAAGCGTCCTCGAGGCCGCAGACCGGGTAGAGGGCGGGGAAGGCCGTCCGCAGGGTCTTCATGTCCCGGGCCGAGACCTCGTCCGCGTAGGCCCGGCTCAGGGCGTCGTGCGTCGCGAAGAAGTGGAGGATGAACGCGTCCGGCTTCGTCCGGACCGCCTCCGGGTCGAGCCAGACCTGCCAGGAGAAGATCCTCTCCCGGTAGTCGAAGACGCGGCGGACGGCCCAGACGCAGGCGGAATAGAGGATCGGAAAAAAGAGATAGGTCTTGACCGGCAGGAATTCGTTGAGGATCTCCACCCCGCGGGCCAGGGCGCTCTCGATGTCCTTCTTGCTCATGCCCCTCGTCCCTTTTCTACCGCACTTCTGAGAATTAATCAATAAGCGGAGGGAATCTCCCGAGCTCAACCTCATGGAATCGCGGAGGCCGTCTCCGAAAGCTTATTTCACTTCGAGGATGGCCAGGAAGGCCTCCTGGGGGATGTCGACTTTTCCGACGCGCTTCATCCGCTTCTTCCCGGCCTTCTGCTTCTCGAGGACCTTCATCTTCCGGGTGTAGTCGCCGCCGTAGAGCTTGGCCAGGACGTCCTTGCGGAAGGCCTTGATGGTCTCCCGGGCGATGATCCGGTTCCCGATCGCGGCCTGGAGGGCGACCTCGTATTGCTGGCGCGGGATGAATTTTCTCATCCGCTCGACCAGGGCCCGGCCCACGGTGTAGGCCCGGTCTTTGTGGACGATGAGCGACAGGGCGTCCACCTCTTCGCCGTTGATCAGGATGTCGAGCTTGACCAGGGGCTCCTCCCGGTATCCCTTGAATTCGTAATCCATGGAGGCGTAGCCCTGGGTCGCGGACTTGAGCTGGTTGTAGAAATCGAAGACGACCTCGTTCAAAGGGAGCTCGTAAGCGAGGAGGACGCGCTGGGTGGTGATGTATTCGAGCCTTTTCTGGACGCCCCGGCGGTTCTGGAGGAGGTCCAGGGCCGCGCCCAGGTACCGGTCCGGGGTCAGGACCATGGCCTCGATGATCGGCTCCTCGATCTTGAGGATCTTGGACGCTTCGGGGAGCTGCGACGGATTGTGGATCTCCCGGACGTCCCCCGCGGTCGTCGTCACCCGGTAGCCGACGCTCGGGGCCGTCGTGATCAGGCTGAGGTTGAACTCGCGCTCCAGGCGCTCCTGGATGATCTCCCGGTGAAGGAGGCCCAGGAAGCCGGCCCGGAAGCCGAGCCCCAGGGCGGGCGAGTTCTCCGGCTCGTAATGGAACGAGGCGTCGTTGAGCCTCAGCTTCTCCAGAGCGTCCCGCAGGTCCTCGATGCGGCTGTCGCCGGCCGGGAACATCCCGCAGAAGACCATGGGCTTGGACTCCTTGAAGCCGGCGAGCGGCCTCTCCGCCGGCCGGTTCCTCAGGGTGATCGTGTCGCCGATCCGGGCGCTCCGGAGCTTCTTGATCCCGGCGATGACGTAACCGACCTCGCCCGTCCGGAGCCGGTCGGATTTGACGGGCTTGGGCGTGAGGTAGCCGAGCTCCTCGACCTCGTGTTCGGCGCCGGAGGCCATCAGGACGACTTTGTCCCCGGTCCTGATCTCTCCGTCCACGACCCGGACGAGGACGACGACGCCACGGAACGAGTCGAACCAGGAGTCGAAGAGGAGCGCCTTGAGCGGACCCCCGGGGTCGCCCTTGGGCGGCGGGATGCGCCTGATGATGGCTTCGAAGACGTCCTCGACGCCCGTCCCTTTCTTGGCGCTCACCGGCAGGGCTTCGGCGCCGCTGATCCCGATGATGCGCTCCATCTGCTCGACCGTCTGGAGGAAGTCCGACTGGGGAAGGTCCATCTTGTTGACGACGGGGATGAGGACCAGGTCATTCTGGAGGGCCAGGTAGGCGTTGGCCAGGGTCTGGGCCTCGACACCCTGGGAGGCGTCGATGACGAGGAGCGCCCCCTCACAGGCCGCCAGGCTCCGTGAGACCTCGTAGGAGAAGTCCACGTGGCCGGGGGTGTCGATCAGGTTCAGGATGTACTCCTCGCCCGAGGGGCTCTTGTAGACGAGCCGGACCGTCTGGGCCTTGATCGTGATCCCACGCTCCCGCTCGAGGTCCATCGTGTCGAGGACCTGCTCCTTGAGCTCCCGGGCCGAGAGGGCGCCGGTCATCTCGATGAATCGGTCGGCCAGGGTGGACTTGCCGTGGTCCACGTGGGCGATGATAGAGAAGTTCCTGATGTCGTTCATGGAAACACTTATAATCGCAGAATTCCCCCGGCCCGTCAAACGCCTCCTCCGATTGACATTTCCAGGGCGGGCGAGTATCTTTGAGGGGAGTATTTGTGCCTCGAAAAGAACGACCATCGAGAACAAGGCCTCAAGGAGGTTCATATGCTAGGATCCATCGGGCCGACCGAACTGATACTGATTCTCCTGATCGTGCTCATCCTCTTCGGCGGCAAGAAACTGGCCAGCCTCGGCAAGTCTCTCGGAGAGGGCATCAAGAATTTCAAGGATTCCATGAACGAAGGCAAGGAAGGCAAAAAGGACGATACTCCCAAGAATCCCCAGCCCCCCGCGAATTGATCCGACCCCGTCGCTGACGACCGGAAGCTTTTCTCGGCCCGGATAACACCATGCCCGCAAGAAGAGCCGCCTGTTATGCGGGCTTCGACCTCGGCGGCACCCAACTCAAGTATGGAGTCATCGACGCCGAAGGCCGCCTCGTCCTCAAAGGGAAGATCCCGAGCCCCGGCTCCATGAAGGATCTCCTGGCGGCCATCGAAGGGATCTGGGGACGGCTCAAGGCCGACGGCCCCGGCCGGATCCGGGCCTGCGGCTTCGGTTTCGCCGGGTTCTTCAGCCTGAAGGACCAGAAGATCCTCCATTCCCCCAACTATCCGAGTCTCAACAAGTTCGCTCTCGTCCCGGCCCTCAGGAAATTCATCGACGTCCCGTTCCGGATCGATAACGACGCCAACATGGCCGCCTACGGGGAGTACAAGCACGGGGCCGGCCGGGGGACGCAGAGCCTCGTCCTCCTCACGGTCGGGACCGGGATCGGCTCCGGGATCATCCTCGACGGCGAACTTTGGCAGGGGAAGTGCGGCTTCGCCGGGGAGCTCGGTCACATCACGGTGAACCCGGAAGGCGACCTCTGCAACTGCGGCAACCGGGGCTGCCTGGAGACGGAAGCGTCGGCCCCCAAAATTGTCAAGAATTATCAGGCCCTGACCGGGAGTCGCGGCCCGGCGACCTCGCGTGATGTTTATCTCCTGGCCAAGAAGGGAGACAAGGCGGCCCTCGAAAGCTTCGCCCGCTGCGCGTATTACCTCGGGATCGGGCTGGGCATCGTCATCAACTTCCTCAACCCCGAGAAGATCCTTATCGGGGGCGGGGTTATCTCGGCCGGGAAATATCTACTGGGGCCGGCCATCGAGGAGGCCCGGCTGAGATCCCATCGCGTTTCATTCGCCTGCTGCCATATCGAGAAAGCTTCCCTAGGGAACGACGCGGGCCTGATCGGCGCCGCCGCCTGGGCCCGGGCCTGCGGCGCGGCATGAGGGCCGGACGCCCGCCGGGGCGGGGCTTTCCAGGCGAAATTGTAACAATCCTCCTCCTCCCGGAGTTGAAATATTTTGACAACTCGCGGCGAAAAAACTATAAATTGAGGCTGAGAAGACGACAAAGGAGACCGCTTTGACCAGGAAAATATCCGTCGGTATCGCAGTCGCTCTGGCCGCGATCCTCCTCGTCCTGCCGTCCCAGGCCGGCCGCCGGTCGGGCACGCTCAGGGGGAAGATTATCGATCCTCAGGGCTTTCCCCTCTCCGGGGCCCACGTTTACCTGTCCTCCCCTTCTCTTGTCGGCGTCTACAACTTCATCACCTCCGATTCAGGTCATTACGGCCTCCTCGAGCTTTCCCCCGGGAGCTACAGGATCCTGGTCGAAATGCCGGGGTACAAGACGGTCACCGTCGAGGGCATCCTTCTCGCGCCCGGCGCGACCGTCATGATGGACTTCCGAATGGAGTCTTCCGAGATCGAAGAGGAGAAGATCAGCCGCGAGCCCCCGGCCGGTCTGGACAAGGGGACGCCGCGGCTGGCGGCCTTCCTGGACAAGGACCTCCTCACCCGCATCCCCATGCCTCGTGATCTTTCGGCCGTCCTGGGACTCTTCCCGGGCCTGGTTCATGAAAGCGTCGACCCCGCCGCCTCTTTCTCCGTCCATGGGGCCCCGGACACGGCCAATATGTTCGAGGATGACGGCGTCAACGTGACGGACCCGGTCTCCCGGACCTCCCTCGCCCGGATCAACGTGGACGTCATCGACCAGGTCGTCATCGAAACGGCGGCCCTGCCGGCCGACCGCGGGGCGACCCAGGGGGCCTACATCAACGTCGTTCGCAAGTCCGGCGGGAACACTTTCGACGGAGGCCTTTCCTTCACGTTCACCGGCTGGGACTTCACGAAATCGCTCTGGGCCGGCAAGGACCTTGGCCTCACGAGCGTGGCCGCCCCCGTCACCGATACGACCAATCTGGACCTGTCCCTGACGGAGGGGGGGCCTGTGCTCCAGGACATCGGCTGGTTCTTCACCAATCTCCGCTTCAAGTCCAGATCGCTCGCAGGCCCGGCCGCGACCTGGCAGGATCCCCTCGGCTACACCCATCTTCCCTACGAATGGAGCGATACGAACCTCTCCTGGACCTTCAAACTTTCGGCCCACGTCACCCCGAAGTTCAGGGGGACGCTCGAAGCGGACTTCTCCTCAGTCCACCAGCCCAAGTATGAGTCCGACATCGCCTGGAACAGGCCCGCCGACTCCACCCGGAGCCTCTCCAGCCAGCCCTCGTTCATGGCGAGGGCGGGACTGGTCTACACGATGGGCCAGAGGATGACCGTCGACCTTTCCCTCGGATACATGAACAGGCGGCAGTCCATCCTCCTGAACCCGGCCACGGCCGACAGCCTGGAATATTTCGACAGCGGGACCGGATACACCTGGGGAAGCGGGTCTTATAATGACCATGAGAAGCGGAAGCGCCTCGGGGCCCGCGCGATCATCACCCGGCTGGTGGACAATGCTCTCGGCTCGAGCCACGAGCTCGCGGCCGGCGTCGATTACGAAACCTCGACCGGCCAGTCCTCGGTGTGGAAAGCCGATAACCTGATCATGAATTATCTCAACGGCAGCCCTTATGCCCTCGGCCAAACCGTATCCCCGGTCTCCGGAAACACGGTCGGAACGGGCTGGGTCGCCTTCTCGATCATTCCGGCGACTCAAGGAGATCTGGCGACCTCCAGGCAGCTCACGCATCTCGGCTTTTTCGCCCAAGACGCGATGAACTTCGGCAGCCGCGTCGTCCTCTCCCTCGGCCTCCGCTTCGACCGGTCGGACGCCCAATTCCTCTCGTTATACAAGGGCGCGGTCGGGAACGCCGTCGCCATCGCCTTGGGAACGGATCTTATCGAGCCCATTTACGGGTTCAGCCCGTTCGGTGCGCTCAGTTTTTCCCAGTGGGACAACGTGATCACCTGGAATTCCCTATCCCCGCGGGTCGGCCTGAGCTTCGACCTCTTCGGCACGGGGAAGACCCTTCTCAAAGCCTCCTTCTCGAGGCTTCCCGAAGAGCTCGGCCTGGGCTATTCCGTGAACCTCGACCCCGTCCCCATCACGAGGGTCCACAATTTCACCTGGTATGACGAGAACGGTGACGGCCTGGTGGACACGGACGATTCCTATGTCATGTTTCCCGAGAACTACGGCATTTACAACGCTTACAAGGCCAGGGTGGATCCCGGCCTCTCGGCTCCCATGATGAACGAATGGACCGCGGGCTTCGAGCACGAGCTCACCCGCGATTTTTCGCTTTCCGCCCGCTACATCTCCCGCTCCCAGAAGGGCGTCATCGCCGATGTCATGTACGACCCCAACACCGGGACGCCCTGGTACTCCGCCCAGGGCTCTCCGGAGGGCTGGTGGGTCCCCTTCACGACCACGGTGCCGGCGGCTGGCTCCTATCCTGACACGAGCGTGACCGTATATCTCCGCTCGGCCTCGGCCCCCGCCGTGTCCGACAGGATCCAGAAGGTCACCGAGCTCGACCGGAAATACCGGGGCCTCGAGTTTTCCTTCCGCAAGCGGATGTCCCATAACTGGCAGCTCTACGGGTCGGTCGTCTGGAGCCGATCGACCGGGACCGCCGGGCCGGCCTCACTCCTGAGCGCGGGGATATCCACGCCCCTCCTGACTCCCAATTCCTTCGTCAACGTCACGTCGGACTCGAGGACCAGCTACGACCAGCCCCTGGCCATCCGGCTGATGGGGACGTTGCGCTTCAAGTACGACATCTATCTCAGCGCCTACTACAGGTTCACGAGCGGGATGCCCTGGGCCCGGACGATCACCATCGTCCCGCCCGCCGAATGGGCCGCGGAGCACAACGTGGACACGACACCGGTGACCGTGTTCCTGGAAAGCCCCGGGACCCGGCGCCGCAGCACCTGGCAGACGACCGACTTCCGGCTGGAGAAAGAGTTCATGCGCGGCGGGAAAGCGCGCTGGTCGATTTACCTCGACATCCTGAACCTGCTCGGCAACAAGTACAAGGTCGTGGATTACAACGACGGTTACTGGTACCCGGACGGAGAAGGGGCGAGCCCCGGAACCCACCTCCTGAGCGGCACCTACGGCAAGGCCATTGCCCTGAGCGGGACGCGGACGGCCGTGTTCAGCATCCGCCTAGGGTTCTAGCCGGAAGTCGAGGACCTTCTTCAGCTCTTCGTCGCCCGCACGGCTCCTGACCGAAACATGGAGGGTGAGCCTCTGGCCCCGGAGCCGGCCGGAGTCTTTGTCCAGGATCAGGGGGATCTCCACACGGTAGCTCTTGCCGCTCTTCGCCTTGAGCTCGTCCTCGCCAAGGTCCAGGGCGTACGGACCATGGCGCTCCCAAATAGGGCGTCCTGATCCGTCCCGGACCTCGACCCGGACGTCGAGGACGGTCTTCAGCCGCGCGTCCTTGAAGTCGAGCCAGAGCCCCGCATAGGGGACGTCGATGACGATCCGTCCTTCGGAGGCGGGATCTTTGGTCCGGTCCGTGACGAATCTCACGCTGTAATCGAAGAACTTCTTGTCCTGTTCGAAGGTCTTCTGGAAACGGCCCTGGGCGACGTTAAGGGCCTGGAGGTGCTCGAGGTTGATGGCCGTGAGGACGAATTGGCCCTGGCAGTGCTCGTCGATGAAGATCACGGGGAAGGCCCCATAATACCAGACTTCCCGGCAATAGCCCGACCCGTCCATGGGGTACGTCAGGCGCTCCGAGGGGGGGCCGAAAAGGATGAAGATCCGCCCCCGGTCCGTGAGATAGCCGAGCCTTCCCTCACCGCGGAAAAGATTTTCGGCGCTCCGGACCCGGCTGTCATACTCCGTCTTGAACGCGTTCGTCTCGGAGTCGGGGTCCGGGTTCCGCCGCTCCCAGAAATCGTTGATGAACTGGCCCTTTTCGGAGTCGGGGAGCTCGAGGAAAATCTTGCGCTCCTCGGGGGTCATGATGTACTGGACCTTGGATAAAAAATCGGCGTAGGTCGGGCTGAGGCGGCGCTCCAGGCGGTAGAGCCGGCAGGCGGAGGCCGCGGCCAGGAGAAGGAGAAGAGCCCAGAGGGCCGTTCGGGTCCTGGCTTTTCCCCGTCCGTCCGGGATTGCCGGGGGGACCGTCGTCACGACCATCAATCTCCTCCCGCCCATTAAAGTAGTCTCACGGGAAGGATAAATCAAGGCCGGGCTGGAACCTGTCCAGGCAATCGATGAAGGACAGCCGGAAGGACCCGTGCCTCCCGAGGAGCGCGGCGATATAGAGGAGCCCGAGCGGCTTCAGCCAGAAATCGTAGGCCGTGAAATCGTAGATCCAGGGGTTAATGAGAAGGATGCTCTTGGAAGGGGCCATGTTCTCCCGGCGGGCCCGACCTCGGCCCGGACCGTTCCGGAAAAGAAGATGGTGCGGAAGGTGGGACTCGAACCCACAAGGCCTTGCGGCCATAAACTCCTGAGGCTTACGCGTCTGCCAATTCCGCCACTTCCGCACGCAGAGGCCCGAGGCCTCAACCTTCAGGGGGGCTTTATTATAGCGATTCCGCCGCGAGGTGTAAAGAACGGAGGTCCGCGACTTGACAAACCGCCTCCCGCCGCTTATTGTTATGGCGTTGATGATGACCTTCATCAATCGCCCTCAGCATCGTCACAAACTTCCCGAAGACCCTGTTTAGGAGGATCCATGAAGCTCTCCGGACGCTCGGACATCGAGGCCCTTACCGGATTCAAGGGCCGCGACGACCTCGTCACCTCGTTTTACCTGGACACGGACAAGAGCCGGCTGAACCGGAAGGAAATCCAGGTGTCTTTGAAAAATCTTCTCACCGCGGCGAGACTCCAGATCGTATCGATGGACGCCTCCAAGGAAAAAAAAGAGTCTCTCGGCCGGGACCTGGACCTCATCGCGGAGCACTGTTCCCAGCACCTGGGGGCCATGAACGCCTCCGGCCTGGCCCTCTTTTCCTGCAACCGCCGGAAATTCTGGCTGCCCCTGGAGCTCCCCCACGGACCGCGGAACCGGGTCATCATCGACACGACCTTCTACGTCCGGCCGCTCGACGCCATCCTCGACAAGTACAGCCGGATCTGCGTCCTCCTTCTCGGCCGCCGGGAGGCGAAATGGAGCGAGGTCGTGATGGGCGAGATCCGGCCGCTCGAGCAGCTCTCGAGCGACGTCCCCGGCAAGGTCAAGGAAGGAGGCTTCGAGGGGACCTCGGCCAAGCACATCGAGCGGCACATCGACGCCCGCCTCCACGACCATTTCAAGAAAGCGGCCCAGATGACATTCGACCTGTTCAAGAAGCACAACTTCGATTGGCTTTTCGTGGGATATGAGGACAACCATCACATCGACTTCGAATCCCTCCTCCACAGCTACCTCAAGGAAAAGATCAAGGGCCGGATGAGATCCCGGCCGGGCGATGCCCCCGCCAAGGTCCTGAAAGAAGCCCTGGAGCTCGAGAACCAGATCAAGAAGGCCGAGGAGGAGGCGACCGTCCAGAAGCTGATCGCCGAGCTCGAGCGCGGAGGACGGGCCTCGTCCGGGCTCAAAGATACTCTGGCCAGCCTGAACCGGTTCGAGCTCCAGACCCTCGTCGTCACCCACAACTTTTCCAAGCAGGGCCGCATCTGTCCGACCCATAAGTACTTGTATGTGGACGAGCTCAAGTGTCCCGTTTGTGAGAAAAAAACGGATATCCTGGTCGACGTCATCGACGAGGCCATCGAGACGGCCCTCAAGCGGAGCTGCGGGGTGAAGCATATCACGCCGCCCTCGAAGCTCGATCGCTACGGCCAAATCGGGGCCTTCCTGAAATACAAAGTCTGAGCCCGTCCTGAAGGGGCCTCGCCGTCACGGACGGGGGGATGGGAGGGGAAGGCCTTGCGGACCAACCGCGATGAGAAAAGGGAAGCGCCGGGCCATCGGGCCGCTCCTGTGGGGCGCCCTGCCGTTCCTCTGGCTTCTCACGACACCCGGGGCTCCGCGCCTCCTTCCCCGCCCGCAATGGTGGGAGATCCGGCTCGCCCTGACCGTCCGCGGCGACTACACCGTCAGGGAACTCGAAACAACCTTCGCCGGGGAGTTCGAATTCCGGGCCCTGTGGGAGGGGACGATGGAGCGGGACGGCGTGGATTTCCTTCTCTACCACACGAAAACGGAGGCCCCGCACTGGGAGATCCGGGAGAAGGCCGCCCGGCCGAACGCCACCCGCATCCTGACCGAAAAGGAGACGGCCGAGAAACCCCGGCTGCGGGTGAACTATATCATGAGGCAGGACCGGGAGCTCCGGTTCGACTTCGAAGTCGAAGGGATCAGGATCCCGCTCGATTCCTCCGCGGAAAAATTCGACCTCGTCCTGCCCCGCTCAAAGGAGAGCTCCGGGGAGGGGGCCGGCTATTGCGATTCCATCTCGAAGGGGAGCAACCTCATCGCGATCGGCGATGACGCGCTCGCCCGCGACCGTCTGGAGAGATCATTTTCCTGGGAATGGAAGCGCCAGGGCTGGACGGCCCAGGAGAAGGGGGCCGTCTTCGTGGCCGGGTCCCACAAAGCCGGCGTCACCGTCACCCTCATCCGGCACTAAAACATCCAGGCCCGTCAAGCCCGGGGGTGGAACTGGTCGTAGACCCGGCGCAGCCGCTCGCGGCTGACGTGGGTGTAGATCTGGGTCGTCGTGATCTGGCTGTGGCCGAGCATGAGCTGGACCGACCTCAGGTCCGCCCCGCGCTCGAGGAGATGGGTGGCGAAGGAATGCCGGAGGACGTGGGGACTGATCCCGGCCGCAAGCCCGGCCGTCCCCGCATGGCGTCGGAGGAGCTTCCAGAATCCCTGCCGCGTGAACTCCTTGCCCCGACGGGTGAGGAACAAGAATGGGCTCGGCCCTGACTCGAGCCGCGGCCTGACCTCCCGGAGGTACTTGCCGACGGAGCTGCAGGCCTCGCGGCCGAGGGGGACGATCCGCTCCTTCCCTCCTTTCCCGCGGCAGATGAGGAAGCCCTCGTCGAGGTTAACGTCCGCAGGCCTGAGGGACACGAGCTCCGAAACCCGGAGCCCGGACCCGTAGAGGACCTCGAGCATGGCCCGGTCACGGACTCCCTGCGGCTTCTTCTCGTCCGGAGCCCGGAGGAGCGCCTCGACCTCCTTGACCGTCAGGACCTTGGGCAGGGCGAGCCAGGTCGAGGGCGTCGTAAGCTCCGAGGCCGGGTCCTTCTTCAGGAACCCGCTAAGGATAAGGAATTTGAAGAAGGACTTGAGGGCGGAGATGAGTCTGGCCATGGACCGCGCCGAGAGCCCCGCCCGGCTTTGCTGGTGGACGAACCGGACGACCGCTTCTTCGCCGACCCCGGCCCAGGCGAGCTTTTCCTTCTTGACGAAGTCCAGGAATTTCCCGAGGTCCCGGGAGTAGGCCAGGATTGTGTTCTGGGTCAGGCCCTTCTCGACGGCCAGATATTCGAGGAAAAGCCGGAGAGTATCTCCGGGAGAGGAGCCGGGATTCCTCATGTGAAGAAGGGGTTGGAGAGCGTTTCCTGCTCCACCGTCGTCCACGGGCCGTGGCCGGGCAGGACCACGGTTTCTCCGGGCAGGGTCAGGATTTTCGTCCGGATGGATTGCTCCAAGTCCCTCCAGGAGCCGCCGGGGAGGTCGGTCCGCCCGACCCCGTCGCGGAAAAGAGTGTCGCCCGAAAAGAAGACTCCGTCCCCGAGAAAGCCGACGCTCCCGGGCGTGTGGCCCGGGGTGTGGATCACCCTGAGGGACGTCCGGCCGAGCGGGATCGTGTCTCCGTCCACGAGGAGCCGGTCCGGCGGCGGCGAGTCCTTGGCCCCGAGGAGCAGGCTGAGCTCGATGTGTTCGCCGACCTCGAGCATGGCCGCGTCCGCCGCGTGGAGGTAAAGGGGGACGGAATACTTTTCCTTCATGTCGCGGTTGGCGCCGATGTGGTCCACGTGGCCGTGGGTGTTGAGGATGAGGGCGGGCTTGAGCTCGAGGCTGGCGACGGCCGCGAAGATTTTGACCGGCTCCGCCCCCGGGTCGACGATGGCACAGGCCGGGGACTCCTCGCCGTAGACCAGGTAGCAATTGGTTTCGAGGGGGCCGACGACGACGATCTCGTACTTCATTTCCCGAACCCGCGCTTCATGATAAATCGAACCCTCGACCCGAGTCAAGCCAGGGGGGACCGCTTGTTATGGTCGATCTCCGGATTTGACATCGTGTCCCATGGAATTCCCCCCTGTCCTCTTTCATCGGGCCCGGCAATCCGATATAATCCGGAAGGTGGACGTGTTCATAACGTGTGAAGCCTCGGCCGACGTCAAGGCCCTGGTCGTTCTCCGTCCGGGGCCGGCGGCCTGGGGCTTTCTCGTCGGGCACAAAAAGGGGCGCCGCATCTTCGTGGAACGGCTCTTCCCGGCCTGCGGGAGCGCCGTCCCGCCCCCGGCCGAACGGCTCGATGAGCTGGACCGGCTGCTCGGGAGGAAGGTCGTCGGCCTTTTCGCGATCCGGCCTGGCCCGGCCTTCAAGAGGTCGCTCCTCGGACCGTACTTCTACGGCCGCCTGTTCCTCGAGGTCCGCCTTTCGAAGAGAGGGACGATCGTCAGGCCGTTTGTCGTCGACTTCGCCCGGAAGTTTTTCCTGGCCCCGGTCCCTCTGGAACCCGGCCCGAAGGAGGGTACGCCATGAGTGATGTCCTGACGCCCGACGAGGAGCGGGTCCTCCTCGATCTGGCCCGCCGGGCCATCGAGCACTATTTTGAGACGGGAGAGCATCTCCAGGCCGACGTCAAAGACCCGAAGCTCGAGGAGAAGCGGGGCGCGTTCGTCACCCTGAAGGTCGAGGGCGAGCTCCGGGGCTGCATCGGTTACCCTCTCCCCTACAAGCCGCTGGCCGAAACGATTGTCGAGATGGCCGTGGCCGCGGCCAGCCAGGATTTTCGGTTCGAGCCGCTGACTCCCGGGGAGCTGGCCGGGACCCGGATCGAGATCTCCGTCCTCAGCCTGCCCGAGCCGGTCAAGGATCCGAAGGAGGTCGAGGTCGGCCGCCACGGGATCGTCGTCGCCAAGGGGTTCAACCGCGGCCTTCTCCTTCCCCAGGTCCCCCTCGAGTATCACTGGGACAGGGAAACCTACCTCCGCCACGGCTGTTTGAAAGCCGGCCTCGGCCCCGACGAGTGGAAGAAGGGCGCGAAGATCGAGGTCTTCACCGCCCAGATTTTTTCCGAACCCGAATAAACCCGACCCTCCCTATTTCATCTTGTTCTTGAGCTTCGCCAGCTCGGCCTGGGCCTGAGCTTTCAGGACATCGTCCTTCGAGGTCGTCTTGGGGAGGTCGATGGCCTTCTGGAACTCCTGAGCGGCCAGGTCGGACTTCTTGAGCGACACATAGGTCAGTCCCAATTCCAGATGGTGGTTGACATATTCCGGCTTCATTTCGGCGGCTTTTTTCAGGTTCTTTTCCGATTCCTCGAACGATCCCTTCGGGATGGAGCCGTAGAGAATGCTGCCGAAGAATCTCTTGGCGCCGCCGATCTCCGCCATCCGGCGGTGCCACCGCCCGAGGGCGTGGTAGGCCAGGTCGTTGTTGGGGTCGAGCGCGATGGCCTTGTCGATCTCCGCCCGGACCTGCTTGGAGCCGTCGATCTGCTCCTTCTTACCGAGCATGAGCAGCTTCTTGCCGAGGGAGGCCGCGATCTGGAAATGTCCCCAGGTGTCGTTGGCGTTCGCCGCGACGGCCTTGCTGGCGTATGACATGGCGTCCGAGTAGAGCTTCATCTGGCGCTGCTTGACGTCCTTATCGGTCGCCGGGATGACGTCGGCGATGTCGACGCAGGCCCTCGACGTTTTCCACAGGGCTTCGTAGTTCCGAGGCTCGAGCTTGAGGGCCTCGAGGTAGTGCCCGAGGGCCTTCTGGTCGTCGAGCTGGGCGTAGGCTTCGTCGCCGGCCTGGATGTGGTCGGCGGCCGTCTGACCGTAGCTCAGAACGGCCAGGACCGTCAAGAACGCCAAGAGAATCAGGCTTTTTTTCATTTTTCCCTCCGTGCGCTATTCACTACCTTTAGCCTTTTCCCCCAAAAAGTCAAGCCGCCGGCTTTCCATAATGAGCCCGATGACAAAGCCCGCGGCGCTCGTCGCGAGCCCGAGAGGGAGCGACCGGGGCCAAAGGGGAACGGGGAACGAGAAAAGCCCCGCCTCGGCGAGAAAACAGACGAGCGCGTATCCGCCTCCCCCGAAAAGGCCCAGGAGACCGGCCAGGGGGGCCCTCTTTTTCATGAGGATGGCGGCGAGCCCGGGGATGAACAACCCCTCGGCCATGATCTGGGAGGCCAGGCCCAGCGTCTTCAGGATATCCTGGAAGCGTGTCGCCACCAGGAAGGCCGCTCCGCCGACGAAAAGCGTCGCGGCCCGGCCCATGGTCACGGAACCGCGGCCCGGCGCCGCCCGCCGCCCGTACCGGAGGAGGTCACCGGCCAGGGAGAAGGCCCCGGTGTTGATGGCCGCGGCCATGGTGGACAGGATCGCGGCCAGGACCGTCACGAAGATGAGCCCGCCGAGAACGGCCCCCGCCTCGAGCCCGATGTAATCCGCGACGAGCGGGTTTGTCGGCTTCGCCCCAGGGAAGAGCGGGAGGAAGAGCATCCCGGCCAGGACGATCGCCGAATAGAAAAGCCCCAAAAGGACGGCGGCGCCGGCGACACCCCGGCGGGCCGCGCCGTCCGTCCGGGCCGCCTGGATCCTCTGCCAGGCGATGGGGGAAATGGTCCAGGCCAGGACGAATGAGAGGGCGATGAGGATGTTCCGGTCCGCATGGGCCAGGAAATCGAAGTAGCCCGTTTTTCCCTGCCGGACCGCCACGGCCGTGACTTCGCGCCACGACGACCGGAGCCAGAGCGAGGCCGTGAGCGCGAGCACCCCGGCCGCGAGGAGGAAGAACTGAAGGGTATGGGTCCGGACCACGGCCAGGAACCCGCCCGCTCCAAGGTAGGCCAGGACGACGGCCACAGCCACCGCCAGGCTGGTCAGGTACGAGGTCCCGAGAAAGGTCTTCAGGAAATTGCCGGCCGCGACCATCTGCGAGGCCGCGAGGACCGTCGTGTACCAGACGATGAGGAAAGTCGTCGCCGGACGGGCGGCCGGGCCGTAGCGGGCCTCCATCGCGTCCGAGACCGTCGACCCGCCCAGGCCCCGGACGGCCTTCACGAGCGGCAGGAGCAGGAGGAGGGTGACGACCGCGGGCAGCCCGACGACCCAGGCGGCGCTGATCCCCTCGCGGAAGGCCTGGTCGGTCGAGACGAGAAGCGACGCCGCCCCGACCCAGGCGGCGCAGAGCGAGAACGAGACCCGCGGCGCGCCGAGCTCGCGCGAGGCCAGGAAAAACGCGTCCAGGTCGCGGAGCTTTTTCGGGAAGAGAAGGCCCGCGGCGAGGAGAACGACGAAGTAGACGAGGACGGCCGCCAGGAGCTCGATCTTCATGCGAGCCCAGTTATAACAAAAAGTCGCTCGCGCGACCAGCCCGCGTTAGGGCGATGCCAAGGCTCCCCCCAGGGCCTCGGAAATGGCCTCCACTCCAGAGCGCGGTTTTTCACGCCCTCCCAAACCGTTCTTTCTCGGCGGCTGCGGAACTCGCTCAGCATTTTAAGCCCGTCCCACATCTAAAAAACGGGTATCTCCCCTCCCGTTTTTTCCAATCCACCGTCCTACGGCGGCTCTTGCTCAAACATCCTCGCCGTCCTCCAGAGAGGGTTCCCTCTCTGGAGGATTCCCTCGAAAAACGCTTCGGGAAGGCTAAACCGCGCATGACGTTCCGGCCAATTCCCGAGGCCCTGGGAAGGGCAGCTTGATGTGTTATAATTGCGGAATGATGCGCAGGTGGGTCCTATTCATGGTTATGCTGTCCCTGGCCGGGCTGGTCTTCCCGGTCACGCCGGAAGAGACCGCGGCGAACCTGGAAAAGGCGCTCAGGAGCCTCCGTTCCCTTCAGGCCCGGTTCGATCAGCTCTATTTTTCCCCGTCGGTCCCCGAGCCCCTCCATGAGCGCGGCGAGCTTTTCCTCCAGAAGCCGGACCAGATGCGGTGGCAATACAAGGACCCCCAGGAGAAGGTCTTCCTTTATGCGGGCGGGCTCGTTCAGATGTACCTTCCCGAGGAAAAACAGCTCACCCGGAGCCGGATTCCGCCCGAGGCGTACGAATCGGACATCCTGGGAATTTTTCTGGGGGCGAAGTCGTTCCGGGATCTCTATGTGATCGAGGATGCCCGGTTCCCGACCGACACGGCCGGAATCCGCCAGGTCAAGCTCACGCCGCGGCAGGAAGGGGATTACTCCCACATCCTCCTCGAGGTCGACGGCAGGACCTGGCTCCTCCGGCGGGCCATCTTTTTCGAATGGGCGGGAAACAAAAGGGAGTTCCAGTTCAGCGGGATCCGGACGAACGCCTCCCTCCCCCACGGGACGTTCGAGCTCAAGGTCCCGCCCGGCACCGAGGTCATCGACGATACCGGGGACATCAAGCGCTGAACCTTTCAGCGCTCGAGGATCTCTTTTTCCTTGGCCGAGGCCAGCTCTTCGACCGTGGCCGTCGTCTCGTCGACGAGCTTCTGGAGATGTTCGATCCCCTGGAACTTGTCGTCCTCGGAGATCTCCTTCTCCTTCTCGAGCTCCTCGATGAACTCCTTGGTCTCGCGGCGCATGTTCCGGAGGGCGGTCTTCTCCTCCTCGAGCATCCGGCCGATCCTCTTGGCGATCTCGCGGCGTCGCTCTTCGTCGAGGGGCGGGATCGGGACGCGCAGGACCTTGCCGTCGTTGAGGGGGTTAAAACCGAACTCCGAGCCCCGGATCGCCTTGTCCAGGGTTTCGAGGAGCGCGGGGTCGTAGGGCTGGACGACGATGAGCGTCGGTTCGGGGACCTTGAGGGTGGCCACCTGGTTGACCGGCGTGGGCACGCCGTAGTAGCTGACCTTGATCTCCTCGAAGATGGCCATGTTGGCCCGGCCGGTCCGCAGCATCCCGAGCTCCTTGCGGAAATGCTCGATGGAGGACTTCATCTTCTTTTCGAGGTCCTTCAGGATGTCTTTGACCATGGCGCCCCTCTTCGCTTCAAAAGACTTTGGTGCCGATCGCCTCGCCCAGGACGACCCGCCGGAAGCTGTCCTTGCCGTTGAGGTCGAAGACGACGATCGGCAGGTTGTTGTCCCGGCAGAGGGAGATGGCGGTGGAGTCCATGACCCTCAGCCCCTTCTTGAGGACGTCGATGTAGCGGATGGACTTGAATTTCCTGGCCTTGGGGTCGACCATCGGGTCGGCCGTGTACACGCCGTCGACCTTGGTCGCCTTGAGGATGACCTCGGCGTGGATCTCCAGGGCGCGCTGGGCCGCGGCCGTGTCGGTCGTGAAGAACGGGCTGCCGATGCCGGCCGAGAAGATGATGACCCGGCCCTTTTCCAGGTGCCGGATGGCGCGCAGCCGGATGAAGGGCTCGGCGAGGGACCGGATCTCGATGGCCGAGATGTGGCGGGCGAAGACCCCCTCCTTCTCCAGGGCGGAGTGGAGGGCGATCCCATTGATGACGGTGCCCAGCATGCCCATCTGGTCGGCCGAGGCCTGATCGATGCCGACTTTCGTGCCCTTGACCCCGCGGAAGAGGTTGCCGCCGCCGATCATGACGGCGATCTCGACGCCCATGTCGCGGACGCCCTTGATCTCCCGGGCGATGGCCAGGGCCCGGTCGAAATCGATCCCGGAGGCGAGTCCCCCGAGGAGGGCTTCGCCGGACAGCTTCAGAAGGATCCTCTTGTACACCGGCTTCGGCATGGGCCTGGCCCTCCTCTCAGAACCGATCAGAGTCGATGCTTATTCCTGGCCGATCTCGTAGCGGGCGAACCGCCGGACCTTGATGTTCTCGCCGATCTTGGCCACGGCTTGGGTGATGAGGTCGCGGACCTTGATCTTGTCCTCCCGGATGTAGGGCTGGTCGAGGAGGCAGACCTCCTCGAAGAACTTGCCGAGCTTGCCCGTGACGATCTTTTCCATGATCTCGGGCGGCTTCTTCATGTCGGCGAGCTGGGCCTTGATGATCTCTTTTTCGGTTTCGAGGACGTCCTGGGGGATGTCCGCCGACGAGATGTACCGGGGCTTGGCCGCGGCGATCTGCATGGCGATCTCCTTGACCAGCTCCTGGAACTCGGAGGTCCGGGCGACGAAGTCGGACTCGCAGTTGACCTCGACCAGGACGCCGATCCGGCCGTCCGTGTGGATGTAGGACGCGACGACGCCCTGCGAGGCCTCCCGGCTGGCCTTGGCCTGGGCCCGGGCGTGGCCCTTTTTCCTCAGGATCTCGATGGCCTTGTCCACGTCGCAGTTGGCCTCGGCGAGCGCGCTCTTGCACTCCATCACGCCGATCCCCGTCCTTTCGCGGAGGTCCTTGACCATTTCAGCGGTGATTTCCATGAATGACTCCTTGACCGCCCGGACTCAGGCGGGCTCTTTCTTTTCTTCCTCAGCGTCCGGAGATCCGGCCTCGCCGGCCGACTGGGCTTCTGCCTTCTTCTGCTCGAGAAGCTCCTTGCTGATCCGGTTCTTCTTGCCCTCGACGATCGATTCCGCGACCTTCGACACGAACAGCTCGATGGCCCTCACGGCGTCGTCGTTCCCCGGGATCGGGTAGTCGACCTTCTCGGGGTCGCCGTTGGTGTCGACCACGGCCACGATCGGGATGCCCATCTTCCGGGCTTCCTGGATGGCGATCTCCTCCTTCGAGGAGTCGATGATGAACAGGGCGCCGGGCGGCTCGGCCAGGGTCTTCAGGCCGCCCAGGTTCTTCTGGAGCTTCCGGTAGACTTTCTCGAGCTTGGACTGCTCTTTCTTGGACAGGAGGTCCCACCGGCCATCCTCTTTCATCTCCTCGAGCTCCTTGAGCTTGTCGACGCTCGTCCGGACGACGGCGAAGTTCGTCAGCAGCCCGCCGAGCCAGCGCTGGTTGACGTAGGACGCCTCGCACTTCGAGGCGTAGTCCCGGATGATGTCCTGGGCCTGCTTCTTGGTGCCGACGAAGAGGATGGTCTTGCCCTCTTCGGACATGCCCCGGATGAAGCCCAGGGCCTCCTTGAAATTCTTGATGGTCTTTTGCAGGTCGACGATGTAGATGCCGTTCCGCTGCCCGAAGATGTATTCCTTCATCTTGGGGTTCCACCGCTTGGTCTGGTGGCCGAAATGGACACCCGCCTCCAACAGTTCTTTCATTGTGACAGAAACCAACTCGAGCCTCCCCTATCCGATGTTACCGCTTATGGTACTGTGGAGCTTTGCGAGCGCCCAGCAACCCATATTTCTTGCGTTCCTTGACCCGCGCGTCCCTCGTCAGCAGGCCGGCCTGTTTGAGCACGGGCCTGAGCTCCCGGTTGAACTCCAGGAGGGCCCGGGCGATGCCGAGCCGGATGGCCTCGGCCTGTCCCTTGGCCCCGCCGCCGCTGACGCGCATGAAGATGTCGAACTTGTTGTCCGTCTCCGTGAGCACGAGCGGCTGCCGGATGATGAACCGGTGGGCATCCAGGCGGAAATATTCGGTATAGGGCCGTGGCCGCTTGTTGACGTATAGCGTGATGTCGCCCTTCCCGGACCGGAGAAAGACCCGGGCGATCGACGATTTCCTTTTTCCCGTCCCGTAATATTGGATTAGACTCAAGATGCCTCCTACATCCGGTATTCCCGGGGGTTCTGGGCTTCGTGCGGGTGGCTCGGTCCCCGGTAGACTTTGAGCTTCTTGTAGATCGCCCGGCCGAGCTTGCCCTTCGGGATCATCCCCCAGACCGCTTTTTTGATGACCTCTTCCGGCTTCCTCTCGAGGAGGTCCTTGAGCGTCTCTTCCTTGAGCCCCCCGGGGTATTGCGAATGGGAGTAATAGGTCTTCTGGTCGAGCTTCCGGCCGGTGACCTTGATCTTCTCGGCGTTGACCACGACCACGAAGTCCCCGGTGTCCAGATGGCTGGTGAACATCGGCTTTTTCTTCCCCCGGAGCAGGTCGGCGACTTCGGTGGCCAGGCGGCCGAGGATCTTCCCCTCGGCGTTGACCAGCCACCACTTCTGTTCGATATCGTCCTTTTTTGGAATAAACGTCCTCATGAGCTTCTAACCTTTAAACAGAGATTCAGTGATGCACTAAAATACTAAATCTAAAGGGAATTGTCAACTTATTCGGCTTCCCGGCTTCCCCTGGGCCGCCGAGCGGGCCAAAAAAATTGCGCCCTGCCCCGCGGGGGGCAGAGCGCAAGCTTCGGTCGTCCCTCGGGGATCAGCCTATCTTCTTCAGCTCTTCTTCGAGCTTCTTGCGTTCGGCAATCCGTTTCCTCAAGTCCTGGAACCTCTCCATGGCCTTGTCGCCCTCGGCGTTGTACCGGGCTTCTTTTTCGGGCTCCAGCTTCGCCAGCACGCTCTTGTAGAGAACGCTCAGCCAGGAGAAAGGCTCGGGATAGGTCGGGTCAAGGGTAATGGCCTTTTGGAGAGCCTTCTCGCTGTCACCGGCGTACTTCATTCTCTGCTCGGGAGTCAGGAACTGGAAGCGGAACGCATGCGACCAGAGGTTGATGCCCTTGGCGACGTAGGCCTCGGCCGAGTTGGGCTGAAGGGAGATGATCCGGTCTCTGTAGGTCAGACCTTCGTCGTACACGCTCAGCTGCTTGACGGGGTCCGAGGCCTGGAGGGATTCCAGGTAGCTGGCCATGTAAGCGTAACCCTGGGGGTTCTCCGGGTCCGTCTCGATCCGGCGAAGGTACATGGCTTCGGCCTTCCGGGCGATCTCTTTCTTCTCCCCGGCGTATCTCTTGTAGAACTCGGCCACGACGTAGTAGTTGCTCATATTGGTGGGGTCGAGCTCGATGATGCGGAGGTAGAGCTTCTCGGCCTGGTCGAAGCTCCTCAGCTTGTCGTACATGTCGCCCAGGGAGTAGATGATGTCCTTGTTGTTGGGCTCGATCGCCAGGGCCTTGTTCAGCGCGTCCAGGGCTCTGGTTTTCTTGTCGTTGTTTTCCGGATTGTTGACACCGGGCTTGTAAAGCTGCTTGTAGCTCTCCCCGAGGAACCGGTAGGCCTCGATCATCCGGGGGTTGTTCTTCAGGGTCAGCTCGTACTCGGTGATGGCTTTACGATACTGGTTTTCGGTGAAAAAGCGGTTGGCTTTGGCGAAATGATAATTGGCGGAAAGCTTGGAGACGCTCAGCTTATCACACGCGGTGAAGGCGAAAACGAGAGCGAGAGCGACGACGGCGAGGAGAAGACCGTTGGTCCTTTTGCGAAACATCCTGACCTCCTTATATTCTGCTCATCACTTCTTCGTAGGGACAGAAGGACAAAGATATTTTATAAACCAACGGGCCCCCAAAGTCAAGGAGAAAGCGGCCATCGTGTCAAGGCAACATGAATACTTCCGGTTCCCAGCAACGTGAATACTTCCGCTTTTCTCAAGGGTTAGATTCTCTGCAGATAGTAGTTGTGGTGCAGACGGGGTTCCCACCTCCGCCAAGGGTGGT